>WNFU01011342.1_pt1 | contig 11729 bp, 12 predicted proteins | sample 5400121 | NCBI WGS metagenome assembly WNFU01 (sample SAMN13153360, study PRJNA577476) | soil metagenome | isolation source: 100 cm soil or saprolite under grassland replicate 1 | place: USA:California | collected 2016-06-15 | reverse complement strand
GGCGAGCTCCAGCAAATCGATCAGGTCGGGGATAACATCGACGCGCTGCTTGCGATTCCAAGTATCTCGGCGGCCACAATGGTGACCGAAGCACGGCGCGAGGTTACAAGGATGGAAGCGGGGATCACCACCTACGCTCTACGATACAAGGACAAGCATCCCAAAATGATCGCGGCCAAGGCTGCAATGGCCGAAGCAAAAGCGAAGCTTCGTCAAGCTGTGCTGGCGCAACCTGCGATTCTGCGTAACGCCATCGAGCAAACCAAGGCCACAGAGGCGAGCCTGCAACAGGCGTTGCAAGACCAGCAGGGCGTCGCGGTCAATCTCAACCGCACAGCGATCGGCTGGCAGGAGTTGGCCCGACAAGCCGAAACGGATCGTGCACTCTACGAGAGCGTACTTCGCCAGATAAAGGACACAAGTTTAACAAAAGACGTGAAGACGAATGCAGTAAGTGTGATTGAGCATTCACCGCTTTCGCTCTCTCCTGTTAGTCCCCGGCCCACGAGAGCGATCGCTCTGGGGCTGCAGAAATTACCCTTGGATTGCCTGTTTTTGCAGCTGTTCCCGACACCACTGATGAAGGCGCCGTTAACAGACTAAAACGGCGAAGCAAAGCTTTCGGAAGTTCGAACTATCGCGTCGTGGTGGAAACTCCTGAAAGCCCGGCAGCCGAAGCGTTCCGCAATTTACGCGCCGCGCTTTCTCTTTTGGGCCCCGAAGCCGAGCGCAAGGTTTCGCTTTTCACCAGCGCCGTGCCTAACGAAGGAAAAAGCTTCACCAGCGCCAATTATTCGCTTGCCCTGGCTCAGCAGGGTTATCGCGTTCTTCTTATCGACGGCGACCTGCGACGGCCAAACATGCACAAGATTTTCCGTTTCGCGAATCCGCGAAATAATTCAGAGGAAGACAGCACACCGGGAGTGACGGATTGCCTGGTGGGCGAAGCGGACGTAGCGTCGGCCGCGCGCCGGATTCCGGCCGGAGAATTCCGGCTTGTCGACGAGGATATTGAGCTTACGGGGAAAATTCTTACCGCGACGGGAGGTCAGCTCTCCGTGCTCGCAGGTGGGCGGCGCGCGCCCAATCCAGCTGAGATTCTTGCCGGACCTTTCTTCGGCCAATTGGTTGCGGAGGCTGCACAACTTTTTGATCGCGTCGTGATTGATAGCGCACCAATTCTGGCAGTCAGTGACACTCTGCTCATGACTCCACACGTCCAGACGGTGTGCATTGTCATTCGAGCGGCAAAAACACCGCGTCCCGCGGTCCTCCGTGCAATTACCTTGCTGGCTAAGTCAGGAATTCGCCCGGCCGGGCTGGTACTGAATCGACTGCGGCGGAGTCGCGGAGTTGGCTATTACTATTACTACGCTTCGCACGGCTACGGCAAAGAGGAAGGAGCGTATTCTCGCAGTTACACTCGCAGCGACGACGCCCGATCCGAGTCCGACCACGAGGGCAACGGAGCGTATGCCAGAGCGGGCTTCCCCAGCAAAGACCGAGATAAGTCGCCACATATAGCTGGATCGATTCGATCTGAAGTGGGAAATCGACCAGCGAATGTGCCGCAACTCCTATAAGGGCGATGATAGCCAAGGGCTGTAGCACGCGTCTTCGCGGCATCCAGTGTAGCCTGGCATACTTCTTGTAACTGCGAATCCCGACTATTATTCCTCCGAAGAAGACTAGCGCCCAGAGAATGCTTCCCAGCCACCCCCACTCGAGCAGAGTCTGTAAATAGTCTTGATGTAAAAATCTCCAGGTTCCCTCAACCTGGTTGGCCGGTCTGATGTTGTAGACTGGAAATACAACACGAAAGCTTCCTGGCCCAAACCCGAAGAATCCGGCATCCGGTACGGCGGCCACTCCAACGCGGCAAGCTTTCCAGCGCGCATCATTAGGAATCTCGCCGCTGAGCGACTGCCAGCGGTTAAGCGGTTGTTCCAGATGAGTCGCCCGCGCCACCGCGATCAGTGCCAAAAGAATGGCAAGAGCGCCCGCGAACGCGACGCTTTTCTGTGCGCCCGACAGGTTTCGAAGAAGCGTGCGTCCGAATCGAGCAATATGACCGCGACTACCAGAGCCATGCGCGAGGTGTTCGCCAGGACTCCGGCAATGGTTACGATAAAAAGCGTTATAGATATTGCGCGCATGCCTGGATGAGATCGGCTCGTAAACGCCCGGATCACAAGACCGGCACTTAACGGCCAGACCAGGTTCAAAAATGCCCCGGCGTTGCCGTGATAATAGTAAGTGGAAAAAAAAGTGCTGACCCAAAGCTCCGGCGGTGGGGGCGGTTGCCAGAAGATCATGTGCGCACCAGTCGCTTTCTGGAGCAAACCGAGGAATGCTATCGAACCGCCGACCAGACCAATCACATACCACAATCGTAGCAACCACCGGTTGCTCTGAGAAAGATCCGAGGCGAACAACATAGTCCCGAGCAGCAACGCGCCTCGGATTATCCACGCCGAGCTGATCGCGTAGTCAACGGACCCTGGCAACGGCGGCGCAATGTTGCGTAGCGGCACGAAAACAAAAAAATCCGAGTCGTAGATCGACTTCGCGTTTAAGGCCATCCACCCGCCAACACATATCAAAGCTCCTGCTAAAAATAACAGAAAGGGCGGAAATCGCGGCGCTCGCCGGCTGATCAGCAGTTCCACGGTCCAAAGAACAAGCGCAGCCAGCAAGATCCAGTTAGTTACTTGAATACTTGCCGATGTTGTGGCGCCGTATGCCCACGGAGCATAAACAAGCGCGGCAAAAAAAACCCACCGAGATGCAGCGCGGAAAAAATAGGCGGTCACGTGTCAGATGTCACGAGACAGAAGGCTATTGTGCCAGCCGCTTACGTCATCGTCCTTTGCCAAAGAGCATCGTGTATAGCGTTTTCAGCACGATCATGGCATCCAGCTTCAGTGAGTAGTGCCGGATGTAATAAAGGTCGTATTTCAGCTTCTCCACCGCGTCCTCGTCGCTCTCGCCGTAAGGATAATTCACTTGCGCCCAGCCCGTGATACCAGGCTTCACCAAGTGCCGAAAATGATAAAACGGAATCGTCTGCTCGTATCGTTCGGCACACTTGCTCCACTCTGGGCGTGGACCAATCAGGCTGATGTCTCCTTTGAGCGCATTCCAGAGTTGCGGCAGCTCATCGAGCCGAAGTTTCCGCAGCCAACGCCCCACAGACGTCACACGACGATCGTCTTTTCGCGTGTAAATGTCTTCGTCCGCATCATCAGAGCGCCTGTGCATCGTTCGGAATTTGAAGAGAATGAAGCGTCGCCCGTCGCGGCCGACTCGTTCCTGCCGGTAGAAAATCGGACTGCCGTCCTCTATCCATATAAGCAGAGGAGTCAGCACGAAGAGCGGAGCGGAAATGATTAGCGCTATCGCCGACGCGACCACGTCGAAGAGCCGCTTGAGGTAATGGTAGGGAGAAGTGCAAGCCAGCTGAAACCCACTCTGGAGCGGCCAAAACGGGTCGATGATGCCCAGCGGCAGATAACGCCATTGAGTTTCGTAGAACGATTCCAGAGTGTAAACGCGAGTTTCCTGAAACTGTGCGTGTACTAGGCGCTCCAGCAATTCCGTGCCGAGCGAGCTCGCTTTCTCAGCGAGAATGATGCCGCTATAACGTTCGCCGAGATTAATCAATTTGGCCGCGAGGTTTCCCTGCACAATCGGCGATCCTTGACCGGCAATTGGCTGACCCACCCGCTGGTCGTTCACATCCACAAACTCCAACTGCTGTCCGTTCGGCGAGTTCCTGTACGCCTCGTAAAAACGAGCCGCCGTCGTACCGCTACCAATGACGAGAAACGAGCGAGTCGCGCTGCTGGCAACAACATATTGCCGAATCCACCGGCGATAAGCCAGCGATATCGGCAGGAAAATTGCGAAACTCAAAAGAAGAACGCCACGGCTCGGCTTCATCGTCTGATCGAACGTCGCTGCAGAATAAATCAGCATCGCACTAACGACGGCCGCAGCTATGAGCGCGAGGATGTGTTCGGCCGCATAACCGAGGGTGAGCTTCTCGACAGTGCGATCGTAGCCACCAACAAAATAAAGCGCAGTCACAATCACGCCCAGTTGAATCAGATTGATGATGAAGAACTGAAACGGCGTGGCATAAAACGCGTCGTACCGAAACCAACCTGCCACTCGGTAGATAGCGAGCCAGCTTACTACATCGAGAAAAAGATAGAGCACCGCAGACGACCATTCATGAGTGAGAAAATGCGACCACAGGGCAGTGGGCTTGCGACGGGCGACCGCGCGGCCGGACTTGCCGATATGTATTCGCGACTCCTCTTTGAACGCGAGGATTTCCTGCGAGATCGCCTGCGATTCTTCGCGGTTCGCCATGAAGCCGGCAATTATAGGCTTAAACACGCAAAGTAAAAGAATACTTTGCTCTGAGTTGTGCGGTTAGAACATGAATCTGTTTCTGGTGTCCCTCTATACCGCGATCATCGATCGCTGCTACGCCTTGACGCTCCAAGCGCCGTCCATAACCTGAGATTGATTTGGCAACGCGTTGAGCCGCCTTCGCATCGCTACGGCGGGCCGAGGGACAACCATCTTGGCGTTCGCTGAGCGCATATATTTGTAGCGTGAACATTCTAGCGGCTTTTTATCGTTCATCAGTTGGAAAAAAAATGATCGTCGCGATCACCGGCATCATTTTGATCCTATTTGTGATCGGACATCTGCTAGGGAATTTGCAAATTTTTATTGGCCCGGATTGGATCAATGGCTACTCCCAACATCTGCGCGACCTCGGCCCGTTGCTCTGGGCGGTTCGTCTGTTCCTGCTGGCTGCCGTCATTATTCACGTCTACGTGACCATTCAATTGGCAATCGAAAACCGCCGAGCCCGGCCGAAGCCTTACAGCGACAGGCAATACGTGAAGGCGACGTTCGCTTCACGCCACATGGTCATGAGCGGCTTGATCGTCCTCGCGTTTATCGTTTATCACCTCGCGCATTTCACCTTTCGAAAAACCGATCCGCGTTTTGCGCTGCTTAAGCCTGATCCTCTCGGCCATTACGACGTCTATTCAATGATGGTTTATGGGTTCCAAAATTATTTTGTATCTGGCTTTTACGTTCTCGGTCTGTTTTTGCTAACGCTTCATTTGAGCCATGGCTCATCGAGCTTTTTTCAATCACTCGGATTGAACGACAAGAAGTTGACACCGCGCCTGTCCCTTGGTGGCCGAATTTTTGCCTGGCTTCTCTTCGCTGGCTATACCTCCATTCCCGTCGCCATTCTGCTTGGACTGATAAAGCCGGCGCAACAGTTATGATCGGCACACTAGATTCGAAAATCCCGCCGGGACCGCTCGCTCAAAAATGGCGCAGTCATCGAGATCATTCGCGCTTGGTGAATCCAAACAACCGGCGAAAATTCGAGATCGTAGTGGTTGGCAGCGGTCTGGCCGGCGGATCGGCCGCGGCCACTTTGGGCGAGCTTGGCTATCGGGTGAAATGCTTTTGTTTTCAGGATTCGGCGCGCCGTGCGCACTCAATTGCAGCCCAGGGCGGAATCAATGCGGCGAAAAATTATCAGAATGATGGCGACAGCATTTATCGGTTGTTCCATGACACGATAAAAGGCGGCGACTTTCGTTCCCGCGAGGCGAACGTTTATCGACTCGCCGAGATCGCCAACAACATCATTGACCAATGCGTCGCACAGGGTGTGCCGTTCGCCCGTGAATATGGAGGGCTGCTCGCCAACCGCTCCTTTGGCGGCGCACAGGTGTCCCGGACCTTTTACGCGCGTGGACAAACCGGTCAGCAGCTCCTGCTGGGCTGCTATCAGGCGCTCTGCCGCCAAATTGCCGCGGGTACCGTGCGGATGTTCCCACAGACGGAAATGCTGGATCTGGTGATCGTTGAAGGACAAGCCAAGGGCATCATTACGCGCAGCCTGCGTTCAGGAAAAATCGATAGATACCCGGCCGATGCCGTCGTGCTCGCCACTGGCGGATATGGGAATGTGTTTTATCTCTCCACCAATGCGCGCGGCTGCAATGTCACAGCGACCTATCGTGCTTACAAAAGGGGCGCGCTATTTGCCAATCCGTCGTTTACCCAAATTCACCCGACATGCATCCCGGTTACTGGCGAACATCAATCGAAGCTCACGTTGATGTCTGAGTCGTTGCGGAACGATGGACGTGTTTGGGTTCCGAAACGGAAAGAAGACCGGAACAAGTCGCCCGGTGAAATTCCAGAGCAAGATCGCGATTATTATCTCGAGCGAAAATATCCCAGCTACGGCAACCTTGCGCCGCGGGATATCTCATCACGCGCGGCAAAGGAAGTTTGCGATGAGGGCCGCGGCGTCGGTCCCGGCGGGCGCGGCGTCTACCTCGATTTTGCCGACGCGATCAAGCGCCTTGGCGAAAATACGATCCGCGAACGCTATGGAAATTTGTTTGAAGTTTATGAAAAGATCACCGGCGAAAACGCCTACAAAGTGCCGATGCGAATCTACCCCGCAGTCCACTACACGATGGGTGGCCTCTGGGTCGATTACGATCTGATGAGCAACGTGCCCGGTCTGTTTGTAATCGGGGAAGCAAATTTTTCCGATCACGGCGCAAACCGGCTCGGAGCCAGTGCGCTTATGCAAGGCTTGGCTGACGGTTATTTTGTTTTGCCAAACACGCTGCCAAATTATCTCGCCGGCCAGATGGGAAAACGGCCGTCACCGGATTCTCCAGAGTTTCGAGAGGCAGAGGAAGATGTGCGCGTGAGGATCGAGAAACTCCTCAAAGTCAACGGCAGGCGTTCGCTCGACTCTTTCCATCGAGAGCTTGGACTTCTTCTCTGGGAAAAATGCGGGATGTCGCGTCACGAGAAAGGATTGCGCGAAGCGCTCGAAAAGATTCCCGAACTGAGAGAACAATTCTGGCGCGACGTACGCGTTCCTGGCAGCGAAGAAGATTTTAACCAATCCCTCGAACGTGCCGGACGCGTCGCCGATTTCCTGGAATTCGCCGAGCTGATGTGCTTGGACGCGCTTGAGCGCGACGAATCTGCCGGAGCGCATTTTCGCGAGGAACATCAAACACCCGATGGTGAGGCACTCCGCGACGACGAAAACCACGCAGCAGTGTTCGCGTGGGAATTTCAAGGTAGCGGGCAATTACCAAAACTGCACCGCGAACCGCTCCATTTCGAGACCGTGCATTTAGCGCAGAGGAGCTATAAGTGAACTATTCTTCTGGTAGAGCGCGACGGCTGCGCGCGCCGACGAATTTGGCGGATGGCTAGGCGATCCGTCCTTACCGCGCTCAACTATGAACTTTCGGTTGAAAATCTGGCGCCAGCCGAATGCGAATACTCCGGGCAAACTGACGGATTACGAAGTGCGCGACATTTCACCAAACACCTCATTTCTCGAAATGCTCGATATCCTGAACGAAAGGTTACTCGAGCGCGGCGAGGAGCCGATCGCGTTCGATTCCGATTGCCGCGAAGGAATCTGCGGAACGTGCGCTCTCACCGTCAATGGCGAAGCTCACGGTCCGGATCACCCCGGCGCGGTATGCGAGCTTTACATGCGAAAATTTAGTGACGGCGCTACGATCATAATCGAACCATTCCGCGTAGGCGCGTTCCCGATCGTCAAAGATTTAGTGATTGATCGAAGCGCGCTGGATCGAATCGTCCAAGCCGGCGGTTTCATCAGCGCCCGCGCCGGTTCTGCCCCGGAAGCAAATTCGATTCTGATTCCCAAACACGACGCTGACCTGGCCATGGAAGCGGCGGCTTGCATCGGCTGCGGCGCGTGCGCGGCAGCCTGCCCAAATGGATCGGCGATGCTTTTCACCGCGGCGAAAGTCTCGCACTTATCTTTTTTGCCGCAGGGCCATCCGGAACGGGAGAGTCGTGTTCTGAAAATGGTGCGCGTGATGGATGCGGAAGGATTCGGTAATTGCACCAATACTTACGAATGCGAAGCGGTTTGTCCCGCCGAGATCAGCGCCAGTCTCATTGCGAAACTCAATCGCGAATACGCGCGAGCAGCACTGCAGCGCGGCGCTGGCGAATGATCACAAAGGAAAGATCTGTGGGAAGAGCCGTTGGATTCCCACGGGATGACGACGTCGTGCCTACAGCGTATGTGTCACACACGTCCAAAGCTCCGGATCGAGCTCCGACCTTGCCCGCTTCGCCAGAGCATCGGCATCTTTGGTAGGACGCGTTACAGCAAAAACGGTCGAGCCGGAACCGGACATTAGCGCCGCGCCCACTTCCGGCTGCTTGAGCAACCACATCTTGGAATGCGCGAGAAAAACAAATTTTTCGAAAACCGGGCGCTCGAGGTCGTTCACAAAAGTCTGCTCCGTGAATTCTTGAGCTGCGTAAGAGATTCCTGGAATTTCGAGCGAGTCGCGCCAGTGCGAATATGCCGATGCTGTGGATACGCCAAATCCCGGCTTCAAGAGGAGGACCGAGAGGTTGTCTTTTAACTGTAGAGGCGTGACCAGTTCGCCTCGTCCCTTGCAGAGCGCTGCAGACTGAAAAATAAAAAATGGAACGTCCGATCCGATTGGTTCCGCCATTTCCACCAGCGTTTCGCGCGGCAATTTCGTCTCAAACAGTTCGTTGAGTGCCAGCAGAGTGGAAGCGGCGTCACTGCTTCCCCCACCCAGCCCCGCTCCGTGAGGAATCCTTTTGTTGAGCTCGATCGACACCGCCGGCTTTAACTTTGTCGCAGCAAAGAAAGCTTTCGCTACGCGCACAATCAGATTGTCGTCGCCTGCCGGCACTGACGGATCATCACAGCTGAATCGGATGCCATTGCTGCTATCGCTCGTGCCGATTTCGAGCTGGTCGCACAGCGTAATCGGCGCGATCAGCGTTTCGATCTCGTGGAAGCCGTCGCTCCGCCGACCGAAAATTTTCAGCGAAAGATTGATTTTCGCGGGGGCGAGGACTTGCATCATTCGCAATTTGTTCTGTCATTCCGAGCGAAGTCGAGGAATCTCTTGCTGTCAGAGAATGATATTGAGAGATATCTCGACTTTACATGACAAATTGGTGCACGAAATGACAACTAACGCGGACAAAATCATCGTCGCACTCGATGTGCCGACAAAACGGCAAGCGCTCAATCTCGTCGAGCAATTGCGCGATCCGATTTCGTTTTTCAAAGTCGGCCTGCAACTTTACACGGCTGAAGGTCCAGAAATTGTGCGTCGCGTATTGGCCACCGGCGCAAAAGTGTGGCTCGATCTCAAGCTCTACGATATTCCAAACACGGTTGCGAGAGCAGTCGAATCCGCGAGTCATATTGGTGTGCATATGCTCACCATTCACTTGAGTGGTGGGAGCGAAATGATCCGCGCCGCGACTGCAGCTCGTGCGAATAACATGATGATTCTTGGCGTCACTGTCTTAACAAGCGCGACTGAAAAAACGCTACGCGAAATTGGCATCGCCGACAAAGTTGACAATCAGGTTCTGCGTTTGGCCAATTTGGGTGTCGGCGCAGGAATCGATGGCGTTGTCGCTAGCCCGCACGAAGTCAAAATGTTGCGTGCGGAATTCGGCGACAAGATCAAAATCGCCGTCCAGGGAATTCGGCCAACTTGGGCGGCACCGGACGACCAAAAACGATTCATGACGCCGCGTCAGGCAATTCAAGCAAGCGCGGACTATATTGGGATTGGCCGGCCAATTATTTCGCACCCAAATCCGCATGAAGCTGTCACTAAAATCCTTGAGGAATTGGTTTGATACCTGTCGTTCCGAGGGGAGTTGAGGAATCGCTGAACATTTCTGGAGCAGCTAGAGATGTCTCAACTTTGTTCGACACGACCAAGAGACTTTTTGCTGCATCCGACGTCTATCACGACACCGTTCCACATTCAGCGGCCATGAACATGGCCATCGACGAAGCGCTGCTAGAGTATGCCACGGTTCCAGCGATTCGATTCTACCGATGGCACTTCCCTGCTCTGTCGTTTGGATATTTCGGAAAATTTCGCGATGTCGTTGATTATGTGTCTGCGCGCGATTTGGTTCGGCGCTGGACGGGCGGCGGAATGGTGTTCCACGGAGAAGACCTCACCTATTCGATTGTAATTCCCGCCAATGATACAGTCTTCGGGGCATCCTCCGCATCGATCTACGAAAAAGTTCATCGCGCTTTGGTCGATGCGTTGAGCAAAATTGGTAAGTGCGCGGTCGTAGCCCGGGGCATCGACCCCGGCGGGATTGTGGCTGCCACGCGAACCGCTGTCACCGTCAGCGGCTACAATTGCTTCGCGAATCCCGTGCGAGCGGACGTGATGATCGGTGGTCGCAAGATCGCCGGTGCGGCGCAACGCCGGACGCACCGCGGATTGCTGCAACAGGGCAGTATTCAAGGGGTTGATCTTGGAAATGGTCTAGCGGAACGATTTGCAGAGGTTTTGTCGGCGAATTGCAGCGAGCGCGAAGTTGCCGTGAAAATTTTGAATCGGGCGCGAGAACTCGCTCACTGCAAATATGGGACGGACGCTTGGCTGCGTAGGCGCTGAGACGTCTTTGGCAAGCTGCCGAAGACAGCACGTCGGCGCGGGCGATCTCCGAAAAAATTGCGGCGCGAAGTTTTGACAAGCTAGAACCTGCCCCGCTATTCTCGCCTCGTGGAATTCACTGCGCGCTCACAGCCGAGGCGAACTGGTCTTACGGCGATTGCTTCGCCTGCCAGCTCGCTCGCTCAAGTCGCGCGGCTGGTTCAGCCTCACCTTGAAGAAGTGGAGACGCGCATTGCACAGCAGGCGGCGGCTTTTGATCCAGCGCTCGAAGGCTATGTCGTCTATGCAGTGGGCAGCCGCGGCAAGCGCCTTCGTCCGCTTCTGGCTCTTCTCGCCGGCGGTGCCAGCGGCAACATCAATTCGAACCATGTTGATCTTGCTGTGATCGTGGAGCTCATCCATATCGCAACCCTCGTGCACGACGACGTGATGGATGAAGCGGAGCGGCGTCGGGCGCAGCCGACGGCAAACGCGCGCTGGGGAAATTCGCTCAGCGTTTTGCTGGGCGACTGTCTCTTCGCGCATGCGCTGACGTTATCGACAAATTTCGAGAACGCAGATATCAGTCGCGCAATCGCGCGGACAGCCGGCACTGTTTGCTCTGGCGAAATGATCCAGACGCAGCGCCGGTTCGATCTCAACCTCACCGTCCAGGATTATTTGCGGATTGTAGAAATGAAGACCGGCTCGCTTTTCTCCACTGCAGCCGAATTGGCCGCGCTTATCAGCGAAGCCGAGCCGAATGTGATCGAAACATTCAAGAATTTTGGGATTCAAGTCGGCACAGCGTATCAGATTTACGATGATTGTGTTGACCTTGCCGGCAGCGAAAGCGCAACCGGCAAAACGCTCGGAACCGATTTGCGCAAAGGCAAGTTTACTATGCCGGTTTTAATCTTTCTTCGCTCCGCGTCGGAGTTTGAACGGGAACGCTGTTGCCAGGTTGTGCTGGAAGAAAGAGTCGAAGAAATGATTGCGCTCCTTAAGAATGGCGCAAGTAACGGAGCGCTGAACGAGTCAATCGACGCTGGCAGCGATTTGATTCGCGACGCGCAATGCACGCTCGACGGACTTGCGTCGAACCCTTACGCCGATGCATTAATCTCGCTCGGCGATGCATTGTGCGAAATGTTCGATCAACTTCGCGTCTGATCTCGGGGCGCTAAGGGCCGC
>WNFU01020091.1_pt1 | contig 11731 bp, 11 predicted proteins | sample 5400121 | NCBI WGS metagenome assembly WNFU01 (sample SAMN13153360, study PRJNA577476) | soil metagenome | isolation source: 100 cm soil or saprolite under grassland replicate 1 | place: USA:California | collected 2016-06-15 | reverse complement strand
CGCGTCCTCCGGTGCGGCGAGGCTCGGGCACGCGGCCGAGCCGGCGCATCAACAGGTAGCAGCCAAAGATCAACAGCGCCCCGATCGCGGCGACCAGAGTCCCACCGGCGGTCCGGTAGGCGTCCAGGTAACCGGGCGACGCGGCGCCGACAAGCAACAGCAGCGCGATCGGGCTCAGCGCAAGCACCCCTGCCTCGAGCTGCAACGTCGACGCGCGCGAGCGCGCCTTCTCGCGTGCCTCGAAGCGCTCCGAAAGAACCTCGGCCAGCTCGCGCAGCACCGGTGCCAGCCCACCCGTCGGCAGCTCGAGCAGCGCCGCCCGTAGCAGCAAGGCAACCGTGTCGCTCGTCCGCTCGCCGCGCTGCGCGAGCCCCGCCAGCGCCGCGGCAAGACCACCCGCCCGCAGCCGCGCATGGAAAGCGGCCAGCTCTGTTCGGAGCGGCTCCGGCCCACCCTCCGCCACCAGCGCGACCGCCGCCGGAAACGCGATTCCCGCCTCGAGCGCATCCGCGAGCTGCGCCAGCGCAGCCGGCCACGCGCGCTCACGCTCGCGCCGACCTGCCTGACGTCGGCGCAAACCGATCGCGACAGGGGCGTAGGCGCCGATGAGCGAGCCGACGACGACGAGGATGGGAATCCGCGCGAACGACCACGCCAGCGCACCACTGACGAACGCACCGACAAGGCCGAAGGCCAGGAACCGACGCTGCGGAAGCTTCCGGCCGTGCTCCTCGACGAGCCGGCGCAGCGTCAGATTTCGAGCCTGTTCGTCCGAACGCGTCAGGCCGACCCAAAGTAAGCCGACGCCGCCGGCAAACGTCAGTCCGAGCAGGAAGCCGCTCATCCGTTGCCTGCTCCGACCAGGAAGGCGCGCGCCTCGCTCACCGGATACGCACGCCCGGTCGTCGTCGTCCGGCTCGGAAGCGAGCCGCTCGCGACAATCGGACCGGATGCATCAAACGTGATCCTCCAGTGGACGAGCGCCGCCACCGGATAGCCGCGGCTGCCGCAGCTCGACAGCAGGTACGGGTTCCGACCCAGGTCGCCCGGCAGGCAGCGCGTCTCGTAGAGGTGACGAATCGCATCCATCGGCGGCGGACCTGGCGCGTAAGGGCGACCGGGGCCGCCGAACAAAGCGGCACCGTCACCAAACCGCCACTCGACGCTCGGTACAGCGGTGACGCTCACGCGCTCGCCGCCGAGCGAGATCGACAACCCCTCGCGCCTCGGCGCCGGCGCCAACCAGAACCACGAATGAACCCCGGTCAGCCCGCCCCTGCTGGCAGAAGGACTTGCCTGGATCCGGCCAGCAAACAGGTCGAGACGCGCTGCGAGCGCCGCCGCGATCGCAGCCGGATTCAAACGCGGTCCACCCGCGGTTCCTCCGCCTGCCGTCGTCACCGTGTAACAGAGAGGCGAGCCGTCCCCGAGGTATGCGCACGCGTGACCGGAGCCATCGGTGTACCAGAACGTGTTCGGCCCGTACGGCTGCGGGTTGCGGAGCAGCGAGGACTCGCTTGGGAGCGTCGGGAAGACGGCAACATTGCCGTGTTCGCGAGGAACGGAAATGAGCTGTGTCGATGGAACACGCGTGCCTCCTGGCGGGCGCTCGCTCCCCTCCGACCTCGAGCTCCGCGTAGTGATAGAGGCGCCAGCTGTCGCGTGCGACGACGATTCCTTCTGCGAGTAGACGCCGATCTTGATCTCGTCCGCGCGGGCGGCAGTGGCGACGCACATGGCAACAAGTGCAGCCGTTACACACACAGAGACGTGTCGCCGATTCACTTGAGGGCCGTCACCTTCCAGACGACGAAGCGGGTGCTCGGTCCGAGGCGCCTTAGCTCCAAACGTGCGCGTTCCTTGAGCAGGATCGGCCGACCGAGTGGTCGCCCATCTCGACCGAATGGGCGGACGCGTTGTGGGTCGTATACGACTGCGATTGCGCGGTCATACGATGGATTGAGCTTGATGCTGACGACGCGAAACTGCTCGGATAGGACGCGAACTCGGATGCCACGTCGGGCGCGAACGGCGGCGGAGCGGCGCAAGACCACAAGGGCGGGGCCTGCGGTCGCGCGTGGGCGCGCTGGAACTGCGTTTGTCCAAAGCACACGAACCGACATGCGGTGGTCCTCGTTGATCGCTGTGCGGACGGCGGCAATCAGCGTGGCTTCGGTATCAGTCCTGCTCGTTTGGTTCGTACTTGTCGACAGCGCATTAGTCTTGTCGTTCGAGCTCCCCGAACATCCCGAGGCAGCGAGTGCTAGGAACACGGCACAAAGCGCGAGGCTTGCTCGATCGCTCCTCACCTTGGTGCCTCGAAGCCGGCCATGGTGAGATCGGCGATACATACTGGCTCGCTACCGAGCCAGCGCAGTTCGGGACCGGCACCTTCGAAGAGCGGGTTGAGGGTGAGTCGTTTTCCTTCGATGCCGGCGACTTCGGCGATCTCGTCGATGCGCCGAGGGAGGAAGCGGCGTTCGCCGCCGTCGAAGCTGCGTGGGCGGTCGCAGTGGACGACGACATCGATTTCGCGCAGCCAGTCGAGTGCTTGTTCGGCTTCGACCCGGGCGCCGGAGGCGAGTGCGAAGCGGACGAGGTTGCGGAGTGCGTGTTCGGCGGTCTCGCCGTGCACACTGGTCATGCCTGCGTGACCGGTGGCGAATGCCCAGAGCATCGCCATCGTTTCGGGCCCGCGGCACTCGCCGACGAGAATGCGGTCAGGGTTCATGCGCAGCGCGTCGGAGACCAGGTCTTCGAGGGTGACGGCGGGGAGGCCGTCGGGGCTGGCTGGTCGTGCCTCGTAGCCGACACAGTTGGGCAGGATGGCAGGCAACTGCAGCTCCGCGGAGGATTCGCAGACGACGATGCGTTCGCTGCCGGGAATGGCGCGGCCAAGTGCGTTGAGGAGGGTGGTCTTGCCGCTGGAGACGCGGCCGGCGACGATGATGTTCTTGCCGGCGCGAGCGCAGGCGCTGAGGAAGTCGGCGGCTTCGTTGCTGAGGAAGTCGAGCTGGACGAGTTCGGCGAGCGTGCCGGCGCCGAGGCGGAAGCGGCGGATGGTGCAGATCGGGTGGCCGTTGGAGGAGACGGGCGGGATCGCCGCGGTGAGGCGTGAGCCGTCGGGGAGGCGCGCCTCGACGCGGGGGGTGATGCGGTCGAGCCGTTTGCCTTCGACCTGTTCGAGCAGCCGCTCGAGGAAGGAACGCACTTGGCGGTTGTCGTGGAAGGTGAGGTCGGGGACGCGTTCGATCCGCTCGCCGGTGTCGCGGAAGACGCGCTTGGGGCCGTTGATCATCCATTCTTGTGCGGATGGGTCGGCGAGCATGCGTTCGGCGATCGCGCCGAGCCCGATCAGGTCATCGCGCAGCTCGCGCGCGAGCTCTTCGCGTTCGTTGGGTGCGAGTTCGCGTTCTTGCCCGTTGAGCGCGTCGGCTTCGTAGCTGCGCAGGACTTCTTCGATCAGCGTTTGCGCGCGCTCTCTGCCCTGCTCGCTGGCGAGGTTGATCTCCTCGGCGGCGAGCGCGCGCTCGACGCGCAGGCGGACGAGTTCGCGTGGGTCGGTTACGACGTTCGCCACGGCAGCGCCACCTCTTCTGTCTGCTCCATTGGAGTTGGTGGGATGAGTAGGCGTTTGCGTTCGCGCGGCTCGGGCGCGACCGGCAGGAACAGCTGCTCGAGCAGCAGGGCGAGTGCACGCGCGTAGCGGCCGCGCGGATGCGCGATCGCGAGCGGCAGCCCTGCGCGCGTGGCCTTTGCGAGCGCGCGGCCGTCCCAGGGCAGCGCGGCGTCGAGAGCCAGCCCGTGCTCTGCCAGACGTCCGGCCAACGTCTCGGCGAACTCGGCCGTGGGAATGGCGCCTGGTGCCCCGAGGCCGTTGGCGACGACGCGCAGGCGTTCGCGTTTGATCCCGAGGCGATCGAGTAGGAACTCGAGCTGCGCAAGACCGGCTCGCAGCTGGTCCTCGCGCGCGCCGAGCACGAGCAGCACTGCGTCGGCGGTGACGAGCGCCTCGCGGTGGATGCGGGCGACGGGTCCGACCTCCTCGCCTTCTTCTAGGTGGAAGCCGACGTCGAGCACGCTCAGGGGCGTGACTGCCGCGAGTGCGTTCAGGGCTTTGGCGACCGCTCCCGGGCGTGCGAGTTCCGGCAGTGCCTGCGCAAGCGCGTGCGGGGCGAGCAGCACCGGCGGCCAGCCTTCCTTGGTTGCGAGCCAGCGCTCGAGCAGCTCGCGCAGCGCGCCGTCGCCCGCTTCGGCGGCGCGGGCGACACCGAGCAGCGAACCCTGGCGCGCGTCCGCGGCCAGACGCAGGTCGAGAGCACCGCCAAGCGCGTCGAGCTCCACCAGCAACGCGTGCCAGCGTGTGGCGGCGACCGCGGCGAGCGAGGCGGCGCACTCGCTCGCGCCCGGTGCACCCTTGCTGCCGATAACAGCGATCAGGCTTCCCGCTCGCGGCTCTTCGCTGGGGGCAAGCACGATGGGTTCGGCGGTGACGATCGGCGGCTTGCCGCGGAGGGCGCGGCGGAGCGTCTCGGCGTCGGCGCTCGCGTCAACAGTCTCGTCGACGGCAAGGCTGGCGAGTGCGTGGCGGTCGTGGTCGTCGAGCGCGATCCCGACGATGCGGGCACCGCGGGCGCGGGCGCGCGCGCAGTGCGCGGGCGTCAGCCCGGACAGGTCGGGCGAGAGGAGTAGCGCTTCGGTGTCCGGCCCGATTTCGTGCTCGAGCTCGTCGGCTTCGCCGACCGAGGCACGCGGCTCGACCAGCGGCTCCGGACCGAAAAGGAGGGGTTCGATCGCCCGCTCGGCGACCGGCGTCAGCGCGAGTACGACCGCCGGGCGCTGTTCGCTCACGTCCCCTCGGCCTCGCTCGCGGGCGGGATCGGCGCGGTGCGGGCGCGTCCACCCTCGCGCAGCAGGTCGATCTTGGCGATCGAGTTGGCGAGTGCGAGCGAACTGGCTAGCGAGGGGTCGGGGAGCGCGAGCGTGATCGGAACCGATGCGGAGGCGCTGTCGATGCCGCTGGGGGCGCCACCGACTGAGAGAACCTGAAGGCCGCGCGCAATCGCTTTCGTGTGGGCTCGGCCGCTGCCGCTGCCGTAGGTCGCGAGCACGGTGACGCGGTCGCCGGGGGCAAGCGCGTCGGCGAGCGCGTGCAGCGCCGGCACGACGAGCGTGAACGCCGACGAAGCGTTCACTGGGCCGGCGAGCGCCGCGCGCGGGAGCGGAGCGCCCGCGGGGACGGCGGTCGCGAGCGTGTGCCCGAGCACGCTGTCCAGGTCGCGCTCGGGGACGAGCGCCGAGATCGTGCGCGCATCGCCGGCGAGCTCGCCCGTTCGCAGATCGTTTGGGCGAAGGACCGTGCCGGCCGAGAGGGTGTGGGCTGTGACGAGCATTGGTGTGCGGTTGGTCGATGCGCGGTACACCGACCAGTAGCCGACGAGCGCGACCAGCACGAGCAGCGCCCCGGCAAGCGGTAGCGGCTGCAGGAAACGACCCGGCCGCCGACGGCCGCCGACCGACGACGCGTCCGACGGGCGCGGACGGACCCGGAGGGAGATCTCGGAGGGTGCGGCGCCGTTTCGCTCGGGCGCGGTGATTGTCCCGGCGGTGCGGCGGCGGAGCCAACTTGGTCCGTTCATCGCCTGCCCCTGATAGGCGTCGGCGCTGACAGTGCGCTGACAGTCCAGTGACAGTCGGCCAAGGATGACGCGGGGGCGCGCTCTGCCGCGTCTTGGCAGGTGATTCCTGCCGCTACTCCTCTCGGATGAGGTCCGAAAGGGCGTGTCAACTGCGAGGCCTCCCCATTCGCGATTCGCGCTTCTACTCGGTATGTCGGGCGAGCGCCGTGAAGGTAACGCGGCGAAGCCACATCGCTGGGCGCGGCTAGTTCTCTGATGAGGGGACTCGACGGCTGGGCCGGGAGAGACGGCGCCACCAGGAAGGGGTGGAGAAGCCGCGCGGGTTGGCCGCCTGGGTTGCGGCGACCGCATCCGCGATCGCGAGCAGTTGGGCGTTGTCCCTGAGCAGCTCGATCACTTCGCGGTCGAGCGTCAGCTTTCGGTTAGGTGGCGTCAGGCTGAATTCCTTGGCGTTCGAGATCGAGTCGTAGCGCCGCGAGGCCGCGTTGGAAGCGCATCTTCGCGGCCGCGTCGGTTCCGCCGATCAAGCCCGCGATCTCGGCGAACGAGCAGCCGTCGATCAGCTTCATACAGACCACCAGGCGCTGCTGGCTGGGGAGCCGAGCGATCGCCTCGTGGATCGCGTGCGCCAGATCTGTGCCGTACTGCGGCGTCGTCACCAACGTCGTCGAACGGCACCCGCTCGGCGAGGTGGTCGCTCCGGCGAGCTTCGTCGGCAAAGCGACGGCGCGCGATCGTGTACAGCAAGGCGAGCACCGAGCCGGGCCCGGCGTCCATCCGCGAGAGTGTGAGTGCCGCGTCGGCGAACACCTGCTGCGTCAACTCCTCCGCTTGATCAGCATTGCCGGTCCTGCGGCGCAGGTAACGGTAGATCTGCGTCCAGTGGTGCCGGAAGGCGTACTCGAGCATGCCCTCCACCCTTGTTTGTCGCGTCGCGGCCGCGAAAGTAACGGGCGGCGCGGCGTGCCTTCCAGGCGGTACGCCGGTGGCTTGACGCCTCGGCTCTGATTCGACCTGCGTGGCGCCCACCCCCCGTGGGCAGGTCGGGCCGCAGAACCGACTGACTCGAACGCTGAGCGCTACCGCTTATAGACCGCGGAGATTGCCGCCGCAAGTGGCTGTTTCGGCCATGTCCGCCGAGAGCGCTTGGGGCGGCGTCAACGCACAGTCACTGCGCCGTCAACGCGGCCGGTAACCCTGCCTCGCTCTCGCAAGCGACAAAGGAGGGGCGCGTTGACGTTCGATCCGGTTCGGAGCCTCGAGCGCGACTGGCGGCGACTCTCGTGCACGGTGCTGCCGGCACGGCTGCGCGTGTGGGGGCAGACCGAGCCAGCACTTTCGGGGTTCGGTGATGCGCGCCGACTGATCGCGTTTCTGCGTGGCGCCGCCTCGTCGGCGGCGAAGGACGAGGTGCTGCGATCGCTCGTCCGGATCGCGCGCGACGATCCGATCGCCGCTCGGGTCGTGCTCGAGGCGCTCGTGCCGGGTCTGGCGCGCTTGGCGGAGCGGATCATCTTCGACGAGCGCGATCGCGACGAGCTGTGGGCGCTAATCCTCGGGCACGCCTGGCGGCAGATCCGCACTCATCCGCTGGCTCGGCGACCGCGGAAGATCGCCGCCAACCTCATCCTGGAAACTCGACGGGCGGCGCTCGCCGACTTCACCCGCGAACGGCGCCGTCGATCTGAACTGATACCGCGGCCGCTGAGCGTTATCGCGACTGCGCCTTCGGGACCCGATGTCGAGACGCTGCTTCGGCGCGCGGTCGCGGCCGGCGCGATCAGCCGCGCCGAGAGCGAGTTGGTCTTGCGGACGCGGATCGACGGCGTGCCGCTGCAACGAATCGCGGCCGAAGAAGGCGTCGGCCACCACACGTTGAACGTGCGCCGGCTGCGCGCCGAGAAGCGCCTCCTGCTCTTTCTCGGCTGTTCGCCTGTGACTTTTCGGGCGCAAAAGGCGCATTGGAGTGGTGCTCGCGCGGTCGGCACGACACGCAGAGGTCGTATCGCAGCGACTCCAAGGCGAAGGGGATGAGCAGACCAAGCGCGCACGCCGACCCCGCGGGCCAAAACGACACCGGGAAGGAGAGATGAAGAGAAAGCTCACGCTTGCGCTCATTGTGATCGTGCTGCTCACGCTCGAGGCGGCGCCAGCGGCGCTCGCCGCCAGCGACATCAACACCGTGATCTCGAACCTGCGCGTCTGGATCACTGGGTTGCTCGCCGGGCTGGCGACGCTGCTGCTGATGATCGGTGGCCTGCGCTACCTGCTCGCAGGGGGCGACCCCGGCATGCACGAGCGTGCCAAGGGTTCGATCCGCGCGGCGCTGATCGGCTATGCGCTCGCGCTCCTCGCGCCGGTGCTCGTCTCGATCGTGCAGCGGATCGTCGGCGCGTGAGCAGCCGACTCCCGGCCCCAGCGGCAGCCGTCGTGCTCGCAGTCCTGCTCGTGCCGAGCGCCGCCGCGCTGCGGTTCATGGACGACAGCGCCGCCGAAATCGCCGATACGCCCGGCGAGCTGCTCGCCGCCATCCCGCGTTTCGAGGAGTTCGAGCGTGCCGACCCTTGACCGGAGGCGCCGCTCGAGGAGGCCCGCCCGATTCGCGCAGATCGTGACGGTCATCGCGCTGCTGGCGCTCGTGCTCGTGCCGAGCGCAGTCCCCGCACTGAGAACGCAGCGAGTGAAGGGAGCGATCGTCGTCGTCGCCGGAAACATGGACCCGAGCCTGCTCCGGCAGGCGGGCGTAACCCACGTCGCCGTCGAGCTCACCGACAACAACCTCCGCGACTTCGCGACCTCACGTTGGGACGGGTTCGTGCGCGGAGGGTTCCACGTCGCTCGCGACACGACTCAGGAGTCCATACGTGCGACCGCTGGGGCTACCGCGTCGCTCGTCAAGTCGCACCGGCTCGCGTTCCTGATCGAGGACACGGAGGCACACAAGGCTGACCTGCCGGACGGGGTGCGCAAGCCGGAGCGGCTCCTGTGGACGGAGTGGCTGTTCGCGGAGCTCAGGTCACGGCTCGGCCCGTCGTTCCCGCTCTACAACGTGACGGTCGGGATTCACTCGTCGCCCGCGGTCGTGAACCATGAGGCGCTCCGGCGGCACAACGTCATTCCAATCTGGGAGGCGTACGACCAGAACGGTGTGACGCTCGGCGTCGGGCGCACGGCGGCCAAGGCGGCGGACGAGGGCTGGTCGAGCCCGCAGATCGCGATCGGCGACAAGAGTCTCCGAAGCGATCTGCCCGAGAGCCGCACCCAGGCTCTTGGCGGCGTGTGGCTGTGGGCGCCGGATAACGGGTCACTCGGGCGGCCTGCTCCCGCGCCGGCGGGGACGCCGGGCGCTGACTCGCAGCCGCCGGGGCCGGGGATCCAGGTCGGGCCGCCGCTCGACGCCGATCAGGGCACAGACACTCCTGGCGGCGAGGTCGGGGTCGAGAAGGACAAGAGGCCGCGCTGGTGGGATGTGCCGGGGCGGGTGCGCTATGGGATCACGAGCTGGTTCCGCGGCCTGGTCGAGGACGCGCTCAACCCGATGCTGGAGCTGATCGGCAAGACGGTGCTGGCGACGCCGCAGATCGCGGGTCAAGACCGGGTCGGCGATCTGTGGCTGATCTCGCTCGGGATCGCCGACGGCCTGCTGATCCTGTTCGTGCTGGCGGGGGCGGCGCTCGTGATGACGCACGAAACGCTGCACACGCGCTACGCGCTCAAAGAGATACTGCCCCGGATCGCGCTCGCCGCGATCCTCGTCAACGCCAGCCTCTCGCTCTCCGGGCAGATGATCGCGGTCGCCAACGCGCTCTCGGCCGGCTTCCTCGCGGGTGGCGTCAACCCTGGGCAGGCGAGCTTGCAGCTGAAGCACTTCATCCTTGGCGCGATCGCCGGGTCGGGCATCTTCGTGATTCTGCTTGGGCTCGTCGCGGCCGCGCTCGCCGTCTTCCTCTTCATCCTCTACGTCGTTCGGGCGGCGCTGATCCTGATCCTCGTCGCGGGCGCGCCGCTGATGCTGCTGACACAGGCGCTTCCGCAGACGGACGGGCTGGCGCGCCTGTGGTGGCGGGGGATGACCGCGGCGCTCGGCGTGCAGGTCGCGCAGGCGCTCGTGCTCGCGACTTCCATGCGCGTTTTCTTCAGCTCGGGCGGGCGCGAGGCGCTCGGCCTTTCGGTGACCGGGAACCTGATCGACCTGCTCGTCTGCCTCTGCCTGTTCTGGATCCTGATCAAGATCCCCTTCTGGGCGAAGGACCTCGCCTTCTCCTCCGGCCGCTCGGGCGCCGTCCAGATCGCGCGCAGCTACGTACTCGCGAAAGGGCTGAGGGCGCTGTGAGCGAGCGCGTCCGGCTGCCCGCCGACATCGAGCTCGAGGACCGGCTCGCCTTCGGCCTCACCTTCCGCCAGCTGACGATCCTCGGGATCGCCGCCCTGCTTGGCTACGGCGTGTTCATTTCGGTCTCTGCCTTTCTGCCGCTGCCGGTGGCGGCGGCCGCGGCGGCGCCGGTCGCGCTCGCCGGCGCGTTGCTCGCGCTCGGCCGCCGCGACGGACTCCCCGCCGACCGGCTCGCGCTCATCGCTGCCAGCTACCTCTCTCGCCCGCGCCGGCGCGTGCTCGCCCCAGAGGGGATCCCCGCGCCGCTGGCCGCCATCTCGAAGCGGCCGCCGCTGGCGCCGCTCGACCTGCCCGTGCGGACGGTGCTCCGCTCCGGTCTCGTCGAGCTCACCGACGGCGGCTTCTGTCTGCTCTTACGCGCGTCGAGCACGAGCTTCACGCTCCGAAGCGAGGAGGAGCAGGCGGCGCTCGTCGAGGCCTTCGGCCGCTTCCTGAACAGCGCCGCCGACCCGCTCGAGATCGTGATCGCGAGCGAGCCGGTCGACCTCGACGCCCGCGCCCAAACCCTCCAGCGAGCTGCCCTCGAGCTCCCGGACCCCGCGCTTCGCCGGGCGGCGCTCGGCCACGCCCGCTTCCTCTCCAAGCTCGCTTCAGGCGAGCAGGTGCGCCGCCGCGAGATCCTGCTTGTCCTTTCAATTACACGCGCGCGCGAGCGCACGGCCGCCCAGACGGCGCTGGAGCGGCGGGCGGCGGAGGCGATCGAGCTGCTGCGCGCGGCCGGCGTCGAGCTGCGCCCGCTGCGCGGCGAGGAGGCCGCAGGCCGGCTCGCTCGCTCGCTCGACCCGCCCGGACCGCCCGCCGGCAGCGAGCTCACCACGGTGGTGCAAGCATGCTGAGGCGCCGCCGCGCACGTGGCCGGCGCGGGCAGACGGCCGGCTCGCTGGAGCGAGGTCGCCCGCGGCTGGCTGGCGCCCCTTCTGCGCGCAGCCCGCGACGCTGATGTCGCCCTCCATATCGAGCCGATCCCTCCCGCGCTCGCCTCGGAGCGTCTGCGCCGCCAGCGCGCTCGGCTCGAGTCGACCCGCCGGCTGGAACGCGAGCGCGGCCTGCTCCCCGACCCGGCCGTCGCGGCCGCGGCCGAGGACGCGGAGGAGCTGGCGGCGCGGCTCGCGCGCGGCGAGAGCCGCCTGTTCCGAAGCGGCCTCTACCTCTCCGTCCGCGCCGGCAGCCGCGAGGAGCTGGACGAGCGGGCCGAGCGGCTGCGCGCGCTCTGCGCCTCGCTGCTCCTGCACACGGTGCCGGCCAGCTTCCGTCCCTTCGATGGCTGGCTCTCCACGCTGCCGCTCGCGCTCGACCGGCTGCGGCTGCGCCGAGCGTTCGACACCGGCGCGCTCGCCGCCTCCTTCCCCTTCGCCGCCGCCGACCCGCCCGCAGAAGACGGCGTCCTGTACGGGCTCGCCGGAAGCGGCGCGCCGATCCTGATCGACCGCTTCGGACGCGAGAACTACAACACCGTCCTGCTCGCCCGCTCCGGCGCGGGCAAGAGCTACCTGGCCAAGCTGGAGGCGCTGCGCCTGCTCTACCGCGGCGTGCAGGTGTTCGTGATCGACCCCGAGGACGAGTACCGCCGCCTCTGCCAGGGGGTGGGCGGCGTCTACCTGCCCTTGGCGGGCGAGGAGACGGTTGCGCTCAACCCGTTCGAGCTGCCGTCGGGCGGGCCGCCGCACGCACTCGAGGCACGCGGGCTCTTCCTCGCCGA
>WNFU01008617.1_pt1 | contig 11733 bp, 12 predicted proteins | sample 5400121 | NCBI WGS metagenome assembly WNFU01 (sample SAMN13153360, study PRJNA577476) | soil metagenome | isolation source: 100 cm soil or saprolite under grassland replicate 1 | place: USA:California | collected 2016-06-15 | reverse complement strand
AGCGGCCGCGGGCCCAGTCGCGGGCATCCGCCATCGCCATGGGCCAGGGTGAAGGCATCGTCTTCACGACGCGGGAGAAGCCGGTGGCCGGGGCGCGGGGCTATTGCCGGGCCAACCTGCGCCACGGCGTCAGCCGGCTCGAGTCAGGGCTGCGCCTCACCCTCGGGGTGATTTTTCACGACGCCATGTGAGTCCGGGTCGGAAGCTCCCGGCCAGGACAGCCCGACCACGAGCGAGGCAGAACGTGCACAGGCTCGTCGAGCGCGTCAGAGCCGGCCTTCCGCCGACCCTGAGGACGACGTCCTCAGGGCTCCTCCGCGCGCTGGAGCACGTGGTAACCATGCCGGGCGCGCGCGTCGGCGATCTTGCTGCCGGCGAGGACCTCCTCGATGATATGGTCCTGCTGCTCCACGATCTCGCGCGCGACTTGGAGGACGCGCTCCTCGTGGCCCTGGGCGATCACGACGATCCCGTCGTCATCCCCCACCACCAGGTCGCCCGGTCGCACCTGAGCGTCGCCAAGCGCTACAGCCACCTGGACGTCCGCGACCTCGACGCGGTCTTTCCCGGTCCGCATGAAGCGGCCCGAGCTGTAGATCGGGTACCGCAGATCGAACGCCTTCGCCACGTCGCGGCAGACCCCGTAAATCGCCGTTCCAGCGATGCCACGGTTGTGCCATGGCGGTGAGGATGTCCCCCCAGACGGTGCAGTTCAGTCGTCCGCCGTTGTCCAGGACGATCACCTGACCTGGCGAGACGTCGTCGATGTAGTCGCCGACCGTGCCTTTGACCGCGCCGACCGGCACGTAACGGACGGTGTAGGCGCGGCCCACCATGCGCTGGCCGTGGGCCACGAGCGGCGCGATCCCAGCGCGCTGCCTGGAAGCCTCAAGCGATCGAGGGCGTCGGAGATGCTCGCGGTCTCGAGTCCGCGGAATACCTCGACCAGGGGGTCAGAGGCGACCTCTGAAGGCTGGAGCGTCATCAGGTTCCCTCCTCGAGGGCTGCATCGAACTGCGTGTCGTGCATAACGTCGACAACCGACCGACCGGCGCGCACTGCCTCCACCATGGCTGCTTCTCGGGCCGCGAGCCGCTCCCCTACTTCGATCACCTCGCTCGCCTTCTCTCGAGGAATGAAGACGGCTCCGCTGCCGTCCGCGATCAGCAGATCGCCGGGCCGCACCTGCACCCCGGCCACCTGGATCGGCGTGTTGAAGGACTCCTGGATGATCCGTCCGCGCGCCGTGACCGGGACGACGGCCTTGCCGAAGACGGGAAACCCGATCTCACGGCTGCCGTCGATGTCGCGGCAGGCGCCGTCGATAACCACGCCGCGCACGCCACGGGTGAGCGCCGCGTTCGAGAGGATGTCGCCCCAGCTGGACACGTCCGTTCGACCAGCGTTGTCGACGACGACGACGTCGCCTGGCTCCGCGGCCTCGATGGCGGGCGTTGCCAGGTGGACGCTCGGTTTGGCGATCCCGGCCGGAACGATCTTGACGGTTACCGCGCGGCCGACGATCCGCGGACATGGCCAGAGCGGACGGATGCCAATCGTTGCCCCGCGCAGCTGGAGGCGGTCGAGGGCGTCGGACACGGCACACGTGTCCAGGCGCTCGAGCCGCTCGAGGAGCGCGACCACGTCAGCGCCAGCGGCAACCGTCGTCATTTTCCCTGCAATATCCTGGCGGTCCTGCTTGTGGCTGGCTCCGTTCAACTTACCCTCCGAACTGGCTTCACCGAATCAGCTCAGCCCTTCTTCCATGCCGCCTCGGCCAGCGGCGACGCCCTGTACGCCTGCGCTGGGCGCGCTAGACTGTGACCGGAGGCGTCCCGGCCACGGATGGTCTGTTCAAGATGCGGACGAGCGCGGGAATGGTGTTGGCTGTCTTCGTTATAGCAGCCGTCCTGGCCACGAAGGGGGGAGTAGGCTCCGAGTGAGCAACGGGCAGTGGGCGACCGATCTCGAGACTGTTCGCGTCTTCCACGAGCAGACCAAGCACGGCGGCCAACACGATCGCTCGCGGCTTCGCGCCTTCCGCCCTCTCGATCCCGCCAACCGGCCTGAGGCCTTCAAGCGCTATCCAGGAGTCCAGACCCTGCCTCTGCCGACCGACCTGGGAGAGAGCAGCTTGTCGGCGGGCGAGGTGCTTTCGGGAGGAGCCTCTTCGCTCGCGCGCAGCCTCGAGCTGGACCTTCTGGCCCGCCTGCTTTTCTTCTCGGCCGGCGTTACTCGGCAGGCCACGCGCGCACAGAGCTACTTCCGCACCGCGATGTCGGCCGGCAACCTCCACCCGATCGAGGTGTACGTGGTCAACGGCGACGTCGCGGGCCTGGCGGCCGGCGTCCACCACTTCGCCCCGCTGGAGTTTGGACTCACCACCCTTCGCGTCGGCGACTACCGGCCGGTACTGGCCGACGCGGCGGCCGACCCCGATCTTGCGGCCGTCCCGGCTCTGCTCGTGCTGACTGGCATCCCGTGGCGGACAGGCTGGAAGTACGGCGAGCGCGGGTTCCGACACCTCTACTGGGATGCTGGCACGATGCTGGCCAACACCCTGTCCGTCGGCGACGGGGCCGGGATCCCGGCTCGTGTGCGGCTTGCGTTCGCCGACCGACTCGTGTCCCGGCTGCTGGGGCTCGACGGCGTCGAGGAGTTCCCGCTCGCCCTGGTGGCGGTGGGCCGAGCAGGAGAATCGAGCTCGGCGGCTGATGTCGTGAGCGTTCCGCCGCTGCAGCTGGAAGTGGCCCCGCTGTCGGCCAACCCGCTGGAGTTCCCCCTCGTCACGGAGACCCAAAGCGCCGGCCAGCTCGACAGCAGCGACGTGGCCTCGTGGCGAGAACGCGCCGCGGCACTGCTCTCCGAGGCGGCTAGCGCATCGATCGCGCCAGCGAACCGGCTGGAGCGACAGTCGATCGAGTCACTGATCCTGCGCCGAGGCTCGACAAGGCTGATGCGCAGGGAGCCCGTTCGAGAGGAGGCGCTTGGCTGGGCGATGGCGGCTGCGAGTCGACCCGTGTCTGGAGACTTCACCGCGGCTGACGGCAGCCTGCTGGAGCATTACCTGTCTGTACACGCGGTCGAAGGTGTCACGTCGGGGACGTACCGCTGGAAGGCACGGCAGCTTGTGCGTCTCCGTTCGGGCGACTTCCGCGGGCAGGCCCAGCAGCTGTGTCTGGACCAGCCTCTTGGCGGCGATTCGGCGTACACCGTCTTTCACTGCACCGACCTGGGACATGTGCTCGACGCTCTCGGTGCGCGAGGGTATCGGGCGGCCCACCTAGAGGCCGGAATCGCGGCCGGACGGCTGCAGCTGGCCGCCTTTGCCCTCGGGCTTGGCGGGACCGGGCTCACATTCTTCGACGACGCTGTGTCCGGATTCTTTGCGACCAGGGCAGCATGTCTGCTTGTAACCTCTGTCGGCGTGCCGGAGTACCGTTCGAGGCCGGGTGGACTCCCGAGGCAGCCAGCTGAGCTGAGATCCTTCGACGACCTGATGGTGCGCCTGGGCGATCGGCTGCGGACGAAGTCGTGGTTTGCCGGGCAGTGGCTCGACGATCCGCCACTATCGGCTTGAGTCTGTCAACGCGCCGCGACGAGCAGCGGCTCGGCGGCATCGCGCCAGGGCGCGCCGTGGGGCAGCACCAGGTCCACCGGCCGGACGCCACGGTAGGTGGCCGGGTTGACGTCCAGCGGGTCCACGCCTTCCTCCACGTCGGCGATGGCTTCGAGCAGGAGACGGCGGGCGGTGATAATCGCACGGTCGGTGGCGCCCAGCTGCTCGCGCGAGCGGTCCACGATCCGGCCCATGCTCTCCTGAACCGCCAGGTCCTGGGTATTTGTGCCAGGGATTCCCGTGAAGTTCTGGTTGCGCTGCATCTCACGGTCGATGAGCCAGTCGTTGGCGCGCGTGCGAGTGCGCGTCTCACCGGTCGCCCCGCGGCCGAGGATGCGCTCGTAATTCTCGAGGTATTCGGGCGTGAAGGCTCCTCGCCCGGAGCGCGCCCGGCGGCACCAATGCACGCAAGCCACCTGCCCACGACGGCGCGTCGACGCCCGTGTGGCACTGGCGAGCCGCGGCTGGACCGGGCGTCGCCACTTATACCCGACCTAATTGCGACGATCAAAGGCGGAAGGGCAAACGTTCGGGGACGGAGAAGTGGCGGCTGAGTCGCCGCGGGCCGCGTTCGGCTCCGGCCGGTTAGCCTCTAGTCGGCCAGGCGGGTGGGTGCGTGCCGAGGGGGACGGGCGGGCGGGCCCAGTAGGCGGGCGTCTCCGAGAGCTCCACGGTCGGCCCCAGGTGGGTCAGCCGCCCCCAGGCCGTATCCGTGTCGATCGTCAGCTCGCTCGGATCACCCGGCCCGCTGGCCCGGGCCGGGTCGCAAGTTGGGCCGAGGCGAGTGAACCACATCCCCGTCTGGGTAAGTGACGCCCGCACCAGGTAGCTGCCGCCCTCCCGCGCCCGTCGGCCGAGCGCCACGAGCGTCCCGAGCGCGGCCAGATAGCCGGTCGTGTAGTCGCAGGCGGCAGCCGGCATCCGCTCCGGTCGATCGGGCGCGCCCTGGGCTGCCGCGATGCCGGTCACGGTCTGGGCCAGCTGCTCCCACCCGGGCCGCTCGCGCCAGGGCCCGACATGGCCGTAGCAGTTAATCGAAACGTAGATCAACCCTGGCCTCAGCTCGGCGAGCTCTTGCGCGCCGAGCCCACGGCGGTCGAGCGACCCGGCTCGGTACCCCTGGGCGAAAACGTCCGCCTGGGCCACCAGCCCGCGCAGGCGGTCGACGTCCGTCGGGTCGTCCAGCTCGAGGAAGGCCGAGAGCTTGCCCTGGTTCGTATCCATGAGCCAGATCTCGGCGCTGGCCAGCTTCGGCGAAGCCAGGTGGAGGACGTCGGCGCCATACTGCGCCAGGGTCCGCGCGTGCGTCGGGCCGGCCAGGATGCGAGTCAGGTCGAGCACTCGCACGCCGGACAGAGGGCGGCCGCCGTCCGGCAGCGGCTCAGGCTCCGAGTCGCCCAGCTTGATGATCTCCAAGCGCGGCAGGTCGGCCACTGCTCGCCCTTGCGGGTGCGCGGCCCTTTCCTCCGTCGTGCGTGCCATCGCGCCACACATCCGGGCGGCCGCCAGGGCGTCCTCGAGCGCCTGGCCGTCCCAGCGGGCCACCGCCGCGGCGATCTCGCCACGGTCTCGGGCGCAGCCCAGCACGTTCAAGGTGCCGGCGGCCAGGTGCGGGAAGACGCCGTGCACGTGTACCCAGCGCCCATCGCGGCAGCGGTACAGCGCCACGACCGGGTTGTTGTCAGCCGGCGACGGCGGCGGCGGCCCGCCGTTCAGACGCATGACGAGACTGGCGCGGAGCGAGACGCCCGCCCGGCGGACGTCGACGCGCACGCGCTGGCGCCGCCCAGTCTTCAGCGCCCAGAGGTCGGAGACCGCCACCCCGCCTGCCGCGAGGGCCACGGCGGCCGCCTCGCTCACCGGGAAGCGGTTCCCCAGGATCGGATCGTGGCCGAGGATGGTCACGTCGTCTCCCGGTGGCGCCGCCAGGCCGACTTCATCCAGGAGGTCCTGCACGCGCGGGTCGATCATCTCGCGCCTCCGTCCGGTTGCTGCTGTGCTTTGAGGGCACGCCGTCTGGCGTCAGGTCGAGGCCAGCTCGCGGCAACTATGCCCGCGATCCAAGGAGGCGTCAAACCCGGCCCGGGGTGGCGCTTCGCGTGCGCTGGGCGCGGTGATTCTTCGGCGCTCGGGGATTCGGTATGATGGGCCGCACGGACGAGCCTGCGCCCGCGCTCCCGGGCGATAGTCGCCATTGGAGCTCTGGATGCTGCTAATCACGGGCGGGATGGGGTTCATCGGCCTGCACACGGCGCGGCGCTTTCTGGACGCTGGCCAGGACGTCGTGCTCACGCAGTTCAAGGTCAAGCGCGAGCCGAGGTTCCTCCCGGAGCTGCGTGGCGGCGGGGCCCACGTCGAAGTCGTGGACGTGGCCGAGCCGGGGGCGATAGGCCAGCTCGTCTCGCGCTACTCGATCTCGAGCATCATCCACCTGGCGGTACCAGGTCTGGGGGCGCTGGGCCCCGCCGAGGAGTACCGGAGCACTTGCAGGCCCTGATCAACCCGCTCGAGGCCGGACATCGCCGAAGACGCGGCGCTCCTGAGGGTGGAAGCCGCCGGGGTTTGTGGCAGCGACGTCGGGGCGTACAGGCGCACCGACAAGGGCCCGCGCATCCTGGGCCACGAGAACGTAGGCTATATCGCCAAGGCGGGCAGCGCCTTCGCGCGCCGTTGGGGCGTGAAGGAGGGAGATCGAGTCGCCATCGAAGAGTACCTGCCGTGTGGCCATTGCGAGTGGTGCCTCCAGGGCGAGTTCCGCCACTGTGCCGCAACCGACGTGTTCTCCAATCCGGACGCGCTGCGCTACGGCAACACGCCGATCACCACGCCCCCGGGGCTGTGGGGCGGCCACAGCCAATACCTGTACATGCCGCCGGCTACCGTGCTGCACAAGGTCCCGGACCGCGTGGGTGCCGACGAGGCGGCGATGGCGTTGCCGCTGGGCAACGGTGTGCAGTGGGCGGTCGTCGAGGCCGGCGCCGGACCAGGCAAGTCCATCGTCATCATGGGTCCCGGACAGCAGGGGCTAGGCTGCGTTCTCGCCGCGAAGGCGGCTGGCGCGGACCTGGTGATCGTCGTTGGGCTCTCCCACGACCAGCGCAGGCTGGAAGTCGCCAGGGCTTTCGGGGCTGACTTCACCGTCGTTGCCGATCGGCAGGACGTGCGCGAGCGCGTGAAAGAGATCAGCGCCGGTCTGGGGGTGGACGCTGTGGTCGATACTACCTCGGCGAGCGCCGCCGAGATGGTGCCGCTGGCGATCGATCTCTGCAAGCGGAAGGGTGGCCGCATCGTCGTGCAGAGCATCGGCGGCGTCATCGCGGACTTCCCCATCGAGAGGCTCGCGCGCAAGTACATCACCATGAAGGCGGCGCGCGGCCACTCGTACGCGTCGGTTGAGCTTGCGCTGCAGCGCATCGCCTCGGGGAAGTATCCGCTGGACCTGATGTGCACGCACACATTCGACCTGACGGGTGTCGACATGGCGATCAGGTCGACCGGCGGCGAGGGCCTGCCGGGCGCCATCCACGTGACAGTGCGGCCGTGGGAGTCGGCGCAGCCGGGGCAGCCCCTGAAGCGTCCGGAGTCGTTCGCGGCGGGCAGCGCCACCTAGGCGGGTGCGGGCGTTGACCAGCAGCATGCTGAGCTCGAATCCGAGCGCGGTCAGCCGATACTCGCGGCTCTTTCCGAGGCGTTCGACCACCTGATGAAAGAAGTGGACCAGCGTCTCCCCGCGAGGGAGAGGGGCTGGGAACGAGTACGCTTCGCGGGGTGAGGGCGTCCGCGACGCCCGGCTGCCAAAAACCAAACGCGTCACGGTGACCCCGTCTCGCTCCGCGGCTTGAACCGGCTCTGCTAGGGGGCGCATACTCGGACGCAACAGGCGAATTTGCATCGGGCCATAGCGCAGCCTGGTAGCGCACCGGAATGGGGTTCAGGTTCTTGTTTTGGTGGCCTAAGCAGTGGCAGCGTAAGAAGAAGGCGGGACGACGGAAGCTCCGTGAACAATTTGATTTAGGTTGGTGAAGTCCCCGGCAAGTGCCGGGGACTCGCTATTTAGGTCGTCTGGCCCCTGATGATCCCTCGCAGGCCCAAGGGGGTCTTGGAGACGGTGTCTTCAGGGCAAAGAGGCCTTAGTCATGGTGACAAGGCAAAACAGCCTGCCGATTGGCGAGAAGGCCCCTGAAATGAGGGGCCCGCTACCCCGAGATCTCTGGGCACAAACAAGGGGCTCACCAGATCGGTGAGCCCCTTGTCGGTATCCCTGGTTTCCTAAGGTTCCCGCTCGTTCTTGGGCCCACTGACGGCCCTCATGCGGCCAGGCTGTCAAACTTCACGGCGCGCTTGATGTGGGCGGGAACGTTCGGAAGCTGACTATGCCCCGCGCCCCGCGGACGTGGGGCCTGGAAGATCGAGTTGGAAGCGCCGGTAGAGGACTATCAGGTCTCGCGCCATGCGCATCTCTCCTGACGCCCTTATTATGCTCTCATTCGCCGCAGACTACAAGAGCCGGTATCCTGTCCTGAAGGACGGTTCACTTGCTCTAGCGTCCTTCAGCTCGCTGCAGTCCACATCTAAAGTAGACTCTAGTATTGACAAGTAGTCCCAAGTTTGAGACAATCAGGCTATGAAAGGCGTTCGACGAACCGCTGAGATCATGACGCCGGAGCAGGCGGCCGAGTACCTGCAGGTCAACCGCGAGACGGTCTATCGGTACATTCGCCAAGGTAAGTTGGTGGCGTCGAGACTGGGGCGGGCTTACCGCATCCCCAAGCGCAGCGTCGACTTGCTACTCTGGGCCACCCGGACCCGAAGCGATATCACCCTCCGCGAGTACACCACTGAGGAGATCGAGCAGTTCGTGCGCGACGATGCGCTCAGTCCGAAGGCTCAGCAGATCGCTCGGGACTTCAGCAGGGTGATGGAGGGCAGCTCGGCACCAACCTCTTCGAAGGAGACCCAGGCCGATCGTAGGACATGACGGTGGGGCGAGACACCCAATGTCTTCGCTACCATGCCTCGTGTCTGATCGCCGCAGCCGGATCCCCTTCAGGGGGGTCTGGCTTTTTGTTGTCGGTCTGCGCCAGAGGCCTCCTCCAGGCCATCAGCTCCCAGGGCGTCCTGCTGGAGGCGGAGCGGAACATCCTCGAGAAGCGCAGCCTGGCCGTGCTGCAGTCCTATCATCAGCAGCTGGCGACCACGCCGTTGAAACTGGTCTCAGTCCCGCCAAAGAGCGTGGTTCGCCGCTACCAGGCGGAGGTTGAGGAGGATGCGCATGTGGTGGCTGCGGCGATCGCGGCGGGTGCGGAGTTCCTGTTGACGCTGGACAGACCGCTCATTCGCCGTGTCCGCCAGGCCAAGTATCCGATCAACGCCTCGACTCCAGGAGAGTTCATCGAGACCGTCCTGCCCACCCACGTCGATTACACCTCGATCAGGTAGGGCAAGGAGGCCCGTCTCGAGTGGACTCTGGAGGGTTTCCGTCGAAACCTGGAGCGAGTTCTGACAATCGCTTCTTTCTGGCGACACTCCGTGCTCTCATCTATACTGGCCGCGCGGGCGATCGGGAGGGGCGAGCTCGGTCACTCGACAGACCATCGCCGTGGTCGTCGGCGTCATGCTCGCCTGGCTCCTAGCGCGCACCGATCTCCCGGGCCGCCACTGGCTCGAGTTCGGCTTCTGGATCGCGGTCCTCCTGCCCACCCTGGCGGTCACGCTGGGCTGGATCATGGTCTTCGACGGCCTCAACGGCCTGGCCAACCGATTCGTGGAATATCTACTAGGGTGAAGGCCCCTTTGATGTCTTAAGCTGGTGGGGGATCATCTGGCTCCACCTGGTCACGGCCACCATCCCGATCAAGATAGTGCTGCTGACCCCGGCCTTTCGGAACATGGACTCGTCACTCGAGGAGGCCGCGCGCATCGCTGGCGCCAGCACCTTGGGCACGCTGTTCCGAGTTCTGGTGCCGCTCGCCGCACCCACCATCGGGGTAGTCGCCCTGCTGGGGGCGATCCGCTCGCTCGAGGCGTTTGAGATCGAGATGGTCCTTGGCCTTCCCGCGCGGATCGACGTTTACAGCACGCTCATCTACGGGGCAGATGGTCGCGTTCGGGCTGATCGCCTACATCATCGTGCGTACGACCTTCTATGGACGCGGCGCACTGGACTTTCTGGTCTGGTTGCTCTCGACGCTGCCCGGCATCGTGATGGGCCTGGGGTACCTGTGGCTGTTCCTGGGCACGCCGTTCCTGCGCCCGATCTACGGCACGACGTTCATCCTGATCCTGGTAGCATCCCTCGGCAGCATCACCCTGACGACTCAGATTCTCAAGGGCAATCTCTTGCAGCTCGGCACCGAGCTCGAGGAGGCCTCGTCCGTGAGCGGCGGCTCGTGGTGGCGCACGCTGTGCCACGTGACGCTTCCCCTCATCGCTCCGTCCCTGGCGGTGGTCGGCGTGCTGGCGTTCTCGGCCGCGGCGCGAGCGACGAGTCATGTTGCCTTGTTGTCCACGCGCGCTAACCAGCCACTCTCGATCGTGCAGCTAAACTTGATGACGAACAACGACTTCGAGACTGGCTCGGTGGTGGGCATCTTCATCCTGCTCCTGACCGTGGGCGTTGCAATCGTTGCTCGCTTCTTCGGGCTGCGCCTTGGTCCAGATGCGAGGCGGTAGGGCGCCCTTTGCTCGACAATGAAGAAAAGGGAGGAGTGAGCCGTGGCAGAGATCGTTCTCGGGATTGGCACCTCGCATACCCCGCTCCTGAGCCTTCCGCCAGAGCTGTGGCCGACGTACGCCCAGGGAGACCAGAACATCAAGGAGCTGGTGTATCCACCCAACGGATGGGTGCTCCCCTATGAGGAGGCCGTGGCTACGCGACCTCCGGAGATCCGAGACAAGCCGCGAGACCCCGAGACCTTTCGGGCACAGTCATCCGCCTGCCGGGCTGCGCTCGACGAGCTGGCGCGCACGCTGCAAAGCGCGCAGCCGGACATTACGGTCATCATTAGCGATGACCAGGACGAGTGGTTCTACGACAACCTCATGCCGACACTGGCGGTCTACTGGGGTGAGACTGTTCCACTGATCCCACGAGCCAACCCCAGCGGCAGCGAGATCGGGGAGTTCATGAGCAAGGGCTACGGCGACGTTCGCCTGGACGTTCCCGTGGCAAACAGGTTCGGTCGGTTCCTGATCGAATACCTCATGGACCACAACTTCGACCCAGCCCACATGACATACGTCGACGAGGAGCATGGCGGGAAGGTTGGCCGACGTTACCCCACCCCGGATGGAGAGCTGGACAACGTCCGGACGACGCCGCGAAGAGCCCAGGGCCTGCCCCACGGCTTCTCCTTCATCGTCAAGCGCCTGTTCGCCAATCAGCCCGGGCCAATCCTGCCGGTCTTGCAGAACACCTGCTATCCGCCAACCCAGCCATCGCCAGCCCGATCTTTTGCGATTGGGGAAGCCATCGCCGGAGCGGTCAGCGCCTGGCCAGAGCCGGCCGGCGTCGCGGTCGTCGCGTCTGGCGGGCTCAGCCACTTCGTCGTCGACGAAGAGATCGACCGCATTTTGCTCGGCGCCCTGGAGCGGAAGGATGTCGCGACGCTCAAGTCGCTGCCTCGCAATCGGCTGTACTCGGCTGCCTCGGAATCGTTGAACTGGGTTGCCCTGGGTGGCGCGATGCAGCAGACAGACTTGCAGATGGAGCTGGTGGACTACGTTGCCGTCTACCGAACCCCGGCCGGGACAGGTGGGGGCTGGGCGTTCGCACGCTGGCAATGACGAAGCTATCAGCCGTCAGCCGTCAGCAGTCAGGAGTTGCCGTGGTGGCTCACGCTCCCTCATAGCTGATAGCTGATGATTGATAGCAGCCATCGGGCCTCGCCACCTTTCTGGGTGCTGTAGATCCGCCGCTCCTTACGGCTTGCGGGTCGGGCGGTTACTGGGCAGTACAGGTCACTGCCCGCTGGGTCCAGGACCACCGACAGCCCCATCAGCGCCGTCTGTTGCGGTCGCCAACCGGCTATCATCGCCACGGCCAGCGCACCGGAGGAGATATGAGCAAGCTGCAGCTCAGCCTCATTATGGGCTCCAACGTCCGCTCGCGGCCG
>WNFU01011779.1_pt1 | contig 11735 bp, 12 predicted proteins | sample 5400121 | NCBI WGS metagenome assembly WNFU01 (sample SAMN13153360, study PRJNA577476) | soil metagenome | isolation source: 100 cm soil or saprolite under grassland replicate 1 | place: USA:California | collected 2016-06-15 | reverse complement strand
CAAGGCGCGGAACATCGCTCACCAGCCCGAGGTTGTCCTGCTCAACGGCGACGGCGCCGATCCGGTCATCACCAAGGGACGCGCCGAGCGCGTCACCGACCGCGACGAGCTCCAGCGGATCGACGACGCCTACGCCGAGAAGTACGTCGCTCCGCAGTCCGGCGAGCGAGCGACGATCTTCGTCGAGGACGACCACGTCTACCGCGTTCGACCGCGTCTCGTTTCGGCGTGGTCATACGCAACGGCCGCGACGCGCACCGACTGGGAGCCATAGTGGTCGAGCTGCAGATCCTCGGCTCGCTCCTGCGCGCGATCGCGGACGAGATGGGCGCCGTGCTCGTCCGCTCGGCGTTCTCCGCGAACATCAAGGAACGGCGCGACTGCTCGACAGGACTCTTCGACGAGCGCGGCCGCATGATCGCGCAGGCGGAGCACATCCCCGTACACCTCGGCGCGATGCCGGATGCCGTGGCCGCGGTGATGAGGCATGAGCCGGCGCCCGGCGAGGTCTGGGCCATCAACGACCCGTATGCGGGCGGCACGCATCTGCCGGACATCACGCTCGTCTCGCGCACCGAGGTCGGCTTCGCGGTCACGCGCGCCCACCACGCGGACGTGGGCGGACGCGAGCCGGGCTCGATGCCGGCGGACTCTCGGACACTGGAGGAGGAAGGCGTCGTCATCCCGCCTACGCGACTCGACGCCGACGTAATCGCACGACTGGTCGAGCGCATGCGCAACCCTGACGAGCGCCGCGGCGACCTGCGCGCGCAGCTGGCCGCGCACCGCCTGGCTGAACGACGCATCTCCGAGCTCAGCGCGCGGCGCGGGCGCGACCAGGTCGTCGCAGCGATGGACGCGCTGTACGCGTACTCGGAGCGCAGGACGCGGGCAGGCATCACCGCACTTCCGGACGGCCGCTACGAAGCGCGAGATGTGTTGGAGGCGATCGGCGGCGAGCTCGAGCTGCGCGCGGCCGTGACGATCGCAGGCGACACGGTCGAAATCGACTTCAGCGGCACCTCTTCGCAGCACGACGGGAACATGAACTGCCCCCTCGCCGTCGCCCGGTCGGCCTGCTTCTACGTCGTCCGCGTCCTCGTCGACCCGGACCTCCCGGCCTCCGGCGGCGCGTTTGCGCCCGTGACCGTCGCGGCGCCCGAGGGCTGCCTCGTCAATGCACGGCCTCCGGCCGCCGTCGCGGCGGGCAACGTCGAGACGTCCTCGCGGATCGTGGACGTCGTGATGCGCGCGTTCGGCGACGCGATCGACGTTCCCGCGCAGGGCCAGGGGACGATGAACAACGTCACGCTCGGCAACGACCGCTTCACGTACTACGAGACGATCGGCGGCGGGCAGGGCGCCTGTCCGGCTGCGGACGGCCCCAGCGGCGTGCACGTGGCGATGTCGAACACACTCTCGACGCCGGTGGAGGCGCTCGAGCTTCAGTATCCGCTGCGAGTCGAGCGGTACGGCCTCCGGCTCGGCTCGGGCGGCGGAGGAAGGCATCGCGGCGGCGACGGTGTCGTCCGCGAGCTGCGCGTGCTCGAGGACTGCCGGCTCTCGATCATCAGCGAGCGTCGTGCGCACCGGCCGGAGGGTGAACGCGGCGGCGGTCCGGGCGCGCCGGGTCGCAACCTCCTCAACGGCGAGCCGCTCCCGGCCAAGATCACGCGTGACCTGCGCGCAGGCGACGTCGTAACAATCGAGACCCCGGGGGGTGGCGGCTTCGGCACGACGTAACCTCGCGGCCCTCTCGCGCAACAAGGAGGGTGTGGGAAGCGAGCACGAGCTCGTCGCTGCCGCCCTGCGTGGGGATCCTCGAGCGTTTGCCGCTCTCGTGGCATTGAGTCGCACGCGCGTGGAAGCCGTCGTCGGCCGGATGCTTCCGGTCGACGAGGCGGAGGACGTCGTCCAGGAAGCCCTGCTTCGCGCGTATCTCGGGCTCTCGCGGCTCCGGGATCCCGAAAGGTTCGGGAGCTGGCTCTGCGGCATCGCCGTCAACCTGGCGAAGATGCGCCTGCGCGGTCGCGCCGTGCAATCGCGGCTGGTCGTGGCGGGCGGGCTCGCGGCGGAGACGGTCGATCTCGAGGAGCGCGAGGTCCTCCGCCTGGTCCAGGAAGCGGTCCAGCTGCTGCCACCGGGCCAGCGCGACGTCGTCCTCATGCACTACATCGACGATCTCTCCTGCGAGGAGATCGCCCGTTTGCTCGACACGACGCCGGGCGCGGTTCGCGTCCGCTTGCATCGCGCTCGCGCGCAGCTTCGTCGCGAGCTCGCACCGCTCGCACCCGCGCCGATCCCGTCGACGAAGGAGGCGCCTGTCATGCCAGAGATGAAGATCGAGGACGTCATCGTCCGCGTTGCGAGCGACGATCCGTCGAAGCTTGTCGTCCACCACCGGATCGTGGTCCTGAAGGAAGAGTTGGGAGAAAGGGTCCTGCCGATCTGGATGGGTGCGGCCGAGGGCGACGCGCTCGCCTTCAGACTGACGGGTGATTCCCCGCCGCGGCCGATCACGAGTGACCTGATGGTCGAACTGCTTCGCGTTACCGGCGGCCGCGTCGAGCGGGTCGCCGTCACGGCCCTGCGCGAGAAGACCTTCTACGCGACCGTCGCGATCGCAGTCGACGGGCGAACGGAGGAACTGGATGCGCGGCCGAGCGACGCGATGAATCTCGCTATTCGCGTCGGGGCGCCGATCCTCGTCGACGACGCGGTGCTCGAGGAGGCAGGCCTGCCTCGAGGTTCCCTCGCGGAGCGCCTCGAGTGTGATGCCAAAGGTGCGCAGCTCGAGCTACCTCCCGGCGAGTGGACCTCACTTTCGGCCGAGCTCCTCCGCTCTCTCCACGCCCCGCCCGGAGGCAGCGGCGCGGGTCGCTAGCCTTCGCCGTGTGGAAGGTCGGGTCGAGGGCATCTTCGTCACGTCGGAGCACGGCGAGCTGCCGGTCGCCGTCCCCAGCGTTCGCGCGGTCGCCGGGCAGGGTCTCGAGGGGAACCGCTACTTCTTCGACCAGGCGCCGGCCGGACGCGCCATCACGCTCATCGTGGTCGAAGCCGTCGAGGCGCTGGAGGGCGAGCACGGGATCTCGCTCGAGCCGGCCGCGACGCGCCGCAACGTGCTGACGCGCGGCATCGACGTGAACGCGCTGGTCGGCAGGCGCTTTCGCATCGGCGAGGTCGAATGTGAGGGCGTCGAGCTCTGCGAGCCTTGCCTCCATCTGCAGTCGATGACACAGCCCGGAGTGATCGACGGCCTCGTCCACCGCGGCGGGCTGAACGCAGACATCCTCGAGGGCGGCGACATCCGCGTCGGCGACCTCGTCGTCAGCACCTAGACGCCGATCGCGCGCCGCGCGTTCATCGTGGGCGGGACGAGCTGCGTGGGCGGAGCGATCGCACGCGCGCTCGCGGAGGACGGCTGGGAGGTCACGCTCGCCGCGCGGAACCGAGCGCCCGCGCTCGACGAGTTCGCGCTCGTGCAGCTCGACCGCGACGAAGAGGGTGCATTGGACGTTGCGAACGGCGTCGACCTGCTCGTGGACGTGATCCCGTTCGAGGCTGTGCACGGAGAACAGCTACTCGCCCTCGACGTCGGTTCGATCCTCGCGATCTCGAGTGCCTCCGTCTACGCGGACGACCAAGGAAGGACGCTCGACGAGGCGCAAGGCGCAGACGACTTTCCCGACTTCCCGGTCCCGATTCCCGAGACGCAGACGACAGTCGAGCCTGGTGATGAGAGCTACTCGACGAAGAAGGCGAAGCTCGAGCGGATGCTGCTGGAGGACGGGCGCATTCCGGCCGCGGTCGTCCGGCCGTGCGCGATCTACGGCCGAGGCGACCGGATGGCCCGAGAGTGGTTCTTCGTCAAGCGCGCGCTCGACGGTCGTCCGTACGTCGTCCTCACGAACCGCGGGTCGGGGCACTTCCACACGGCGGCGGCGGAGAACATCGGCGAGCTCGTGCGGCTGATCGCGGCAGGCGCGCACACGGGCGTGTTCAACTGCGGCGACCCGGATCCCCCCACGGCGCTGGAGATCGCGCGCGCGATCGGCGAGGCGGCGGGTCACCGCTTCACCGAGGTCCTCCTCCCCGAGCCCGGCGGGCGCGGCGAGGTCGGCCAGACACCGTGGTCGGCGCCGAAGCCGCTCCTCGTCGACATGGCGAGGGCCGAGCGCGAGCTGGGTTACCGTCCCAGGACGACATGGAAGGAGGCCCTCCCGCGGCAGGTCGACTGGTTGATCGAGACCACGCGAGACCGCGACTGGCGCGAGGTGATTCCACGGGGCGCCGAGTACCTGAAGTTCGACTACGAGGCGGAGGACGAGCTGGTGCGGTCGCTCTCGCCCTGATCGCGCTCGCCGGCTGCGGCTCGGACAAGCCGCATTCCTTCAGGATCGTCCAGCGGCCCGATCCGTACGGCTCGATCTACAAGCTCATCTGGCCTGGCTCAGACGCAAATCCGATCACGATTGGCTACCAGCTGCCCGCCAGCCTGCGGTCGCCGAACGGACGCCTCGTCGCCGTCGGCGGCGACGAGGACCTGAAGATCGTGGATCTCGTGCATCGTCGAGCGCGAGGCATCCTCTTCGGTGGCACCTGCGCTCAGTGGCCAATCCTCTGGCGGCGTCAAGATCGGCTGATCCTGCGACTTTGGTGCGGCGACGCGCACAGCACTTCGCGCTCGGAGTTGCTCGTGCTCGACCCGACTCGCAGACGCTTCGTCGGCCGGCGTGAGATTGGTGTAGCGGCGGCGAAACCCACCGCGAGCGGCGCTGTCCTCCTTTCGGATCCGCCGCTTGGCGCTCGAATCCCAGGAACAGCTGCGCGTCGGGAGCGCTTCGGCGCAGCCCGCCTCCTCCGCGTCCTATCGGACGGCCACGTGGACGAGATTCGCCTGCCGATCCGAGCGGGAAGCGCGCGGTCGCGGACGTACAACCGCTGGCCCGCCTTCGCCGTTGACGGAGACAGTCGATACGCCTACGTGATTGGCGAGGGGGAAGGCTGCGCCCGCGTCGACATCCGCACGTTGCGCGTCGCATGGCATCGCCTCCCGCATGCTTTCGACGCCCAGCCGCAGTTTGCAAGTGCGCCCCAACGCCACATGGGCACGGCGAATCCGTCCCGGGACATAAGGCGGGAGGCCGTCTGGCTCGGTGGCGGGAAGATCGCCGTGACGGGCGACGACACATGGACCTCGAATAGCTTCGACCGGACCGCTCCCGCCGGCTTGAAGATCCTCGACGTGCGCCGGTGGACAGTGCGAACAGTCGATCCGCGTGTCTCGACGATGCGCGGACGGCGACCCTAGACTTGTCCTGATGGACGAGACGGTGAAGGTTGCGTGCGTCCAGGCGGAGCCTGTCGCCTTCGATCGCGCCGCGACGATCGAGAAGGTCGATCGCCTCGCCGGCGAGGTCGCCGACAACAACGCGCGTCTTGCACTCTTTCCGGAGGCCTTCATTCCGGTCTACCCGTCCAACCGCTGGGTGCGCTTTCTCGCCGGCTGGGCCGACGCCCCGATGGGCACCTTCGCGAGGCTCGCACGTGAGTCCATCACCGTTCCGGGCCCGGACTCGGACCGCCTCGGGCAGATCGCCCGCACGCACGGCCTCTGGCTTGCCGTCGGGGCGAACGAGCTCGAGCGCGGAACGATCTACAACTCGCTGCTCGTGTACTCCCCGGAGGGGGAGCTCGCGCTCCACCACCGTAAGCTGATGCCGACGAACCACGAACGGCTCGTGTGGGGGCTCGGTGACGGGAAGGGGCTGGAGGCGATTGCCACCGACTTCGGGAAGGTCGGCGGGCTGATCTGCTGGGAGAACTTGATGCCCCTGGCGCGGTTCGCCCTCTACGAGTCCGGCGTCGAGGTCTACCTCGCACCCACAGCCGACGACTCGGAGCAGTGGCACGACTCGATGCGCCATATCGCGCGAGAGTCGCGCGCGTTCGTCTTGAGCTGCTGCTTCTTCGAGCGTGCGTCGAGCTATCCGGACGACATCGAGCTCTCCGAGGGGCACGAGCTGTTGGGGAGCGGCGGCTCCGCGATCCTTGCGCCCGACGGGACCTACCTGGCCGGGCCACTGTGGGACGAGGAGGGCGTTCTCTATGCCGAGCTCGATCCTCACCGGCTCTACGAGGCCCGCCAGCGCTTCGATCCGGCCGGCCACTATCACCGACCGGACGTCTTCGAGTTCGGACTTGCTAGGAGCCGATCCTCAGGCTGAGGTTCCCGGTCGGGAAGCCACGAAGCTTGCGCTTCAGCAGTTCGACCATGTTTTGCCGCCTTTCCGCAGTTGAGGACTACGCCGCAATCACGATCGGCGGGCAGCCGCGCCTGCCGTATCCCTCATTCGCGGCGAGTGCGAGGACGAGTACACGTCCTTGCGCTTGATCAGACCGTCCTCGAACGGGAACACGTCGACGCCGTCCCACTCGAGCTCCCGGCCGTCCTTCTCGGCGTGCGCGGTCCATTCACTGACGACGAGGTTCTCCCGCACGTAGAGGCGCCGGCTCGAGAACCACATCCCCGGCCAGTTGCGAAAGATGTTCGCGAGGTGTTCGCGGACAGCGTCGGCGCCCTCGATCTTCTCGCCTGCGGTGTGGTTGTGAAAGACGACGTCGGGGGCGTGGAACGTGTGGATCGAGTCGAGGTCCTGGCGGTTCCACGCGTCGTTGTAGCGCTCGATGATCTCGCCGAGATCGTGGTCAGTCATGCGCGCCTCGCTGCGGCGCGTCGGAGCATGCGCTCGTCGCCGATCCGTCTGGTCAGGCCGTCCGAGTCGAAGCGCTCGAGCAGGAGCTGCGCAGTCCTGCGCGACACGCCGAGCAGGTCGCGGAAGCGCGCGAGAGTGATCCGGTCCTCGCTTTCCAGCTCGTTGACGAGCACGGTGCGCGCATGCTCGTACGCGCTCGGCGAGATTGCAAACCCGTCGCCGACACGAACGAGCCGGCCCTGCTCTTCGAGGAAGCGGGCAAGCTGCCCGTCCTCGACCTTGACCGGGTCAGCCCCGAGCTGGGCTTCGAGGGCGGCCGCTTCCTCCGATCGGGCGCCGAGCTCGCCCGTCACGCCGGGCCGGTAGAGCTTCGAGCCTCGCCGCTCGAGCCCGAGTCGAGGAATGACCGCGGCGGCCCACGGAGCGGTGGGAGCAGGGATCCCCGGATCGAGTGGATCGGCGGCATCGAACTGCGTTTGGAGATCGCCGCGCAACTCGTCCAGCCACTCGTCGGAGTAGATCCACTTCCCGTCCGTCAGCACGGGTGCGTGCACGAGCACCTCGCCGCGCGCGCTGCGGTCGAAGCGGTCGGAATCAGCGTGGCGAGGTGGAGCCGGGTCGAGGACGCGGCCCCCGCCGACGGTCGTTCCCGCGCGCAACACGATTCGATCGCCGCGTGCAGCAACGACCGGGGCATCGAGTCTCAGCTGCGCGAAACGACCTACGCGAACGACACGTGCGAGCGTCGCAGACGTCCCGTGGTGGATGAGCGCACGCGCCGGGATCGGCGCCAACTCCTCGAGCTCGACGTCGAGGCGGTACGACGCCTGATACGCGTCTGGCTCGACGAGCACGTCGCCGCGACGCAGCTCGGTCCGCTCGACGCCCGGGAGAGAGAGCGCGACGCGCTGACCGGCGTCCGCGACCTCGACGGCACGGTCGTGCACTTGGACGCTGCGCACGCGCACGTCGCGGCCGCCCGGTTCCGCGCGGAGCACGTCGCCGGCCGCGACGCGTCCCGACCAGAGCGTGCCGGTCACTACCGTTCCGATCCCGCGCAGCGTGAAGACACGGTCGACGTAGAGCCGCGCGGGCGCGTCCTCCCGCTCGGTCTCCGCGGCTGCGCGCCCGAGCGCCGCGCGAAGCTCATCCAGCCCGAGGCCTGTTTTCGCGCTGACGGCGACGACCTCGGCGCCGGGCACGAGCTCTCGCGCCTCCTCGAGCGCCAGCTCGAGCGTCTCGCCGTCCACTACGTCGGCTTTCGTGACGGCCACGACACCGCGCTCGACGCCGAGCAACCGCAGGATCGCGAGATGCTCGTGCGTCTGTGCCCGCGCCCCCTCGGCCGCGTCGATCACGAGCAGGAACAGGTCGATCCCCGTCGCGCCGGCGACCATCGTCCGCACGAAACGCTCGTGCCCGGGCACGTCGACGAGCGAGAGACGGCGGCCGTCGGGAAGGTCGAGCGGCGCGTAGCCGAGGTCGATCGAGATCCCGCGCGCCTGCTCCTCCGGCAGCCGGTCGGTGTCCTTGCCCGTCAGCGCGCGCACGAGCCACGTCTTGCCGTGGTCGATGTGCCCGGCTGTGCCGACGGTCAGCGGCATCTCGCCTGGATCAGGCCGTCGTCGATCTGCTCGATGCGGAAGCCGGCGTCCTCGAGCAACGCACGCCACTCCGTCTCGGTCCGCTCGCGGCCGCGCTGCAGGACGAGCATGAGCAGGTCTAGCCACTTCGCGCCGTTCGGCTCATTGCCGGGTGGGATGACGCTGTCGGCGACGAGCAGGCGTGCGCCGTTCGGTGCGGCAGCGCGAATCGTCCTCAGGATCTTCGCCGCCGCCTCGTCGTCCCAATCGTGGAGGATCTTCGACAGGATGTAGGCATCGCCCCCTGGGGCGCGCTCGAAGAAGCTACCGGCGGCGAATGCGATGCCTTCGCCGAGGTTCGGTTCGTCACGGTCGGCCTCCGGCAGATCGAAGACGATGCCGCTCAGCCCGGGGCGGCGGGCGATCAGTTCACGCAACAGCGTGCCGCTGCCGCCACCGATGTCGACAACCGTCTCGTCACCTCGCCAGTCCAGCGCCGCCAGTCGGTCCGCGAGCTCCTCTCTGCCTCCCTCCATCGCCCTGTCGAAGTTGACGCGCTCGTCCGGATTCGCCGCGAGCCAAGACCAGAAGTCGACTCCCAGCGCGCGCACGAATGCGACGTCGGTGCTGCGCGCGTCCAGCTCGCCGATTGCCGCGTAGCACGCACCGCCCCACAGGTGGGCGAACTCGTGCCAGCGACCGGGGTTGTCGCTTCGGAGCAGCTCGGAGGCTTCTGTGTTCCGGAAGACGCCTGCCGCCTCGTCCTCTGCGAACACACCGTCGCTTGCAAGCGCTCTCAGGATCCGGTGGAGTGCGTCGGCGTCGGCGCCGGTCTCCTCCGCCAGTTCGGCGACCGGGCGTCCGCCCTCGGCGAGCGCATCCGCAATGCCGAGGTCTGCTGCGATGCCGAACGCCTTCGTTCCCAGCACGCCGCGGATCAGATGAACGCGCCGCTGCGACGGCGGCCACTGTCTCCTCCACCTCTGAATCCGTCAACGTCCTGCAGTCGAGCAGCAGCCGCCCGTCGCGCACGATGCCGATGACCGGCGGATCGGCGAGGCGAAGCGACGCGGCGAGCTCTTCCTCGATCGCGCAGGCGAAGCTCGGCAGCTCCGCCAGCGGCAGCGAGCCGCCGCCCGCGCGCGCGACCGTTTCCTCGACCTCCCCGCCGACGAGCCGTGCCAGGCGCTCGGCGCGCGTGCGCACCGTTTCGGCCGGCTCGCGCAGCATGCGCAGGACGGGAATCTCGTCAGGCGATTCGAGCGCGAGCCTGAGCGTCGCCTCCAACGCGGCAAGCGTCAGCTTGTCGGCGCGCAGGGCGCGCTGCAGCGGATGGCGCCGGAGCCGCTCGACCAGGTCCGTCCGGCCCACGACGATGCCTGCCTGCGGGCCCCCGAGAAGCTTGTCGCCGGAGAAGCAGACGAGGTCGGCGCCCGCTGCGAGACTTGCACGCGGGGTCGGCTCGTCCCCGATCTCGACGAGCGCGCCCGAGCCAAGATCGTCGATGAGCGGCAGTCCATGGCCGCGCGCCAGCTCGGCGAGGTCTTCGAGGCGCGGCTGCTCGGTGAACCCGACGACGCGGAAGTTCGACTGGTGGACGCGTAGGAGGACGGCCGTCTCCGGGCCGATCGCCTCGGCGTAGTCGGCGGCCCTGGTGCGGTTCGTCGTTCCGACCTCGCGCAGGCGAGCGCCCGAGCGCGCCAGCACGTCGGGGATGCGAAAACCGTCGCCGATCTCGATCAGCTCGCCTCGCGAGACCAGCACCTCGCGACCCTCTGCAAGCGCGGCCAGCGCGAGCATCACCGCCGCGGCGTTGTTGTTCACGACGAGCGCCCCCTCGGCGCCGGTCAAGCGGCGCAGGCTCTCGGCGACGTGATCCTGGCGGGATCCGCGGGCGCCGGCGGAGACGTCGTACTCGAGGTTGGAGTAGCCGCGGGCGACCTCCCGCACGCGCTCGAGCGCCTTCTCGGGGAGCGGTGCGCGTCCGAGGTTCGTGTGGATGATCACACCGGTCGCGTTGATGACGCGACGGAGCCGAGGTGCGCGTGCCGCTGCCAGCTCTTCGCGAAGACCGGCTTCGAGGTCTCCCGGATCGACGCCGGCGTGTATTCGTTCACGCGCGCGTTCAAGTAAGGAGCGTGCGGCTTCGACCGCGAGCGGATCGTCGAGGCCGCGTGCCAGTTCGTCGACCGAAGGCAGATCCCGGAGACGCATCATGCCCGCTCGAGGACCGTTTCGTAATGCGCAGAGCGTTCGTCGAAGCGGGAGAGCAAGCGGTGCGCCTCGTCGACGATGACCGCGCGCTCATAGTCGTCCCCCGCGAACGCGCGAACGGCATCCAGTGAATCGAAACGGGTCAAGGTGATGAATTCGACTTCATCGCCGACCGAGCGCCTCAGGAGACCGGCGCCAAGATATCCCTCGACGTTGTGGATGCCCGGGAGGATCTTCGTCCGAAGCAGCTCCTCGTCGGCGTTCGCATTGTCCGCACTCGTCCAGCCGTGCCAGACCCGCGTGATCATGCCGCGACTTTACTGCGCGTCTGCTTTGGCCGGCTCTGCCGGCATCTCCGCGCAGCGGCGCTCGTAGCACTCGAGCACGTGCGCAACCGCCTCGTCGAGGTCGTCGGTTACGAAGAGGAGATCGACGTCCTCGGGCGAGATCATTCCGTCCGCGAGCAACTCGCCGCGCACCCACTCGAGCAACTCGCCCCAGTAGTCCGCGCCGACGAGCACGAGCGGGAAGTGCAGGACCTTGCCCGTCTGGATGAGGGTCAACGCCTCGAACAACTCATCCGCCGTCCCGAACCCGCCGGGAAAGACGACGAATCCCTCCGCCGCCTTCACGAACATCGTCTTGCGCGCGTAGAAGTGGCGGAACGTCAGCGACAGGTCGATGTATCCGTTCGACCGCTGCTCGTGCGGCAGCTCGATGTTGAAGCCGATGGAGAGACCGCCGGCTTCCTGCGCTCCGCGGTTGGCGGCCTCCATCACGCCCGGACCGCCCCCGGTGACGACCGCCCAGCCTCGCTCTGCAAATCGGCGTGCGGCTTCGCGCGCGTGCTCGTAGATGGGATCTCCCTGGCGGATCCGCGCGGAGCCGAAAATCGTCACTGCGGGCCGGTCGATCTTGTCGACTGCCTCGAAGCCCTCGCGGAACTCCTGCGCGATCGCTGCGACGTGCCGCTCCAGGTCCTCAGGCGGCTCTTCTCGCCGGTCGAGGACCCGCCGGTCCTCCATCTAGTGGTTCCTCCGGTCGCATTTCCGGGCGCCGAAGGATGCCGCCGGGGGAGCCACTAAAAGTCTCTAGGGACGTGCGTCTCGTGCATGCCGAGCACGAGCAGGACCGCGAGGCCGAAGTAGAGCACGCCGATGATCAGGCGCTGGTGCGGCTGCACTCGGTAGTACTCCTGCATCTCGGGGTAGCGGCGCATCTG
>WNFU01011007.1_pt1 | contig 11737 bp, 10 predicted proteins | sample 5400121 | NCBI WGS metagenome assembly WNFU01 (sample SAMN13153360, study PRJNA577476) | soil metagenome | isolation source: 100 cm soil or saprolite under grassland replicate 1 | place: USA:California | collected 2016-06-15 | reverse complement strand
AGTTGCCGAACCCTGCGCTTCGATCGACGAAGTGTTCCGCGCCGCCGAGGGCGGGCGCACCGACTACGCCGTCGTGCCGGTCGAGAATTCGACCGAGGGCGCCGTGGGTCGCACGCTCGATCTCATGTGCCAGACTCCGCTTACGATCGTCGGCGAGATCAAGCTGCGGATCGTGCAGAATCTGCTGGCCAAAAATGTGATGCTCGACGCAGTGACCCGGGTTTACTCGCATGCGCAGTCGCTGGCGCAATGCGTGCAGTGGCTGGCGCGCCATCTTCCGTCGGCGGCGCGCGTTGCGGTTGCGAGCAATGCCGAGGCCGCCCGGCTTGCTGCGGGAGAGCCCGGCGCCGCGGCGATCGCCGGAGAGGCCGCGGCCGCAATCTACGGACTCGACGTCGTCGCGGCGCACATCGAGGACGAGCCCAACAACACGACGCGCTTCTGGGTCCTCGGCCAGCACGCCGCGGCGCCCTCGGGCAAGGACGAAACCTCGCTTGTGATGTCGGCGCAGAATCGGCCCGGCGCGATGTACGCATTGCTCGAGCCCTTCGCCAAGCACGGGGTCAGCATGTCGCGGCTCGAGTCGCGTCCGGCGCGCACCGGATTGTGGGAGTATCTGTTTTTCGTCGATCTCGATGGCCACTGCGACGATCCGGCCGTCGCCGCGGCGCTGGCCGAGCTGCGCCAGCGCGCACCGTTCCTCAAGCTGCTCGGTTCGTATCCTGCCGCGATCGCTTGAGGGCCAACCCGCCTCGATCCACGTCGCGATGAAAGCCGATCAGCTCGCCGGTGCGCGAGTCGCCACCCTGGCTCCGGAATACGTGCGCCGCATTGCACCGTACGTGCCCGGCAAGCCCATCGACGAGCTCGCGCGCGAGTACGGGTTGACGGCAGATGCGATCGTCAAACTGGCCTCGAATGAGAATCCACGCGGGCCGAGTCGCAAGGTACGCGAAGCGATTGTCGTCGCGGGCGCCGACGTCACCCGCTATCCCGACGGCAACGGCTTCGAGCTGAAACACGCGCTCGCGAAGCGTTACGGCATCGGCCGCGAGCAGATCGTGCTGGGCAACGGCTCGAACGACGTGCTCGAGCTGGCGACGCAGGCGTTTCTGCGCCCTGGCGACCACACCGTGTACTCGCAACACGCGTTCGCGGTGTATCCGCTGGCGACGCAGGCGCGCGGCGCGACGGGGATCGAGGTTCCGGCGCACGACTATGGCCACGACCTCGAGGCGATGGGAAAGGCGATCACCGCGAGCACGCGCGTGGTCTTCATCGCCAATCCGAACAATCCCACCGGCACGTGGTTGCCCCCGCCCTCGGTCAAGGCATTTCTCGATCGCGTGCCGCGCGAGGTAGTCGTCGTGCTCGACGAGGCCTACGACGAGTACCTCGATGCGGAACAGCGATCGCCGAGCACGGACTGGATCGCCGAGCACCCCAATCTGATCGTTTCGCGCACGTTCTCCAAGGCGTACGGGCTGGCCGGGCTTCGCGTGGGCTTCGGCATGATGGATGCGAACGTGGCCGATCTGCTCAATCGCGTGCGCCAGCCGTTCAACGTCAACTCGGTTGCGCAGGCTGCCGCGCTCGCGGCGCTGGCAGATGCCGATTACGTTGCCGAGAGCGCGGCGCTCAACCGCGCCGGGCTGCGCATGCTCGGAGCGGCACTCGACGCGATGGGCGTTACCTACGTACCATCGCATGCCAATTTCATCCTGGTCCGTGTCGGCGACGCCTCTGCGGTTTATGAAAATTTGTTGCAACAGGGAGTGATCGTGAGGCCGGTTGCCAGCTACGGCTTGCCGCAGCACCTGCGCGTGACGGTTGGCCTGCCTCAAGAAATCGAGCGCTTCGTCGCCGCGCTCGCCTCGGCGCTGCGCCGATGACGACCTACCGGATCGGCAAGCTCGTCGTCGTCGGCGTAGGGCTTATCGGGGGCTCATTCGCGCTCGCGCTCAAGCGCTCGGGTGCGGCCGGCACCGTGGTCGGCGTCGGTCGCAGCAGGCAGAACCTCGACGCCGCACAGCGGCGCGGCATCGTCGATCGCAGCTTTGCGCTCGACCAGAGCTGGACCGTAGAGCTCGCCGATGCCGACTTGGTGCTGCTCGCAACGCCGGTTGGCCAGATGCGGTCGCTGTTGGCGGCGATGGCGCCGCACCTCGGTCCGCAGACTGTGGTGACCGACGCGGGCAGCACCAAACAGGATGTCATCGCGGTTGCACGCGAATGTCTAGTCAACGCTCTGCCGCGGTTCGTGCCCGGGCATCCGATTGCCGGCACTGAGCATTCCGGAGCAGTCGCGGCATTCGATGCGCTGTTCCGCGACAAGGACGTCGTGCTGACACCGCTCGCCGAGACCGACCCCGAGGCGCTGGCGCGGGTCGCCGATTGCTGGACGCGGTGTGGCGCGGTCGTGCGCAAGCTCGACGCGGCGCGTCACGACGCCATTTTCGCTGCGGTGAGTCACTTGCCGCACGTGCTCGCCTTCGCGCTGGTTGCCGAGGTCGCAGCGCGACCCGATGCCGAAGAGTGCTTCGCCTTCGCCGGCAGCGGCTTCCGCGACTTCACCCGGCTGGCGAGCGGTCACTCGGGCATGTGGCGCGACGTCTGCCTTGCCAATCGCGATGCGCTGCGGCGCGATTTGGGCTCATATCGCGACGAGCTCGATCGCGTCGAAAGGTTGTTGGCAGCGGCTGACGGTGACAGCCTGCTGCGCCTGTTCGAGCGCGCACGCGCGATCCGCGACAGCTGGCTCGAGCGCCAGAGCGGTGGCGAAGAAGTCTAGACAGGCTGATGCGGAACCCCTCATGAGCCGCGTTTCGGACGAGATGGCCCCGGATGCAAGGCGCGAGCCGCGTCGAATAGCTTTCGCATATTCGCAAGGCGAGCAACGCCGCAGCCGGGGCCATCTCGTCGAAACCCGCATGGGCAGCGGCTTTGCGGGCGGGCTGCTTTGTCGCGGCTCGTTCGTGTGCGATCGAGCACACGTCGCTCGCTGCCTCGCGCATCCCATCCCGCAAAGCCGCTGCGCGGCCACGACGGGCTCCGCATCAGCCTGCTGCTAGGCGCCTCTCGCTGCGGCACGCGATGGAATACATCGATCTCGCGCCCGTCGCCCGGATGGCGGGCACGGTGCGACTGCCCGGATCCAAGAGCATCTCCAATCGCACGCTGCTGCTGGCGGCGCTTGCGCGCGGCACGACCGAGGTCGCGGGTTTGCTCGACGCCGACGACGTTCTGCGCATGCTGGAAGCGTTGCGCACGCTGGGTGTGCGCATCGACCCCGGCAAGGACTCGCGCGATTGGGTCGTGCACGGCGTCGGCGGCAGTTTCGGCGTCAAGCGCGCAAGGCTTTTTCTTGGCAACGCCGGCACCGCACTGCGCCCATTGACTGCGATGCTGGCGTTCTCCGGCGGAGAGTACGAGCTCTCCGGCGTCGCCCGCATGCACGAGCGCCCGATCGGCGATCTGGTCGACGCGCTGCGCACGCTCGGCGCCGAGATCGACTATCTCGGCAGCGAAGGGTTTCCGCCGCTCGCGATCGGTCGCGGCAATCTGCGCCTCGGCGGCAGCGTCTCGATCCGCGGCGGGGTTTCGAGCCAGTTTCTCAGCGCGCTCCTGCTGGCCTTGCCGCTCGGCGGGAGCGCGATGACCGTCGACATCGCCGACGAGCTCATCTCGAAGCCGTACGTGGAGATGACGCTCAACCTGATGCTGCGTTTCGGCGTCGCAGTCGAGCGCAGGGATTGGCATCGGTTGCGCGTTCCCTCAACCCATGGCTATGTGAGCCCCGGTTCGATCGCCGTCGAAGGCGACGCATCCTCGGCCTCGTATTTCCTGGCTGCGGGCGCAATCGGCGGCGGCCCCGTGCGCGTCGAAGGTGTCGGGCGCGATAGCATCCAGGGCGATGTGCGCTTCGCCGATACGCTCGCGGCGATGGGCGCGGTGGTCGAGGGCGGAGCGGATTGGATCGAGGTTCGAGGCACGAGGCCATTGCAGCCCATCGACGCCGACTTCAACCGCATGCCTGACGCCGCCATGACGGCGGCAATCGTCGCGCTCTTCGCGGCGGGGCCGTCGACCTTGCGCAACATTGGCAGCTGGCGAGTGAAGGAGAGCGACCGCATCGCCGCGATGGCCGCGGAGCTTGCCAAACTGGGCGCCGAAGTCGCCGCCGGGCCCGACTGGCTGTCGATCGCGCCGCCAGCCCGGTGGCTGCCTGCCACCATCGACACCTACGACGATCATCGTATCGCGATGTGCTTCTCGCTCGCCGCGCTCGGCGGCGTGCCGGTGCGCATCAACGACCCGCAGTGCGTGCGCAAGACATTTCCGCAGTATTTCGACGCCTTTCGTGCTCTGGCGCAATGAGCGACACCGACGCAGCGGTCATCGCGGTCGACGGCCCGGCGGCATCGGGCAAGGGGACGATTGCCCAAGGCGTTGCCCGGGCCCTGGGTTTTCACTATCTCGACAGCGGCTCGCTCTACCGGCTGGTGGCGTTGAAAGCGCTACAGGCAGGCATACGGCTTGATGACGGCCCGCAGCTCGCCCAAGCCGCGGCGGGCATGGCAACCGCGTTCGCCGGAGGCCGGATCGAGCTCGATGGTGTCGATGTGACCACGGCGATTCGCAGCCCGGCCGTAAGCGCCGCAGCGTCACAGGTCGCGGTCTTCCCCGAGGTCCGACGCACCCTGCTGGCCCGGCAACGGGCGTTCCGCCGTCCGCCCGGCCTGGTGGCGGATGGCCGCGACATGGGAACGGTGGTCTTTCCCGACGCCTTGCTCAAGGTTTATGTCACGGCGAGCGCCGAACAGCGGGCGAGGCGCCGTTATAAGCAGTTGATAGAAAAAGGAAACCCATGTACTATTGCCGGTCTTTTGCGTGAGATCCGGGAACGGGATGCGCGCGACAGCGCCCGCGCGGCAGCACCGCTTCGAACCGCCGCCGACGCGATCGTCCTGGATACGACCGACATGTCGATCGACGCAAGCATCGCCTTCGTGGTGGAGCGGTTTCGAGCATTGCGTGCGCAGAGCGAGCGCTAGAGCGCGCACGCCGCCCGCAGGAGCAGGCGAGGCGAGCCGGGGAGTCGAGAGCCGCTGAAATAGCAATTGGCAGCAAGCACGAACAGGAAACGAAGAGCAAAAGCGAGCCGTCGCGCCGGACCTGAAACAGGGCAGTCCCCAAGCGACGGGATGACCAACCGACCCGCCGTCACGCCCGTGGCGACGGAAATGCAATAGGACAACCATTACTCATGGCAACGGCCACCACCAACCAACCCGCTCCATCCCAGGAAAACTTTGCCGCCTTGTTCGAGGAGTCCCTCGCGCGGCAGGAAATGCGCCAGGGTGAGCTCATCACCGCCGAAGTAACCCGGGTCGACTACAACATCGTCGTCGTTAACGCGGGTCTCAAATCGGAAAGCTTCATTCCCATCGAAGAGTTCAAGAACGACAAGGGCGAGGTTGAAGTCAAGCCCGGCGACTTCGTCACCGTGGCGATCGAAAGCCTCGAAGACGGCTACGGCGAAACGCGGCTGTCGCGCGACAAGGCCAAGCGCCTCAAGGCCTGGCACGATCTGGAAGCCGCGATGGAGCAGGGCAACGTCGTGCAAGGACTGGTCACCGGAAAGGTCAAGGGCGGGCTCACCGTGATGGTGAACGGCATTCGTGCCTTCCTGCCCGGTTCGCTGGTCGATATCCGGCCGGTCAAGGACACTGCGCCCTTCGAAGGCAAGCTGCTCGAATTCAAGGTCATCAAGCTCGACCGCAAGCGCAACAACGTCGTCGTCTCTCGCCGCGCCGTGCTCGAAGCAAGCCTTGGCGCCGAGCGCGAGGAGCTTTTGAAGACGTTGCAGGAAGGCGCGGTCGTCAAGGGTGTGGTCAAGAACATCACCGACTACGGCGCGTTCGTCGACCTGGGCGGCATCGACGGCCTCCTGCATATCACCGACCTCGCCTGGCGGCGCGTCAAGCATCCGTCTGAAGTTCTGTCCGTCGGCGACGAGGTCACGGCCAAGGTCCTGAAGTTCGATCAGGAAAAGAATCGGGTGTCGCTCGGTATGAAGCAGCTCGGCGAGGATCCATGGGTCGGCTTGTCGCGGCGCTATCCCCCTGGCACACGGCTGTTTGGCAAGGTCACCAACATCACCGACTACGGCGCGTTTGTCGAGATCGAGCAGGGCATCGAGGGTCTGGTGCACGTCTCCGAGATGGACTGGACGAACAAGAACATCCATCCGACCAAGGTCGTGCAGCTCGGCGACGAGGTCGAGGTCATGATCCTCGAAATCGACGAGGAACGCCGGCGCATCTCGCTGGGGATGAAGCAGTGCATGCCCAATCCCTGGGAAGAGTTCGCGATGAACCACAAGAAGGGCGACAAGGTGAAGGGCCTGATCAAATCCATCACCGACTTCGGCGTGTTCATCGGCCTGCCCGGATCGATCGACGGCCTGGTGCACCTGTCCGATCTGTCGTGGACGTTGCCGGGTGAGGCGGCCGTGCGTGACTATCGCAAAGGTCAGGAGGTCGAAGCCGTGGTGCTCGCGATCGACGTCGAGCGCGAGAGGATCTCACTGGGTATCAAGCAGCTCGACGGCGATCCGTTCTCGAACTATGTCGCGACGCACGACAAGGGCAGCGTCGTCACCGGGACGGTCAAGTCGCTCGACGGCAAGGGTGCGGTCATCGCGCTCGACGGCGACGTCGAGGCCTATCTGCGCGCGTCGGAGGTAGCCCGCGACCGCGTCGAGGACATCCGGTCGCACTTGAAGGAAGGCGATTCGGTCACCGCCATGATCATCAACATCGATCGCAAGAACCGCTCGATCAACCTCTCGATCAAGGCCAAGGATCACGCCGAGGAGGCCGAGGCGATGCAGCGCATGAGCGCGGAGAACTCCGGCGCGAGCGCGGGCACGACCAATCTCGGAGCGTTGCTCAAAGCCAAGCTCGACAACAAGAATCAAGGGTAAGCGAGCCCGTGATGACCAAATCGGAGCTGATCGACCGCCTCGCGGCGCAGTTCCCGCAATTGGTAGCCAAGGATGCCGAACTCGCGGTGAAGATGATCCTCGACGCCATGGCGGAGAGTCTGGCGAAAGGCGAGAGGATCGAGATCCGCGGTTTCGGCAGCTTCGGGCTCAACTACCGGCCGCCGCGCACGGGTCGCAATCCCAAATCCGGGGAGCGGGTACAGGTGCCGGAAAAGCGTGTGCCGCATTTCAAGGCCGGCAAGGAATTGCGCGAACGCGTCGATTTCAAGAAGAGCTGATGGCCAACGCAAAGGGGCGGCATTATCCGTTACGATAATGCCGCCCTTGCTTTTGGGCGCGTGCGGATGGATCGAGGCGCGGTACCGCTCGCGAGGCCATCGCGTGGAGGCCGATTCTGATGGCGTTCGTCCGCTGGGTCGTAGGGGTGACGCTATTCGTGGCGCTTCTTTTCCTGTCGCTTCAGAACGATGAGCTGGTCACCGTCCGTTTCTATCACTGGTTTTCCTGGCAGGCGCCGCTGATTTTTCTGATCCTCATCGCGTTCGCGGCCGGTGCCGCAGCGGGTCTGCTCGCCGGGTTGTTTCGCTCTGCGCGCCTGAAACGGCAGTTGAACCGCCTGCGCAAGGAAGTGCGCCGCACACCGGTGAAGCATCCAGTCGACGGAGGCTGACGAGCCGTGCCGACAATGGAAATCGAGCTCTGGTGGCTGTTGGCGCTTACGGTGCTGTTTTTCGCGCTTGGTTGGGTTGCCGCGCGCATCGATATCAAGCATCTGCTGCGCGAGTCGCGGGCGCTGCCGCTGTCGTATTTTCGCGGTCTTAACTTTCTTTTGAACGAGCAGCCGGACAAGGCGATCGAATCTTTCATCGAGGTCGTCAAGGTCGATCCGCAGACCATCGATCTGCACTTTGCCCTTGGAAACCTGTTCCGGAGGCAGGGCGAGATCGATCGCGCGATCCGCATGCACCAGAATCTGCTCGATCGGCATGATCTGGCCGCCGACAAGCGGCAGCTGGCGGTGTTCGAGCTGGCGCAGGATTTTCACCGCGCCGGGCTCCTCGATCGCGCCGAGGAGCTCTTCAGCAAGCTCGACGGCAGCCCGTTCGAGGTCCAGTCGCTTGGCTTCCTGCTGCAGATCTTCGAGCAGGAAAAGGACTGGCAGAAGGCGATCAAGGTGACCAAGCGCATGGAGGCGCTGGCGAAGCGACCGTACTTCAAGGAAATCGCCCACTATTATTGCGAGCTGGCGCAAGCCGCGATGCTGCGCTCGCAGCTCGAAGAGGCGCGCAGCTATCTCGAGCAGGCTCTGGCGGAATACAAGCTATGCGCGCGAGCAACCATCCTGCTCGGCGACGTCGAGGTCCAGCAGGGTAACTACGACACAGCCACCGCGGCCTGGCAGCGCATCGAATCGCAGAATCCTTCCTTCCTCGGCCTGGTGGCAGATCGGCTTGCCGACGCGTACCGCAAAAACGGCGACGTCGCGCAGGGCATACGGATGCTGCGCAGCTACGAGGACCAATATCCTTCGCTCGATCTACTGAACGCGCTCTTCAGCCAGGTGCTTGCGCATGAAGGCGCCGACGCGGCGGCGCAGCTCATCAAGGACGAGCTCGTGCGCAATCCGACGCTCCTCGGGCTGGACAAACTGCTCGAGGCGCAACTGGTTGCTGCGCCGGCTGAAAGGCGCCACGACCTCGAGCTGGTCAAGGGGCTGGTAGCGCAACATATCAAGCGCCTCGGCATGTACCGCTGCGAGCAGTGCGGATTCCGCGCCAAGCAGTACTACTGGCGCTGCCCCGGCTGCGGCAAATGGGAAACGTACACGCCACGGCGCACGGAGACACCAGATGGCTATGTCGCCTGAACCGAACCCTCTCCCCGCGTAGCCGACGTGATGCAGGCCGATCCCAAAGTCATTGTGGCGCTCGACTTCGCCGATCCGACCCAAGCGATGGCGTTCGTCGATCGCCTCGATCCCGCGGCCTGCGCGCTCAAGGTAGGCAAGGAAATGTTCGTCGTCGCCGGACCCGATCCGGTGCGCCGGATGATCGAGCGCGGGTTTCGCGTCTTTCTCGACTTGAAGTTTCACGATATCCCGAACACCGTCGCGCAGGCCTGCGCTGCGGCGACGCGGCTCGGCGTATGGATGCTCAACGTGCATGCGGTCGGCGGCCGCGCGATGCTCGTGGCCGCGCGCGAGTCGGTCGCGCGCACGGCTACCGAGCGGTCCGCGCGGCGCCCCTTGCTGATTGCGGTGACGATCTTGACGAGCCTCGACGCCCATGACGTCGCGGAGCTGGGTTTTGCCGAGGCGCCCGAAAGCATCGCCTTGCGGCTCGCGCGACTTGCCTCAGACTGCGGACTCGACGGCGTGGTCTGCTCGGCCGTCGAGGCGCCTGCCTTGCGACGTGCGCTCGGCGTCGGTTTCAAGCTCGTGACACCCGGCATTCGTCCGGCCGGATCTGCCGCCGACGACCAGTCGCGCATCCTCACCCCCGAGGCGGCGATCGCCGGTGGTGCCGACTACTTGGTGATCGGGCGGCCGATCACTCGAGCCGCGGAGCCGCTTCAGATGCTCGCGCGCATCAATAAGTCCTTGGAGGTCGCCACGTGAAAATAACGATAACGGGTACCGGCTACGTCGGTCTGGTGAGCGGTGCATGCCTGGCCGAGGTCGGCAACGACGTGCTGTGCTTCGATGTCGACGCCGCCAAGATCGATATTCTCCATCGCGGAGGCGTGCCGATTCACGGATCGGCCGACCTGCAGCACGTGATCGCGGCCGCGCGGGGCATCGGCATGCGCATGACCGAGTACAAGATCATCGTCGACAAGTCGACGGTGCCCGTCGGAACTGCTGATCGCGTGCGCGAGACCATCGCCGCCGAGCTTGCTGCGCGCGGAGAGCAGGTCCCTTTCGCCGTCGTAGCCAATCCGGAATTTCTCAAGGAAGGCGCTGCGGTCGAGGATTTCATGAAGCCCGACCGGGTCGTGATCGGTGCGGACGACGAGAGGGCGATCGCACTTTTACGTGCCGTCTACGCGCCGTTCCAGCGCAATCACGAGCGCTTGCTGGTGATGGACGTGCGCTCGGCGGAGCTTACCAAGTACGCCGCCAATGCGATGCTCGCCACGCGCATCTCATTCATGAACGAGCTCGCCAACCTCGCCGACGAGCTCGGCGCAGACATAGAGCACGTTCGGCAGGGGATCGGAGCCGACCCGCGCATCGGCTATCACTTCCTTTATCCGGGCGCAGGCTACGGTGGCTCCTGCTTCCCGAAAGACGTCAAGGCTCTGCAGTTCACGGCGCAGCAGCATGGCCGGCCGCTGACGATTTTAGCCGCGGTAGCAGAGGCCAACGAGGCGCAGAAGCTGCGCCTGATCGAAAAGATTACCAACCGCCTGGGTGCTGATCTCGCCGGCAGGAAAATCGCGTTGTGGGGCCTGGCGTTCAAGCCGAACACCGACGACATGCGCGAAGCACCGTCGCAGACGATCGTCTCCGGTCTCGTCGAACGTGGCGCAGCGGTCGTCGCCTATGATCCGGTGGCGATGGACGAGGCGAAGCGCGTCTTCGGCCCCATGCCCGGGCTTTCATACGCGGAATCGCCCCTCGACGCCGTCGCAGGCGCCGATGCATTGGTCGTCGTCACGGAATGGAAGGAATTCCGCAGTCCCGACTTCGGCCAGCTCAAGGAGCGCCTTAAGGCACCGCTGCTCTTCGACGGGCGTAATCTGTACGATCCGGCGCTGGCGCGCGCTGCGGGTTTAGAGTACTTCGGAATCGGCCGGCCATGAGCGCCGCGACAAAGAGCTTCGCCGGTTACCGCGATGCCGTCGCCCGTACCCGGCTGCTCATCGTCGGCGACGTGATGCTCGACCGCTACTGGTTTGGGGAGGTCGAGCGCATCTCGCCGGAGGCACCGGTGCCGGTCGTAAAGATTGCGCGCAACGAAGAGCGCCCGGGCGGCGCCGGGAACGTCGCGCGCAACGCCGCGGCACTCGGTACGCAGGTCACACTCATCAGCGTCGTGGGCGCCGACGAGGCCGGGCGAACACTGGAGCGGCTGCTCGCCGGTGATCGGGTGCGGACCTCGCTGCATCGTGACGCGGCGTTTCCGACGACCGTCAAGCTGCGCGTGATCGCGCGTCAGCAGCAATTGCTGCGCATCGATTTCGAGACCACGCCCTCTCATGAGATTCTGGCAACAAAGCTCGCGGACTACGAGCGCGCGCTGCCCGAGTTCGACGCGGTAGTGCTGTCCGACTACGGCAAAGGCGGGCTCGCGCATATCGAGCGCATGATCGAGCGGGCGAATGCGCGCGGCACGCCGGTGCTGGTCGATCCGAAAGGAGATGATTACCGTCGCTACCGCGGCGCCACATTGCTCACGCCGAACCGCGCCGAATTCCGCGAAGTCGCCGGAAACTGGCGCACCGAGGCGGAGCTCGCGACCAGGGCGCAACAACTGCGCGCCGAGCTTTCGCTCGCCGCGCTGCTGATCACGCGCGCGGAGGAAGGCATGTCGCTCTTTACCGACGCGGGTGCGCTGCACGTTCCGGCCCAGGCGCGCGAAGTCTTCGATGTGTCCGGCGCCGGGGATACCGTCATCGCGACGCTGGGAGCGCTGCTCGGCGCGCGCGCCGATCTCGCGACGGCCGTGCGCATCGCCAATCAGGCGGCAGGCATCGTTGTCGGCAAGCTCGGCACCGCAGTCGTGC
>WNFU01008613.1_pt1 | contig 11741 bp, 8 predicted proteins | sample 5400121 | NCBI WGS metagenome assembly WNFU01 (sample SAMN13153360, study PRJNA577476) | soil metagenome | isolation source: 100 cm soil or saprolite under grassland replicate 1 | place: USA:California | collected 2016-06-15 | reverse complement strand
GGTCTTCGCCCGCTTCCACGCCGCGCTCGAGCCGCTCCGCGCCGCCGGCAAGCTGGGCGGGATCCTGCTCCAGTTCCCCTCCTATGTCGTCCACAAGCCGGTGTCCTTCGAGTACCTGGAGTGGGCGCACGAGCAGCTGTGGGGCGACCGGGCGCTCGTCGAGTTCCGCCACCGCAGCTGGCTGGACGAGGAGAACCGCGCCGAGACGCTCGCCTTCCTCGAACGGCACGGGATGACCCACGTCGTCACCGACGCGCCGCGGATGGAGCAGGCGAAGAACATCGTCCCGACCGTGTTCGTGCGGACGAGCCCGGTCGTCTACGTTCGCATGCACGGCCGCAACGCGTCGACCTGGAACGTCCGCGGGCGGAGCGCTGCCGAGCGCTTCGACTACCTCTACGGCGAGGAGGAGCTAAGGGAACTGGTCCCGCCGTTGCGGGAGCTCGCCTCGGAGGCCGAGCAAGCGTTCGTCCTCTTCAACAACAACGGCCGCAGCCAGGACGGAAGCGGGGGCTGGATCGCCCAGGCGCCGACGAACGCACTCATGTTGCGCGAGCTCATCGCCAGCGAAAGCCGGTAGCGGAGGCGGCCGGCGCGAGCGGGCTCTCGGGGAGCCCGGCGCGCGGCTCGGTCTCGTTGAACGCGCTCGGCGCGACGTCGTTGGGCGCGTCCGGGTGGAAGAGCGAGGCCAGGTACTGGATCTGCCCCCGCCCGGGGCCGAGCTCGAACTGCCCGCCGCCGTAGGCGCCGATTCCATGCGCGGCCAGGTAGTCGTACGTGTCCAGCAGCGCCTGGAGGCTGCCGAAACGGGACGGCTTGATGTTGATCGTCCGCGGCGGGAACGGCAGTGCCTCGATGTCGGCGACGGAATGGATCGGCGCGTCCCAGGTGATCCGGTCGCGGTATGGCATCAGCACGGGCTCGGTCTCCGGAGTCAGCGCGGGATCCTCGATCCACGCATCCGGGAGGCCCTCGGCAACGAGGGCGTACAGGCGAGGATCGGGCGGCTGGTCGACGATCGTGCCCTTGTACACGCCCTTGAGGTCGACCGAGTCGACGGCGCCGGTGCCGGCCAGCTCCGCGACGAGACCCTCGTCCCAGGAGCTCGTCGGGTCGAGCTTGAAGCGCATGCCCGGGTAGAGCTCGAGCCGCCGCCGTACGCGCTCGATCGAGGGCGGCTCGCCGAGCCGCATCGAGACGACGAACGTGACCGGCCCGGGCTCCCGTCCGAGTGCCTCCGCGAGGGACAGTCCCCGCTGGCGGAGCGCGAGGTCGAGCGCCGCGCTCTCGAAGCCCCAGCGGCGGTGCGAGTCCATCTCCTCCAGGCGCGCGGAGAAGCTCTCGAGCGTGTGCGAGCCGGCGAGCGGCAGCACCGGTCCGGCCTGCTGGAAGGCGAGCTGCTCCTCCTCGGAGTAGGTCGTGTCCTCGCCGACGCCTTCCTCGCCCGCGCCGAGCAGGTGGATCACCGTCGTCCGGCGGGTGAACCCGCTCGAGACCTCGGCCGAGAGCCCCTCGAGCCCATAGGACTCGACTTCGAGGGAAAGCGACCTAATTCCCGATGTAGACAGGCGTGCCCACGCTGACGCGATCGTAGAGGTCGATCACGTCGGGAATCAGCATCCGGACGCAGCCGTGCGAGACTGCGTGCCCGATCGACCAGGTCTCCTCCGTCCCGTGGATGCCGGCGCCGTTGAAGATCCCCATCCAGCGTGCCTTCAGCGGATCGGAAGGCCCAGGCGGGATCACCTGGCCGGCGAGCGAGCCCGCCCAGGCGCTGTTCGGGACGTGCCACCAGGGATCGACCTGCTTGTCCTGGACGTGGTAGACGCCCTCGGGCGTCTCGAGCCCGGCCTGGCCGACGGCGATCCCGTAGCTCTTCACGAACTTCAGGTTCTTGTAGACGCGGAGCGTGAAAGCACCGCGGTCGATCGTGATGTACGACGGGTTCTGCTTCCGCAGCGTGTCGACCGTCACCTTCGGCGGGACGCGGCGAACGGGCACCTTGATCCTCCGCGCCGCGTGACGGGAGACGAGAGCGTGCCTCATCCGCCAGCGCAGCAGCGACGCCTTGACCTCGCTGCCACGGTGGCCGCTCTTGATCACGACGCGGTCGTAGCTCGGCTCGAGGACGGCGTCCACCGGTTCGATGTCGATCCGGCCCCGCAGCTTCTCGACCGTGGACTGGACGACAACGGGGGAGTAGTGCACCCGCGGGCGCAGCGTCGTGTCGACGTGGCCGCCTGTGAGGTCGCGCCACGCGCGGGAGATGAAGAACCCGTGCCGGCTGCGTGCGAGCGCCTGGTCGACGAGCTGGTCGATGTTCACCTCCACTTGGGCCTCGCGTCCGCTCAGCACCAGGTGACCGCGGTGATACCTCAGCACGAGCGGGCGCTCGAGCACCTTGTACGCCCGCCTGAGCTTGTCCCGGGCCGCGCTCGCGCTCAGGCCGCCGATGTTGATCCCGCGGACGTGGACGCCCTTGGCGATCATGTCGCTCTGAGCGCGGTCGTAGCCGTACGCGGCCGCCACGACGCCGCCGCACGCCACGACGACCACGAGCGCGGCCACGAGCAGCCACTTGTGCCAGAAGACCGTGCGGAGGGACCGGCCCATCCGGCCCCATCCTCGTTTGAGGCGGCTCACCATCCCCGTAATTCAATCACTCAGCGCGGTCGTCGAAACGGTCAGCTGGAGAGGAGCGCCCTCGTCTCCTCGGCGCGCCAGGCGAGGCCCATTGCCTCGAACCGCGACGCGGACTGTTCGATCAGCGAGAAGTTCCGACGAGCGAGGCCGAGGGCGCGTAGCGCGAACGGGCGCGTGTAGCTCTCGCGCTCAAGGTGTGGGGCGGCCTCCGCTTCGACACGTTCGCTCTGGCCAAGAGCGACGAGGGCGTCGAGACGTGCTGCCGCCGCGTCCAGCCCGAACGCGTCGCCCGTCGGCGGAAGCGCCTCGAGCATGCATTGCGCGGCGTCGAGGTCGCCGCGAAGGAGCGCGAGCCGGATCAGTGCAGGTTCGCGCTCCGGGGGGCCGGCGACCACCGCGCTCGCCCGGCCAAGCTCCTCGAGCCGGCGTGCACCGCTCTCCTCGCCGACGTGCGCGAGGCCGAGCGCGCAGACCAGGAGGTTGCGCCAGTTAAACTGGCACGGCAAGTCCTCGTTGGCCACGCTCGCGATCTCTGCACGTCTCGCCAACTCGGCCAGCTCCGCCCAGTTGCCAAGAACGCTCTCGAGCAGTGAACTCAGAGCCAAGCCGTGGACCTCGTCGTGCGAAGTGAGCGACAAGGCAAGCCGGTCGTGGGCTTCCGACAGGCGACGCACTTCACCGATCCGGCCGGCCCGCAGATAGACAAAGCCCCCGTTCCAGTATTGGTGTGCCTCGGGGCCTGGGTCGCCCAACAGAGGGGCAACCTCGAGCCCCCGGTCCACCCACTCACATGCCTCCACGTAGCGCCGAGCCTGTGTCGCGGCAAGCGTCTGCGCTTCATATGAGTAGACCATGAGCCGCGCGTCTCCCAAGGCCTTGCCGATCGTGTGTGCCTCTGATGCCGCCACGCGCCCCTTCGCCGGATCGCCGAGGGCATGCGCAAGGAGAGCCCAGCCGCGCGCTTCTGTTCCGGGGTCGGAGAGCTCGAGCGCCCTGGCGAGCCACCGTTCGGCCAGCTCGCGCGGCGGCGGCTTCTTCCACATGTAGGGCCGCCCGAGACCCATGTATGCGAGCTGGGCGTAAATGTCCGCGGCGACCGACGCATCGGGATGCAGATCGAGCGCTCGTTCGAGTGAGCTGCGCGCGCTCTGAGGGTCGTAGCGGAGCCTGTGCGTGCTGGCCGCCTCGCGGTGGATCTCGATCCTGACTCGGTCGTCCGCCTCGAGCTCGAGAGCCTGCTCGAGTAGCACGAGCGCCTCCTCGATCTCGTACCGGCTCCAGGCGAGCTCGGCCGCCCGCCGCAGCCACGTAACCGCCTTCGAACGCAGCTCCTCGAGGCGGGCCAGGTCGTCGACCCAAGCGAGATCGGCGTTCTCCGGCCGCGCCGCCTCTGCGTAGTGAAGCGCGAGGAGAGCGGCGTCTTCGTCACGTCCGCCGCCGCGATTGTCCAGCCAGTCCGCGAAGTCCGCGTGCATGCGCGCGCGGTCACGCATCGTCAGCGAGCCGTAGGCAACCTCGCGCGTGATCGCGTGCTTGAAGACGAACTCGCGCTCGCCCTCGAGCGACGAGCCCGATCGCCTGCGGACGAGGTCGCGCTGCTCGAGCAAGCGGAAGTCCGGGTCGACTCCGTCGAGCAGCCCGCGAACGGCGCTCGGCCAGAAGGCACGCCCGATCACGGCCGCCGCTTGGAGCGCGTTCTTCTCCACCGAAGGGAGCAGATCGATCCGCGCGGCGAGCACAGCGTGCACGGAGTCGGGAATTGCCGTCTCCAGCGGGAGCAGATCGAGGTCCCACCCGTCGCCCGGGCGAAGCGCCCCGCGCTCCATCAGCGTGGCAATGAGCTCCTCGAGAAAGAGCGGATTGCCCTCCGCCTGACCGAGCAGGTCACGCACGGCCGGCGGAACCTCGGTCTCGACGACGCCCTCGACCAGACGCTGGACGTCCTCGGCCGCGAGCGGTTCCAGCCAGATCCACTCGCTCGGCGCGCGGCCTCTGCCCCAGGTTGGGCTGCGCTCGATGAACTCCGGACGCGCCGTGCCCAGCACCAGCACCGGCGCCTCCACCTCGAGCAACGTGCGCTCGAGCAACTCGAGCAGCGGCTCTTCGGCCCAATGCAGATCCTCGACGAGGGCGACGAGCGGCCGGTCTGCGGCAAGCTCCTCGGCCAGCTCGATCCAGGCGTCGTGAAGGCGGTCGCGCGCGACGATCGGATGGAGGTCGCTCGCGACGTCGAGCCCGAGCGCGAGCGCGAGGATCTGCCTTTGCGCGAGGAGCCCGAGAATCCGCTCGGGTGGATCGCTGTCGAGAACGCCGAAGTGCTCCTTGACGATCTCGCCGAGCGGCAGGTATGTCACGGCGTGCCCGTACGGCGGGCAGCGGCCCGTGCGGCGCAACGCCTCCGGCGCGTGGCCCCCTAGCCACTGCCAGATCTCGCGGACAAGCCGTGTCTTGCCGACTCCCGCTTCACCCATGACCGTGACGAGCTGCGGTTCCCGGCGCGAGACGGCGCCCTCGTAGGCGTCCTGGATCAGGCCGAGCTCCCGATCACGCCCGACGAAGGCGGGCGGCAGTCCGGCGAGCCCCCGCGGGCGCATCAGCGAGAGCGCGCGCACGAGCCTCCGGCACGCGATGCCGCCGGGCTTCCCCTTCGCCTCGACCTGGATCGGCGCCTCGAGCTCGAACGCGCCCGACGCGAATGCCGCCGCCCGTTCGCCGACGAGGATGTCGCCCGGGCCGGCTGCCTGCTCCAGCCGCGCGGCGACGTTCACCACGTCGCCCGTCACGAACGAGCTCTGCTCGCGCGCGCGCGCGACCACGACCTCGCCGCAGTTGACGCCGATCCTGAGCGAGAGCTCGTCGCCGAACAGCTCCGCCAGCCGTCTTCGCATTGCCAGCGCAGCGTGTAGCGCGCGCTCGACGTGGTCCTCCTGCGCCACCGGCACACCGAAGGCCGCCATCACCGCATCCCCGGCGAATTTCTCGACCGTGCCGCCCGCCCGACCGATCTCGTCCGTCATCGCGTCGTAGAACCGCTCCAGCATCGTTCGCGTTCGCTCGGGATCCTGCGAGGCGCCGAGCTCCGTCGAGCTGACGAGATCGGCAAAGAGGACGGTTGCGAGCTTGCGCTCCGCCCGCTCTGGATCAGGAGCGGTCATCGGCTGGGAGCAACCCCTTCGTGCGGAGCTCCTCCCGTGCTCGTTCGCCCTTCCGCAGGTCGCCGAAGCCCAAGGCGTCGAGGATCTCGGGCGCCTTCGTGAACTGGACCTGCGAGTACTCGACCACCTGGATGAAGTTCCCCCACGGGTCGCGGAAATCGTTCCCCCTCCCGAACAGCTCCACGCCGGCCTCACGGGCAGCGGCGAGCGCGGCCTCCCTGTCCTCCACCACGAGCCCGAAATGGCGCGCGTCGTCCGGGGGCTGAGTGCGGCCTTCGGAGAGCGCGAGGAACTGGTCCCCCATGGTGATGAAGGCCATTCCGGGGATCCGCTCCTCGACGGTGAAGTCGAAGATCCGCCCGTAGAACTCGAGCGCCTCGTCCAGGTCGCCGACCTCGATCGCGACGTGGTTGATCCCGACGAGTCTCGTGCGCTCGGTCATGTGAGTATCTTGCCCACTGTGGACACCTATCTGGCGATCATGAGCCGCCGGGAGGGGAGGAAGTACTCGGACCGAGCCGTGTCGGAGGGTGTCCGGCACCGGATCCTCGGCGCGGGACGGCTCGCGGGCAGCAGCCAGAACCGCCAGCCCTGGCACTTCTACGTGCTCGACGACCCGAACCTGCTCGCGCGCGTCGCCGAGACCGTGTACGAGCCGTCCAACCTGCTCGGCTCGCCGTTCGTGGTCGCGATCACGGTCACGGGCAAGGGGCCGACTTCCTTCGACGCGGGGCGCGCCGCCCAGAACATGCTGCTGGCGGCCTGGAACGAAGGCGTCGTCGGCAGCCCGAACGGGATCGAGGACTCCGACAAGATGACGGAGCTGCTCGGGCTCGAAGAGGCCGAGAGGCCGGCGATCGTCCTCTCGTTCGGGCATCCCCAGCGGGAGCGCGATCCCGAGTCGCGCTCGGCCGAGGAATGGAGCGCGCGGGCGAACCGAAAGCCGCTCGACGAGCTCGTGACCCGTCTGTAGTAGATGGACGACGCCGCGAGGTCGCCCGTCTCGGGGCGCGAGCTGGCCGCTCTGGGGCGCGCCGGCGGGACGGCGGCGATGCTGACTGAAGCATCGGGGCCGGCCCGACGGCGTGAAGCGGACGCCTTGCGGAGGCCGGCTCCGCCGGCTGGAGCAAGGCGGGAGCGGCCCAGACGCGCCAGATCGTGCATCCGAGCGCGCGAACTCGTGGGGTCGGCCATCTCAACTGCTACAAGTGGTCGCGATGCGCTCCTGGGGCATTGGCGGCGGCGCCGCGCTTCTGCTGGCGGTGCTTCTGGCTGCCGGCTCGTCTGAGCTCCCGGGCACGACTCACCGCGTCCGGGTCGTCATCGAGGCGAAGCCCGGTCACGTGCAGGCCGCGGCTGCCGCGGCGAGACGCGCGGGTGCGAAGCCGGAGGTCGTCTATCGCAATCTCGTCCAGGTACTGGCCCCGGCTTCCTCGCTCGAGCGGCTGGCCGCGAGCCCGTCGGTCTCGTCGGTGCGGCCGCCGCTGCTGCACGTGGCGGAGGCGATCCCCGGGCAGGAGGTCGCGGCGAGCAAAGCGTCGAGCCTCCAGGCCGGTGGGCTCACCGGGCTGGGCGTCAAGATCGCCGTCATCGACGTCGGCTTCCGGGGTGTCCAGGAGGCAGAGCAGAGCGGCGACCTCCCGGGGGATACCGTCGTGCGGAGCTTCTGCGGCGACGCGAGCACGACGAAGCACGGGACCGCTGTCGCCGAGATCGTCCACGAGATGGCCCCCGGTGCGACGCTCTACCTGATCTGCATCGACAGCGAGGCGACGCTCGGTCGGGCGGTGGACTGGGTGCTGAACCAGCGCATCCCGCTCATCAACCACTCGGTCGGCTGGCTGAGTGGCGGGCGCGGCGACGGCGTTCAGAACCGGATCGACCGGGCTTCCCCGGACGACATCGCCCACAAGGCCTTCGACAACGGCGTGCTCTGGGTCGGCGCCGCGGGCAACTTCGGGCAGAGCCACTGGAGCGGCACCTTCTCCGATCCCGACGGGAACACCTGGGAGAACTTCGCGCCGGGCGACGAGGGCAACGGGTTCACCATTCCCGCGGGCGCCCGCGCGTGCGCTTCGCTCGTCTGGGACGACTGGCCGGTGTCGGACCAGGACTTCAACCTGTACGTGTACAAGAAGAAGGGCCCCGCCAACCCTGAGGGCCAGACCGCGCTTGCCTATGGGGAGAACTGGCAGCGCCCCGGCCACGAAGGAACGCCGAGCGAGGAGGCCTGTTACACGAACCCGACGAGCTCGCCGATGGACGTGTTTGCCGCGATCAAGAACATCCAGGCGACCAGGACGCCCCGCTTCGACCTGTTCGTCACCCAGGGAGCGCTTCAGTACTACATCCCGCAGGGAAGCGTCGCGCAGCCGGCCGAGTCGCCCTGGGCGCTCGGGGTGGGCGCGGTCTGCTGGCAGGGGTACGGCTTCCGCCCCTACAGCTCACAGGGGCCGACGATCGACGGCCGGATCAAGCCCGACATCGTCGGCTACGACGGCGTCTCGACCGCCTCGTTCGGCTCCTCCGGCAGCTGCAACGGCGGCTTCATGGGGACGTCCGCAGCTACGCCGGGGGTCACGGGCGCGGCGGCGCTGCTCCTGCAGCTCCACCCCGAGCTTGCAGGCCATCCCACGGCGCTGATGCAGATGCTTCAGGCGGACGCGGTCGACCTCGGGCTGCGCGGGAAGGACAACGTCTTCGGCACCGGAGCGCTCTGCCTCGCCTCGTGCGCACCCCCACCGCCCCCGCCCCCGCCCCCGCCGGCTCCGCCGCCACCGCCTCCACCCCCGCGACTGGTCCTCGTCGGCTTCTCGACTACGCCCAAGCACGCGAAGGCGGGGAAGCCGTTCGCCGCCCGTATCGCTGTGGCGCGCGCCGACACCGGAGCTCGTGTGAGGAGCGGCATCGTCCTCTGCGCGGCGAACGCCGCCAACACGCCGATCCGTAGGCTCTCTGTCGGGTTCCGGCAGGGGCTCGCGCGCTGCTCGTGGCACATCCCGGCGTCGGCGGCGGGGACGATGCTCAGAGGCTCGGTCGGTCTCAGCTACGGTGGTTCGAGGATCCGCCGGAGCTTCGTGCAGCGGATTGGTTAATCCGGATAGATCTCGGGGTCGACCTCGACGCGACGTAGAGCGCGCTTCGGGAGCTCGGGGTCGGCGAGCGCCCGTCGGGCCGCTTCGGCGCCGTTGACGAACTCGACATCGCCGCACTCGAGCGCGTGCTCGATCAGCTTGCGGAGGGCCTCGACGCGACCCGGGCGGCCGCTCAGGAACGGGTGCATCGTGAGCACGAACAGACAGCCGTGCCGGCGCATCCCGTCGAGCTCCGCCTGCCACAGCTCGAGGGCGTTCCGCGGCGGATGGACCGTGCCCGGTCCTCCGATCGGGCCGGGCAGATAGCCGTACTGGTTCCAGTCGTCGAGACCCCAGTGGGGCGGCAGTTCCACGATCGCGCCGGACTGAGTCTCGAGCAGGTACGGGCGGTCGGAATCCATCAGCGTCGAGTCGTAGGCGAAGCCATACTCCGCTAGCAGGTCGAAGGTGCGCTCGCTCGGCTCCCAGCTCGGGGTGCGGTAGCCCTCCGGGCGGATTCCTCGGCGTTCGAGCGCGGCCAGGCCGCGCTCGAGGTCGGCCCGCTCCGCCGCCTCGTCGAGCGCGAGCGGGCTGTGGTGGCTGTAGCCGTGGTGGCCGACCTCCTGGCCGGCAGCGGCGATCCGCTCGATCGCCTCGGGGTAGTGGTCGGCGGTGTAGCCGGGGACGAAGAAGGTCGCCGCGAGCGAGTAGTCGGCGAGCAGTTGGAGCAGTCGCGGGACCGCAACCTCCGGGCCGTACGCCTGGTGGCTCATCACCATCGGGCTGTCGGCCCAGTGCCGGCCCTCGACGAGGATCGGGCTCTCCGCGTCGACGTCGAAGCTGAGGATCGCCTGGATCACGCGCGTAGAATTGCCGAATCTCAGGGATCGCCGTCGAGAACGTGATCGGAGGCCGGCGCGTCGCAGCTGACGGCGCGGCGCTCCAGGACGTGCTCGATCCCGCCACCGGCGAGCGGCTCGCGCAGGTTCCGCTCTCCGGCGCCGAGGATGTCGACCGGGCCGCCCGCGCTGCGGCGGAGGCCTGGGAGGCCTGGGCCGATACACCGGTGATGGAGCGGGCCCGGCTGATGTTCCGCCTCCAGGCTCTGTTCGAGCGCGACTTCGAGCAGCTGTCGGAGCTGGTCGTGCGCGAGAACGGCAAGGCGCTCGACGAGGCGCGCGGGGAGGTGCGGCGCGGGATCGACGTGATCGAGTTCGCCGCCGGGATGCCGACCCTCATGCTGGGCGGCGCGCTCGAGCAGGTGAGCCGCGGCGTCGACACGGAGCTCTTCCGCCATCCGCTCGGCGTCGTCGCGGCAATCACGCCTTTCAACTTCCCCGCGATGGTGCCGCTCTGGACCGCACCGGTCGCGATTGCCTCCGGCAACGCCTACATCCTCAAGCCTTCGCCGCGGACGCCGCTCTCGGCGATGCGCTTGGCCCGGCTCTTCGACGAGGCGGGGCTGCCCGCCGGCGTCTTCAGCGTCGTCCACGGCGGCGAGGAGGCGGTCAACGCGATCTGCGACCACCCGCTGATCCGGGCGGTTTCGTTCGTCGGCTCGGCGCCGGTTGCGAAGGCGGTCTACGCGCGCGCCGCGACGGCGGGCAAGCGCGTGCAGGCGCTCGCCGGCGCGAAGAACCACATCGTCGTCATGCCGGACGCCGACCTCGACCTCGCCGTTCCCGGAGTCTTCTCGTCGGCGTTCGCGAACGCGGGCCAGCGCTGCCTTGCGGGCGCCGTGGGCGTGGCGGTTGGCGACGTCGCGGACGAGCTGGCCGAGCGGCTCGCGCAGGTCGCGCGCGAGGCGCGGATCGGGCCGGGCCTCGACCCGGAGAGCACGGTCACGCCGGTCACGAGCGAGGAGGCGCGCAGCCGGATCTCGGGCTACATCGAGCTCGGCGAGCAGGAGGGAGCGCGGATCCTCGTGGACGGGCGCTTCGAGGCGGACAACGGCGGCTTCTTCCTCGGGCCCACCATCCTGGACGACGTACGCCCCGAGATGCGCGTCGCCCGGGAGGAGATCTTCGGCCCGGTGCTGGCGCTCGAGCGCCTCGGCTCGCTGGACGAGGCGCTGGACGCGATCGCCGGGAGCGAATTCGGCAACGCGAGCGCGATCTTCACGCGGGACGGCGGAATCGCCCGAGCCTTCCGCCGCAAGGTGACGGCGGGGATGGTCGGGATCAACGTCCCGGTCCCGGCGTCGATGGCGTTCTTCCCCTTCGCGGGCTGGAAGGGCTCGTTCTACGGCGACCTCCATGCGACCGGCATGGACGGCGTGCGGTTCTTCACCGAGACAAAGGTCGTGACCAGCCGCTGGCCCTAGCGGCCATGTCCCAGGGACAGTCCCTTGGACGTGTCCCGGGTGGACGTGCCCCGGGGAGACTGTCCCTCGGATCGCGCCGTGACTAGGCTTCAGGTGTGGCAGTAGTCGGCAGCGATCCGCGCGCAGCTGAGCAGATCCTTGCCGACGACCGCGCCCACGTCATCCACCCCTGGTCGGTCAATGCCGATGCCGCGCCCATCCCCGTCGCCGGCGGCGAAGGCTGCTACTTCTGGGACTACGAGGGCAAGCGCTACCTCGACTTCGCCTCTCAGCTGATCAACCTCTCGCTCGGCCACCAGCACCCGCGGATGGTGGCGGCGATCAAGGAACAGGCGGAGACTCTCACCACGATCTCGCCGGCGTTCGCGAACGACAAGCGCGCCGAGCTCGCTCGCCTCCTCGCGGAGGTGACACCGGGCGACCTGACGATGTCCTTCTTCACCAACGGTGGCGCCGAGGCGAACGAGAACGCGATCAAGCTCGCGCGTTGGTACACCGGCCGCCACAAGATCGTCGCCCGCTACCGCTCCTACCACGGCGCGACCG
>WNFU01008612.1_pt1 | contig 11742 bp, 10 predicted proteins | sample 5400121 | NCBI WGS metagenome assembly WNFU01 (sample SAMN13153360, study PRJNA577476) | soil metagenome | isolation source: 100 cm soil or saprolite under grassland replicate 1 | place: USA:California | collected 2016-06-15 | reverse complement strand
CCGCCTCCACCTCCACCTCCTCCGGCTCCTCCGCCGCCGCCGCCTCCGCCTCCTCCGCCGCCTCCTCCGCCTCCGCCTCCGCCTCCTCCGCCTCCTCCGCCTCCGCCGCCGCCACCGGCACCGATTAAGTGCCGTGTGCCGAAAGTGGTCGGACTGCGACTCGCCACTGCCCGCGGATGGATCTCGGCCCGGAATTGCCGTGTCGGCACGGTCCGACGCGCGCGTTCAAGGCGAGTCGGGCGGGTGATCTCCCAGCGTCCGCGGGGCGGAGTCGTACGACCACGCGGTTACAGGGTCAGCTTGGTCGTCGGCCGTCGGTAGCTCGCTGGAACGGTTCTGGAACGCAGCGGTGGCGACCAACGGCAGCTAGCGCCGATTCGGATGGCGCGGAGGAGCCCGCGAGCGCGGTCATTAGCGAGTAACCGCGCAGAACGGCAACTCGCGCCGCCCAACTGTCACGCCGGAGGTGGCGGGTTCGAGTCCCGTCGCTCCGCTTTCGACACGTCGCTTCCGCCTGAGCGCGGCGGAAACAGAAACGATGCGGCCGCGAGCTTAGGCATCGGCGCTCAGTGCGAGCTGCACCGCGTCGTCGAGCGATATGGCGCGGCCTTCGGCAAGCAAACGGTCCAGGCGCTCTGCATCGAGCTGCCTGCGCACCTCCGTGGCTGCGCGTTCCCGCTCGTCGCGATAGTGCCGCTCGAGCCTCAGGTGGAGCTCATCCACAAGCGACGATTCGGCTCCAACCAGCTTCGCCGCACGCTCGGCCTCCCCGAGCAGGGCATAAGCGCACGCGAGAGTCCCGAGCTGGTACACGACCGCTTCCATCCAGCCGAGCCGGTGCGCGAGCTCCAGGCTTCGGCGGCTGTGTACGAGCGCATCTTCGACGCGCCCCTCATGCAATGCGTGCGACGCGAGAAAGCCGTGAGCACGCGCGATCCCTTGCTCGCTGTCGGCCGCCTCGCTTAGCGCGAGCGACTCTCGATAGAAACTCCCTGCCCGCTCGAAATCCCCCGCCTCGAGCGCAGCGGTGCCGAAGCTGGCCAAGAAACGTGCGGCGAGTACGAGGTCGCCCGCGTCCCGTGCGAGCGCAAGCCCCTCGAGGTAGAAGGCGTCCCGTCGCTCGCCGTCCCCTGCGATCCGAGCGACGCTGCCGAGAGCGAGCAGCGCCCGAGCCGCGGCAACCCTGTCGTCTGCGTCCCGCGCGCGAATGAGAGCCTCCTCCGCGTACTGGTGAGCAACGTCGAACTCGCTCACCTTGAGAGCAAGCCCGGCTCCTGCCTCGAGCGCGCGGAGCCGAAACTCCGGTGCTCTGACGACACCGCCTGAGAGGAGCGAGTCCAGCCAGCGGAGCCCTTCGGAGTAGTAGCCGCGCACGAACCAGAACTCGCGAAGCGACGCCGCGAGTCGTAGACCGACCTCCGAATCGTCTCGGTCCGACGACCAGGCGAGAGCCGTCCTGAAGTTGTCGAGCTCAGCGTCGAGTCGCGCCAGCCAGCGCCGCTGCTCGGGAGGATTGTCGAGGTGCGGAGCGGCTTCTTCAGCGAGACCGAGGAAGTGTTCCGCGTGCCGCCGCCCGACGCTCGCCGCCTCGCCCGACTCCTCCAGGCACTGGAACGCGAACTCGCGAATCGTCTCGAGCAGCCAGAAGCGCTCTCCCGTCTTCCGGACGAGGCTCTTCTCGACGAGCGACTGGAGGGTGTCGAGGTCGGCCTCGCACACAGCTTCGGCGGCCTCGAGCGTGCAGCCACCGGCGAAGACCGCGAGGCGGAGGAAGAGCGCCTGCTCGTCGGGCGAGAGCAGCTCGTGGCTCCACTCGATCGTCGCCCGGAGCGTTTGCTGACGCGCGGGCGCGTCTCTCGGCCCGCCCGTCAAGAGCGGTAGCCGCTTCGCCAGCCGCTCGAGCAGCTGCTCCGGCGAGAGCACGCGCGTCCTGGCGGCGGCGAGCTCGATCGCGAGCGGAAGTCCATCCAGCCGTCGGCAGATCTCGAGCACGACTTCCGCAGGCTCGGCGTCAGCGGCGCGCTCGCGAAAGAGCGTGAGCGCGTCTTGCTCCGGCAATGGGAGCACCGGGTACTCGCGCTCGCCGCGGACGTGAAGCAGTGCCCGGCTCGTCACCACAAGCCTCAGGTTCGGACAGCCGCGGATGAGCTCGCCGAGGGCCGGTGCTGCATCGAGGATCTGCTCGAAGTTGTCGAGCAGAAGCAGGGTGTGCTTCTCGTCGATGTGCTCGGCTAGGCCGACCTTGGCGCCGACCGTGCGGGCGACCGTTGGAAGGACGAGCTCAGGATCCATGAGAGATGCAAGCGGCACCCAGAAGACGCCGTCCTCGAACTCCTCGACGAGCTCTGCGGCCACCTGGAGCGCAAGCCGCGTCTTCCCCGTCCCGCCTGAGCCGGTCAGCGTCACGAGGCGGGCCCTGTCGCGAACGAGCGCCGTCACTTCCTCGACCTCGCGTTCCCTACCAACGAGGGGGGTCGCCTGGGTCGGCAGGTTGGTTGCGTTCAGGGACCGCAGCGGCGGAAACTCGTGGTCGCCGAGCTGGAAGAGCTTCTCCGGTCGGCCGAGGTCCTTGAGCCTGTGCAGGCCGAGGTCGGTGAGGCGCGGCCCGCCATCGAGAAGCGCCCGCGTGCGGTCGGAGACGACGACCTGGCCGCCGTGCGCGGTCGAGCAGATGCGGGCGGCCTTGTGTACGTCGATCCCGACGTAGCCCTCGTCGGTCAGCTGAGGCTCGCCCGTGTGGATGCCGATGCGGACCTGAATTGGGCCTTCGCTCAGCGCAGCTTGCGCTGCGTCCGCAGCCGCGATCGCCTTCTTCGCGCTTGCGAACGCGTAGCAGAAGGCATCGCCCTGGGTATCGACCTCGACGCCGCCGTGCCGCCGGAAGGCCTCGCGCAGCCTCCGCCGGTGCTCCGCGAGTGCCTCGGCATAGCGCTCACCAAGCTCCTGCAGTAGCCGCGTCGACCCCTCGATGTCGGTGAAGAGCAACGTAACCGAACCGGTCGGAAGCTCGGGCACGTCAAGATCATGCAATCGGTCAGGACATCCGTCTAGCACCAGGGCGACGCGAGGTTACTCGCGGCTCATGATGAGGTGTCGAATGAGATCGCGGGTTGAATAGTCGGCTGATCTATCTTCTTCGCCGCTGCCGGCGGGCGAGCCGCTCGAGCCCCCGCTCCGTCCACGTCTCCAGCCCGGGGTCGAAATGGTCCTCGACCGCTCGGCGGTACGGCCGTGCGACCCGGCGGGCGTATGCCGCGAAGCCCTCGTCGCGAAGCGGGCGCCAGTCCTGGCGGTACGGTACGACGAGGTGCTCGCGGGACAGCGAGCGTGCAGAGAGCAGGAAGGCGAGGCCGATACCGGCGGAGACCTCGAGCAGTGAACGTCCCTCCGCCTGGGCCGCGCGGCGAAGGCCCTCGTACACGGCCGCGAGCTCATCCGGGCTCGGCAGGTCGTCGGCGTTGGCGCGAAGCTCTGCCACGGACGAGCGCAGCTCCGCCAGCTCCAAGGGCGGAATGTCGACGAGCCGCGCCGCAGTGCCCGAGCCGCGCTCGAGTGCGCCGAGTAGCTCGTCCACGGAGCCGAACTCCGCGTCGGGGGCGAGTACCTCGGCGGCCTTGAGCTCGTCGACGAGCGTGGCGAGGTACACCCGCGAGCCGCGGGCGAGGTCGCTGGCGGCGGCCAACAGCCAGAGCGGCGAGAAACCGAAGGCCGCGATCGACCCGAGCTCGACGACGTTGCCTGCACCCTTGCGCACCGCCAGCTCGCCCGCGCTGCTGCCGGGCTCGGCGGTCGAGGCGCCTTCGACGCCGCCCACGAGCTCGATCGTGACGCGGAGCAGGTTCTTCGCGCTCGCCTCGTAGAGGCGCGAGCGGCGGACAAGCCGCGGAAGGAGTATCTGCGCCGGCTCGTGCACGAGGCCGCCCACGAGGGCCGCGAGCGAGCGGACGATTCGCTCTGGCAGCGAGAGGAGGAAACCGCTACGCACGCCTCGATGCTTGCAGAGCAGTGACCTGCGGGCTACACGAGGTCGACGAACACGGTCACGCTGAAGACGCCCGCGAACAGGGCACAGGCGGCGGCGCCTACGGCCAGCGTAATGCGCCGGCGGGCAACGGTGGAGGAGAACGGCGCCAGGAAGAGCACGCTCGTCAACCCGAACACGATCCCGGCCATGGTCTCGACGGCGTGGAAGGCGATCCCGGTCGTGAGCGCGGTGGTCATGCCGACGCCGTGTGCACGCAGCGCCATTGCTACCGCGCCGCTCGTCAGGCCCACGTTGCCGGGCGTGAGCGGCATCGCACCGGCCAAGTCGAGCGCCGGCACGACGAGTATCGCGGCCATCAGCGGGGAGCGTACGCCGAGCGCAGCGGCGATCGAGGCGGCGGCGCCGAGCCGCGCCAGGGTCGCGAAGCCGATCCAGGCCGCGATGCTGGCGCCGCGCTTCGGCTCGCGCCCAAGAGCGTGGAACGCGTCGAGCAGGTGGGCGACGTGCGTCCGGGCGGTCCTGTTTCGCGTCGTCACGGCGGCGAGCGCGGCCACGCCTGTTAGCCCGGTCAGCACGAGCACCGGCCAGAGCGGCAGCGCGCCGGCGATCGAGCCGGCGACGATCAGCAGCGCGAGCGCGAGCGCGCGCGAGGCGCCGACCACCACGAAGGAGCCGCCCGTCCGCCAGAGTCGCTCGTCACTGTCGAGCGCACGCGAGAACAGCGCCAGCCGGGCGACGTCGCCGAGCCGCGCCGGGGCGAACGAGTTGATCAGCGAGCCGATCCCGTAGCGGGCGCCTGCGTCGAGCCAGCCGATGCGGCCGCCGACGAGCCCGAGCGCTGAGCGCCAGGCGCCGGCCGACCCGACAATCGAGCAGAGGAAGCAGACGCCGGCGAGCCAAAGCCAGATCGGCCGCGCGCTCGAGAGCCCGGCGAGCGCGCGCCGAACCTCCGAGCCGAGCAGCTCGGGCACGAACGCGACGGTCAGCAGCGCGAGCGTCAGCGCGGTGGCGGCGGCGAGAAAACGGCGAGGGCTCTTCATCGGTACGGCGGCGTCCAGCGGCGCGGCTTGTTGTTCGGGTCGCCTTCTTTACGTCTCGGCGTTTGCGCTCCTCGACATGAGGGGCGCGATCGCAGCAGGCCAATCGATCAACCCACCCGATAGAGCGAGATCGGGCCGTCTCGGGCAAGGAGCCGCCCTCCGCACGGATTCGACTGCCTGTGGACGGTGAGGTAGCGGACGCCGAGCACCGCCAGCCTGTGGCAGGGAGCCCGCCGCAGCTCTCGTAGCTCCGCGTCCGCCTCCCGTGGGGCGGTCGTCGAGTAGCCGGCGGGGTGCTCGCGAGGAGCCTGCATCGTGTAGTAGAGGTAGACGCTCCCCTCCTGGCGGCCCGGCCGGAAGATGGGAAGCTCGAGCACGCCCCCGGGCGGCGCCCTCCGCAGCGCGGCGTACGCGCGGTTGTGCTCGTCGGCCGCGGTTGGGTGGAAGAGCCCGACGTGCAGGTCGACGACGAGGAGGAGCGCCGCGAGCGCGGCCGTCCCGGGCCAGCGCAGGCGAGAGACGGCGACGGCGAAGAGCGCCGCGAGCGCGAGGCAGGCGATCGGCATCAGCCGCTCGGGCACGCGTGTGTGGCGCAACCCTGGCAGATGCCGCCAGAGGACCTCGTAGACGGGGAGGTTCGCGCCGAGCGCGAACAGCATCGGAACGAGCGCGCCGAGGCCGAGAGCGAGGGCGAGCCCCCAGCGGCGACGAGCGAAGAGCACGGCGAGCCCCGCGAGCGCTACGAGCGGCGCGGCCCAGCCGAGGAAGACAATGCTCTCGAGGCCGTGCCGGGGGTCTCGCGCGACGAAGTCGGCCGCGTCTGCCGAGTAGTGCTCGACTTGGGAGAACGAGCGACTCTCACCGCTCGAGCCGCGGATCGAGACGACATAGACGAGGAGGCCCGCACCGACCGCGGCGAGCGCGCTTCCCGCGGCCACAGCGAGTGCGCGTCGCCGGGCGAGCGCGTAGAGGCAGAAGAAGGGAATCGCCCCGAGTGCGAGATGGAGCTGACCCGAGAGCGGGATCGAGACCAGCGACGCCGCAGCGAGCCCGAGCCACCACGACGAGCGCCGGAAGCCGCGTTCGAAGGCGAAGAGGGCAAGTGGGAGGAGCATCGCCGCCCAAGCGAGGAGGTGGCCCGCGCTCGCGTGCGCCTGCAGATAGGGGGCGAGCGAGAACGCGAGGCCCCCGACGAGCGCCGCGCTGCGCGGCAGGCCGAGCTCGCGGAGCCAGAGGGCAGTGAACCCGCCCGCCCCGAGGAAGCCCAGCAGGACGAAGGCGTTCCAGGCGACGACGTGCCCAAGGACGCGCCAGAGCGGCCAGTAGGCGAGGCCGAACGGCCACCCGGGGAAGTTGACGCGCTGTTCCGCCTCGGGCCGGAAACTGTACGGATCGCGCCAGGGCGCGCGCCCGTGCTCGAGCTGGTGGCCGACGAGCCAGAGCTGGTAGCCGGTCTGGAGGTGATCGCCGGGCGCGGCCTCGCCGAGGCCGGGGTGACCCTCGGCCATGAAAGCCGTGGTCGGGTGCCTGTCAGCCGGCCACGTCGCCCAGAGACCTGCTCCGAGGTAGAGCGCGCAGGCGAGCGCTACAAGGCCCGCGCGGCCGTGAGCAGCTCGTCGAAGTCGGGCACCTCGCCGCTGTCGTAGCGCCATGCGCCGCGGACCGTACCCCCGCGCTCGACGAGAAAGGCCGTCCGCTCGGCAACGTCCTTCATGCCGCGGAACTCGTGCGCGATGCCGAAGCCGCGCACGGCGTCGCCGTTCCAGTCCGAGACGAACTGGATCTCGCCGAGGTCAAGCGCCTGGCTCCAGGCGATCTGCGTCCAGGGCGAGTCGCGCGAGATGGCGAGCGGCCGGACGCCGGTCTCGTCGAATGCGTCTCTCCTGTCACGCAGGAGCTCGAGCTCGTTCGTTCAGGTCGACGACCAGGCGAAGAGGAAGAAGAGGAAGAGCGCGGGCGCGTCTTCGACGAGACCTTCCATGGTGGTCGGCTCGCGCGGCGCGAGCCAGACGGTGGCGTCGGGGATCCGTTCACCGGTCTCGAGCACGGGTCGAGCGTAATGGACGCGGACTCCAGCCGAAGGCGCGGCCGCATAGCGGCGGTTGTGACAAGAAACGCTGTCAGGGCGAGACGGGGCAGCACCAGCTCACGCTTGCGGGAAAGGCGGAGGACAGCGGCTGCCCGACCGGTCGCAGGGTCCCGAACTGCTCGGCGATGTTCGAGACTGCCTTCACTTCTGCGGCCGTCAGGCGAAGGAAGAGCCACTGGTCGGCGTTGATCCAGCCGACGAGCAGCCAGTTTCCGTTGGGCGAGATCGCGAGCGTGCCGAAGTCGCCCGGCGCCGAATAGAGGAACCGTGGCTCCCCGTGCTCCGGCTCGGCTCGGAGGAGGACGAGGTCGCTGCGGCCGGTGGCCGGCACGTAGCGGACCAGCACGAACCGGTGACTCCGCCGGACGAAGGCGATTCCGGAAGGGCCGATCGGCAGCCCGATCGTTCCCAGCCGTGAACCTTGCGAGTCGAGCACGCGCAGCCAGCGGTCGGCGAGGACGAGCAGCCGTTGTCCGTCCTCCGACCAAACCAGCTGCTTCGGAACCTCTCCCGAGCCGGTGCGCCAGATCGTCTGCGCCGAGTCCGTCTGGACGAGCTCGATCCTTCCTTCCGCGGTCGAGAAGGCGAGCTCGTGATTCGCGCCCGGTCGCCAGGCGGGCGGCGTCTGTGCGACGGGCCGGCGCAAGGGCGCGTCGCCGGTTCCGTCGCCCGCAACGATCCTCAGCGCATGGCCGTTCAGATACGCGATCCGATCGCCTGGCCCCGGTGACCAGCGCGCTGCGTGGACGGCGCCCGAGCGGCTGAGCGACCAGCGCACGACGCCCTTCGGGTCGAGCGCGGCGAGCTCGTGCCCGCGCGTGACCGCCACGTGCAACGCGTGCGGAGACCACGACCCCTCCTCATAGGCGCCGAGCAGCCGCTTCGAGCCGTCGCGGTTGACGATCCAGGGCCCGCGCGGCGAGTTGACGAGAAGGAGGCCGCTCGCGGGCAGGGACGTCAGCGCGGGGCGAGCCTTGACCTTCTCGCTCGTGAACGCATCGCGCACTCCGCCGACGAGCGCGCGGCCGGGAGGCGTCAGCGCGGCGGCCAGCAGCGCGACCGCGACGGCGGCAGCGGCGAGCGGACGCGCCTGGCGCCGGGGCCAGGCGATCGGCTCGCGCGCGTCGAACCCGGCGCGGACGAGCGGCCAGGCGCGCCGCTGCGCCTCGAGCTCGTCGGGAGCGTGGATGCGCTGGAGAGCACGGCGGATCTCGCCGTCACTCATGTGTGCGCTCCCTGTCGAGGATCGGCTCGAGGCGGTCGAGCCCGCGGCGCAGGCGCGAGTTGACGGTCCCTCGCGGCACCTCGAGGAGGTCGGCGATCTCGCCGGGCGTGTACTCGAGGAGGTAGCGGAGGACGATCACAGCGCGGTGCTCGGGCGACAGCGAGGCCAGCCCCGCGGCGAGCCCTTCCGAGAACGCGTTGCCGAGATCGCCCGTGTCGAACTCCTCCTCGCTGCGCTCCACCTCGCCCGTCTCGCGGCGCAGCGCCCGCGCCCGGGCCCAGTCGATCGCCCGGTTGACGACGATGCGATGCAGCCACGGGGCGAACGGTCGCCGGCGGTCGAACCGGTCGAGGTTCCGCACCGCTGCGAGAAACGCCTCCTGCGCGATGTCCTCGGCGGCTGCGCCGTCATGCACGACGAGGTAGGCCGCCCGGTGGGCGCGCGGCCAGTGCTCGCGGAAGAGGGCCTCGAGGTCCGAGGCCGATCCCGCCTGGGCGCGCCGAATCCAGGCGCGCTCCTCTCGCCCAGGGCCCACCATCGCGCGCTGACTATACGAATGGCGTTCGCGGAAAGGTCCACCGGTACGTATACGGACGCGTCGGTGGTGGAGGTCCGAGGCTGGGCCCGGCCTATCCAGCCGTCGTCGGAACTACGGCCGCCTCCGTCGCGTCGGCGATCTCGCGCACGACCTCGACGACGTCCCGGTTCGCGTTGAACACCCGGAGCTGCCGGCTGGCGCCGTTGCCCTTCGCGAGCAGGTCCTCGACCCCCTCGAGCTCTCGTTCCGAGCCGAGCTCGCGCGCGTGCGGCTCCAGCTCCCGCAACCGCCGCCGGACGAGCTGGGCTACGGGGACGCGGTTCCTGCGCCCCGTCTCGAGGTCCATGAGCGGCGCCTCGAGGCCGTAGCGCGCGGCCAGCCACTTGTTCTCGCTCGTCAGGATCCGATGGTACGAGCGGATCTGCTCGCCGCGGTCGAATCGCTCGCAATAGAGCTTCACGAGCGCCTGGCAGTAGGCGGCGAGCCCAACCGCATGTTCGACGCGCGTGACCGCATCGCACACACGGATCTCGACCGTGCCGAGCCGTGGATGCGGCCGGATGTCCCACCAGATGTGGGTGTAGTCGGGGATGCAGCCCGTCTTCTCGAGCTGCCCGACGACCTCCGCGTAGTCGCTGTAGTCGCGGAAGCGCGGCGGCGGGCCCGAGCGCGGGAAGGCGGCGAAGACCATCTGCCGCGTGGACGCAAGCCCGGTCGGCTCGCCGCGCCAGAACGGGGAGTTCGCCGAGAGAGCAAGCATCGACGGCAGCTCGAGGAGGAGCCCGTTCACGACCTGGATCGCCTTCTCCGGGTCGTCGACGGCGACGTGGACGTGGAGGCCGAAGATGAGCTCGCGGCGGGCGACGTACTGCATCTGGTCGACGAGCGCGCGGTAGCGGTCGCCCGCGGTGATCCGCTGCCGCTCGAAGAGGCTGAACGGATGCGTGCCGGCCGAGCCGACGCGCAGTGAGTTGTCGCGTGCGACGGAGGTCACGTACCCGCGCAGCTTCCGCAGCTCGCGGTCGACGTCTGTCGCGGTGCGGCAGATCGGCGTTGCTATCTCGAGCACCGACTGCATGAGCTCGGCCTTCATCTGGGCCTCGAGCTCGTGCCCGACGACCGCGGCGAGCACCGTGTCGATGTGCTGGACGAGGTCGAAGCTGTCCGAGTCGAGGAGCATGTACTCCTCTTCGACCCCGAGCGTGTACGGCTCCCCCTGCCCGAAAGCGTGGTCGAGGACGCTGCCGCCGGCGGCAAACCCATCGCCGGTGATGCTGGCGGGGTAGATCTGCTTCATGCTGGTCGTAGTATCGCCGCCTCGTGCAGGCTCTTCGACTCGTCGACGAGTGGCCGGCGGAGAACGTCGCCGTCGCTGTTCTCTCCCGCGAAGGAGCGCTCGCGCGGCGCGGCGAGGCGGCGCGGATCTTCCGCTGGGCGTCCGTGACGAAGCTGGTCGTCGCGCTCGCAGCTCTCGTCGCCGCCGAGGAGGGAACGATCGACCTCGACGAGCCCGCCGGGCCGCCGGGCTCGACGATCCGGCACCTGCTCGCGCATGCGTCCGGCCTTCCCTTCGACGCAGGGCCGCCCATCGCGAAGCCCGGGACGCGGCGGATCTACTCGAACGCCGGCTTCGAGGAGCTGGCCGCGGTCGTCGCCGTACGTGCTGAGATGCCCTTCGCCGAGTACCTGGCGGGGGCCGTGCTCGACCCACTCGGCATGCAGGCCGAGCTGCGCGGGTCGCCCGCCGGGGGCCTGGAGGGCACGCTCGACGATCTCGCCGCGCTCGCCCGCGAGCTGCTCGCGCCGACCCTCGTCGCGCCGGAGACCTTCGCCGAGGCGACGAGCGTCCAGTTCCCGGGGCTCGCAGGCGTGCTCCCCGACATGGGCCGCTACGACCCGAACGACTGGGGCCTCGGCTTCGAGCTGAAGGACGGCAAGGACCCGCACTGGTCGGGCACGCGCACGTCGCCGCGCACGTTGGGGCACTGGGGCGGCAGCGGCGCCTTCCTCTGGGTCGACCCCGAGGCGGGGCTCGCTCTCGCCTGCCTGACCGACCGCAGGTTCGGCGACTGGGCCAAGGAGGCCTGGCCGTCGCTCAGCGACGCCGTCCTCACAGAATCCTTACGGGGTCAGACCCCGTAAGGGCCCCACCAGAGCGTGAGGACGCCGCCGTCGCGGCGTCTTCTCCTGGGAGGGGGGTTCAACAAGGCTATGACCACGATCGAGCGCGAGAGGCCGACTCGTCCGCCCGCGGGGCAGGAGCCCGAGCGGCCGGTGTTCGTGACCGACGGCGACGGTCGGGCGCGCCGCCTGCGGCGCGTCGGGCTCGTGGGCGCGGCGCTCGCCTTCCTCTGGCTCGCGGGGCTCGGCGTCGGGATGCTCGGCTTCGGCCGCCTGCCGGGCGTGCGGGTCCCGGGGCTCGGGATGCTGGGCGGCGGCGACGGCGCTTCTCAGGAGCAGCCGGCCGGCAGACCCGTTCAACCAGGCTCGAGGGCACCCGCGGCCGGCGCCGACGCGGAGCCCGGGCAGCGCCCGACCGCGGGACGGCCCGCCCTGCTCCGTCCACCTGCTCGCCGGAGGGGCGCGAGCCGTGGAGCCGCTCCGCGGGTTCCGCCCGGCCTCGTTCCGCCGCCCGTAACCGCGGCCTCAAAGCAGGCGGGCTGGTCTCGCAAGGGCTGGACGGTGCCGCCGGGGCAGACCCGCCGTCCGCCGCCCCCGCCGCAGTCGCAGGGGCAGGGCCAGCGCCGCGGCCAGACGAGCACGACGACCACGACCATCGCGCCTCCGCCTCCTCCGCCGCCGGGCCAGGGCAAGGGCAAAGGCGCGCCGCAGTAACGTGACCGCACGGCGGACCGGGCGGGCCGC
>WNFU01014366.1_pt1 | contig 11747 bp, 5 predicted proteins | sample 5400121 | NCBI WGS metagenome assembly WNFU01 (sample SAMN13153360, study PRJNA577476) | soil metagenome | isolation source: 100 cm soil or saprolite under grassland replicate 1 | place: USA:California | collected 2016-06-15 | reverse complement strand
TTTGACGAGACGTGGACACAGCCCTGGGGCGAAGTGGCGCGCGTTCGCAATCACTACAACGAGCTGAAGGTCGTGGTGCAAGAGACGGCGGCGCCGAGACGGCACTTTACCCTCGCCGTGCAGGCATTCAACGACGGCGTGGCCTTCCGCTACGAAGTGCCCGCACAACCGAGCCTCGGCGACTTCGAGATCACCGACGAGCTGACCGAGTTCGCGCTGGCGGACAACGCGCGCACCTGGTGGATCGCATCGAATCGCCCGCGACTCGACCGGTCCGAGCAATTGTGGTCCGAAGGTCCCGTCAGCACGCTCGACAGCGTGCAGACGCCGCTCACGATGGAATTCAGGGGCGGCAAGACGTTTGTGGTAATCCACGAGGCGAATCTCGTGGACTACGCGAAGATGAACATCCGCGGCCCGCGCCTCGACAACCGCACGCTGCACGCCGACCTCGCGCCCATGGCGGACGGCGTGAAAGTCCGCGGCCGCACGCCGTTCGTCACCCCGTGGCGCACCATCCAGATCGCCGACAAAGTGACGGAGCTGTCGCCCTCGGTGATCGGTCTGAATCTCAATCCGCCCAGCGTCATCGCGAACACCGACTGGATCAAGCCGATGAAGTACGTCGGCATCTGGTGGGGCATGCATATCGGCACGATGACGTGGAGCTCGGGACCCAAGCACGGCGCCACAACCGCGAACACAAAACGCTATATCGACTTCGCGGCGGCGAATGGATTCGGCGGTGTCCTGGTGGAAGGATGGAACGTCGGCTGGGACGGCGACTGGATCCAGAACCGCAACGCGTTCTCCTTCACACAACCGTATCCAGATTATGACATCGTCGAGCTCGCGCGCTACGCCCACTCCAAAGGCGTACACCTGATCGTGCACACCGAGACGTCCGGTGGCATTCAGAACTACGAGCGACAGATGGACAGCGCGTTTTCGATGTACGAGCACCTCGGCCTGGACGCGATCAAATCGGGCTACGTGACGGACCTGACCAGTGAGGGCCACTCGCACTGGAGCCAGTTCATGGTCAATCACTACCGCCACGTCATCGAGATGGCGGCGCAGCATCACATCATGCTCGACGTGCACGAACCGATTCACGACACCGGCGAGCGCCGCACCTACCCCAACATGATGAGCCGCGAGGGCGCGCGCGGGCAGGAATACAACGCGTGGGGCGGCGAAGGCGGCAATCCCCCCGAGCACGAGACGATCCTGTTCTTCACGCGCCTGCTCGACGGACCGATGGACTTCACGCCCGGTATTTTCGACATCCTACGCACCAAGACGGGACCTGCGCGTACGAACGAAGACGCGCGCGTCCGTACCACGCTCGCAAAGCAGCTGGCGCTCTACGTCGTGATCTATTCGCCGCTGCAGATGGCCGCCGACCTCCCGGAGAACTACGAGGGTCAACCGGCGCTGCAGTTCATCAAGGACGTCGCCGTGGACTGGGATACGACACGCGTGATCGACGGCAAGATCGGCGATTACGTCATCGTCGCCCGCAAACAGCGCAACTCGCCCCAATGGTTCCTCGGCGCCATCACCGACGAGGAGGCACGCACGTTCGATGTGCCGCTCACGTTCCTGGATCCCGGGAAGAGCTACATCGCCGATATCTACGCCGATGGTCCCGGCGCCGACTGGCTGACGAACCCGCTGCCCGTCAGAATCACCCATCACACGGTGACGCGTGGTTCGCATCTGCGAGTGGCGCTGGCGCCGGGCGGCGGCCAGGCGATTCGGATCAGGCCGGCAGGGGCGGCAAGGGCGCCACGGCGGACGCCATGAACCATTCCATCGCCCAGGTCATCAATCTGATCCCCGACGCGTCTCAACAGCTGTGGTCGGGCGATCTCAGGGCTGCGCGACGCGCCATCCTCGCGACAGATCCTGCCGGAGTCCTCGAGATCCATGGCTCGTTTGCCTTGGTCGCGCAGGAAGGCGAGCGCGTCGTGCTGGCGCGCAGTCTGGAACGCCCGCTGCGCTACTTCCTCGCCAAGGCGGCCGACGGCCCGGTGCTCATCGTCGCGGAGCGGATCGATGAGATCCGCGCCGAGCTCGAGCGGCGGGGGTGGGGCGATCAGTTTCACCCGTCGTACACGCGCATGGCGCCGGCGCATCACGTCACGACGCTGCGGCTGATCGGCTGCCCCGATCCCAATCCGTCGTATAGTCGCTTCTTCGACCCGCCGCGCGGGACACTGCCGCCCGATCTGGGCCTGATCGGCCGGCACTACATCGAGGCGCTCTACACCGAGCTCCGTAGCTGGCTCGCGGCGCAACCGCAGAATGCTCCCATCGGTGTGCCGTTTTCGGGCGGGATCGACAGCGGCTCGGTGCTGCTCTGCCTCTACAAGCTCCTGCTCGACGACGGACAGTCTCCCGCCCGCCTCAAGGCCTTCACGCTGTCGCTCGACGGTGACGGCGAGGATGCGCGGCAGGCGCGCGAGTTTCTGCGGCGCACGGGGGCCCTCGAGCTGTTGGGTGAGACGATCGACGTCCCGCAGGAAGCGCTCGATCCGCTGCGCGCGGTCGCCGTGATCGAGGACTACAAGCCGCTCGACGTCGAGTGCGCGGCGGTGAGCCTCGCGCTGCTCCAGGAGATTCGCGCGCGCTACCCCGAATGGCGGCTGCTCGTCGACGGCGACGGCGGGGATGAAAACCTCAAAGACTATCCCATCGAGGCGAACAGCGAGCTGACGATCCGCAGCGTGGTGAACAATCGCATGTTGTATCAGGAAGGCTGGGGCGTCGACTCCCTCAAACACTCGCTCACGTACAGCGGCGGCTACAGTCGCGGCTGCGTCCGCGGCTACGCCTGCGCGCGCCGCTACGGCTTCGTCACCTTCAGTCCGTACACGCGGCCGGCGGTGATCAGGGTGGCGGAAGCGATTCCGTTCGCCGAATTGACGGGCGGCTCGCACGAGCGGCTGTACGCACTGAAAGGCGAAGTCGTGAGTCGTGGCGTCCGCGCGGTCTTGGGGCTGGAGATGCCGATATATCCCAAGCGGCGCTTCCAACACGGGTCGGCCACAGCGGAAACCGCCGCCCGGTTGTTCACCGGAGACGAGGCGCGGTATCGCCGCCATTTCCACGCTCTCCACAGCTGACGCGCGCATTCGGGGGCTCCGGCCCCCGAAGCCGATCGTCGATCCGTGGAATGCGCACGGTACGCTGCTCGAGCAGGAGCGCGCCCCGAACGGATCGATCGAGCGCGCCCTGACGGTCTTCCTCTCGGGCGCCGAGTGTCCTTTTACGTGCTCGTTCTGCGATCTGTGGCGGTTTACGCTCGATGGTCCCACTCCACCCGGCGCTCTGCCGACCCAATTGGCGCGGGCGCTGGAGCAGGTCCTCCTGCCATTCCCAGACCGGCTGAAGCTCTACAATGCGAGCAACTTTTTCGACCGTCGCGCCGTGCCACGGGAGGACCTGCCACGCCTGACGGAGCTCGCGGCGCCGTTCGCCGCCGTCACGGTGGAATCGCACGCCAACACGATCGGCCCACTGACGTTGGAGCTTGCCAACCTGCTCAGACCGCAGCTCGAGGTCGCCGTCGGCCTGGAGACGATTCATCCGGTGGCGATCGAGCATCTCAACAAGACGACATCGGATTGCGCGCATTCGTCCTGCTCGGCACTCCCTACGTCCCGACCGATGCGATGATCGAATGGACGGTGCGGACCGCGGAGTACGCGGCGGCGCGCGGCGCGGCTCGGATTGCGATCATCCCGGTGCGCGGCGGCAATGGCGAGACGGAGCGGCTCCAGCGCGAGGGCCACTTTGCGCCACCGACACTCGCTCAGCTGGAGCGCGCGCTCGAGCAATGTCTCGGACTCGCTTCCGCGGTGGTGACCGCTGATCTCTGGGACGCAGACCGGTTGACCGCCTGTGCGACCTGCCGAGCCGAGCGTATCGCTCGACTCGAGCGTCTCAACCTGACCGGCCGGCTGGAGACCTCCCCGGCCGTCAATTGCTCCGTGTGCGCGTAGCCGTCGTCGGCAGTGGCTTTGCGGGCTCGCTGCTCGCGCGCGTGCTCGCGGTGCAAGGACACGACGTCGTGCTGCTCGAGCGCGGCACTCATCCCCGCTTCGCCATCGGAGAATCGAGCACGCCGCTGGCCAACCTCACCCTGGAGCGGCTGGCGCGCCGCTACGGGTTGGACGATTGCTACCACCTCGCGGCACACGGTCGCTGGGTCGCGCGCTTTCCCGAGCTGCGCCGCGGGCTGAAGCGCGGGTTCACGTTCTATCGCCATCACGCGGGCCGGCCCTTCGCGGTAGCCGGGGGAGGGCCCGGCACCGAACGGCTGCTTGTCGCCGCGAGTCCAAACGACCACGTCGCCGACAATCACTGGTTGCGCGCCGATGTGGACCATCACTTCGTGCGCGCCGCGGTGGCGGCGGGGGTGGAATACCGCGACCGCACCGAGGTGACAGCAGACCTGCTCAAGCAGCTTCGAGTCGACTTCGTCGTGGACGCGTCGGGGCCAGGCGGCTTTCTTGCCCGCGAGTTCGGAATTCCGTCCGCTTTGCACCGCATGCACACGCGAGCCGGCCTCTTGTTCAGCCACTTCGACGGCGCTCGCCTGATGTCGGACGTCGTCCCTGGCCTGCCGGTCGGCCCCTACCCGGACGATTGGGCCGCAGTGCACCACATTATAGATGAAGGCTGGATGTACTCCCTGCGCTTCGATGACGGGGTGACGAGCGCCGGGTTTCTGCTGCGGGAGATGGTTTCGGGCCCACCGGAGCAGATGTGGCGAGGGCTGCTCCGCCGTTATCCCACGATCGGCGCGCTGTTTTGCGACGCCACGCCGCTCAGGCCGATCACCTACAAGCCGCGCATTCAGCACCGTCTGACACGCGCCGCCGGCACCGGGTGGGCGATGCTGCCGCATGCCTACGGCTTCATCGATCCGCTGTTCTCGACCGGCATCGCGTGGAGTCTGCGCGCCATCGAACGACTCGCGAGCTGTTTCGAGAACGGAGGAAGGCCGAGTGAAGCCGATCTGGCCCGTTACGATGCGATGCTCAGCGCCGAAGCCGATCAGATCGACTGGCTGGTCGCCGGCGCCTATCACGCCATGGCTCGTTTTGATCTCTTCGCCGCCCAAGCGATGATCTACTTTGCCGCAGTGTCCTTCGCCGAGGTCCGCCAGCGCGTCCGCCCTGACGAGAACATCACGTGGTCAGGTTTCCTCGGTGTGGGGGACGCCGAGTTGGGAGGCCTGCCCCGCGCCAGCCTGCGGCGCCTTCGGCACGTTCGCTCGGCCGCGGATCGGCGCGCGTTCGTCAAATGGGTGAGCAAGTCGATCGCACGGCGCAATGTCTGCGGGCTCGCGAATCCCGCCGCCCACAACAGCTATCCTGTGGACCTCGATGTCCTCACCCGCCGCCACGCCGTGCTCGGCATGAGTCGAGAGGCGCTCCTCAGCGCTCTGCCCGCGCTGCGGGGCTTTTCCTGATGATCCGGGTGTTGTACTCGCGCAGATAGCGCTGCCGCGCGGAGTCGGCCGGATAGGCATCGCCGGGGCCGTAGGGGTACGTCTTTATGGCGTGATACGGGAGCGGCTCGATCGTGGTGCCGTGGGCCGTGTTGAGGTCGGAGTCCTTGATCCAACCGTCGCTATATAAGAAGAAGGTGCGGGTCCAGCCGGGCGGCGCCTCGGTTCCCCCGGACGCACTGAACTCGACCGTCGTCTCATCCCCGGGCACCATCACGACGTACTGGTCGTCGCTGGACTCCAGCAGGGGAAGAACGTCGCCGAAGCGCGTCGCTGCGCCTGTGATCGGACGCCAGGGCGAATCGCGCGTGACGTCGGCGTACTCGAACCAGTGGGGGCCGTACCGGCCGCCGTGCCGATACATGCGCGAGAACCCGCGGAAATGCAGGTCGCCGGCCACGGGCGCCAGCGTTGTCACGCGCGCGACCGCCGCCGTTGCCTCTTGACCGTCGCGACCGTCTCGACCGCCGCCGTTAGCATCTTGCGCCACAAACGCCTGATCCCAATAGACCTGCATGCTGGTCCGGATTCGCACGTGGTGATCGCGCGTGGGGAAAAGCCCCGCAAGATCGATCACCATCGTCTTGTCCTTCCCGGCAGGAAAACCGATCACTCCTCGCGAAACCCATCGACCGCGCGCGTCCCGCACCTCGATCACCGGCATCTCCGAACGCAGTGCCTGCTGTTGGGAGAGCGCGACGTTGATGCTCGCGTCGCTCGGGAAGATCCAGCCGCGCAGGAACAGGTGCGTGCCTGGCTCGCCCGCGCGCTCGTCCAGCCCGAGGATCAACGCGTGGGGTTCGGTCAGACCTTGGTAACGACGCGGTGTCAGATTCGCGACGTAGCGGAAATCGTGCTCTCGCAGGTCGGCGAGCACGTCCGTGTCGCGTTCGTCCAATGCGGAGAGCCGCGGCCGTCGGCGCGTGACCTGAAAGAGCCGCAAGTCAGGTCCGCGCATAGGCGGGAAACGCTCATCGACGAACACGTCCACCGAGTCCGGATGATCGACGGCGAGCAGCCGCAGCTGATCGAGATACGCCGTCTCCCACAGCTCCTCGGTCACCTGAACCACATACCGACCGTTCCTTGGCTTGAGCGCTTCCCCGGGGATGCGTACATACTCGAGCGACGCGCCCGCGGGTGCATACGACGTGGCACGTTTCCCGTTTCCCGTTTCCCGTTTCCCCATGATTCCCAGCGGCATCCCCAACGCACTCTGCCACATGATGTCGGTGATGAACCGGAACTGCCTGCCGTTCCACGTATACAGGAAAGCGCAGGAGCCCTTGAGCTGCTGGCGTTCGAGCACGTCGGCGTCGGTCCCAGGGAAGTAGATCGTCTGCGGCACTCCGTTCGTCCATTGCACCCGCAGCACGTCGGCTTTCAGATGGGTGCCCAGTCCCACGTCAGTGATGCGGTCGGTGACGACGCGTGTCTGATAGAGCTCGCCGGCGCGTACTTCCACTCTGGAGCCGACGCCAAAGGTGTTGTTCTTGCTGCTCCCGGTGCGGAGGGCGCTCAGCTGGATCCGCATGGCGAGATGTTCGCTGCCGCCGTCGTTCCGCAGCCACGCAAGTCCCGACGGAGTGCCAAGCAGGATGTCCTGGTCACCGTCTCCATCGAGATCGCCTACGATCACCGGTCCGATGCGGCCGCGCCGGACCGCGTCGGGGAGCAGCGTCGACCGGTCGTCGAACCGGCCGGAGCGGTTGTTATGGAGCAGCGTGGCGCCCCCGCCGTTGTCCCCTGCCAGCAGCAAATCCAGCCAGCCGTCGTTGTCGTAATCGAAAAACACCGCGCTACCACCGATCGCACTCGAGCGGAGGGAGGGGTCGCGGGTGAACGTGCCGGCTCCGCTGTTGTGCCACAGTCCGGTTCCGCCAACGTAGATGTCGAAGGCGCCATCGTTGTCGTAGTCGCCGATGGCGACAGGCCCCGCGCCATGCAGCGTATCAGCCGTGCGGCCGAATCCGTTGACGGCGTCGTTGTGGAACAGGTCATGGGTGCCGCTGGCGCTCGCCACGACCACGTCGGTCCGGCCGTCGTCATCCAGATCAGCGAAGGCCGCGTCCGTGCCTCCCTGCATGATCCCCATCGCGTTGGCCGCAAGCGTGAACGTACCGTCGGCGTTGTTCCGGTAGACGGCGAGGGACTCGTTGCCGACGAGCAACAAATCGAGATCACCATCGTGGTCCAGATCCGCGAACAGCGCCCGACGCGCGCCATTCACGTCGCGGACGCCGGCACGCTCAGTCACGTCTTCGAACCGCTTGCCCTCGACGTTATTCAACAGATAGCCGCGATGGTCCGTCCCGATCGCAAACAGATCGAGCCAGCCGTCGTTGTCGTAGTCGACGAACGTGGCCGCGAGCGCACCTGCCGGCAGCCGCACCGGCATCCTGGCCGTCACGTCGCTCACAAAGCCCTGTTGCACCCCGTAGAGCTGAACGGTCTTCCCGGCGACCAGCAGGTTTTCTCCGCCATCTCCATCGACGTCGCCGAGTGCCAGTGCGGTCGGTGAGCCGCCACCCTCCGGCAGGCCGCTCTCGCCCGTCGCGTCCGTGAAATGCACGTCGATAGTGGAGGACACGGGCTTGAATCCACGCATCGTGATGAGCGTCTGCGGATTGAACGTGAGCGTCGGATTGCCGGGAAGCGGTGCTTCGACCCAATCGACTGTGGCGAGCGCGGTCTGATATGGCGCGGTGACCTCGATCAACCGCACGAAGCGATCGAACGCTGCCCGCGCATCGGGGAGGGGGGGGGGCATTCGCCCCGACTGCAACGCGCGAATCGCGGCGGTCAAATGGGGCTGGGCTTCGCGCGGCGGCGCGGGACGCAGGGTCCGGATTTCTTCGAGATAGCGCAGGGTGCTGTCGCGTTCACCCAGCCGCAGCCACACATCGGCGAGATCGAGCCGCACCACGAGATTCGCCGGTGCCTGCTCGAGCACCCGGCCCAATCGCTCGGCATACCTCCGGTCGCCGTCGGTTTGCTGATCGAGACCAGCGAGCCCGTACAGCACGCGGGCGTCCAACGAGTCCGCGTTCAGCAGCATGTGGCGCGCCTCGGCAGGCCGCTGGGTGAGCGCATAAAGTCGCGCGAGGAGCAACGCGACGTCGACGTTGCGCGCATCGAGACGTTGCGCCCGCTTGAGCTGCGCTTCGGCCTCCGCGAACCGGCCGCCACGCAGGTAGGTGAGCCCAAGGTTGGTGTACCCGAATGGGTCCTTGGGCACGAGTGCGATCACTTTGCGGAACTCCAGCTCGGCTTCCGCGAGCCGGCCACGCTCCAGGTGCGCAAGTCCGACGGTGCGTGCGGTGAGCAGCGCGCCTCGATCGACCTGCTGCTCGCGGCAGCCTCCGCCCGTGGTTACGAGCAGTAACACTGCAGCCAGCACGACACCATTTTTCACGCTATACTGCCTCCCCTTGCGCAGCATTTTTCTTTTCCTGCTCGTCACGGTTGCGGGTTGCGGTGAGCGCGCTTCCCCACCGCTGTTCCAGCGCATCCCGCCCGGAGCGAGCGGCGTGAATTTCTCGAACACGCTGCCTCAGGACTCCGCGCTCAACATCGTGAATTACCTGTACTACTACAACGGTGGCGGCGTCGCGGCGGGCGACATCGATGGTGACGGTCTCGTGGACCTGTATTTCACGTCGAACGTGGGTCCAAACCGGCTGTATCGCAACCTCGGCAAGTTCCATTTCGAAGACATCACCGATCGCGCCGGCGTTGCCGACGGCATCGGATGGAAAAGCGGCGTGACGATGGCCGACGTGAACGGCGACGGGCGCCTCGACATCTACGTCTGCGCCGTCACCGAAGTCGGTGGACGCGGCCGGAACGCGCTCTACATCAACAACGGCGACGGCACGTTCACCGACCGCGCCGGGGAGTACGGCCTGGCGTTTGCCGGGTACGGGACGCAGGCGGCGTTCTTCGACTACGATGGCGATGGCGACCTCGACATGTATCTCCTCACCAGCTCTACGCTCGCCCATGTCGCGAAGAGTCAGACCACCAGCCGCACCGCGCACGACAGCGAAGCGGGCGACCACCTGTACCGCAACGACGGCAATCATTTCACGGATGTGAGCGCGGACGCCGGGATCTACGGCGGTGTCGAAGGCTTTGGGCTGGGCATCGCGATCAGCGACGTGAACCTCGATGGTTGCCCCGACATCTACATCGCCAACGATTTCCCCGAGAACGATTTCCTCTATCTCAACAACTGCGACGGCACGTTTCACGAGGCGATCACCGAGACGACCGGTCACACGAGCCGCTTCTCGATGGGTGTGGATGCAGCCGACTTCAATAACGATGGCCGGCCGGACATCGCGGTGCTCGACATGTTGCCGGACAGCGAGTCGATCCTCAAAACCGCCGCGAGCGCCGAGAGTTACACGTTGTTCGATTTGAAGCTGGCGACCGGCTATCACCCGCAGTATGCACGCAACACACTGCAGCTGAACCGTGGCGTGGTGGGCGGCAAGGTGCATTTCAGCGAGATCGGCTTTTTGGCCGGGATCGCGGCGACCGACTGGAGCTGGGCGCCGCTGTTCGCCGATTTCGACAATGACGGGCGCAAGGATCTGTTCGTCACCAACGGTATCTACCGGCGTCCCAACGACCTCGACTATATCGCCGCGCTCGACAGCGGGCCGCCGAATCTTGCCCGTATGCCCCACGTACCGATCGCCAACTACGCGTTCCACAATAATGGCGACCTGACGTTCACGAACGAGGCGGCGGCCTGGGGACTCGCGACGCCGGGATTCTCGAACGGCGCGGCATACGCCGATCTCGATAACGACGGCGCGCTCGATCTGGTCGTGAACAATCTCGACGCGCCCGCCGCGATCTATCGCAATCGCGGTGTAGGCCGGCACTATCTGCGAGTCGCGCTGCACGGCGGCGGCGCCAATACGGGTGGTAGCGGCGCGAAGGTGACAATCACCGCGCGAGGCCATCGGCAGCTCCTCGAGGAGACACCGACGCGCGGATTCCAGTCGGCCGTGGATCCAGTGCTGCACTTTGGGCTCGGTACGGCAACGCAGGTCGACTCGCTCGTGGTGATCTGGCCCGATCGGCGGCAGCAGATCCTCACGGACGTGCCGGCCGACCAGACAATCACGCTCTCTCAAGCCGATGCGAACCGCCAACCGTCCAACCGTCCAACCGTCCAACATTTGTTCACAGATGTCCCCGAGCGCCTGGGGATCACCTACAAGCATGACGAGCGGACGTTCTACGATTTCGGCCGCGAGCCGCTGATGCCACACTTGCTCTCGACCGAGGGACCGGCGCTCGCCGTCGGCGACGTCAACGGCGACGGCCTGGACGACGTCTACCTCGGCGGCGCCAAGTGGCAGGCGGGCGAGCTATGGCTGCAGCGTCGTGACGGCGGCTTCCGCCGCGCGCCGGAGCCGGCATTCGCGGCTGATAGCGTACATGAGGACATCGACGCGGTCTTCGTCGACGCCGACGGGGACGGCGATCGCGACCTCTATGTCGTGAGCGGCGGCAACGAGTTCTGGGAGGGGGAGCCGTTGCGCGACCGGCTCTACCTCAACGATGGACGGGGCGACTTCCGCCTCGCGCAGAACGCCCTCCCCGACTTCTACCACAATGGTTCTTGCGTCGCCGCGGGCGACTACAACGGCGACGGCCACGTCGATCTGTTCGTCGGCAGCCGCGTCGTTGCGCGTCACTACGGAGCGACACCACGGAGCTATCTCCTGGAAGGGGACGGCGCCGGCCATTTCCGCGATGTCACTCCCGACGTGATCGCAAACGCCGGGATGGTGAGTGGTGCGGCCTGGGTCGATGGCGATCTGATCGTCGTCGGTGAGTGGATGCCGTTGCGCATTTTCCACCAGCAGAGCGGCGCGTGGGTCGAGCATTCGCTCCCGTCCACCTCGGGCTGGTGGAACAGCGTTCAGACGGCTGACCTGAACGGTGACGGCCGTCCCGATCTCATCCTCGGCAACCTGAGCCTCAATTCCTTCCTCCGCGCTTCAGCCACCGAGCCTGCGCGGCTGTACCTCGGCGATTTCTTCGGCACCGGCACCATGATTCCGATCATTACCTCGTATCGCCACGGCAAGAGCTACCCGCTCGCGGGGCGAGACGAGCTGCTACAGGCGGTGCCGTCGCTGCGGACCCGCTATCCGACGTATGCGTCCTTCGACGCCAGCCGGATCGAGGACATCGTGCC
>WNFU01008608.1_pt1 | contig 11748 bp, 13 predicted proteins | sample 5400121 | NCBI WGS metagenome assembly WNFU01 (sample SAMN13153360, study PRJNA577476) | soil metagenome | isolation source: 100 cm soil or saprolite under grassland replicate 1 | place: USA:California | collected 2016-06-15 | reverse complement strand
AATGACTTGAACAAGATCACGCACATGGCTGTTGATTTTGCTGCGAATGAGATTGGTGATTTTAGTCTCCTCACACTGCTGAACTCCAACGGCGACAAACTGCGCGTTGCTGCCTTTCTTGATAACAGTTCAACCGGACAGGCTTTGCTGAGAAAGTTCCTTGCTCCAGGTTATGAGTATAATCCAGCTCAATCACTCTCTGGGGGCGTGATTAAGTCTGGTGAACCCGTTCTGATCCCTTCCATTCCGCCTGAGCAATTAAAAGCCATTTCATTGCCTGCCTTTCAGGAATTTATCCATGAGGTCGGAATTAAGAGTGTTCTGATCGTACCATTGATTGGTCGGAGTGGCGTAGTTGGCACCCTGAATGTATTGCGGCATCGCGATGGCAAGCCGCTTAATGTAGAAGATCAATCCTTTCTAACGGATACGGCCTATCGGATCGCTCTTGCGATTGAGAATTGCCGATTGTTCGAATCGTTGCATTCAGAAATCACGGAAAGGTTGTCGGCGAAGCAGGCTCTTGATATGAGCGAAGCGCGCTTTCGCTCGATTTTTGAATTTGTCACGGTTGGCATCAAAGTATTGGATTTGGATGGAAAGATTTTGCAGACCAATCATGCCTTCCAGTCCATGATTGGATACACGGAAGAGGAACTGGTTGGGAATCACTTCTTTAAGTTCCTCCATCATGAGGATGTTTCTCAGGCTTCAAAACTGTTCCGGGATGTGAAAGTCCACGGCACTCCTTATTTTCGTTTTGAACATCGTGCCATCCATAAAGATAAATCCATTGTTTGGGTGAAAACCATCTTTACAGTGATCAGGAATGCAAATGAAGATCAGCGCCCAGCCTTTATCGTTGGTATTCTGGAAAATATCACAGATCAGAAACGTATTGAACTGGAGATGGCAGAGTTAAATAGTCGCCTGCAAAATAGCATGGAGCTGGAACGTCTGCGTTTGGCTCAGGAACTTCACGATAACCCAATGCAATCTTTGTATAGCGCGATCTATCGGATTGAAGAGCTGCGTGGCGCGGCTAACCCGGAATTACAGGAAGCCTTAGGAGACGTAAAACAACATATCCAAAATGTGTTACAGGATTTGCGCGCGACCGCCAAGGAACTTAGACCACCCACGATTTTTAATTTCGGCCTTGAAAATGCCATCCGCTCGCACGCCAATGATGTTTTGGAGAAACATCCCAATCTGAGCATCTATCTTTCCCTGGCGCATGACCGCCAGATCCTCCCAGAAAAAGTACGTTTGGCATTATTTCGCATCTTCCAGCAGTCTCTTGCAAACGTGTTGCGCCATGCAAAAGCGACTGAAGTTCATGTCCGCTTTTCATTTGACGCGGAGGAGGCACACCTGGAGCTCACCGATAATGGAACAGGCTTTGAAGTACCGCACAATTGGATAGACTTTGTGCGGCAGGGTCACTATGGTCTGGCTGGTTCGGTGGAAAGAGCAAATGCGCTCGGTGGCGTCTTTAAAGTAAAATCCAAACCTGGGAGTTCAACGACCATTCAAGTGACGATCCCATGGAAAGATTCTAGCGACTAGAATTTATAGAAACTAAAAACGAAAGAGTCGAACAATGGCAGATATCCGTGTTTTGATCGTAGATGATCACCCGATCATTTGTAAGGGAATTCATGACCTGCTCGCGCCAGCCGTTGGCATTACTGTGGTGGGCGAAGCACATACTGGCGCAGAAGCGTTGCAGAAAATTGAAGAGTTAAAACCAGATGTTGTTCTTCTGGATATGAAACTGCCGGATATGAGCGGTGTCGAAATTATCAAGAAGGCTTATAAACTTGGGAGCAATGCACGTATCCTTGGGCTGAGTTCCTATAATGATCGTGAGTTTATTTCCCAGTTGCTTACCTATGGCGCCTCGGGATACTTGTTGAAAGATGAAATGCCTGAAGAGATCATCAATGCTGTGCGAGGAGTGGCGCATGGGGAAGTAGGCTGGGTAAGTCGTAAGGTAGCGGCTTTGCTGAGTCAGATTCTGCTGAAGGAACAAGAAGGCGGGACCGAGCTGACCTCCAGAGAACTGGATGTGTTGAATCTGGTCGTGGAGGGAAAAACCAATAACCAGATAGGAATCGCACTCGGAATTAGTGTAAAGACTGTTGAAAAACATTTGCATGCGATTTTTCGAAAGATGGGAGTGGTTTCCCGCGTGGAAGCCGCTATTCTGGCAGTGCAGGAAAGCTTAGTTAAGAAGGATTTGAATATGAATGCAGGGGATCGCTACGAGTAGAGTTAGGGATATTCCCCATTGTCCTTCTTAGGAACTACTTATACACTGTATAAGAATGCTATGAATCTTCACGGTTCACCAAAGACGAGTTTCAAAGATGAAGCTGGCAGAAGTGCAGATAAAATAAGGGTATTGGTTGTTGATGACCACTCCGGCGTTCGGAAAGGGATCAAAAATCTGCTTCAAAGCGCGCAGGATATTGTGGTTGTAGGGGAAGGCGGGAATGGGGCAGAAGCCATAGAACTTGCTGCTACCAGGAAACCTGATATCCTCTTACTTGATATCGAGTTACCAGATCAGCGAGGGGATGCGGTCATGCGCCATATTCACAACACCCAACCCGATATGAAAGTCTTGGCTGTCAGTTCCTATAGCGACCGGGATTACATTCTCGGTATGCTAGAAAATGGCGCGTCTGGGTATATTACAAAAGATGAAGCGCCGATGATGCTGGTGGACGCCATACGGAGCATTATTAATAAAGGGATAAGCTGGTTTAGTCCGCGTGCGATCAAGAACAGCGGCATCCCTTCTGTCGAGGAACAGACGTTGACCAAACGTGAGGTAGAGATCCTTGAACAGTTGATCCTTGATCAATCACCCCAGCAAATCGCTTCTGTTCTAAACATGCATGTTGAACAGATGGATAGATATTTGAAACTGTTGATGCGGAAATTTGAAACTGAATCCATGGTCTCACTAAAACATATTGCAAAACGTATTCTTTCGAGGCGTGGATCTTAAGACGAATTAAAATTAATTCAAAGCCAGAGATTTGACTAGCAAAAAAGTCATGTCTCTGGCTTTTTCTATTGTTCTACAGAGTATCGCATAATTTACTAAACCGAACTTGTGATATTCACTCGTAATTTTTACCAAAAAGTTTAGTAATTTATGAGACAAGCGATAAATAAGGGAATTACCTAAGTCAGTAGGTACATCCCCCATTGATATAAGCATACCTAACTTTTATAGTATGCATAAGGCGAATACGTATAGTACACAAACATGAATGAAAATTTACGTACTGTTGCTGGATATTGAATAATGATACTTCGGAGGTAGAAATGACACTCACAGGACTCTTAGTACTTTTGGTGATCGCTGGCATCGTTGGCGGGTTAGGGCAAGCCATTTCAGGCTACTCCTTTGGAGGTTGTCTGATGTCGATCCTCGTCGGATTTGTTGGCGCGTACGTGGGTGTATGGTTAGCTGGCCAACTTGGATTGCCGGAACTCTTCACGATAAATATACAAGGTCAACCTTTCCCAATTGTGTGGGGCATTATCGGCTCGGCGATCCTGTCATTGATCCTTGGTCTGTTTACCAGCAGACGAAGTTTAGTGTAAAGACACCCAAAAGGAGGTGTTCCATGACTCTCGATAAAGACCAAATGGATCGTCGTAAACGAGTGGTCGTCCACCAGAGTGGTGATCATGTGCATGAAGAACATGTTGTCCAAAATGTCAACCTTGAGTATCGGGAGGCGCTTTACAAAGTTTCTCAATTCATTTGGTTGTTGTTTGGCGCATTGGAAGCGTTGATTGGAATCAGAGTCATTCTGCTGCTGATCGGTGCTAACCCCGGAAGCGTCTTTACTATGCTGGTCTATCAACTCAGTGATCTGTTCCTCTGGCCGTTTCGAACCATTGTAAGCAATCCAGCTTTTCAGAATCATGTTTTGGAAATCACTTCCATTATAGCGATGATCGTCTATCCGCTGATTGGCTGGGTTCTCGTTCGTTTGGTCTGGGTACTGTTTTATCATGCACCTACCAGCGAAGTGACCACGTACGATCGAGAAACGCATTAAACAATTTTGTGAAAGTCTGCAAAACAAATATAGGAGTTTATTTGGCGGCTTCTTACAACGTTTGGGACAGAAATTCTGGGATAGAAATTCCCAGAGAGGAGGTTAACAAACAGGTTGTGATGGATGCCGTCAGATTTACGAGTTGAAAAATAAAAACTCTACGACTGAAAAAGGAGAAATAAAATGAATCGTAATGTCCTAGAAGGTAAATGGATGCAGTTACGCGGTGCAATCCGTGAGAAATGGGGTGATCTCACAGATGATGACTTGGATATCATCGCTGGAAAACGCGACAAACTGGCTGGTGTGCTCCAAGAACGGTATGGTTATAGCCAAATGGAAGCCGAGCGCGAGATTGACGATTTCTTGGATAAGTACGCTAGAGATACAGACTAGTTTCAAACAACATTGTCAGAGGGGAGATTTCCCCTTTGACTTGTTAAAAAGTTAAAAATTAGAAAAGGAGAAAGCTCATGAGTACCATTCTACTTATCATCTTGATTCTGTTATTACTGGGTGCGCTGCCTGTATGGCCTTATAGCCGAAGCTGGGGATACGGTGGCAGTGGGATTGTTGGGTTCCTCTTACTCCTAGTAATCCTTGGCTTGCTGTTCAGATGGTTCTAGTAATGCCAAAAAGGTGGATCGTGGTGCTGGTACTAACAGGCATTGTTCTTGCTGCCTGTGGTACCAGCACCACGGATGTGCCTGCCACCCAGGTTAATCCTGCGCTAGAAAATGTCTTGCCGCCTGACGTTGCTCTTAATGTCCAGAATCAAATTAGTGAAACTCTTGGGGTGGCAGTGGAGAACATCCAAATTACAAAGGTGGAGCAGATGGATTGGCCCAATGGTTGTCTTGGTCTCCCTCAGGGAGATGAGGTGTGTGCGGAGGTAATTACTCCCGGTTGGTTGCTGACCTTTAATATTGATGGGCAGGAATATAAATATCGGGTCGACAAAACCGGGACAGTTATTCGTCAAGAACCATGAGAGCTTCTACATCTGAAGAAGTAACAACGTGGACCACAGGTCAGGTTGTTTCTGCAACCATCTTTGTGGTCTGCGTCTTTTTAACGTTCTGGTTATTGTATAGTCTGCGCGTCGTCCTGTTCCTGTTCTTTGTTGCAATTGTGATTGGAACAGCAATACGACCCGCAGTTGAATGGCTCCACCGACGTGGTATTTCCCGTGCAGTGGGGGTTATTATTATTTATGTCCTGATTGCCGCTCTTGTGACTGGCATCCTGGCAATGGTACTTCCGCTGCTGGCTGAACAAACAACCCAGATTGCTCAAAATTTGCCTACATACTACACAGATTTTCGAGGCATATTAATCAATTCAAGTAATCGTTTGTTGCAAAATATTGGCTTGCAGGTTCCAGCTCAATTCTCTCTGTTGATCAACAGAAATACGGTTAATACCGAGCAGATGCTTACGCAGGTCGGCCAGACTCTTCTTTATACGAACCTGGTGGTGAAGGGAATATTAAGTACTTTAGCCGTCTTTCTGCTTGCCTACTATTGGACTCAGGAAGGTACGCTGGTCATTCGAGGGTTGCTTCGTTTTTTCCCTCCGCAGCGCAAAAAGAAGGTCAGGGAATTTTTGCAATTGGCTGAAACAAAATTGGGTGGATATATTCGAGGTCAGGGACTTCTTTGTATCATCATCGGGATGGCCGCGTTTCTTGCTTATTTGTTGATCGGAATCCCCTATACATTTGTCTTGGCAATTTTCGCTGGCATTATGGAAATGATCCCAATCTTTGGGCCGGCGCTTGGTGCAATTCCTGCACTTTCGGTTGCCCTGTCCATAGATCCTGGAAAAGCCATCTGGGTCGTGGTCGCGACCCTTCTGATCCAAATGCTGGAGAATATGTTTCTCGTTCCACGAATTATGAAAAGCTCTACTGGGGTTAATCCAATCATTGTTCTATTGTCACTGATCGCTTTTGGGTCTGTGTTTGGCTTTGCAGGTGCGCTTCTCGCTCTGCCATTGGCAGCCATCATTCAGTTGTTTGTGAGTCGGGTTGTTTTGACGGCAGCCGAATCAGCCAGGCAGACCCAGGATAAACAGATGCATGTTCAGGCAATGATCGATGAAAGCCAGAAATTAATGGAAACGATTTATCAAACTTCCAATAAGAATCCCGCATTTCAGGCCCTGCCAGAATCAGACCGCCTGGAGCTTTACTCCCTTGCAGAGGAGCTTAACCGAACCTTGAGTCAAATAACAAAGGAAGGTGAAGCAGTATGATAAGAATCGTCAGATATACCATCATTATTGTTATCACCCTGACAGTCTTGCTTTTGTTGTGGCAATTCAGTATTTCGATTGTATTGTTTCTTCTATCCCTGGTGCTCGCAGCGGCATTACGGCCAGTGATTAACAGTATTACGGGAAGATATGTTCCGAAACGGCTCGCTTTAGGGATTGTTTATTTTCTGTTGATCGCGGCTATTGCAAGTTCCTTATTACTGGTGAGCCAGCCTTTTTTGAATGATTTGCAAACCGCAACAGATGATTTTGTCGCAAATTACGAGCGCGCAAAGGTAGATTGGCCGCTGCAGGGAACTCTCTTCCAAAAGACATTGGCACAACAACTTCCTCCTTCTGCCGAATTATACGAAGCCCTGACGAGTCAGGGAGGCATCCCTGTGCTGGAGGGAGTTTTTGGGATTGCCCAAAATTTTTTCTCAATCCTCGGCCGGTTCGCCATTGTGATCGTCCTAAGCCTGTACTGGAGCGCCGACCAGTTTCGATTCGAGCGCCTCGGTTTGTCGCTGATTCCTGAAGCACATCATCCAAAGGCTTTGCATGTCTGGCGGTCTGTTGAAACGGGCGTGGGTGCCTACCTTCGAAGTGAAATAGTGCAAAGTGTTCTGGCTGGAATGTTACTCTGGCTTGTTTATTCAATGCTGGGAATAAGATATCCAACCCTTTTGGCCGGGTGGGCAGCCATTGCCAGACTCATCCCCTGGTTCGGGGCTTTGATCGCAGTCCTCCCGGCTTTATTAATTGGAATAGGGGTTTCGTCCACCGTGGGCCTGCTGGCAACTTTATATACAATTGCGATTTTACTTACTTTAGAACTGGTTATCGAGCCCCGATTCTTTCTGCGTTCCAAATACAGCTCTTTGCTGATTGTTTTATTCGTCATCGCTCTCGCAGAGACGTTTGGTTTTATTGGAGTTGTGCTGGCTCCCCCTCTTGCCGTTGCTGTTCAAATCCTGTTCCAGCATTTATACCCATTTACCACACCTTCGTTTTCTACAGAAATGTTGGAGCAAGTGATGGATATAAAAGAACGCCTTTTGCAGTTGAAAAGGCGTCTCCAAAATTCCCGCAATCGGGAAAGTATGCGTTTGGCAGATCAGTTACATCGTCTTGTGGATCGAGCCGCCGATCAGCTTCAGGAGTATTAGGCTTCCATCCTTCTTTTTAAGAGAAGCCAGTTGACCAGGAAAAGCCCGATTCCAATGAGGGCAAGTCCCTCAAATATCAACGGTGGGATTGAAGTTCCACGCAGCATGATATCCTGCAACATTCGAATGCCATACGTAGCGGGCAGAGACCAGGCCAGAACTTTAATAGGCTGCCACATTAAACGTAGATCCAAAAAGAATCCGCTGAAAAAGATGCTCGCCAGAAGCAATAACATCGAATATTGAACAGCCTGTGTATCCGTTTCAGAGATCAAAGAGATGAGGAAACCAACTCCTAGCGAGGTGAAAAGCAGGATAATTACAACAATAACATAATTGGTCCACAGACCAAACATAGGAATTTTCAATAACCAGACGGCAAGGATAGTAATTACCCCAGCAAGTAAAATTTCAAAAAACAAATAACTCAGGAATTTCCCGATCAGCGTTTCAAAGGCTGTAATGGGCGCTACTCTAAACAACTCTATAATTCCAGAACGCCGCTCGCGCACGATGGAAAGGGACGCGAATGTGATCGACAAATGTTGCAAGAGCAGAACGATCACCGCAGGGGCAAAAAAATCGGTTGGGGTAAATTCTACATTCGATAGCGGAGTTGTATCTACGGTGAAGGGACTGACCAAGACATCGGAGCCCATAGAGCGAAATGTAGTCAGTTGCTCCTGAACAGTCGTGAGATCTTTTTCGAGGTCGCTGACTTGCGCAGTTGTATTTGTATCTCCTGGTGGAATAGCCTGTTTAAGCGCTTGTGTCTTTGTAATGGCATTTTCCAGGTTCCCCTGCAGCGAGCCGGCATCCTGCTGTCCCGTTTCGGTTACCGATTGCAGGATGCGGCGATTGACCTCGTCGGTATATATTCTGGCTACAGAGTTAATATATGCAATTTGGAATGGGTCAACTTCATTATGATAAATAATAAACATTGCCTGCTGGTTGTTTCGAACGGTTTCGAGTGCGTTCGCGGGAATAAGAATAACAAGGTCAGTCTGGTTAAGCGCAAGTTTTGCCAGCGCCAGTTCCTTGTTGTTTTCTTCAGCCTGGTCGGCAATCCCAGGAATAGAGTCGGTAAATAATTTCTCCTCTTGAAGGGAATCGGGGTCTTCGTATACAAATGTCGTTCTCAATGTACGGTTTTGGTCCGGGTATCCCAACCCGAATAGGAACATGACCAGAAACGGTCCGAGTACCAACGTCAGGATCAGCTTGGGTTGACGCAAAATTTCCGTCAACTCCTTGCTCATAAAAGAAGAAATGCGGATGAGAAATTTAAACATTGACGGTCTCCTTTTCGATTAATCTTACGAAGACATCGTCAAAAGGAGGGGAGATTTGCTCCATCTTTTCCACATTGATTCTCTGTGCTTTGGCGGCTTCCATCAATGCTGGCATGGCTGTGTCTGCTTCGTCAACAACTAATTCGATTTCCTGGTCATTGATCACTCTAATTTTGCCCTGCACAAAAGGAAGGTCTTCCAGTTTTTTTCGGTTCTCATACCTTATCCACTCGGTGGTCTTGATTCCGACGATATCTCCTCCATAGGCTTTTCGCCGCAATTCTTCTGGAGAATCAACCATCAAAAGTTTCCCTTCGTACATCACGCCAACCAGGTCACAATAGGCAGCTTCACCAACATATTGGGTGGTGATGAACAAAGTACGACCCTGTTCCTGCAATCCTTTGAAGTAGTCCCAAAACTTGCGCCGCAAGATCGGGTCAATCCCGGTGGTAGGTTCATCCAGGAAAAGCAGTTCCGGATTATGAACCAATGTGGCAGCTAAACTGAGGCGTCTTTTCATCCCTCCAGAAAGAGCCCTTGCTAATTTCCCTTTAGCTTCCTTTAATTCCACGAATTCGAGCAGTTTGTTCAAACGACCGTGCCTGAAGAGGCTTACTCCATAAAAAGATGCTGCAAAGTTCAAGTTTTCCCAAACTGTTAATTCAGGGTACAGAACAAAGTTCTGGATCAAATAACCAATTTTTTCCTGGTCTGATTTCGAGAATTCGATTGGATGTTTGCCAAGGACAGTTACCTCACCGGAGGTCGGTTTATAGATCCCGGTTAATAAGCGAACGGTCGTGGTTTTCCCGCATCCACTTGGACCGATAAAACCGAAAATAGTGCCGCGCGGCACCTTCATCGTGAGAGAGTTTACAGCAACTTCTTCTCCAAATGTTTTGGTCAATTCATGTGCATCAACAACATCCCCTGATAAATTTTTGTTTTTTGTAAGATCCATTTTGTCCTGTCTTAAATTTGTTTATAAAATAGAGCAACTGAAAGCGTTGCTCCGGTAGAACTCAGTTTGGTTTACTTACCCATAGCGTATTTTTTGACACCCGCACTGTAACTATATCATCCCCTTCTTCTCAATCAATTGGGGATGTTGCTATCCATGACTAGGGTTTTCCCTATTGAATTTTGAGCACGCAAACAAACCCGATTCATCAAGAATCAAGTTTTCTTGAATATGGATTGAATTCAATTGGGTGAAATTATGTGCGATGTTTTTTCAAGCAATACATAACATTGCGCTGCACAGTAAATCAGCAATCTTCTATCTTGTATTTGCTAAAGAGGGGCTATTCTCATTTGGACTGACCCAGACATTCAAATCCCATTTCTCAGCGGGATTTCCGACCTCTATCGCTTCATTTTCTTCCATAACATGTCTGGCTCTTGCTTCACTTTGAGAGTCACCAACACTGACAGTGACCAACACACCTTCTTGTTTTATTTTTCGGGTCATGACCTCAGCTTTTTCTCTTGACCGAAGCAGCTTAGATGCAACTCCTAAAATAATCCCGGTCAACCCACCTGCCACTATGCCTGCCATTATGGAGGCGAAAAGAAAGACTGGATTGAAGTTAACAGATCCTGGTTCCAAGCCCGGCAGTATGATCTTGCCAGTGCCTACCAGAAACCCTATGAAACCACCCATCGCGGCTATGATGAGCCCACCGATAAAAGCGTTCTTTGCTATATCTTGAATTCTGACATTTGTGGCACGTGCCGTTCTATTTCTTGGCTTGTGTATGAACATACTGATTTCTTCACTGGGGAATCCAGAATTTTGCAAAGACTCATAAGCACGATTAGCAGTTTCCTGCGTTTCGAATAAACCACCGATCATATTTTTCATCGTGTCATCTCCATATCTCATAACGGGATTCGCTTGGGAAGAAGAAATCCTTGTTTAACGGCGGCACCTAAAAGCGTAGGATGAGAGTGGTCTTTTTTATTTACGTCCCATGCAAAAAGTGACAGGCAGCCTGCCCGATGCCCGAGCTGCCGCCTGTCACAATTGCAACTTTTCCGTCAAGTAAAGGCATGTTATTTCTGACTACTGAGCCTCCATATTGACGTGGCTTACTGCGATTTGAGTGAGTTTTTTATTTGCCTCTCCTTCTTCATCCAGCGTCTGTTGCAGGAGTTGAGCTGCACTGTTATGTCCCAATCTTTCCGCCCAAGTGCGGGCAGCGCCATAACTGGCAATTTCATAATGTTCCGCCTTTTGGGCGGCTGCGATCAGACCTGCATCCAATACATCAGGGTCAACATTTTCCTTCATAAGCTCACTGCCTTCTTCTATTATGCCTTCCATGCCGACGCATTTCTTTCCGCGAGGGGAGCCGCCTAACTCAGAAAAGATACGTTCAATCCGTTCTACGTGCCCTTCCGTTTGTTTAAGGTGCTCCTGAAAAGCCTGTTGCAGGTCAGAGCTTTGTGAATTTTTCGCCATTTTGGGCAATGCTTTGACCAGTTGTTTTTCGGCGCTGTAGAGATCCTTCAACATATCCATGTACAGATCTTCCAAGGTTGTCATCTTAGCAGCCATAACTTACCTCCAATTTCTAACACTAACTATTTTTGTTTGAACTTGCTTATTCTATTAATATTCTAAATTTTGCCAAATGAATTAACAATGGGGGATGGTTCTGCAAAACAGTAGGGCTTTCCCTAGCGAGGCAGATTAAGGTTTTTCTTTTGGGTGGGTTCACCCGGGTTGTTCTTCAAAATGCTGAGCTGCTCCTCGCCCTTGAACCTCCCCTCAAACTACACAGTTTTCTTGCCGTTCCATTTACACCGCCTCTTTGACCAACTTCTCCTTTTCCAATAAAGGCAAAAGCTCTGTTTTGAAGAACTTGAGAAATCCTTCCTGGTCCGGTCCCACCTGATGGATGTAGATGTGGTCATAACCATTTTCCTGTAATG
>WNFU01012315.1_pt1 | contig 11753 bp, 10 predicted proteins | sample 5400121 | NCBI WGS metagenome assembly WNFU01 (sample SAMN13153360, study PRJNA577476) | soil metagenome | isolation source: 100 cm soil or saprolite under grassland replicate 1 | place: USA:California | collected 2016-06-15 | reverse complement strand
GACAACAGCGCTATCGGTTCCATCACAATCCCACGCAGGCAATCCAAGCCTTGGTGGATCAGCACACGACCCGACGTGCCGCGCTCACTGCATCTCACTGCCCTGGAACCGCACTGATGTAACAGCAAGACAGCCAGGGAGCCTCGCCCCCTGGCTGTCTTGCTATTACATAATGGCGTGCTATCATGGTTCGTAGGAGCACATGACTGGAGGCACGCTATGGAGAAGCAACCACGGCATCGCCCATCACGCCGCTTTGCCAACGCGCGGCGGCTCATCATCCCGTGTGACCGCCAGACCTGTCTGCATTGTGGCCAGCCGCTCGCCCCACGTAACACCTGGTATGTCAAGAAGTATGTCCAGACGCTCGATGGTCCGCTCTTTGTCGCCGGCAAGAGTAGTCGCTGTCTCAATCCTGCCTGCCCACATCCGCGTGCAACCTACTACGCCAGCGGTGTCCTTCCTATCAGTTTGCCCTATAGTACCTATGGTTTAGATGTGTTGGCCAAAATTGGCTGGCGTCACGAGCATGATCACTGCCAATTGGTCGAGATACAACGCGAGCTCCAGCAACGTGGCCTGCTGATCAACGAACGGACAGTTGGCAAGCTGTATCGGCAATTTCTCGCATTGCTCGATGGCTTGACGACACAGCATCTCCACCGCTTGGAAACAGCCATTCACCAGCACGGTGGGCTGATTTGGGCGATTGATGCTCTGCAACCGGAAGGAAACGACCCACCGCTGTATGTTCTGTACGAAGTTCTCTCCCACACGCCCATCAGTGCCATACAGGAGCCAAATCCGACAGCCGAGCGCTTACAGGCCTGGCTGCAACCCTACACCAAACTCGCCTTCGCGGTGCTTGCAACACTCTCCGACGGTGAAAAAGCCATCGTTGCGGCGCTCAAGACCGCTTGGCCTGGCGCACCCCATCAACGCTGTCAACTCCATTTCCTGAACGCCATTGCTAAACCAGCCATAGAGATCGATGCACAGTTGCGCCAGCACTTGCGTGAAGACGTCGGCGCCTTGGCGGCGGTGCCCCAAAGCGACATTCCTCCCACACTAACACCAGCTGAACCCACATCAGCCCCCCCTTTGTCCCGATAGCACGTGATGCGGAGTTGATTGTGATCGAAGGGCACATACGCTGCGCCATTCGCGACGCTGTGAACCGAAGTAGTCGAAAACCCTTCAGGTGGGGAGGATTGGCCGGCTATGACCAGTTGGATGCGATTGCACAGGCACTACATCAACTCCCGCACGAGAAAGAAACGGCTTATCTGCGTAGTTTGCTCCCACAGTTGGATCGGGCACTGAGCCTGAATGAAACGTTAGCAGACGACGTCCGTGCGGCACACACCCAACTCAGAAGCATCGCTGCGTGTTTGCACTACCCTGCCAATGAAATTGCGAGAACAACCGTTCCTGGAACCCATCAGGCGGTACGCCAGGCGATGGAGTGCCTACTGGCAGAGTTTCGGCCGAATCCCAAGAGTCAAAGAGCCCAAGCAGCCCTACAGTGTGCCTGGCACCGCCTTTGGAACGCATGGGCCGACGATTTGCTCACCTGCTACGACATCCCTGGCCTTCCAGGCGACAATCTGCAACTGGAATCGTTCTTCAATCGCATCCGTCAGCACGAACGGCGCATCAGTGCACGCGCATCACCGTCTCCGTTAGGCGCATTGGGCGCGTATCAGGTCTTGTTCATCGCCGAAAGCGAGCAGGATCTGTTGGATCAACTGCGGCGCGTCCCATTGGCCGAGTATCAGGCGCATCGACAACAGTTAGCCCGCGATGAGACAGCACGACAGCAGCGCTATCGGTTCCATCACGATCCGGACAAAGCGATAGCGGCCTTGTTGGAACAGCACACGACCCGACGTGCCACACTTACCGCATCCCAATGCTCTGGAGCCCTCTGATGTAACGATTAGACAGCCAGGGGGCGAGGCTAACCTCATCGACTACAGGTTGTGTACTTAAAGGACTTTTTCAGCAGTCTCTGAAGCTGGTGGGCTTTCGCGCCTAAAGGCAAGCATCGTGTAAACCCGCATATGTACGCATGCTGCCCGGCGCGCCAGGAAGGCCGCTGTGCCGCTCAGAGCGCGCTTTCCGCGGCGACCCAGGAGCCGGAAGCGCTATCGTAGCGATAGACGAGTTGCTGGCGGCTCGTCGGCGGCGCGAGTGTGTAAGAAAATGGCGAGATTACAACGGCCAGGCCGCCGTCACGTGCCCAGCTCAGCCGGCGCACCCTGCCATCGCCGTCTATCGCCCGGTCCGCGATGGAGAACTCCGGCTGCGGCGCGCCGCTGAAATTCCCGCTCTTATCGAGCGCGACCGACTCAACATCGCCGATCCGCGCGCGGCCAAAGTAGAGCCGTTTCCCGCCGCGCGTGTTGCCGGTCACGATTCCGATGGCGTCGACGCCGTCGAGCTGCGAGACCACCTTGCCGCTTGTCAGATCGATACGGTAGATCCGGCCGACCTCACCATCGCGCGTGCTCCCGGCGACCGAGCTGGCATACAGGCTGTTGGTATCGCAATCGGTGACCAGGCCGAGCACGCCGAAAGGGTTGGTCTCGGTCGCCTCCGCTGCGGCGGGCAGCGCGACATACTCAGTCATCTCGCCGGTCTGAGCATCTTCTGCTGGCCCAGCGGATTGAGCAGCAGGCTCGTCTGGGGCGTCGGCGCGACATAGATGTTCCCGCGCGCGTCCAGCACCGCGGCACCGAGATAGCCGGCGCGCGTCCACGAGGGATGCTGGTAGGTCTGTTGATCCGCCGGGCGGGTCTTGTCAACCAACGCCAGCCCCGGGCGCCGGGTATCGCCGGTGTCGATGTTGGTCTGCGGGCTGAAGCCCAGCGCGCTGGCGAACGGTGGAAACGCGCCGCACAGCGCGCCGCCCAAGGGCGCGCGGCTCTGCGCGGACTCGCGCGGGGTCAGCAGCCACCACGCCAGGATCGCCGCCACTGGTAGCGCCGCAAGCAGCAGCCACCACCAGCGGAAGCCGCGCGGCGACCGGCCACCGGGGCGCTTGCCGGCCGCCTCACGGCCCTGCGTCGCTCTGCTCCGCGCCTGCGGCTGGGTGCGCGTCGTGCGCGCGCCGTTGGGCTGATTGGAAGACCTGCCTTTCATTGGCCGCTCCCTGCCGGAACAAACATCGGCCCGGCCTCGCACGCCCAGACCTTCGGCGCATACACGCCGCTGGAGGTTATTTGCGAGTCGGCCCAGCACGCTTCCTGCCCCGGCGCGTCGTTATTTTTGAGCTGCGGCGTGTACCAGAGCACCAGGTGCGCGCCGTCGATCGCCTCGGGCGATGTGCCGATGAACTTCTCGGGCCCCTGCTGCTCGTTCGTGTTGCAGCACGGGCCGATGGTGATCATATCGGCGTCCCCGTCTTCGGGGTGGTGCCTGGTGATGTAGATGTAGGCATGATCGTTCTTCGGCGGCAGCGTGTACTGGCCGTGGCCAGGGGCGACAAAGAAACCCCGTCCCGCGCTGTCAAGGATACGGAACAGGTATCCGTCGACATTGTAGGCGGTGGTATCCGTCTGGAGCGTCCACTGCTCGGTGCTCCACGGTTTCCAGGAGGCGCCGTCCCAGGCGGCCACGTGGTTCTGGTCGCCGGCGAGATCGATCCGCATGACCGGCCGGTAGGTGCCGTCATTGCCGCAGCCGCGGCCCCAGGAGGCCGCGACGACCCGGAAGCGGCCGTCCTGATAGAACTCGTAACGGGAGTGGTAGTTGTAGGAGCAGGGCTGCGGCCAGCCAGGGTGCCGGAACTCCTGATCGATGGCAAACCCGACGACCCCCTTGCCGTCCCGAAGGTCGCTGATCACCGGCGGCTGGTACGCCGGCACGGCCGCGGTGCTGAACAGCGGGCACCCCACCGCATCCGAGTACCCGAACGCCTGCTTCCCGGAGTAGCTCACGTGCCAGTCGACCAGCTTCGCGCTGTGGAGCACGAGCTGGTCGCGGAAGCGCACGTCGGCGACGCGGAGTCCGTCCGAGCTGGTGAGCATGTAGCTCAGCTTCCAGCCATCGCGATCGATACTCGGCGTCCGGTCGCAGAGCTGCGCCATGATCGCGCTGTCCTGGATGGTCTTTTCCGTAATTTTCGGCGTCTGCGAGCTGCCGAGGTTGGTCCACTGCACGCCGACTAGCACGCCGTCGGTCAAATCGACGATCGCCCACAGCGCCTTTTCACCCACCAGGAAGGTCGGCGCCACGCACAGGTGCTGGCTGCGCTCACAGCGCGTGTTGTTCAGGCTGGTCTTCATCTCCGCCATCGTGGCCTGTTCGGCGCTTGGCTTCCGGCCAAGCGCCTGCTCCACTTCTGGGGCGCTCACCGCAATCTCGACCGCCGCCTGCTCCAGGTTTTTGGGAATATCCGGCTGCATTTGCGGCAGATCGGCGACGGCCACCACCGTGCGCGTGTCGACGTCGACCATCGCGACGGTGGCGCTGTTATCGGCGTAGTGATAGATCTCGACCCGCAGGCAGCGGCCGCTCCGGCACGCGGCCGTCTCGTCCGTAATGTCGCTCTGCCGTGCCGGGCGAACGTCAAACACCTCGTTGCGCAGCGGCTCACCGGTCGTCGCGCGCAGCTTCGCGCGCACCCGCGGATCGTGAATTGCGAGATCCTGGGCGGTCCGCTGCGCATCGTCCAGACCCTCGTTCAGGAGGACAATCGGCATATCCTGCTTGAGCGATTCCTGGACACGCGCCATATGCGTTGCGTACGCGGGGATCGCGGCCTGAGGCGGCGCTACGCGCGGCGCGAGGATGCCGGGCTCAAGCGGAAGGATCTGGGGCGCCGCCGGCGCGCCGCACATGAGCAGAATGCCGGCCAGCGCCAGCATCAGCCAGCGCGTGCGGGGCAGGCGCTTCCGCACGGCAGGGATCGACAGCAGCGCGCCCGCGCCGAGCAGCGCCGCAACCATCCCAATGATGGCGCGATCCGCGCCGCTCGACCAGAGCGCGGCGAGGCCGAGTTGCGCAGCGAGCAGCAGCGCGCCGAGCAGGCCAATCAAGCGTGGAGATCGAAGCATTGGATCAGCCTCCGAAAATGGCGAGCGCGTGCGCAAGCGCCCCTGCGGCGACACCCAGCACGAATGTGGCCATGAGCAGCGCCGCGGCCAGCCGCCACCCGGCCATGCGCGCCATCATGATGACGGTAAAGATGCCGATCGACGGCGCGGTGCAGATCAGCGCGGCAACGCCCCCGACCCCCGCGCCGAGCTGCGTGACGATGATCGCCAGCGGGATCTCGAACAAGACCGGGATGCTGACGATTGTGCCGGCCAGCGCCAGCGCCATGATGCCGCCGGGCGTATCACCACTGAGCGGGCCAAAGAGCGGCTGGACCAGCACCCGGGCGGCAGCGGCCAGCAGCGTCGCGACAATCATCAGCGGTAGCAGCCGGGCTGCCAGCGTCACGCAGCTCCGCCACCAGTCGTAGAGCGCGCTCACTCCGGCGTCACGCCAGCTCACCGAGGGGACGGCCATGTCCACGCCGGCCGGGTCGAGCGGATGCGCGCGCGCGAGCGCGCGGCTGAGCAGCGTGAGCGCGACGAAGGTCAGCACAAGACTGAAGACAATCCGTGCAACGATAATGGGACGTGGGAACAGCGCCGCGATCGTCGTCAGGCCGACGATGTTCCACAGCGCACTGCCCAGGACAATCCCATACGCAGCTTCCGGCGCGCGCGTCCGGCTGCATGCGCCCTCGCTCGTGACCGCCGCGCAGTTTGCGCAGAGATTGAGCGGTGCGCCAAGCACCGCGCCGAGCAGCACCCCGCCAAAGCCGCGCCGCCCCAGCGCTCGCTCGACCGCGGGCACCGTCAGCAGCAGCGAGAGCGCCGCGCCGCCGATTGCGAGGCCGAAGGTCATGCCAAGAAGATTGGCGCGCCAGAAGTTCAACGCCGTCAAGACGATCGCCTGAGCGGCCGGCGCGTCCGGCGCCACCTCCCAGCGATCCGAAAAACTGATTGGGACGGCCCCCTCCGGCCGCCAGGACGACTGCACCGCGGCAACTTTGGCGTACTCGGCGGGCAGCCGGCTGCCGAGCAGAAACAGCGCGAGCAGAAAGAGCAGCAAACATGCCTTGAGCGCGACCTGATTTTGTTGAGTGAGGCCACGCCGCAGGCGCGTCAGCGAAGCAACCGTCATATATACCCCCCACCGGTCATAGTGATCGCCACGGCACAGAGCGCACGTGTTACGCAGACTGAATCTACCCCACGGATACATCCGGGGGGTTCTGGCGGCAACTCGACGCGCTCTGCACAGGCTCTCGCGCACCACGTTCACAAAGAACGTCCTGCGTTACAGCATCCTGGCCCTCACGCGCCTGCGTGCCGGCTGTCCCGACGATCCGCTCCAACCTGCCGCCTGCGGGCGCCAGGTGGGCGTCCCAATTGGGAGCGCCGCTCGCGGATTGCTCGCGCGCCCAGGCGACGAACGCCTCGGCGCTGATCGGTCTCGATACCGTCGGGAAGCGCGATTCCGCACTCGACCAGGCTGCCTGGGCCTGATCCGCATCGAGCCGCCAGGATGGGCCACAAGGCCCGTCCACGGTGATGGAGAAGCGCGCAAGATAGGCCGAGAACACGTCTCGCTGCACCGTGATGCCACAATCGCAGCGGTGGACACGCTCGGACAGCCTCTTGCGCGCGAGAGCGCCGCACAGACAGGTCTGAGAGAGCCTGAGCGACGTGGGGATGACGGTCACACTCGCGCCAGCACTTTCAGCCTTACGCGAGAGCCTCGCCACAAACGTCGCTGGGGCCGCCTGTCTGACGGCTTTGCCGTACTTCTTCTGAAACGATCGGTAGCTGTTTTTCTCGACACGAATATCGTTGCCGAGCCGCAGCAGCGTATTAGCAAGCTGGCCGTGGAGACTTTTCCGGTGAGCCGCTTCCTTGCGTTCGGCTTCGGCCAGCCGTTGCTCGTTGTCACGTTGATTACGGCTAATCACCCACCGCTTTCGGCCAGGGCGTACCCGGCCGTCGGGCAGGTAGTTCGTGGGGTTGTTCGCTCGCCGCTGGCGGTCGATCCGCCGCTGGATCTGGCGCTGCTGCTGGCGAGACTGCTTGAGTGGGGTCGCCAGGTCGATTTGCGCGCCCCAATCGGCACCCGCCAGACCGAACGTGCGCGGGCCGGGATCAAGGCCGATCACGGCCTCCCCAACCACATTCTGAGGCTTCTGGTACGGCTTTCCCACGCAGACGAGCTGGGCAAAGAAGCGCATTCGTCCGTTCAACGTGCGGCGCACGATCCGCACATACTTGATCGGTGATGTGAGCGCGTGGGCGATGAGTAGGTGGTTTGCGTCGATACGCGCTCGCAGCCTGAGATCGCCCCAGATCACCGCGCCATCGCGCCAGCGGATGCCCTGCCGGTTCGACTTACCTTCAACACTATGAAATTGCCCTTTGCCCTTGAAACGCGGCCGCCCACGAACGCCGAGTTGATACTGGCGCACGGCGTTCCATGCACGAGAAGCGACGGTCTGGATGGTATTCGCGTCGAGGTGCTGTCCAAGCCAGGAGCGACTGAATTGCGTGGCGTAGGCATGTAGGTCGTACTCGCGCTGCCGAAACTGTACGTCCAGGGCGCGAAACGCAACGCGGCGCTCCTTCCCGCGCAGCCGTTCTGCCGCCTGAAAGGCTTTCGATTGACGCAGCAGCGTGAGCCGCTTCAGGCTTTCGCCCAGCACGGCGTTGTAGAGCTGTCGCGCACAGTCCAGCCGGATGCGCAGCCTCCGCTCGTCAGCGCCGACGAGCACCAGCGGCAGTTCGCAGACAAAGGATGGCGTACACGTGCGGGGCATAGAGGTGCTCGCTCAGATGTTCGGATGTAGCGAGTATATCACGCATTTACCGCATTGGCAAGCCATGTGGCGCTTCCTCCCCACGTATGGGTGCGGGGGCTACCGCGCCTTTCTATCTAGTGTACCAGCAGATCGACCCGGCAAGCGTTGCAGAAGCTCGGCAAAATGAAAACATCTCACGAGGGCATGCACCCGATCCTGATCGGACGCATGCCCTCGCCTGTGATGCGTATGATACAGCAGAATAAAAGCGAGCCGGTAGCCCCCGCACTTGAGGGCGAGGGGGAGGAGGCGAGCCGCGCCGCTGGGATTCTCAGCACGTTCAGGATGGGCGGCGCGTAAACAGTATTTGATTGCGGAAAGCCTTTTCTGTATGTTATATTGTACATATGCAGAGAACTATTCGCATCCAATTGCAACCATCGCCCACCCAGGCCGCCGCACTTGCGGAAACGAGCCGTCAGTTCACGGTAGCCTTCAACCTGTTTGCCCAACTGGGCTGGCAAAACAGCGTATCGAATGCGACGAAGCTGCATTTTCTGGCCTACTATCCGGTGCGAACGACATTGCCGGATCTGAATAGTAATCTCACGAATACCGCACGAGCAAAGGCCGCTGAAGCACTCCGAAGCGCTTTTGCGCTGCGCAAGGACCAGGATCGGAAAATCAGCATGCCGCGCTCGGACGCCTGCCCGCCGCGCTACAACATCCATACCTACCGTGTGGATTGGGAGAGCCAGACCGTGCGCATGTCGCTCGTCGGCGGTCGGCAGACGATCCGCTTCCGCGTGCCAGACTACGCGGCGAAGCATGCGGGCTATGGCGTCGATACGGCTGATCTGGTGGAGCGGGATGGGACGTGGTGGCTACATGTGGTTGTGACGGTTCCCGCGCCTGAAATTGAGCCAACCGAACAGGTTATCGGTGTGGATCTGGGTATCAATCGTCCGGCAGTCACAAGTACCAATCAGTTTCTTGGGATGCGGCGCTGGAAGGCTGTCGAGGGGCGTTACTTTAAGCTCATCCGTGCGCTGCAAAAGAAGGGCACGAAAAGCGCCAAACGTCACCTGCGAAAACTGAAACGCCGCAGATCGCGCTTCCGTAAGGACGCCGATCATGTGCTGAGTAAGCAGATCGTGGCGGCTGCTGAGCCGGGATCTACGATCGTGCTGGAAAACCTCAAAGACATTCGCAAACGGATGAAGGCAAAGCGACGGAGCCAAACCAAACGCCGGATGCATTCGTGGCCGTTTGCGAACCTCAAGACAAAAATCGAGTACAAGGCCGAGGAATGGGGTTGTACGGTGGTCGCGGTCGATCCGCGACATACCTCCCAGGCGTGCAGCCGGTGTGGGCATAGTGCCCGCAACAACCGCCGTTCGCAGAGCGTATTCAAGTGTCAGAAGTGCGGGTATCAACTCAATGCTGATCTGAATGCGGCTCGCAATATCGCGGCCAAGTACCGTGCCGATGGGGGCACATCCCCCGGCGGTGGGCTGCGCAACCAGCCTATCGTTTCCACGCCCGGCTCGTTCGGTCGTGAGGAACAAGCCGCGCCGTTTTAACGGCTGCGGTAAGTTGACCAATGCACGCCTGTTGGCGGCGCACCACACGCGGCGAGGATGTGTCTGTGAACAGACTCCAGCCCCCAGCTCCTCGCTGATAGGCTCGTGGAGCTGCGGGGCCAGTCGGCATCAGGCGACGTCCTGGGGAGGAGGCGGCGGCGCGCTCGGTGGCTCGCCCGCCTGAGTGGCAGCGTGGTCCAGCGCATCGAGGTGCGCGCGGAGCACTTCCTCGACAATCGCGCGTATGGTCACCCGTTTTCCACGGTGGGCATGCTGATCGAGGGCAAAGAGCTTGACACGCAGCAGCAACTCCACGTCCAGACGTACGACCTGGAGGTTCTTGGGCGCGGGCGGCTCGCGCGGAACTTCCAGATCGGGGTGCTCCAAAAACGTGTGCAGCGCTCCCTCGATGATGCCGGCCGGCGATCCTCGGGCTTCGGCGCGCTGGACTAATGCGCGATCGATGGCGACTGTTCTCGTGTGCCTGGCGGAGGCAGGTTGCATTTGCATGGCTACCAGCGGTACAGTGTGCGGAGAAGCAGCGCTAGTATACCAAAGAACTCCAGGGGCGCATACGTCCCCCCGGATCTTTCCGACGCCGCCCGAGCACAGCGTGAATCTAACGTCGGGCCTCCACATCACGCGCGTCCAGGTACGCGCGGACAATCTCATCGATAATTGCGCGCTGGAAAACACGCCTGCCCCGCTCCGCCTCTCGGTCGAGCGCGAATTGCTTTACGGCCAGGATGAGTCGGCTATCGACCGGGGTAGTGCCGACGGTTTCTCCGAGCACCGTGCTTCGCGGCACCGCCGTGTCGGGGGCCTTAAAGAAAGCGCGGAGGGCCTGCTCTACCACCTTGGTCTGGCTTCCGTACGGCGCACAGCGTTGAAGAAGCGCCTGGTCAAGCGCGACGTTGACTCGACGCACTCGGGCCGTCGTCCGAGCGCCTGGTTCTTGTTGAGCGAGATCATCGTTCATAGTGGATCGCTTCGTCTGCCACAACAGTATACTACCGCTACGATCCCGATATACCGCATAGAAGCGTGATTTATATCGCTCGGCGCGAACGGAGGAATCGGATAGATTCCGCGTCCAAATCGGCTTCTCGCATTCCCCATCACCCCTTATTGCATGACTTGGATGTGCGCGAACTGGCCAAACGTACGCTGATAGTCGAGAACGCGCGGCACTGGCGGTGTTGAGCGGGATAAGGCACGATGCTTTTTACTGGCGTTGATACAGGCACCGATCCCTTGCTTGATACTGCTTTTCCGGCGCGGCTGCGGCTTATTAGTGGTCGGCTTGCATTTTGGGATGTGTTCGTGCGCCCGACCCAGCAGCCACATCGCCCAGAGTGCGCAACTGATGCCGATCAGCAACACCCTCACCCGCTCCTCCTCGATGATCCGTCCGCGCTCCCAATCGAACCGCGCGCTCTTCAAGCTCTTCCACCCGCATTCCATCTGCCATACAGACTACACCTGAAACGACATGCTTGACAAGCGACCACGACCCAGCGATCATTGGTATTGCGGGACTGCTGCAGCTCGTTGCAGTGGTTCGCCGCCTCCACGCTCGGCCTACCGCAGAAATGTACGAAGGAGGTATGACCGTATGGTCAACCAATCACCCAACGCGGCTCCCCCCCGCCCACGATTCCGACGCTGCGCTCGCTCTGGGGGCAACTCCCGCCTGCCAATCGTCAGCGTCTCCTGTACCTGCTGACCCAGCTGATTGCGCGGCAATTGCCGACCAACGGCACCCCACCGAAGGAGGGCGCGGATGAGTGCAGCCACTCCCACTCGCCCGCCTGAGCCCCAGGCCTGCTCACTCGACCGCTTCGGGCGATCCGACAAGCTCCAGCCTTGGCATCACGACCGCCTCGCGGTCGTCTATGTGCGACAATCGAGCCCGCAACAGGTGCTCGATCATCAAGAGTCCACCCGCCTCCAGTATGGCCTGGTTGCCCGTGCCAAGGCGCTCGGCTGGGGAGACGACCGCGTGCTGGTGATCGATGATGATCTCGGCAAGTCGGCCAGCAGCGCCGTGGGACGGGCGGGCTTTCAGCGGCTGGTCTCGGAGGTCAGTCTCGACCATGTCGGCCTGATCTTGGGGATTGAGATCTCGCGCTTGGCGCGCTCGTCCAAGGATTGGCATCAATTACTGGAGCTGTGCGCCCTGTTTCGCACCTTGATCGCCGATTCTGATGGGATCTATGACCCGGCCTCCTACAATGACCGCCTCTTGCTGGGGCTCAAAAGACCTGCTGCATACTCCACCTCTTGTTCAACATGTGACTGTCCATCTTGCCGCTTGGAAGCAGCACTCCTTGACCGAATCGTTG
>WNFU01008604.1_pt1 | contig 11753 bp, 9 predicted proteins | sample 5400121 | NCBI WGS metagenome assembly WNFU01 (sample SAMN13153360, study PRJNA577476) | soil metagenome | isolation source: 100 cm soil or saprolite under grassland replicate 1 | place: USA:California | collected 2016-06-15 | reverse complement strand
CGTCGCCGAGCGGCAGTATCACACCCATCGCGAGATCGACTTCGGCCTGGACGAATGAGCTTTCTCCTCGATACCGACGTGCTGTCGGAGACGCAGAAGCGAAATCCCGATCGCAGAGTCCTCGACTGGCTGGCGGACACGAGATCCGATGATCTGCACATCAGCGTTCTGAGCGTCGGCGAGGTGCGGCGAGGTGCGACCAACCTTCAGGAGAGCGGTGACCTGAAGCGGTCGCTCGCGCTCGAACGGTGGTTGGCAGAGGTCATCGGCACCTATCGCGACCGCATCGTCCCGATCTCCCTGGCTGTGGCAGATACCTGGGGCGGCCAGAGCATGCGCCGCTCACCTCCGCCCATCGACGGTCTGATCGCGGCCACCGCGATCCTGCACGGGATGACGATGGTCACCCGCAACACACGGCATTTCGGGCTGACCGGTGTGAGGATGCTCAACCCGTTCGGACAATGACGCGCCGTCAGGCGATGCCGAGTGCAGCCGTCAGGGAGTGCTTCATGTCGGCGAGCTCAGCGGCCGCCGTGGCGCGGGCGCCGGTGACGTCGTCGGGGGCCGGTACGACGACCTCGAGGTAGCACTTGAGCTTGGGCTCGGTGCCGGACGGGCGGATGACGACCCGCGCGCCGTCGCCGAGGTGGTACCGCAGGCCGTCCGTGGGCGGTAGGTCGGGGGAGCCGGCGCTGAGGTCGTCGACCCGCTCGACCTTGTGGCGGCCGATCGAGGTCGGGGGCGTGGAGCGCAGCCGGTCCATGGCGGCGGCGATCAGACTGAGGTCGTCCACCCGGACCGACAGCTGGTCGGTGGCGTGCAGGCCGTGCATGCGCGCGAGGTCGTCGAGCAGGTCGAGCAGGGTGCGCCCGCCGGCCTTCGCGGCGGCCGCGAGCTGCAGGACCCGGACCAGCGTGGAGACGCCGTCCTTGTCCTTGACCGCCTCGGGATCGACGCAGTAGCCGAGCGCCTCCTCGTACCCGAAGACCAGTCCGGGCACCCGGCCGATCCACTTGAAGCCGGTCAGCGTCTCGACGTAGCCGACGCCGTGCGACGCGGCGATCTTGCCGAGCAGTGACGACGACACGATCGAGCACGCGGCCACGCCGTCCGGGCTGCCGGAGAGCAGGAACTCGCCGAGCAGCCCGCCGAGCTCGTCGCCGCGCAGCATCCGCCAGCCGCCGTCGGCCGCGGGGTCGGCGACCGCGACGGCGCACCGGTCGGCGTCCGGGTCGTTCGCCACCACCAGGTCCGGCCGCGTCGCGCGAGCCAGGTCGAGGGCGGCGTCGATCGCGCCGGGCTCCTCGGGATTCGGGAACGTCACCGTCGGGAAGTCCGGGTCCGGCTCGGCCTGTGACGGCACGACCTTCGGCGCCGCGAAACCGGCCCGCTCGACCGCCGCCAGCACCAGGTCCCGCCCGACGCCGTGCAGCGGGGTGTAGACCACGTCCAGCTCGCGCGGCGCGTCCGGTGGCACCAGCGTCGCGATCCGGTCCAGGTACGCCTCGACGATGTTGCCCCCGGCAACGGTCCAGTCGTCGCCGCGCGGCACCCCGGCCAGCGGGCCGACCGCGTCGATGGCGGCGGCGATGTCCGCGTCGGCCGGCGGCACGATCTGCGAACCGTCGCCGAGGTAGACCTTGTACCCGTTGTCCTGCGGCGGGTTGTGGGACGCCGTCACCACCACGCCCCCGACCGCGCCGAGGTGCCGGATCGCGAACGCCACCACCGGGGTCGGCGTCGGCTCGTCGATCAGCACGGCGTCCAGTCCGGCGCCACGGACCACGGCGGCGGTGTCCCGGGCGAACACGTCCGACTTGTGCCGGGCGTCGTACCCGATCACCACCGGGCCGCCGGTCAGGCCGCGCGAGGTGAGGTAGGCGCACAGGCCGGCGGCGGTGCGGATCACCACGACGCGGTTCATCCGGTTCGGCCCGGCGCCGACCGCGCCGCGCAACCCCGCGGTGCCGAACTCGAGCTTCGCGCCGAACCGGTCCGCGAGCCCGGCGTCGTCACCGGCGTCGAGCAGTGCCTGGAGCTCGGCGCGGGTGTCGGGGTCGGGGTCCTCGGCCAGCCAGGCCTCGGCCGCGGATCGCAACTGTCCGGCGTCGGTCGTCACGTCGGCGACACTACCTGCTGCCCACTCAGGCGGGTGTCCGCTCAGGCGGAACCGCCGGTGGCCCGGCGCAGCGCGTCGACGAGGGTGGGGCCCGCGCCGGGGACGACCGCGGCCACGTAGCCGTCGGGACGGACGAGCCAGGTCTCGCCAGGACGCGCGCCCAAGGTCTCGGCGAACTCGTCGAGCGGGAGCACGCGGACCGGCGCCGGGGTGGCGCCGGTAAGAGCGGTCCGGGCCGCGCCGGGATCGGCCGACAGCACGAGCAGTCCGTCCCGGGCGAGCTCGCGCAGCCGTCCACCGCGGGGCAGCGGCGCGTCGGGAACGAGTACTCCCGGCGCGGGAGCCGGCACCTGCCCGCGCGGCGGGCGGCCGCTGCACGGGTGTGCCGGGGACGGCGTGGTGAGCGGCGAGGTGTCGTACCAGTACGCCTCCGACAGCCGGCCCGAGTCGACCAGCGCGCGTGCGGCGGGGTCGGACCCGGCCCGCTCCAGCACGTTGCGGCGGTACCCGGCGGCGGCTTCGTCCGGAGGGATCAGGAAGCGCATCGTCGCCGAGGTCACGTCGAGGTTCTCCAGCGCGGCCGCCCGCCGCTCGACGTCGTACGACTCCAGCAGTTCGTCCGGTGCCCAGCCGCGCAGCACCCAGGCGAGCTTCCAGGCCAGGTTGTCCGCGTCGGCGACGCCGGAGTTCAGGCCGCGCGCGCCGAACGGGGAGTACACGTGCGCGGTGTCTCCCGCGAGCAGCACCCGCCCGACCCGGAAGCGGCTCGCCACCCGGGACGAGAACCGGTACACCGACCGCCACACCACCTCGTACTCGCGGTCGCCGACGATCGCCCGGATCCGCCGCTCCAGCGCGCCGCTCGCCTCCTCGACGGCCAGGTCGAAGTCCGCCGGCACCTGCCAGTCGATCCGGTACGTCGAGTCCGGGCAGGGGTGGATCAGCACCTGCCGGCCCGGGTTCCACGCCGGGTCGAACCAGAACCGCCGCTCCTCGGCCCAGTCGCCGAGATCGGTGCGGATGTCGCAGATCAGGAACCGCTCCGCGAACGACTCCCCGTCGAAGCTCACCCCGAGCTGGTCGCGCAGCGCGTCCGCCCGGCCGCCCGCGCAGAGCACCGCGTACGACGCCCGCAGCGGTCCGGCGGGCGTGGTCAGCAGCACGCCGCGAGAGTCCTGCGAGACCGCGGTCACCTCGTGGTTCCAGCGCACCTCGACCAGCGGCTCGGCGGCGATCGCCTCGTCCAGGATCTGCTCGGTGCGCGACTGCGAGATGTTCACGAACGGCGGGTACGGCGACCAGCCGCCACCGCCCAGGTCGAGGGAGAACAGCTCGGTGTCGCGGTGGAACGTCCGGGCCCGGGACCAGGTGACGCCCTCGGCCGCGATCCGGTCGCCGACGGTGCCGCCGGGCAGTCCGATGGCGGACCACACGTCCAGCGCCTCGCGCTGCTGGCAGATCGAGCGGGAGCCGACGAGGTCCCGGTGCGTGCGTGCGTCGATGACCGTCACCGGGACGCCGTGGCGGGCGAGCAGCAGTGCCGCGGTCTGGCCGACCGGTCCGGCGCCGACGATCGCGACGCTCATCCCTGCAGCTGGTCCCAGATCTCGCGGTCGCGCTCGGCGGTCCAGATCACCGGGCGCTCGATCCCGTCCAGCTCGTCCCAGGCCCGCGACACGTCGAACGGCAGGCAGTGCTCGAAGATCGGCCAGCCGCCGTAGTCGCCGACGAGCGCGGCGTGTGCCGCCTCGAACGCGTCCTTCAGCGTCCCGTCGCGCCGCCGGACCGCTGACACCTCGTCGAGCAGCACGGTCAGGAACCGGCGGGTCTGGGCGATGGCGGCGTCCACCTGGTCGTTGCCGCGGGCAATCACGCCGCGGCCGCCGACCAGCTGCTCGGCCCGGTACGACGCGACCCGGTCCAGCGTCGGGCCGACCCAGTCGCGGTGGAACGCGTCGCCGGTGTAGAGCGCGGCCTGCGACTCGACCAGGTCACCGGCGTACATGATCCGCTGCTTCGGCAGCCAGACCACGATGTCGCCCTCGGTGTGGCCGCGGCCGCAGTACGCCAGCTCCACCGTGCCCCGGTCACCGCCGAGCTCGATGCTGAACGTGTCGGCGAAGGTCCGGGTCGGCCGGGTGAGTCCCGGGATCGAGTCCGGCTCCTTGAACAGCCGCGGCATCCGGCCGTACTCGCTGTCCCAGTCCTGCTGCCCGCGTTCCTCGATCAGCGCCGCGGTGTTGTCGTGGGCAACGATCTCGCCGGCGTCGAACGCGCTCGCGCCGAGCGTGCGGACCGCGTGGTAGTGCGTCAGCACCAGGTACCGCACCGGCTTGCCGGTGTGCTTGCGCAGCTCGGTGAGCCACTCGCGGGCCGCGACCGGTGTGGCCATCGCCTCGACGCAGACCAGGAAGTCCTCGCCCTCGATCGCGCCCACGTTCGGGTCGCCCTCGGCCGTCCGGGCGTAGACCCCGTCGGCCAGCAGGTCGATGCTGACCTGCTTCTCGCCGAGGTCGGCCGACGACGCGAACGCCTTCGCCATCAGTGCCCCGAGGAGTGGCAGGGGCGGGCGCGTAGCGCGGCGACGTAGTCGTCGGGGGCGCCGGCGGCCTCGGCGGCCTCGGCGAGGATGCCGAGGTAGCGCGCCGACGGCAGCCCACCCTCGTACGCGTTCAGCGCGTAGACCCAGGCCAGCCGCTCGCCGTCGAGCGTCTGCACCCGGACGTGGATCTTGCGGTAGATGCCCTGGTCGACGCCCTCCCACTCGTCCAGCCGCTCGACGTCCTGCTCGCTGACGTCGTACAAGGCTGCGAAGACCTGGTTGGTCGGATCCTCGACGATGGTCGCCATCGAACCCTCCCAACCGAGCTCCTCACCGCCGAAGGTGAGGCGCCAGCCGGTGATCCAGCCGGTGCCGCGCAGCGGCGAGTGCGGGCACCGGACGGCCATCTGGTCGGGGTCGAGATTCGACGCGAACGCGGCGTACAGGTTCACGCCGGACCACGATACGGAAGAATCACCTGTCGTGGCGCGAGTTGTGATCATCGGAGGCGGTCCCGGCGGGTACGAGGCGGCGCATGCGGCCGCTCAGCTCGGGGCGGAGGTGACGGTCGTCGACTCCGACGGCATCGGCGGGTCGGCGGTGCTGACGGACTGTGTGCCGAGCAAGACGTTGATCGCCACCGCCGAGGTGATGACCGAGGTGGAGGAGGCCGGTGAGCTCGGCGTCCGGGTCAACGATGGCGAGGACGACCTGCGCAACTCGGTCAACGTCGACCTCTCGGTCGTCAACGCCCGGGTCAAGCACCTTGCCCAGGCGCAGTCCGAGGGCATCAGCCGGCGGCTGGACCGCGACAAGGTCCGGGTGATCGCCGGCCGCGCTCGCCTGGACGGACCGGAGACCGTGGTCGTCGGCGACGAACGGCTCGGCGCGGACGTCGTACTGATCGCGACCGGGGCGCGGCCGCGGATCCTGGCCGGGTCCGAGCCGGACGGCGAGCGGATCCTGACCTGGGAGCAGGTGTACGACCTCGACGCCCTGCCGGAGCGGCTGATCGTGGTCGGCTCGGGTGTCACCGGCGCCGAGTTCGCCAGCGCGTACGACGCACTGGGCAGCGACGTCGTGCTGGTGTCCAGCCGCGACCGGGTGCTGCCGGGGGAGGACGCGGACGCCGCCGAGGTGCTGGAGGACGTGTTCACCAGGCGCGGCATGACCGTGCTCGGCAAGTCCCGAGCGGAGTCGGTACGGCGGGTCGGCGACGGCGTGGTCGTGACGCTGACGGACGGCCGCACCGTCGAGGGCTCGCACGCGCTGCTCGCGGTCGGGTCGCTGCCGAACACCGAGGACATGGGCCTCGAGGAGTCGGGCGTGTCGCTCGGCGACGGCGGGTTCATCACCGTCGACCGCGTCTCCCGTACGACGGCCCGCGGCGTCTACGCGGCCGGCGACTGCACCGGGGTGCTGATGCTCGCCTCGGTCGCGGCGATGCAGGGCCGGATCGCGATGTCACACGCGCTCGGCGACGCGGTGCAGCCGCTCGACCTGCAGATGGTGTCGTCGAACGTGTTCACCGCGCCGGAGATCGCCACCGTCGGGTTGTCGCAGAAGGTGGTGGACGCCGGCGGCAGTACGGCGATGGTGGTGAAGGTGCCTCTGGCCGACAACGCGCGCGCCAAGATGCAGAACGTCCACGACGGCTTCGTCAAGCTGTTCTGCCTGCCCGCGACCGGCATCGTCGTCGGCGGCGTCGTCGTCGCCCCGCGCGCCAGTGAGCTGATCCACCCGATCGCGATCGCCGTCGGCGAGCGCCTCAACGTCGACCAGCTCGCGCACGCCTTCACCGTCTACCCGTCGGTCTCCGGCTCCATAGCCGAAGCCGCCCGCCGCCTACACCTGCGGAACTAGGCGCCTGGGCTCGGGTCAGAAGTCGCCGAAGTCGCCACCGAAGTCGCCGCCGTCCCAGCCGCCGCCGTCCCCGCCGCCGAAGTCGCCGCCGTCCCCGCCGCCGTCGCCGCCTGAGTCCTGGCCGGCGTCGAAGCCGGCGTCGTACCCGCCGGCGTAGTCGCCGTAGTGGCCGCCGGAGAACATGCCGCCGAGCATGGTGCCGACGAACATGCCGGTCATCACGCCGCCGAGGCCGCCGAACATGCCCTGGGCGTACGGTGCGTAGGCCGGGCCGGCCTGCCAGTACGGGACCCGCTGCGGGCCGACCATCACCTTGCGCACGTCCGGGTCGGCCCCGGCGCGCACCCGCTCGGCGTCTGCGGCACACGCCGGCACCTCGCGCGGCGCACCGCCCGGCGGCGCCCACTGGACGTCCTCGACGGACGGGCCGTGCTGCGGGTTGAAGAAGCACATCGGGCGGCGCTGCGGGAGCGGCTCGCCGTTCACCCGGGCACGCACGCAGGCCATCGCGTACCGGCCGTCGTCCAGGATCTCGATCACGTGCTTGATCTGGTCGGCCTGGGTGACCGCGCCGACCGCCTGCTTGGCGGACTCGTACGAGTCCAGCGCGCGCTGGTAGTCCTGCCGGGCGCCCTCGCCGAGGTCCTTCCCGGCCATGTCGAGGTCAAGATCCTGCAGTTCCTCGCCGAACTTAGTGATGTCCTCGTCGGCCGTCCGCTTCACCGACTCCAGCTCGGCCGAGCTGATCTGGTCGCGCTGACGAGTCTCCAGCTTGGTGCGCTGGTACGACCGGAAGGCGAAGAAGGCGATGACGATGACGGCGAGAAACAGGATCCACTCCATGCTCCGAGCGTACGTGCCCGCTAGGGTCGTGCCACAACCCCGAGACCGCGACCGTGCCGCCGCACGCGTCAGGACCGTGAAAGGCCTACCCATGACCCGCCCGGCCCGTAAGACTTCCACCAAGTTGATCGCGCTGGCCACGGTCGGTGCCGCCGCCGCGATCGCCGTACCGGCCGCCACCACCGCCGTACAGTCCGCGACCTCCCCGGCCGCCGCCGCGCAGGCCGCGGCCCGCCCGCGCCCCATCGGACCCGTCGTCAGCGACCTGCGGCTCGGCGACGCGACCAGGACCGGGCCCGCGCGGCTCGGCGCCCGCGACACCGCGAGCTTCGGCCTGGTCGGCATCACCTGGCAGCCGCGCTCCGGCGCCGGTGTTCTCGCTCAGATCCGGATCCGGACCGGCGGTAGCTGGTCGGATTGGCAGACGCTGCCGGCCAACCGCCTGGACGCCCCCGACCGCACCGGCTCGCTCGAGGCCGGTGGCCGTGAGGGCACGGATCCGCTCTGGGTCGGCGCGTCGGACGGCGTGCAGGCCAGGGTCGCGACCACCGACGGCGCGCCGGTGCGCGACGTACGGCTCTCGCTGATCGACCCGGGCACCGCGCCGCAGGACAGCGCCACCGCCCTCGACGCCGCCGCCACCAGTACGACGACAGCCGGTACGACGACAGCCGGTACCACCACAGCCAGTACGACGAAGCCGGCGCCGTACTCGCGTCCGCCGATCATCAACCGGGCGGGCTGGGGCGCGGACGAGTCGCTGCGCAGCTACAACCCGGACTGCAACGTGCCGAAGTACAGCAGCACGATCAAGGTCGCGTTCGTGCACCACACCGCCGGGTCCAACACGTACACCTCGGACCAGTCGGCGGCGATCGTGCGCGGCATCTACGCGTACCACGTGAAGAGCCACGGCTGGTGCGACATCGGCTACAACTTCCTGGTCGACCGGTTCGGCCGGATCTTCGAGGGCCGGTACGGCGGCATGATGTTCCCGGTGCTCGGCGCGCACACCGGCGGGTACAACACCGACTCCTTCGGTGTGTCCCTGATGGGCGACTTCACCACCGCGCAGCCGTCGGCGGCGATCATGGAGTCGGCCGCGAAGGTGATCGCGTGGAAGCTGGACGGCAACTACCGCAACCCGAAGGGCACCGCGGTGCTGGGCGGGTCGACGTTCAACGTGATCGCCGGGCACCGGGACACCAAGGCGACCGAGTGCCCGGGCACGCAGGTGTACACGAGGCTGCCCACGCTGCGGTCGCGGGTCTGGACGCTGATGGGCTCGGCCGTCAGCACCGAGATCTACGACTACGCGGTCCAGCTCGGCGGGTACGCCGTGGTCGGCCAGCCGTACTACCTCGAGCACACCGTCGCCGAGGGGCGCGGCACCTGGTTCGGGCTGCGGGACATCTACTGGTCCACCGGCACCCACGCGCACTCGGTGTACGGCCCGATCCGCACCCTGCACCGCGGTCTCGGCAACGCCAACGGCGTACTCGGCCTGCCGAGCACCGAGGAGCAGAACGCCCGCGTCAGCGGGGCGCGGGTGCAGGAGTTCCGCAAGGCCGGCGTCCGGCGGGCGGTGTACTGGAGCTCCGGGACCGGCGCGCACGAGGTGCTCGACGCGATCTTCGCGAAGTACTACGCGATGAACGGTGAGCTGTCGAAGCTCGGCCTGCCCAAGACCGGTCAGCTCGGCACCCCGGTGTCCGGCGGCCGGGTGAACGTGTTCCAGAACGGCCGGATCTACTACGGCCCGGCCACCGGCACGCACCCGATCATCGGCGCGATCAACGCGAAGTACGTCGAGTCCGGCGTCTACACCAAGCTCGGCCTGCCGACCACCGACGAGTACGCCGTCACCGGCGGCCTGCAGCAGGACTTCCAGGGCGGAAAGATCGCCTGGGACGCGGCCACCGGGCAGACCACGGTCACCTACAACTGAGGGGCTGGGGCCCTCCGGACCGGTCGCCGGAGGGCCCTAGCCATTCCGTGACAGTTTGGTTACAGTTCGTAACTGTGACCACGTCAGTCACAGGCCTCAGGACCCTGGTGCGCGGGGTGATCATGAACTCGTCCGGCCGGCCACCCACGGCCCGACAGGAATGAAGGGCACGAAAATGGGGGGCTTCAAGCGGCCGGTCGCATCGGCCGCGGCCATCGCACTTCTCTCGGCGGGACTGCTCGTCCTGACCCCGCTCACGGCATCGGCGGAGACCTACTGGGTCGAGCCGTCCGGTGACATCACGGTCTTCGGCCGCGGCTTCGGCCACGGCCGTGGCATGTCCCAGTACGGCGCCCAGGGCGCGGCGATCGCCGGCAAGTCGTCGACCTACATCCTCGACTTCTACTACCCGGGCACGTCGACCGCGACGACCTCGGGCACCATCCGGGTCCTACTGACCGCGGACACCACCCCGGGCGTCAGGGTGAAAGCGACGACGGGACTGAAAGCCCACGACCTGAAGGCCGGCACGAGCTGGCTGTTGCCGACGGCAACAACCGTCACCCAGTGGGAGATCCGGCCGTACGGCGACAGCGCGACCCGGCTGTACTACTACTCCACGCACAGCGGCACCTGGACCCTGTGGCGCACGCTGACCGGGATGGCGCAGTTCGAGGGTCCAGCGGTGACGGAACTGGTCCTGCCCGATGGCAGCACGGCGTCGTACCGGGGCGTGCTGCGCGCGGTGGATCGCGACGGCGCCGATCTGGACACGGTGAACGTGTTGTCGCTCGACTACTACCTGCGCGGTGTGGTGCCGAAGGAGGCGCTCACCACCTGGAAACCGGCCGCCCTGGAGGCGCAAGCCGTCGCCGCCCGCACGTACGCGGTGTCCAAGCGGACCGCCCGCCGCGCCTACGACCTCTGCGACACCCAGCAGTGCCAGGTGTACGGCGGTTACGCCGCCGAAGCGCAATCCACCAACGACGCGGTCGTGGCGACCAGTTACAAGGTCAGGACGTTCGAGGACAAACCGATCCTGGCCGAGTTCTCGGCCTCCAACGGCGGCTACACCGCGCCCGGTCCGGTCCCCTACCAGGTCGCCAAGTCCGACCCGTACGACGACTACCCGCACAACGGCAACCCCTACGCGTCCTGGACCGTGTCGGTGAACCGCGCCACCGCTGAGGCCAAGCTCGGCGTCGGCGCGATCAAGCTGATCACCGTGCTGTCCCGGAACGGGTACGGCACCTGGGGCGGCCGGGTGACCAGCGTCCGAGTCACGGGAACCACCGCGACCAAGGACTTCACCGGCGACCAGCTGCGGCTGCTGCTCGGTCTGCGGTCGACGTGGGTGCGCTTCGACCAGTCGCAGATCATGAAGCGCTGGGTCGCGATCGGCGGCTCGTCCTCACCGGTGGGCGGCTCGATCGGGTACGAGTGGGCGGTCCGCGGCGGGTCCGGCCAGGCCTTCGCGCACGGCCACATCTACCGGACCACGGCGTACGGCGCCTGGGAGATCTACGCCGGCTTCGAGACGCGCTACCAAGACATCGGCGGGCCGAACCACGTGATCGGGCTGCCGATCAGCGCGCGCTTCACCGGCGCCAAGAGCGGCTCACTGGTCCAGCGGTTCCGCGCCGGCCGGATGTTCTACTCCTCGGCCACGGCGGTCCGCGAGGTCTACGGCCGGATCTACACGGCCTACTACAACGCCGGCCTCGAAGGCGGCCGCCTCGGCCTCCCCACCTCGTACCAGTACAACGTCTCCTTCGGCGCCCAGCAGCGCTTCCAGCACGGCTACATCAACTGGTACTCCGCCACCAACGCCACCGCCGTCGTCTACACCTCCTAGCCCGCATCGAGACTGTCGCCTCCCGACACGGTTTGCGGGGTTGACGCGTGTCCGGAGGCAACAGTCTCGTCCCGATCCGCCACGGCGCGGGGATGCTGGAACGCCCCGCGCGGGTGGGGTCAGCTGGTGGTGGCCTTGGTGATGGTGACGGGGGTGACGGGCTTGCCGTCGCCGGCGCCGGGGGAGGACGAGGTGACGCCCTTGCGGGCGACCTTGTCGATGACGGCCAGCGAGGCCGCGTCCACGGTGCCGAAGGCGGTGTAGTTCGGCGAGAGACCCGACGCATCGCCGTACACGATGAAGAACTGGCTGCCGTTCGTGTTCGGTCCGGAGTTCGCCATCGCCAGCACGCCGCGGCCATACTTCAGGGTCGGGAAGACCTCGTCGGCGAAGCTGTAGCCGGGACCGCCGCTGCCGGTGCCGCTCGGGTCACCGCACTGCAGCACCTGCAGGCCCTGGCCGGTGGTCATCCGGTGGCAGCTGGTGTTGTCGAAGTACTTCTGCCCGACCAGGCTCAGGAAGCTGTTCACCGTGCACGGCGCCAGCGCGCTGTCGAGCTTCAGGTTGATCGTGCCGGCCG
>WNFU01008602.1_pt1 | contig 11753 bp, 9 predicted proteins | sample 5400121 | NCBI WGS metagenome assembly WNFU01 (sample SAMN13153360, study PRJNA577476) | soil metagenome | isolation source: 100 cm soil or saprolite under grassland replicate 1 | place: USA:California | collected 2016-06-15 | reverse complement strand
GCTCAACCTCTGTCTCCCTTCGGTCGAGCGGCCCATCCTGAGCCGGCCGCCGGACAGTCCCTCCTGCGCTACGCGCCTCCGGGACTGCCCGGCGCTCCAGGTCAGCTACCTGTCAACGCGGGACCGGGGAGCGGGGCACGTGCGAGAGGGGTGGCCCGAACCTATATGGGCGGGCGCTGGTGCGGCGCAGGAGGTCTGGTTGGGGTTCTCGCGGCGGCTCATTCCCCGACCGGGGCAGGATCGACTGCCAGGTGCACTGGGAGCTCGCCGCAAGCTGTCTCCGATCGTTTGGGCCTTTGCGGTTCGCACGTTGCTGGAGTTCAGGCTGCTTCGGTTGCGAGCAGGACGTGGTAGCTGCGGCGCGCGATCTTGCGCGCGACGGTCAACCGGGCGCGGCCGCGGCCGCAGCGGCGGACCGTCCTCCTGTAGAGCTCGTGGTCGGGGGCGCTGTGCCGGTGGCTGTGGTTGGCGGCTTCGACCAGCGCCCACCGGAGATGCCGCGATCCCTGCTTGGCGAGCCGACCGCGGCGCTTGCTCTCGGCAGATTCGGTCACGCTCGGGTCGAGGCCGCTGGCGCGCACCAGCTGCCGCGGCCGCTTGAAGCGGCGCACGTCGCCGATCTCAGCGAGCAGGTGGCAGGCGAGGATCGGGCCGACCCCGAAGATCGTCTGCAGTGCTTGGCAGCGGCGGTCGGCGCGGGCGAGCAGTCGCAGTTCGCCCTCGACCAGCTCGAGCTGTTGGTCGAGCGCGGCCATCACGGCGACGATCACGTCGACCTGGCCGCGCACGTGCGGATCGAGCTCGAGCGCCGCGACCCAGCGCTGCCCCTCGCCTGTCAGTAGCCGGCCGCGCGAGCAGGGCCAGCCCTCGTGCGCAAGCAGCGCATGCAGCCGCTGCGCCCAACCGGTGCGGTCACCAGCGAGCGCCTTCCGCAACCGCGTCCGGTCGCGCAGCCGCTGGATCTCCGCCGGCGGCAACCAGGCCTCGCACTCCGAAAGCAGCTCACGGGCGAGCAACAGCGCCAGCCAGCGCGCGTCGAGCCGGTCGGTCTTCGGCTGGCGCCGGCGACCGCGGAGCGCACTCGCCCGCCCCGGATCGACCAGATGCACCTCGAAGCCATGCGCCTGCAGCTCGCGCGCGACCCAGCGCCAGCCGGTCGTCGCCTCGATCGCGACCGCAGCCAGCCTGTCCTTCCACTCGATCGCCCAGTCATTGAGCCGCTCACGCGACGGCTCGAACCGGCTCTCGCGAAGCTCGCCCGAATCGGGATCGAGCACCGCCGCCTGAAACACCGCCTTGTGAATATCGATGCCTGCGTACAACATCAGCCGGGGCCTCCCTTCGTAACGGAAGTTGGGCCGCGAACCTACCGCGGCTCTTGGAGGCCCCTCCACTACATCCCCACGCGCAGCACGGCTCGTCAAGCCGAACCGCGCGCTGCCGTCGACGGCCGCGAGCGCTATGCTCGGAGCGCCGGGACATAGCCCCCGGCCGGTGCAGAGGCGGCGAAGTCCGGTGCGAATCCGGCGCTGTCCCGCAACTGCGATGCCCCCGCTCGGGGACGAGTCAGGTCGACCGGCCTGCGCCGAGAACGAACGTCAGCCCTCGGAGGAAGGGCGGTTCGGGCGGCGCGGGCCGCCGGGCCTCCTCCTCCGCAGGCGCGGAGGTTTTTGTATGAGCGAACAGACGATCGACTCGAGGCCCCGGCGGTCGCCGCGTCTCGGCGAAGCCGCCGCGCTTCGAGAGCCGCTGCGCGCACGCTTCGCCCTCTCGTGGAGCGGCGGCAAGGACTCGGCGCTCGTCCTCTGGACGCTTCGCCGCCAGCTGCTCGAGCCGGAGGCGCTGATCACGACGGTGACGGAGACCTACGAGCGGATCAGCATGCACGGCGTTCGCCGCGAACTGCTCGAGCGGCAGGCCAAAGCGCTCGGGATTCTGCTGGTCGAGGTGGTGATCCCGCCGAGTTGCGTTAACGAGATCTACGAGGCGCGGATGGCGGAAGCGTTCGCGGCCGAACCGCTGTCCGGGGTCGAGGCGGTCGCGTTCGGCGACCTGTTCCTGGAGGATGTCCGCGCCTACCGGGAGGGTCGTCTCGCCGCGGCCGGCAAGCGCGGCCTGTTCCCGCTCTGGGGCCACGACACGGCCGCGCTCGCGCGCGAGTTCCTCGACGCGGGCTTCGAGGCGACGCTCGTCTGCGTCGACCCGCGCGTGCTCGACCCCGCCTTCTGCGGGCGCCGCTACGACGAGCGGCTGCTCGCAGAACTCCCGCCCGGCGTCGACCCGTGCGGCGAGAACGGTGAGTTCCACACCTTCGTGTCCGCGGGGCCGATCTTCGCTGCGCCGATCGCCTGCGAAACGGGAGAGATCGTCGAGCGCGACGGATTCATCTTTTGCGACCTGACCCCGGCGTGAAGGAGACGAGGGATGCGGATCTGCTCGCTGCTACCTAGCGCGACCGAGATCGTCGCCGAGCTCGGCCTCGTCGAGTCACTCGTCGGGATCTCGGAGGAGTGCGACTGGCCACCCGAAGTCCGCGGCCTCCCGGTCGTGACCGCCTCGCGCGTCGACACGACGCGGTCGTCCAGCCTGGAAATCGACAAGGCCGTGCGCGAGGCGGTCGGCGACGGGCGTCCGTTGTACGCGATCGACCGGGCGTTGCTCGAGGCGCTCCAGCCTGACCTGATCCTGACCCAGAATCTCTGCGCGGTCTGCGCCGTCTCCGCCGACCACGTCAGCGAGCTATCCGCGACCGACGCCGAGGTTGTCGCCCTCGACGCGCACACGCTCGCCGAGATCGAAGAGCGCATCCGCTCGCTCGCCGACCTGCTCGGCGTGCCGGCGCGAGGCCGCGCCGTCGTCGCCGAGATGGAGGCGAAGATCGCGGCCGTCCGCCGGCGACTGGGCGACGCGCCGACGCGATCGGTGTTCGTCGCCGAATGGCTCGACCCACCGTACGCCGCCGGCCACTGGATCCCCGAGATGGTGGCGATCGCCGGCGGCCGCGACGTCCTCGGACAAGCGGGCGCCCCTTCCTACCCGACCTCATGGGAAACGGTGCATGAGACGCGGCCCGAACTGGTCGTCGTCGCGTGTGGGGTGCGCAAATTCGGTTTCGTCTGCAAAATCGGCGGGTTGATCAAACCCGGATCGACTCTGTGCCTCCAGGCTGGGCGGCTCCGTTTGACGACCACGCAGCAGATCTGATATTCGCGCGCGCGCGTGAACCCCTATGAATGCCTCCGATCGTCGGCTGGACGCGCGGTGTCTTCGAACGGCTTCCGGTCGTCGGTTGGATGCGCGGCGTCTTCGAACGTGCTCTGGGGCCGGCCGTCTAGCCCGTAGAGTCGCGCCGGTCGCCGTCGCCCATTTGGGAGGAGCCGTTCGTGTTCGTGTCGCTTGTCTACCTCGTCCTACGTCGTGGCTTGCAACTGGCCGCGCTTCGCTTCCGCTCGAGCGAGTTCAAGGAGCTGGAGATCATCGTGCTCCGGCACGAGCTCACTGTCTTGCGTCGCCAAGTTGGGCGGGCTGACCTGAAACCTGCCGATCGAGTCTTCCTTGCCGCTGCTAGCCGTCTTCTCCCGCGAGCAAGCTGGCGCTCGTTCGTTGTCACGCCGACGACGCTGCTGCGCTGGCATCGGCGACTGGTCGCGAAACGATGGACCTACCAGCGTCGAGCAGGCCGACCGCCGATTCGAGCCGAGATCCGTGAACTTGTGCTGCGCCTCGCCCGTGAGAATCCGCGCTGGGGATACCGGCGGATCGCGGGCGAACTCAACGGCCTCGGTCTCACGGTCTCGGCCACCACGGTGCGCAAACTCCTGCACCACGCAGGCCTTGCCCAGCGGGTGAACGGGCAGGCCTCTCGTGGCGCGCGTTTTTGCGGGCACAGGCGCAGAGCATGATTGCCGTCGACTTCTTCACGGTCGAAACCGTCCGGCTACAGCGCCTGTACGTGCTGTTCTTTATCGAGCTCGGCAGCCGCCGCGTCCACCTCGCGGGCTGCAGCGCGAACCCGAACAGCGCCTGGGTTACCCAACAGGCTCGCCAGCTGGCCTGGTCAATGTCCGAGCGGCCGACGCCACCCCGCTTCCTCATCCACGATCGCGACAGCAAATTCAACCGCAGCTTCGACGACGTTTTCCGGAGCGAGAACCTCGAGATCATCCGGCCGCCCATTCGCGCGCCACGAGCGAACGCCATCGCCGAGCGCTTTGTCCGCACCGCACGCGCCGAGTGTCTCGACTGGCTCCTGATCCTGGGCAAGCGACATCTCGAACAGGTGCTCCGCGTCTTCGTCGCGCACTACAACGGCCATAGGCCGCACAGGTCACTCGACCTCACACCGCCCGACCCAAAGACCACAACGCCCCGCGACGTAAACGCGTCACCTCTGCACCAGCTCCGGCGAACAGACCGCCTCGGCGGACTCATCCACGAATACAACCTCGCGGCCTGAGGATCGGATTTGCGCGCCCCACAGGTTCCTCGTGTGCGCGCGCACGGCCCACCGTGTTGAAGGTTGCGCAAACCAACCGAGCGTCGCGGCTCCTCGGCTGACGCTTTAGATTCGTCGAGCGTGTGCTTCGGGAGTCCGCTGATCCCGCTACGCGTTTTGCGCGGCGACGTCCGCCTCGACCTGCCGCCGCAGCGGATCGAGTTCTTCGAGGACGATCTCGGCCATCCCGACGACCCTGAATGCATCTAATGATTCGCGCCCGCGGGCATTCCCGGCTGAACCCACAGAAAGCCGATCGGGTTTAGGATCCTGCGTGTGACGACGCTCGCAGCCCGGTCGAGCTTCGACCTCTCGAGCGTCTCGCTTCCGTCACCGCATGTTCACCGGGCGGATGCCCACACTGCGGCGGCCAGTCGAGAGACTTCCCTGCGAAGCGGACAGCTTCTCGAGCGAAAGGGGAAACCATGCAACGAACACGCAGAACGGCTCTTGGCGGCGCGGCTGCGGCAGTCGTCGCGTTCGCCATAGCGGCGGCGTCGCCCGCCGCGACTGCGGTCAAGCCCTACGTAGAGCCGGTCGGAACGAACTACCAGATCACGCCGCTCTTCAGCGCCGCCGACAAGGTGCCGGAGACGAGCGACCCGTCCAAGCAGTACCAGATGGTCGGCATCCCCGACGGCCTGGGCGCCCACCCGAACGGCGACGGGACGAGCACGCTCTTCATGAACCACGAGCTCACGCAGTCGACGGTCTCCGAGCCGGTCGTCGGCGGGCCACAGAACCGAGGCACGTTCGTCTCGAAGTGGATCCTCGACGCGGACGGGAACCCCATTTCGGGCGAGCGCGCTTACGACCAGGTGTTCATGGAGAACACGCTCGTAGGTCCCGCAGCGGAGGTCGGCAACTCGACGCCGGCGTTGGCGCGCTTCTGCTCGGGGTCGCTCGCGGGAGCGCCGCAGGGATTCGACCGCTGGATCTACCTCACGAACGAAGAGGAGAACGCACCGGCAACGTTCGACGGCAAGGGCGGGCTCTCGGTCGCCATCTTCGACAACGAGCTCCATGCTCTTCCCAAGCTCGGACGCTTCTCGAAGGAGAACACGCTCGTGCAGCCGAACAACGGCGGCCGCACGGTGATCATCTCGCCCGAGGACGGGCCCAGCACCCCGGACTCGCAGCTCTACATGTACGTCGGCAAGAAGGATCACTCGAGCGGCGCCGACGCGCTCAGCCGGAACGGGCTCGACAACGGAACGCTCTACGTCTTCCGCTCGACCACGCCGGCGAAGACGAACGAGGTCGATTTCCAGTCGGGGACGATCACGGGCGAGTGGGTGGCGATCCCAGGCGCTGAGAACATGACCGACACTGAGCTCGAGGCGGCGAGTGACGCCGTCGGCTCGTTCGGCTTCATCCGCATCGAGGACGGCACTTGGAACCCGAACAACCGGAACGAGTTCTTCTTCGACACGACCGGCACCGGGACGGGCAACGTGCTCGGTCGCCTCTACTCGATCCGGCTGCACCCCGGCAATCCGACGAAGCCTGCGACGCTGACGATCGCCTACAACGCCGACCAAGTGATCGCCGCCGGCGGCGACATCGCGATCAGCCCGGACAACATGGACGCAAGCAAGCGCTACCTGATGATCAGTGAGGACGGGACGAGCCAGAGCCGGCCTGTGATGGCCTCGAAGGGCCGCGACGGCAGCATCTGGCGTTTCGACCTCGTCAAGGGCTCGGTCGGGGCGCTCGGCGTCGACGTCTCGACGGCGACGCGCGTCGTCCAGCTCGACCCGCCCGGACGTGACGGCGTTCCCGTCGGCCCGGGTGTCTGGGAGACGAGCGGGACACTCGACGCGTCTGACCTGTTCGGCGAGGACACCTGGCTCTCCGACGTCCAGGCGCACCCGCCGACCACAGCTCCCGGGCCGGGCACCGTCGAGGACGGCCAGCTCTTCCTGATGCGGCCGGCAAGCTAGCTCCAGCTCGCCGAACTGGAGCGAATCGCGATCAGGCCCGCCCCAGGCGGGCCTGACTCGCTCAGCTCAGACGTTCTCGTAGACGATGACGACTCGCTGTAGAACCCACGCGCAGCCCGCCCCTGCTCGTGCGCGTACCGCGCATCACACCCCGCCGTTTGCGCAACCTCCGAAACGTGGAGGCGGCGGGAATCGAACCCGCGGAAGATTTCAATCGGCTCGAACGGCAGGTCGATCTTGAGGCTTGTGGCGAGCGCGCGGACGCCGGCCTCTTCCACGAAATAGGGGTACGCGACGGTCGGCTTTCGCTGACACCGTCTGCGCGTAAGGTCGATCAGCCTCGTCGAGCTGACGACTGCTGACCCGGCGGTTGCGGACGGCTCGGCCGACTGACGGGGTGTGGGGTGCGTAAATACGATCCCGCTGCAAACGGGCACTTCCGGACGGCGGACGAGTTTACGCACCCCACGAGGACGACAAGCCGCCGATCTGCAGGAGGAAAGCGGTTTGGCGCCCGCTCGCCTCGAGTTCAAGCACGGCGACGGCCGGGGCGTCTACTGGCGCGAATAGCGGGCCAGGGCTAACGCGAGACCACGTCGACTCGCGCCTCGGGATGTCGCGCTCTCCACGACTCCACGAACCCCGCCAAAACGGCGCGGTCGTGCCGATCGCTGACGCTGTTCAAAAGGTGAGTCTCTATCGCATCGCTGCCCTCCGTTAGCGCCAGGCATCCCGACCCGCGCAGGAACTCGAGAAGGTCGTCGCGCAGGGTCGGCGGATCGATCTTCAGGCGCATCCCCGTGGGCGCCTGTTGAGAGCGGTGATCCTCGCGTCCGTCTGCACCGAAGATCCCCCGAAACCAACGCACCTTTCGACCATGGTCCACACCACCCCCCCACTCGGAACAGACACGAAACCTGGCGAGGCAACCCGGGCTGGACCTACCCTCCCAAGCGCTGACAGCTCCTTGGCCCGCAAGTTCGCGAATCCGATCCTCCCTGCAAACCAATCAATTTGAGTTGGCAAGCTGAGTTTGCGAACCCTACGGGATGTGATCCGTGCCATCAACAGCTGGCTCGACGAGGCAGAGCGTCTCGCCAAGATGAAGTAACCGGGCCGCGGCGTATCCGGCACAAACTGCGGGTCGTTGTATCGGTGCGGGTGAGCCAGGAGGGGTCTGATGGCAGAACTCGACGTCGCAGGGGACACTGACGACGGCCCTGGCTCCCCGCGCACTTCCGAGTGAGCGAAGGACGCTCCCCCACTGATGGCCGAACTGCCTCGGAAGCAGTACGAGCTGGGCAAACGAGACGGTCGCAACCGCTCGCTCCCGATCTCACCCTGGTCACCGCCCGCCTCCACCTGGACACCGGAGGAGCGCCACGCATATCTCGTCGGGCTGCGCAACGGACGCGCAGAAGCAGCCGGGCAAACCAAAGCGGCAGACTAACGCGCTAGCGAAGAAGCCTCGCCTGCCGTGCAAGACCGCTGCCCGAGGCGGCAGCGTCCGATCACGGCTCCTTTTCGCCCGCCGCGCTGACCGAGAAGCGCCGCCGTTCAGCTCGCGCGCCCGACCGTCGGTGCCCCCTCAGCCGGTGGGGACGGCGAACTCGACCCAGAGCGGGTAGTGATCGGAGACGTGCCAGGAAAGATCGTTGAGCGTGCCGTCGCCGCGCAAGACGGAGACGAAGTCGAAGCTGCCGCCGTCCGAGCAATCAAGCGCGAGCACGGGCCGCTTCTTCTGCCCCTTTAGGAACCAGGCGATCTGGTCGTAGTAGTGCGGCGTCTGCGGCTCGTCGAAGATCGTCCGCGGCAGACCGCGCAGCGGCGCTGCCGGGGTCAGGCCGGTCGACGTGAACGCCTGGTAGAGCGGATCGTTCTCCCGGTCGATGTTGAAATCGCCGAGCGCGATCACGTTGTGGTCCCAGCCATACTCGCGCTCCGCCCAGCGAGCGAGCCACTCCGCGATCGCCCGCAACTCGGGGACGCGCTCCTCGGCCGAGCCGCCGTAGTCGACGTGCAACGTCACCAGGATGAACGTCTGCCCCGACGAGATGAAGCTGACCGCATACGGCGTGCGCGCAAACTGGCGGTCGAGCGCCCCCGCCGTGACCTTCTTCGCGTCCGTCTCGACCCAGACGACCAGCTCGCACGCCAGCCCCGACGGCTTCACCCGACGCGTGTCAAACAAAAACGCCAGCCGCTCATCGTTGCCGGCCGGGCCCTGGGTGACATCGGTGAGGATGAACGCCCAATCCTCGCCCAGCATCTCCAGCACCCGACGCAACGCACGCAGGTTCCCGCGCACCTCCTGCACCGCGACCACATCACAGCGACGAATGAACGTCGCGATGTAATGAATATCAGCGAAGTTCCGCTTCGGCGAGACGCCCTTCGCCGTCTCCCAATCCTTGGTCAGACTCGAGAACGCGCGCAGGTTCCAGGTGCCGACAATGATGTTGCCGCCCGTCGCCTTCGCCGGCACTGTCCCATCGAGAACACTCTCAAGCGCCGCAACCTGCGCGGCCACCTGCTGTGGCGGAGATGCGATGTCCGGCTCCGGCGGCACAGGCCCTCCCCAACGACCCATTGTTGACGCAGGTAAGCATCCCGCGCCCGCGAGTCGGATTCAAGAGCACTACCCCGCTCTGTCACTCCACCGCCTGAGCTGGCCTGCACTCGTAATCGGCAGTCGGCGTTCTCGCGCTTCGACCACCGGCCAACCTCCGCTCGCCTGGCAGGCCCCGCCTGCGAACGCGGACGAGCAACTCCAGATCTCCGGGCGGTGACGGGTGACAACAGGCGCGCTCCCGGCGGAGAACCGCACGCCGAGCCCTGATATTCATCTTGTGCAGACGAGCGGGCGACGCCCGCACCGTCCGCACCGAGTGTCTCGACTGGCTCCTGATCCTCGGCCGCCGCCACCTCGAACGGGTGCTACGTGTCTATACCGCGCATTACAACAGCGAGCGCCCGCATCGTGGACTCGCGCTCCGGCCGCCCGAAGCGCCCCAACCCGCGTTACCCGCCATCGGTGCAATCCAGCGCCGCGACCGCCTCGGCGGTCTTCTGCACGAGTACTACAGAGCGGCGGCCTGACAGTGAATCTCGATTTTGACACCCTTCAGGCATTTCCCGAGCCTATTCCTTGCCTTTTCCCCGTGTTTGACTTGCGCTGGCGAGAGGAGGACACTCGAGAGTGCGCTAGACCACGCGCGGCGGCCGCCGAGGCATCCGAAACCTTCCTCTCCGACTTCCATTCGGGCCTGAGTGCTGGCAGGGGAGCATCTTGTGCTCCTCCGTCGTATTACGGACGGGAGAGGCTGTTATGCGGCGTTACCGGTTTGGATGGCGAGCGGCATTCACGGTTGTGGCGTTCCTCTTCGTCCTTCTCGCAGCGGCCTCACCCGCTGCGGCCCAGACACCAACGTTCAAGAGTGTCGGTGCGGCGGCCAGCGACCAGTGGGATCTCTATCCCTTCTTCACCGAGACTGGGCTAGAGCCTGGAGCGCAGATCAGTTACGTTACTGGGACGCTCGATCTCCGCGCCGAGCTGAACATGAAGTCGTTGCGAAACGCGGCGTGTCCTCCGGGGTTTTCGAAGACGACCGAGTGCCACCCGCGCACGGGACAGGGGACCGTCAGCGGCCTCGGCAGCGTGACGGAGACGTACAGCTACGACACGACGATCGCGGCTCCCGAGTGCGGCGGTTTGGTGAAGGTCCTCGGCCACACCGCCGTGTTCGGCGTGGAGGGCAAAGGGGAGATCCGTTTTGCCGTTGCCGAGGCACCGCATTGCTTCTCCGCAGACGCGGGTCTCAGGGCGACACAAACGTTCACGGTCACCGGCGGAACGGGGATCTATACAGTGGCCTCCGGCAGCGGCAGAATCGAGCGACGAGCAAGCTTCACCGAGGACGGCGCGATCGGCGTCGACACGTGGATCGGAACGCTGATCGTCCCCAGTCTCGAGTTCGACGTGACCCCGCCGACGCTGAGCGGGGCGACGTCGAAGACGGTTCGAATCCCGAAGAAAACAAGGAGCGTGCGCGTCACCTACAACGTCACTGCGACCGACAACGCCGAAGCGTCGGTGCCAGTGGCGTGTAAGCCCAGTTCGGGTACGCGTTTCCGACCCGGCCGTACCACGGTTACGTGCTCCGCCACTGACTCGAGCGGAAACATTGGAACCGCTGCCTTCGCGATTACGGTAAAGCGCGGACGGTAGAACGACGACTTGGCGCTTCCGCACGAACATCCCGCTGCCCCCTGGTGCAGACGCCGTTCCGCCTGACCCCGGTCGGGACGACGTGGCCGGCGGGCCGACGATCGCAATGAGCCTCGCGATTGTCGCGGCGTTCGGTTTCTGGTTGCTCGCGATGTCGCCACGTCAGGGCTCGCTGCTCGTGTACCGGTGGTAGCGCCCGGTCTATTGATCTAGGCAAGTGACTGTTCTCCGAGGCTGCGTGCAGGCACTGGAATCACGACGTTACGAATGACGCGTCGGCCGCCGCGGGCGAAACAGCGGCCGCGGCTCGCTGCGGCTCGAATCGAGAGTCCGTCGAAAGTCGTCGTGCCCGCGCAGCGGGACTTTCGACGGTTCAGCGGGAGCGACGGGACTCGAACCCGCGAGTTCCCGTCGTGACAGCCCATACGATCGTTCCGTGCTCACCCGGACCCGTGGGATTCCTGGCGAGGAGACGGTGAAGGGTGCGCAGAATCTAGATTTACTCATCAGGCTGCGGCTCTGTGGTACTCATGCAGGAGACCGCCGAGGTGGTCGCGGCGCTGGATGGCACCGCCGGTCGGTGGGTCCAGTTGTGTCGCTTCAGGTGGCCGGAGCGCGAGTCCACGATGCGGGCGCTCGGTGTTGTAGTGCTGGATGTAGCTTCGCAGGACCGATTGGAGGTGGCGGCGGCCGAGGATGAGGAGCCAGTCGAGACACTCGGTGCGGACGGTGCGGACGAACCGCTCGGCGTGGGCGTTGGCTCGGGGTGCGCGCACGGGCGTGGGGACGACTCGGATGCCTTCGCTGCGGAACACCTCGTCGAACGACAGGGTGAACTTGCTGTCGCGGTCGTGGATCAGGAACCGCATCCGCTCGAACCCGTGAAGCTGAGGTTGCGCGCCTGCTGGGTCACCCAGGCTCCGCTCGGGTTGGTCGTGCAGCCCGCTAACTGGACGCGGCGGCTACCAAGCTCGATGTAGGGTCGGCGGGAGGCGCCAGCGCCGTGCGGCATTGCCGACTGGCCCGGTTTCCTCCCGCCGCCACCTCGATCCGTGCATGCGGTTCTCCCGCACACGGCTCTCCGACG
>WNFU01008597.1_pt1 | contig 11756 bp, 10 predicted proteins | sample 5400121 | NCBI WGS metagenome assembly WNFU01 (sample SAMN13153360, study PRJNA577476) | soil metagenome | isolation source: 100 cm soil or saprolite under grassland replicate 1 | place: USA:California | collected 2016-06-15 | reverse complement strand
CGCCTTCGCGTTCCACCGGCGTGACGGTCACCGCATCGGGGCGGTCCACCAAACCTTTCACGACGTATTCGAGGAAGACCTGCATAAGCCAGCCGGCATTTATGCCACCGGGGCAGCAGCCTGGGCAGACTTGGCGGCCTTCTTGATGAAGCTGGCAACGGTGTCGCTGGGCTGCGCGCCTTTGCCGAGCCAGTATTTGGCCCGCTCGAAATCGAGGGTAACGTTCTCGCCCTTCTTCAGTGGTTGATACGTGCCCAGTTCCTCGATGAACTTGCCGTCGCGCGGACTGCGACTGTCGGCCACCACAATGCGGAACACCGGATTGTTCTTCGCCCCGATCCGCTTCATGCGTATTCTCACTGCCATAAATCAAATCTCTTCTTTTCGGCCGCCCCAAACTACACTCTGCCGCCGACAATTTTGGGGCGCTTCTATCAAAAGAACGCAGAGGGTAAACGCCGCCTTCAGCATTGGCAAGCCCTGTTTTCAGCGCGCGGCGCACCAGGGTGCCTCCGCGAATCGTTGGTCCCTGAGCCGCGGGGTGGTGCTTACCAGGAACGCCGGGTCAGAGGACCCCGACCTGTAGCGCCCGCCTGGTAACGCAGAGTTGCACTCTGCCACGATCGGTCCAAATCGGCGCGGGCGGCGACGATTTGGCGTAGCAGACTGGTAATATTGGTAATCTGCTGTCTCGCCGACTGGCAGTCGGCCGGCGCCCGCGAATCACCAATCCGCGACCCAGCGCAGCGGAGCCGCAATCGAAATGATCGTATCAAAGAACGGTCCCATGGTCCGACGAGTTCTGGTCATCCTTCCGGTGGTCTATGCCATCGCCGCTCCGCCGGCAATGCACTGCGGCGCGGCGGCGGCGAACGCCTGCTTCGCGATCCAGATTGTGGATGAGCAAACCGGCCGCGGCGTGCCGCTGGTTGAACTTCGCACGGTCAACAACATTTCCCACTGGACCGACAGCAACGGGCTCATCGCTTTCGACGAGCCGGGGTTGATGGATCAGGAGGTTTATTTCCATGTCCAGAGCCACGGCTACGAATATCCGAAAGACGGGTTCGGCAACCGCGGCGTGAAACTCAAGCCGGCCCGAGCCGGAAGCGCGACAATCAAGATCAAGCGGCTGAACATCGCCGAACGCCTCTACCGCGTCACCGGAGAGGGCATTTATCACGACAGCCTGCTGACCGGACGTCCAGTTCCGTTGAAGCAGCCGGCGCTCAACGGCCAGGTAATGGGACAGGACACCGTCATCGCCACGCCGTATCGGGGAAAGATCTACTGGTTTTGGGGTGACACGGAACGGGCCTCGTATCCGCTCGGGAATTTTGCTGCCTCGGGCGCGACCTCGGAATGGCCCGGACGCGGCGGGCTTGACCCCGGCGTCGGCGTGGACCTCACTTATTTCGTCGATGCGTCCGGCTTCAGCAAAGGGATGTGTCCGAATTTCGGACCCGGGCTTCAATGGATCGAAGGCGTGATGACTGTTCCCGACGAGAGCGGGCACGAACGACTTGTCGCCCGCGTCTCCAGCCAGAAAGGCCTCGCGCCGGCCTATGCCTGGCACCTCGCGGTTTTCAATGACGAGAAGGAAGTGTTCGAATCCAAAGTACGCTGGGAGATTACCGAGGGGCATGATTCTTCGCATCCGTTTCACGCCCGGGTCGGCGGTGTTGAGTACCTCTACCTCTACCCGAACCTTCGGGTGAGGGCCGAGCTCGCGAGCCTCTCCGACCTCAAAAGCTACGAGGCGTTCACCTGCGTCGCCGGCGATGGAAGGATCAACGCCGCGCCGACTACAATCGATCGCCGTACCGACGGTGGGCCGTGCTATGAATGGAAAGCGGGTGCGGATCGGCTTCACCCGGGCCGGGTCCGTCAAATGATCGCGAATGCGGCGCTCAAAGCGGATGAGTCGTGGATTCAACTCCACGACCTTGAAACGGGAGCTCCGATTGAGGCTGGCCGGGGATCTGCTTACTGGAACGAGTTTCGGCAGCGCTGGGTGATGTTGATCAGCTCCCAGCCCGGGGAAGTTTGGTTTGCCGAAGGCGACACGCCGGTCGGGCCGTGGGTTTACGCGCGTCGCATCGTTTCACACGACAACTACAACTTTTACAACCCGACGCAGCAACCGTTCTTCGATCAAGAGGGCGGCCGCCGGATCTATTTCGAAGGAACCTACACGGCGTCGTTCAGCGCGGCGAAGGAGAAGACGCCGCGCTATGACTACAATCAGATGTTGTATCGGCTCGCGCTCGACGATGAGCGGCTCAATTTGCCCGTGCCGGTCTATCGATTGGAGGGTACCAATCGCCAAGCGCGCTTCTTGACACGCGAAGGTGTCGAACGGGAGCAGGCGTGGAACCAGATTGAAGCCGTCGCGTTCTTCGCCTTGCCGCCCAACCGCGGCCGGGGCGGAATGATTCCCTTGTTCGCAAACACCGAACTCGGCCACGCCGTACTGCGCGACACACCGCCGGGTGGCGGCGCTCAGCCGTTGTGCTTTGCCCTCTCCGCGCGTCGGCCTTCGGTCTCGGAAGAGAAGTCGCCGGCGGTCGTTCCGCTCTACGAATATGTCGGCGCAGACGGGCGACGCGAGTATTTCACGGTTGCCGATCTTCCCGACAAGGATCGGAAACGCGCTTCAGAGCCGATCTGTCTGGTCTGGGCGAATCCGATGTCTGTCCTGGTCTTGGATCGCGAGGTCAAAGCGATTCCAGTCGAGCCGAGATAGGCCTTTCGTCAGGTCAGCTTCACTACCGGGAAGTCCTTGTGGGTCAGCTTACCTGTCATTAAGTCACCCGCCGTGATCACAAGCCACCAGTCGATACCAGTTGTCGCGCTGGCGCGGTTGGTAACCCAGGTCTTTGATGAGCCGGTGCATGTCGGCCACCGTCATGCGGAAGGTCGCCCCGGCCTGCGATACGACGTTTTCCTCGATCATGATGCTGCCCAAATCATTTGCGCCGAATTTGAGCGCGATCTGGCCAATGTCCGGCCCCTGCGTAACCCATGAGCTTTGGATGTTGGGAATATTGTCGAGGTAAATCCGGGAAAGCGCCTGCATCCGCAAATACTCGTGCGCGCCCACCGTCGGCGCTTTGAGTTTTGTATTCTCCGCCTGAAAGGTCCACGCGATGAACGCGGTGAATCCGTTGCTTTTGTCCTGCTGCGCCCGGATCCGCTCCAGATGCTCGATCCGGTCCTGGACCGTTTCCACATGGCCAAACATCATTGTGGCGCTGGAGTTCAGGCCGAGCCGGTGCGCCACGTCCATGACTTCGAGCCAGTCATCGCTCATCGCTTTTAGCGGCGAGATGCGTTTGCGCACACGGTCAACAAGGATTTCTCCACCGCCGCCCGGAATCGAGCCGAGCCCGGCGTCTTTGAAGTCGCGGATGATCTGCTCCAGTGGTTCGTTGAACACTTCACGGAAATGGACGAACTCGCTCGGGCTGAAACCGTGAATATTGACCTGTGGGAATTTGTTTTTGAGGTGGTGGAGCAGGTCGAGATACCACTGCTTCGTCAGCTTCGGATGATGCCCGCCCTGCATCAATATCTGCGTGCCGCCCAGCCCAATCGTCTCCTCGATCTTCCGGTCCATCTCCTCGTGCGTGATCACGTAGGCATCGTCGTCTCCCTCCACCCGATAGAACGCGCAGAACTTGCAATAGACGTTGCAGACGTTCGTGTAATTGACGTTGCGATCGACGATATAGGTGACGATCTGGTTGCCACGCCCATCGTAAGCGTCCTGTTTCGCCCATTGCCGCCGCCGATCCGCCATGCCGCCTAACTCTTCTAACGGCAGGTGATACAGCCGCAACGCCTCGGTCTGGTCGATGCGCTGGCCGGCCCAAACCTTTTGCAACAACTCGTCCAATGACGCGTCATAAATCACATCCGCAACTTAACCCCAAGGCGCGGGAAATGACAAGTGAGGGGCGCAAACCGCGTTTGGTCCAAAATCCTGAGCGAACTCTGTTCCGCTCAGAGGATGGGACGGCTTGGACTCGCCGCGACTAGAATTACCCGAATGCGGCCTGGGCCTTGGGTCACATCAGCGGAAGTAAGGCTGGGGAAGGCTAGTGAACCGCACTTTTTTGCTCACCGGTCTCCGGTCTCAAGCCCGCGCGTGAAGAACCGCAACAGGAGACGAATGCGACAACGAAAGGAAACTTACCGGACTCGCGCGCAGGTCCGATAACGCAAACGCCGAACAAACGGAGAGCTATGAATGACCAACTCGATGAACTGGACACTGGCCCCACTCCGTCCGTCAGACGTTGGCGAGCGCTTCGGCGCATTGGCGTTGGCCTCCGCTGGTTGGCGCTTGCTCTCGGCACGCCCTTAGTAGCTCTTGTGAACGGTACCGCCGCGACTCCAGCCCAGCAGGCCTATCTCAAAGCCTCCAACACCGGAGCGGGTGACTACTTCGGCCATTCGGTGGCGGTATCTGGCGCAGCGTACATTTTCGTCCGCAACGGAACCACCTGGCGCCAGCAGGCGTATCTTAAGGCCTCTAATGCCGGCGGGAGCACCGCCATGGACTACGGTGACGACTTCGGCCGGTCGGTAGCAGTGTCGGGAGATACCGAGGTGGTCGGGGCGCCTGGCGAAGACAGCAACGCCTCTGGATTACAGGGTAACCAGAGCGACAACAGCGCGACCAACTCCGGCGCGGCGTACGTCTTCGTCCGCAGCGGGACGAACTGGAGTCAATGGGTGGTCTTGCAGGACTTTCTTCCGACGATTGTTTCAGAGGGAGTACTCAGTCAGGTCCTTCCTCACTTAAGCAAGAAAAGCAACACCCGAGCCAACCGTCCACAGATTGAATTCTTCCATTGGAGAAATGCTCCGTTCATGCCGCTCGAATTCTCGGCAGCCGCCTATCAGTTTGGACATTCGATGGTTCGTCCGGGCTATCGCTTGAGCGAAACCATCGGGCCGGTGGCCATCTTCGACACTGATCCGAATAAGGCTTTAACGGGTTTCCGGGAATTCCCCGATAATTGGGCGATTGACTGGAATTTATTCATCAATCTCGAACCGCGGGATCCCGACGACAGGACGCGGACTCAACTGGCCTACAAGATCGACACCTCCCTGGTAATCCGCTGGCTCATCTTCCACCATCCATCGCCGTCAATCCGAGCATCCTGGCGCTTCGAAATTTGCAGCGCGGCTGGCGGATGCGTCTTCCTAATGGACAGGACATCGCCCGTGCCATGGGAATCGATCCGCTGGCCGACAAGGATATCCTGATCGGCAAGTTCACTGGTGATCCCGAAGACATCGTCGGCTCAATCGACAAGATCCATCCAGCCTTTGCCAACAATTGTCCGCTTTGGACCTACGTCCTGGCTGAAACCGTCGAATCGAATGTTGTTTTCAAAACAACGAAAGGAGATAAGAAAATCAAAACGCGCAAGCTCGGTCCGGTGGGCGGACGCATCGTCGCCGAGACGTTTGCCGGGCTTCTGCTTGGCGATACGAGTTCTTATCTTGTCCTTAATCCACTTTGGACACCGAGCTACTCGCGCAAGGGCATTTTTGGGCTGCGGGAACTAATCGCGACGGCCTTGTCCTGAATCCTGAATGACAAGGCGATCAGCCGATGAGTTGCTTCTGGCTCACCAAAAGCCTCGCGGTTGCTATCGCGCTAAACGTCGGGTCTGTGCTGATTTGCACATGGATGGCAGTCCGTTGCGGATTGGATTCGTCCTTGGCGCGAGTCCGGACGATCACGTCATCGCTTGTCGCATCACCGGCGGCGACCCCGAGGAAATTGACGCTGGCATAGAACTCATCTCATAAATACCCAAAACACCCGGAATCCGGCCATTTTCGGGTTTTCCATCCTCGGACACGCTTGGCTATTTCATTACCCACATTTTGACCTTCATTTCAATTCGCCATCAAAAGTTATTGCCGTAAGCAACCCAATCAAAGTCAACTGTCGTTGTCGCGTCGTATTGCCACGAGCCGCTGCCCCATTCGACGTATCCATCGAACGGATTGACCAGCGGCGCCGCGCCGTCGAAGACCAGATTCCCATCCCACCACAACTTTACCTTCCCGTCCTTCCGAGCGTAAAGGTAGGCGATGTGCCAGGTGTCGGGTACAACCGGGCCGAGGTCCATTATCGGGGTATCGGAGTTCACATAACTCCAGAGTTTGTAACGGCCATTGACAAGCGTGATTGCGGGCGCCGGGGACAACGGCGTGGAATGGGTGGTCAAACACAAAAGGTTTTCTTTGCCAGTGGGACTGAAGGCCACAAGGCGAAATCGCGCGCCGACCGCCAGTTCATCCCGAGCCAGCGGTCCAACGTACCACTCGTTGGCGTTCGAGCCAGAGTCGATTCGCAAGGCCTGATTCGTGGCGCCGAGTTCCGGGTCAAAAAAATCAACGACGAGCGTCGTTCCATCTGTTCCTCCCGTCGGAGCGGGAATCCAAGGCGACGTGGGCAGGCTAGGACCGCCAAGGAATTGGATCGAAGGGCCGCCCGCGCCGACATCCAGAAAAGGGCCGCTCATGAAGGACCGTCCGATCTGAGTATAGCGCGCACGCAGGTTGGCCAGATCGCGCACGCTTCTGCCGCCAATGACAGGTATGGAGTAGTTGGTGGCCGGGACTCCGTTGCCGCAGAATTGGCCTACACTCGCGCAATCGTAATTACCGCTGTACCAGTCAAACGGAAACACGCCAACGACCAACGGATCTGTCTGCGCGTAATTGTAAATATCGTTAGCTTTTTCGATGAGCTGGGATTCAGTCCCGTAGCCTTCGGTCGCTCCCGGCATCAGGAAGATTCTTTGGGAGCTATTCATATAGGATTTCGAATGATTGATTTTGGCCAACCATTCGCTTTTAGTCGTGGCGGGATCGCCCGTGCTCCCGTAACTTTCAATCGCGACATAATCAATTCCGTTGGGAATGCGGAAATTACTGTAGGTCCAAAAATCGCAACCGACGGTAAACATGGTCTTCGCGTCAGGGAAATTGGCATCCACCTTGGCGATTTCAGCCTCAATGGAGGTTAACAGTGTATTTAACGTACTCGTGTTTCCTCCAGCAACGCAATCGGGTTCGTCCATCATGAAGAAAGCAAGGATACTGTTGGTATAAGGTTTTATCGCGTTGACGGCGTTGGTATCACTAAAATCAGGAGAAGGAACCAGTAGTCTCATTCCCGAGGCCACGGCTTGGTCTGATACGGCCCCACTAAACCCGCCTTGAAGGTAGGTGAAGTTTACCGAGCCGCGCTGTTCAACGATGGATCCTTGCGGGGCGATCGATCCCGCCCAGAATCCGAAATGTTGGACGTGATTCTTCAAGCGAAAGAAACCGCCCGGCAGGTTGGCCGCCGCAGTAACTTCCCAGCGGCCATTGTTGGAAAGCGCCGTTCCGGCGGCTGGCTGCCAGCCCCTCGTGCCTAACTTCGTTGAGAATTCGAGGCCGAATCCAGTGGACGGGTACGGCCAGGAAACGATGGCATTGGTATTGTTGTGCGCGACAGCGAGGGGAACGCGGGCGCTCGGCTCGCTGTGACCCCAGGTGCTCAAAAAAATGGTAGATGCCGTGATTGGCAGGTTTAACAACGATTTCTTCATGGTGGTGGGCTACCGATAGCATTTATTTTTGAGGAGGGCGAGCGCTTAGCAAACTTATGCGAGGTGACGCTTCGGGCGTGGCAGCGGCCGGGAATCTGGTATTCGTGGCGGACCGTGACGGAGGCATGCGGATTCTTGAGGTGAAAAATCCAAACCATGTCAATGAACAACTCGTGCACGTGCAGAATAGCTGGTGGACACCGAAAATTGGCAATGGCTACGTTGGCGTGTATGCATTTGTCTCGGGTGGCCGCAGGCAGCCGGCCCGGGCGGGCGCTGACGCGCCCACCCAAGCCTGCGGTATTTGGGCCAACCGCGGCGCTCAGGTCGCTTCCCAGCGTTGCCCTATCCTCCGGGTTAGCAACCGCATTTTGCACTAGCGCCGTGTGGCGAGCAAAGTCCAAACTGCAACCTTGAATGAAAAACTGAACATGCTATGAATCGCCTCTCACCTCAGGGTGGGTGATTTTCACCCGCAAAATGACACCGCCGGCCAAAGTATTGGTTTTCACCGGCCCCTTGCTGTTGGGCGAAAAGGCCACCGAAGTCACCGCGGCGACGTGGTTGGTGAACTGAGAAACGACTCTCCCCGTCGCCCCATCCCAAAGCTTCACTGACTTGTCCGCGCTGCCTGAGGCCAGTCGGGATCCGTCGGGCGAAAACGCCAGGGCGTTGACTGCGTCTTTATGAGCAACCAGCATTGCCACGTTTGTCTTGGAGGCAAGGTCCCAAAGTTGAATCGTCCGATCTTCGCCGCAGGACGCAAGCAGCTGGCCGTCCGGAGAAATCGCCACGGCCAGGACGCCCTGCTGATGACCGCGAAGTGTGCACGCCTCATCGCCGCGGCAAAGATTTCTCAGGTAGTACCACTCGAAGCTACGCAAATCCTCACGTGCTGGCTTCGCACCATGCCCGCCGAGCAGGGCGTTCGCGCGCGCAAGGTTGCCCGCTTCCAGCGCTTGCTGCGCGAGGTTCACGTCCGCAGCGTAGAGTAGTTGCTCGACCCGACGCTTCTCGATTTCCGTGCGACGGGCTTGGGCAATCGCGAATAAGTAAGCCGTCGCCGCGATGACCAACAACCCCGCGGTTACAAGGCCCAACCTGGTCGCGATGGTCAAACGCCGCTCAACGACCCGCAGCCGTTTTACCGATTTGCCGCTCTGCAACAGCGCCAGGTCAGCGTGCATCTCGCGCGCGGACCGGTAACGGATGCGGAGATCGGCCTGGCAGGCTTTCAGGATCACCTCGTTGAGTTCGAGAATCGACTCCTTCTCAGCAAGCGCGTCCCAGTCGGGCGGCAATTCGGGAAAGGTCTGGCCCTTCCAGCCCAGCCTCGTCGTTGCGACCCACGTGGAGGATGTCCACTTGGCTGTCGTGAGTGCGCGAGATCGGTTCGTATTTCTTGATGCCCTCAAATTCGCGCTCGTAAGGGCGGTCGTGATCGAAGGTCCGGCGATACACTATTTTGACCGCGCGGAATTCGCTCAGGACGTTCCGCGCCAACCACACTTCGCCGTAGCTTCCGCCGCCGATGCGCCGCAACAGTTCGTGGTCGGGAATGCGCGGAGGTGGAGTGTTGGAGTCATGGAGCGATGGAGTGTTGGCAGAGCCGACAGCACTGCTCGCGTGTGGAGGGGTCTCCGGTTGGATCGGGCCTGGCCTGGCATTACAAATTTGGCCACAACAAGGCACAATATTTGCACTTGCTTGAGAGCGACCTGCCGCTTCACCCGCTCCATCGCTGCATCCATCAGATTCTTCTCCCACTCCTGATTCCAGACGGCGTCGAGGTCCAGGCTGGCCGGGTCGGCGATTCGTTCAAGGGTGGACGTGCGCGCGGTTTCATCCGAGCGTCGCACACTCGCTTTCTGACCGGGAGGACGTTTCCTGAACTGATCGGCAATGCGCCGGCGGGTGATCGTGAGCAGGAAACCTCTGAACGAGCCGGCTTGCGGCTCGGCTTCAAAGTCCGGCATGCTCCTGGCCACGGAAATGATCGTCTCCTGCACGGCGTCCTGCGCCTCGGCATCGGCGAGACCCGACTTCGTCGCAACGCCGTAGATCAACCTCCAATAGAGATCAAAGAATTCGCGCCAACTCTGCTGGTCCCGAGGTCTTTCAACCGATTCAACAGGCTCCAACGCGTGGGAATCAGTTCATCCGGGTTTTCCACCATAGGCCGGACGGTGCGCGTGGTACATTCGAACAGTACTCGCTGGGCCGCGAGCGCTTCTTTCAACTTTCTTCACTTTAAACACAGCCAGCTCGCCGGGTGAGGGTATCTGTTTAGCCTACGGGCCTCATCGTAGCGCAGATTTGTAATCTGCCGTATCGCCGACTCGCAGTCGGCAGACTGTCGCGTTCATCGCGCGCGCCCGAAGTTGACGACGCGAGCCGCGGATTACAAATCCGCAATACGGCGTAGCGCGGCGGAGCCGCAACGGACCGCGGCTGTGTGCGTAGCACCAGCCGCAGCGCGTTCCGAATGGCGGGGCGCTTTCGGTTCGATCTCACGCGCCACTACAAATGTAGCGCGCTGCGGCTCACAGAGCCGCGGTCCGTAAAATTCGCGCGGCCCGCGACGATTTGGACAGATACTTATGGAGTGCAACTCTGCGCTGCCAGACTGGCGCTAAACCCATACGGGTCAGGGGACGCGGCCTGCAGTCGCCGGTTGTAGGCCGCAGGCCCTCACGCGACGCCCACCCTGAGGGCCTCCTGACCCTGTGGAAGAAAGGTGAGCCAGCGACAATAAATGGTCCGATCGGATCATTTATTGTCGCGAGGTTTTGGCTCGCGGCTTTTCCGCGCGTGCCGAATCTAGCTTCAGCGGGTCAGGAATCCGGACCTCTGCGCAAAGAATGATGTCGCTGAGGACATTAATCGGGTTCGCTCCGCTACTTTTCCAAATCCGCTTCGATCTTCAACAAGTCCATCTGGGATTTTGCCTGCGGCACCGGGCCGCGGAACCTGCCACGCACTCGGAGGCAGAAGAAGGCCGCCAGCGCAGCGAACGTTCCCGCGAAGATGTATCCCGTCAGTTCGTTGGGCGGAAGCACGAAGAACAGAGTGATAAACGCGATCCAAACGAGGGCGATGACATTGACCGGCACGCTCCAGTTGCCCAGGCTCCACGGACCGTTGGCGCGCTCGGTCCAGATGCCTCGCCGGATGGCACGCAGTTTGAGAAGCAGGGGGATACCGTAGGAAAGGTAAAGCCCGATGGTGCTGATGCCGGTCACGGCCGGATAAAGCCTGGAAAAGTCGAGCTGCTTGGGAAACACGGCCACGGCCGTGAGAATCAGGCCCGGCAACAGGCACGAAAGGAACGCCGCCAGCCACACCGCCGCCGCGGGTGTTCGCCAGCGCCTGCTCACGCGCGCCCAAATGGACGACAGCGGCATTCCGTGGTCGCGCGCAAAGGCGAAGATCATGCGCGAAGTGGAAGTCACGCACGACAGGCCGCAAAACCACATTGCCAACGTTACCACCCACAGGACGACACGGCCGAACGTGCCTCCCAAAGCCTGCTCGAAGATGTAGATGAACGGGTTCCCCGCCGCGGCGGTTGCGCCGAGGTCCTTGATGGCCAGCGTGACCATCGCCAGCATGAGGTAGCCAAAAAATCCGGAGATCGCAACCGAGAGGTAAATGCCCCACGGCGCGCTCACGCGGGCGTTTTTCGTCTCCTCGATCGTGTGCGCCGATGCGTCGTAGCCCGTGTAGGTCCATTGCGCCTGCAACAGTCCGCCCAGAAAAGCAAACCAATACGGCTTATCGGTCACCGTGGTGAACGTTTGGGTGAAGAGATAGGCGAGCGGCTGACGGGGAGCAAATAATGCCAGCGCCAGCACCACCACCGCCGCGCCGGCGACGTGATAGACCGCGCTGAAATCGTTGAGCCGCGCGACCGTTCGAATGCCGACATGGTTGAGAATCGCGTGCGACAGCAACAAGGCCCAAAACACGCTCATGAAATTCGCCGGCGTTTCTTTCAATCCGAGCAACGGGACCATGAATTGCGCGCAGCCGTAGTCGATCCCGGCAATCGCTGCGATCAAGCCGATCAGGTTCAGCCACGCCGCCATCCAGCCCCACGTTGGGCCGCCCAGGAACGATGCCCAA
>WNFU01012957.1_pt1 | contig 11758 bp, 8 predicted proteins | sample 5400121 | NCBI WGS metagenome assembly WNFU01 (sample SAMN13153360, study PRJNA577476) | soil metagenome | isolation source: 100 cm soil or saprolite under grassland replicate 1 | place: USA:California | collected 2016-06-15 | reverse complement strand
CGAAATCGCGATGCCGTCCGGCTGCGCGAAATCGCCCTTCACGGTCGTGACCACGCGCCAGCGCCGGGCATCCACGACCGTCACGTCGTTCGACCGCTGGTTCGGCACCCACACCTCGGCGCCGTCCGGCGTGAACGTGACGAGCCAGGGCCAATCGCCGGTCACCACCTTCTGCACGAGCTTGGGCTTGGCGGGATCGGCGAGATCGAACACGAGCAGCCTGCCGGTGAGCTGCGCCGTGGCGACGAGCGTGCGGCCGTCCGGAGACACCGCGAGCTGGACCATGACCTGGCTGGTGTCGCCGCCGGGCACGTCGACGATCCCTACCTGCTCGCGCTTCGCATCATAGACCGCAATCTGATTGGCGCCGAGGCTCCCGATGTAGGCGTGCTGGCCATCGGGCGCCACGGCCAGGCCGTGTGGACGAGGGATCAGAACCTCGACCTCCTCCACCGTCATCGACTTCTTGTTAATCACCGCGATACGCGCCGGCGCGTTGACCGCCGACATCGAGCGCGTCGCGTACAGCAGGTCGCTCTTGGGGTCGAGCGCGAGCAACCCCGGCGTCACGGTTTCCGCCTTGGCGACGACGTGATTGGCGCGGTCGAGCTTCACCACCGCGTTGTCACCGACGAGCGAGACGTACCAGTACGAGCCGTCCGGCTCGACGACGATGTGATGCGGCTTGGGATGCGCCGAGAAGCCCAGCGTGGTGAAATCGACGATCGCGACGACGGAGTCCGTCGCCGCGTCGATGACCGTGACTTTCCCGGACGCTTGATTCGCGACGTAGACGAAAACCGGCGAAAGCAGCGCGAGTAAAAAGTTCATGGCACCGGCGGCGTCGGGTGTTTCTTCAAGATGAAGAGCCCCTCGCTCATGCTCGAGACGGCCACGACGCCGCTCTTGAAGAACGGATAATTACCCCACGTCCCTTCGAACCCAGGCTCATCGGGTCCCACGGGATGCGTATCGAAGAACCCGATCTCCTTGGGATGCAACCGATCGGTGATGTCGAGCACCCGCAAGCCGCTGACGTAGTTCGACTGGTACATCGTGTTCCCGACCAGCCAGAGGTTGTGGTCGGTCGCCTTATTCTTCGAGATGTACTGTCCCGCCAGCACCGGGTTCTCGAGATCGCTGACGTCCCAGATCAGCGTGCGGGTGCCGTCGACCAGCCCCTGGATCTCGTCCAACTCATCGTCCTCGTACATGTAGCGGTGATCGTCGGTAATCCAGCCCTGGTGCACGTAGCCTACGTTGGGATACGTCGCACGTGAGATCGCGACCGGATGCGCCTTGTCCGTCACGTCAGCGACCGAGAGATGGGTTTCATTCCACCCAAAGCAGATCTGGCGGCCCTGGTACTTGGTCGTCGGTCCGTGATACACGACGCACTGCGCGTCGTGCGTGTAGCCGGTGCCCTGCCGGCCGGTCGCGGGATCGGAGAAGCAGCCCGCGAACTTGGGATGCAGCGGATCGTGCACGTCCACCATGTGCAGGCCGCCGCCGCACATCTCACCGCCCGAGTTCGAGCCCGTGAGATACATGAAGCCGCTCACGGTATCGGCGACGATGTCGTGGACGCTGTGCGCCAGACTGTAATGCGCATCCTCGGTGAACGACTGCCGCGTTCTCACACCGCGCAGCCGATCGAGGTCGAAGATCTGCACACCGTGATTGCGCGCGCCATCGGACACGATGAACGCGTAATGCTTGTAGGTCTTGATCTCACGCCAGAACGTGCCCGGCGAACTGGCGGTCTTCGGCAGATCGCCGAGGTAGATGGGACGGCTGGGATCGGTGATATCGACGAACGACGTCCCGTCCACGCGACCGACGATCGCGATCGCTTTGCCCGTGACCGGATCATCATAGCCCCAGATATCACTCAACTGCACGCCGCGTTTGCCTCCCATCGCGGACACCGGCAGGAACGACATCAGGTCCACCTGATTGCAATCGAAGATCTGCACTTTGCCGTTCGTACACTCGCGATTCGCACCGGTGATCGCGGGCAGCGTCGTGACGTCCCCCACGAGCCGCGCCGCGAGCGCCCAGGTGCCGGTTGGACGGCGCGTGTACACCGCCACACCGCCTTCGCCGTAGTCCTGGTTGGCGATCGTGATCGCCGCGAGCGAGCCGGCGACGGCGATGCGCTGCCCGAACTGGGCGCCGTCTTCCACACCGGCGAGTCCCATCTTGGTGGCGCTCGAGAAGCCGGTGGAATCACGCGTGAACCGATAGACGGCGCCCCGGAACTGATTCGCGCCGCTGCCCGACACCCACAGCTCGTTGCCCACCTCGGCGATCGAGCCGCCAAACCGCATCCCGAACGATCCGTCGAACGGCAGCGCGCGCGTCACCGGGCTCCAGCGACCCGTCACGGAATCGCGGTTGTAGAACCACACGGCGCCCGCGGCGCGGTCCTGCCACGCGCCAATGATGGCGGTATCGCCGCGCAGGATGATCGCGCTGCCGAAGCCGCTGTTCCGTGCCGTCACCGGACCGGGCGGCGAGAGCTTGGTTTCCAACTTCCATCCGCCCGAGGCATCGCGATTGAACACGTAAACCGCGCCGTTGCCCGAGTCCGCACGGAAATTGCCGATCATGACACGCGAGCCCGAGGCGGAGATCGCGTTGCCGAACGTTGCACCGCCGGATGTGTCGCTGCTCGCGAGCGTGGTCTCCGCGGTCCATGTGCCCCCTGTGGTGCGGAAGACAAAGACCGAGCCATTGCGACGCGTGAAGACCATCGAACCAAATCCGCGGATGCCGGTCGCGATGTAGGCACGCCCACCGCCGAGCACGATCGACGAGCCGAACGCGTCGCCCGCATGACGTTCCGGAGCCGTGAAGCTGCCGCTCTGGCGCCAGCCACCCGTAGCGTCCTTGGTGAAGACATAAACGACGCCGCTCCCCGAGTCCGCCGTGGCGTTACCGATCAACAGCGTGTTGCCGTCGACGGCGATCGCCGATCCGAAGCCGTCGTCGTTGCTGGCATCGGCACGCGTGATCCTCTTCGCGACGCGCCAGGCGCCCTGTGCGTCCGGCCGGAATACGTAGACCACGCCGGGACCATAGGAGTTGTTTGGCTGGCCGACGAAGACCTCACGACCGCTGACGGCGAGGGCGGAACCGAACGCGCCCTGCGCCGCGAGTGCTGCGGGCAGAGCGGTAAGCACGACGGCGATCAGAGCGAGTTTGCGATGCAACACGAAACGAGACTCCGAGAAGGTGAGGAGTGGAGATATGGAGCGAAACCGTTGCTGCTGCAAGACAACAACGTGTCAGGCGAAGAGTTGAGAGGATTGGGAGCTAGAAGGTGGCGGCGGCCGCATCGCCGCCAGCGCCCGACCCGCGTCGGTCCAGCGTGAGCGCATCCATTCGGTGAGCCATAGCGGCAGCGTGCGCGTACGCTCGAGCGGCTCTTCCCCGATCGTCGGCTTCGTGCCGCTGAGCATTTCGCGCGCGAGCACCTGCACCGCCGCCATGTCGTTGCGCGGCGTCGCCGGCTTGCCGAGCGCGCTCGGGATCCCAGTGTCGGCAACGAGCACGCCTTCGTCGGCCAAGAGCACGTTCTCCGGCTTCAGCTCGCCATGCGAGATCTCCGCGGCGTGCGCGTGGGCCAGTCCGCTGAGAATGCTGCGCAGAATCTCGACTGCTCGCGCCAGCGGGATCGCGCCGTTGTTGCCGATCCAGGCGCGCAGCGTCGTCCCCGGGACGAAGGGGCGCGTGTGATAGACGAAGGAGCCTGCCCGACCCGCACCGCGGGGACGCACGAGATTCGGATGTTGCAGCCGCTCGCCGACCAACAGAACGGCGCGCTCGAACTGCAAATCGTTGATCCCCAACGACAACGCGGCCGGGAGCACCTTCACGAGGAGCTCTGTGCCGTTTTGCGATTGGGTTGCGACGAAGAGCCGGTATTCACCCACCGGTCGCACTTCACGCTCGATCCGATACAAGGGGCCGAGGGCGTCCGCGAGGGCGGTGCGGAGTTCGGACATTGGTCGCAAGTTAGCCCGCGGATATCCCGAATGGGAAGGGACTACTCTCCCGTTTCCCTTCTAATCCTTTGGTATAGGTCCCCAGCACGTTTTCGTTCGGAGGATGATCCGAAAATCTTCTCGCCGTCAAACCGGCCGTTCTCGATGAAGATCTCGGAGATCTTGTTGCCGGCGGTTACGCTGCCCGCGACGAAGACGCCGGGCACCGAGGTCTCCAGCGTGTCGGGGTCAATCTGGGGCCGTCCCGATTCAGGATCGAACGCGATACCGATGCGCGTGAACAGCTCGAGATCGGGGTGAAAACCGATCAGCGGGTAGACTCGGGTCGCCGGGATCCGCTCTTCATTGCCGAGCGCGCCGCGCACGAGCACATCGCGCGCCGTGATCTCGACCACTTGGCTGCCGAGGCGCGCTTGGATTTCGCCTGCCTTGATACGGTTCTCGAGGTCGGGGCGGAGCCAGTACTTCACGCTCTTGGGCCAGGTCTTGCCGCGATAGACGATCGTGGTGCGGGCACCGGCGCGAAACAGCTGCAACGCTGCTTCGACCGCCGAGTTCTTGCCGCCGATCACCACGACATCGAGGCCGTAAGAGAGGTGCGCTTCGTCGAAGTAATGACGGACGTGGGGTAGATCTTCGCCGGGGACGCCGAGCGTGTTGACGTGGTCGAAATAGCCCGTCGCCAGCACCAGCTTGTCGCAGGAGATCGGTTCTCGACCCAATCGCGTCTCCACTTCGCGGACGCCGACGAGTTTGGTGTATGTCCGAACGCGAATCCCCTCGACGCGGGCGACGCCGCGATAGTACTTCAGCGCCTCCTCGCGTGTGGCCTTGGCACCGGCGCACACCAGCGGGTGACCGCCGATCTCGAGGCGCTCGGCGGTCGTGAAGAAGGTCATGTTGATGGGGTAGCGCACGATCGAATTTGCCAGCGCGCCCGCGTCGATCACGAGAGGATCGATGCCGCGGCGTTTGGCGGAAATGGCGCACGCCAGGCCGATCGGCCCGGCGCCGGCGATGATCGCGGTTTCATGCTGCATGGATCGCAAATCTAGTAGTAGGGGCGCAGCATGCTGCGCCCCTACGAATTCGCGACGTTCCAGGGAGGCCGCGCGTCTGGTTTAACATGACACTCACACTCGCCCTCCTCATCGCCGCCCAAACTCAGGGCTGGCAAGCAAGCGTCGATAGCCTCGCCAGACTCGATCAGTTCTCGGGCGTCGTGCTCGTGGCCCGAAATGGGGTTCCCGAGTTCGAGCGCAGCTACGGCATGGCCGATCGTGAAGCGAGCCGACCCAACACGCTGGAAACGTCGTTCAACCTCGGCTCGATCAACAAGTTCTTCACGCAGATCGCGATCAAGCAGCTCGAGGCGGCGGGGAAACTGAACGTCGACTCCTCTCTCGCCCGGGCCTGGCCCGACTACCCGAATCAAGAGGTCGCTCGACGCGTGACGATCCGCCAGATCCTGCAACATCGCTCCGGCATTCAAGGCAACATCTTTGGCGCGCCGCCGGGCAAGACCCGCCACGACGTCGTGAGCCTGCAGGATTATTTCGAGCTGTTTAAGAACGAGCCGCTCCAGTTCGAGCCCGGATTGCGCCAGCAATACTCCAACGCCGGCTACATCGTACTCGGCCTGCTGATCGAACGGCTGTCAAGCGAGAACTACCACGAGTACGTACGCCGTCACATCTACGAGCCCGCCGGGATGTCGCAGACGGGCAGTTGGAGGGTCGATCGCTGGCCCGCGAATACGGCGATTGGTTATACGAGAGGCGGCGGCGAAGGGGCGGCGAGGGGCGGCGAGGGGGCGGCGCTGTCGCGGAATACCGATTTCCTACCGGGCAAGGGAAGCTCCGCCGGTGGCGGTTACTCGACTGCGCACGACCTGCTGCGTTTCCTCAACGCGCTGCGCGAACACAAGATCCCCAATGCGCCGGAGGCAGGCATGGTCGGCATCGCGGGCGGTGCGCCGGGGCTCAACGCGGCGATGGAAGGTGATCTGCGTGGCGGCTACGATGTGATCGTGCTCGCCAATCTCGATCCGCCCGCCGCGGAGCGAGTTGCGCGGCTCATCCGCACGGCCCTTGCCCCATGAATTGCGCAACATTATTGTTGCGTAATGGCCAGACGCATTCGCGTCAATAAGTCGCTGATCAAGCAGCGCTACCACGTCGCCAAGGTCGCCTTCCCCGACGATGCCGACCTGGCGCGCAGCCTGGGCGTGCATCGCAGCGCGGTGGTCCGGTGGAAGCGCGGCGAAGCGCCCGCCGCGAAGCATTGGGAGCAGCTGGTCGGCTTGGACACGGTGGTGTCGTTATTGGAAGGATTCCTGGAAGCCGCGTCGATCGCCAAATGGTTACGCGGGATCAACGCGCACCTCGGCGATCGCCGCCCGATCGACGTAATCCGTCAGGGACGGCTGTCCGAAGTCGTCGCCGCGATCGAAGCTGAGAAGGCCGGCGCCTTCGCCTAATGCCGTGGCGGGTGTTTCCGTGGGATCCCGCCGCGCAGCCCGGCGAGCCGTTCTCTCCGAGTTACATCCATCCCGCACAGGGCGCCGGCCGCTTTGACGTCGCCGGCAAGCTGGTCGTCTATCTCGCCGAGACCGCCGTCCACGCCGTCGCGGAGAAGCTGCAGCGCTTTCGCGGCGGGAGGATCGATCGCAAAGACTTGATCGAGTCCCGAAAGCCCCTGGCGCTCGTCGAATGCCGGTTGGGGAAGGTCAAGCTCGCCGACCTGTGCGATCCCGCCGTCCTCGTGAAGCACGACATCACGCCGGATGTGCTCGCCAGTCGCGAGATCGCGAAGACGCAAGCGGTGGCCGCGGACCTGCAGGATGCTGGATATCATGGACTGCGGTGGTGGTCGGCCCTGTCAGGCGATTGGCATACGATTGTCGTATTTGAGGGGAATATCGAATACGGCAAGCCGGAGCAACTGACGATCGACCACCCGATCGTCCAAGAAGCTAGTGAGGCCCTGGGGATCCAGCGCTCCGTTCTGACCCGCGAATGATGTCCACCCGCAGCTCCACCCAGCCATCCACCTGCCGGTATTCGACGCGCAGATCGTGCTTGCCAGGTAACAGCGGCGCGTAGTCGACCTGCGACTCGTGCGGCGTCCAGGCGTCGATCGCGAGCGTGCCATCGATCCAGACGCGCACGGCGTCGTCGCTGATTGTCCTCACGGAATAGGTGCCCGGGTCGAGGTTCACTGTTCCTCTGGCCTGGAGGGACCAGTTGCTTTGCGGCAGGAACGCGTAGCTGATCGGCGGACGGTACCACATGAAATCGAGCCGCGGAACGGTGCGTAGAGGCGCGGCAGGTGAGTCGACCGAGAAGCGGACCGCCCAATCGATCTTCGGCTCGAAATGGCTGTACGAGAACCGCCTCCCGTGAGACAAGAGTGTCAGCGACCAGTCCTCGTCCGAGGCCGGCGTGACCAGGATCGTGTCACCGATGAAGCCCGAGGGTCGAAAAAGCTGCAGGATGCCGTGCGATGCGCGCATCCGAAAACGCTCCGGACCTGGTCCCAGTACGGCGAGACGGTAGCGCGATGGGTTGGCGGAATCACGGCCAACGAACCACAGTTTGGGCGTTTGCCAATCATACGGCCCCCACTCGTCCACGATGATCGCGGAGCGATCGCGCGTGGCAGGCTCCGATGACGGGAAGGTCATGGAGTCGGTGATCAGACTGGTGATGAAGGACGGTGGAGGTTGGTGGAGGATGGTGGAGGTAGTGTCCAGACCCGCAGTGTTCCGCACGTTCAGCTGCGTCCGATTCCCTAGAAACTCGTTCTCCGAGATGTGGTAATCGCGGCTGCGGGTATCATGGTGTTTGGGATAGCCCCAGTCGGACGGCGCGATGGAATCCGCCCACAGCCTGATCGCCGTCGAATCGTGGTCGAAGCGGTTGCCGGCGATCGTGTTGTCCTGCCCGTGCTCGATCGCCACGCCGGTGCGGTTTCGCTTGAAGTCGTTGGCCCTTATCTCGGTTTCGTAGCTGTAGCCGCCCCACACGCCGTACTCGCTGCCCCACGCGCGGTTTGCGATGATCTTGTTGCGGCTGAACGTGACCTCGACGCCGTTCGCGGTCGCGTAACTGACGTCGTTGCCGTAAAACAGGTTGTCGTTCGCCCCGCCCGTCCCCGAATCCATCGTCGTCTGGCCCGCCCAGAGAAAGATGCCGTCGCCACCATGCGTCATGGAGTTGAACGCGACGACGTTGCGCGAGCTCTGCTCGAACAACAGCAGGTCGGCCGAGTCCTGGCCGCGGGTGTAGTGGCCATGGCTGTAACCGCGGACGTTGTAGTCGAGCCGGTTGTGGACGATCGTGTCGTCCGTGGACCGGTACAGGCCGATGCCAAGCCCTGAGTTAAACGAGAAGTTGTTGTCGCGGATCATCGCGGCGGTAGTCCGGACCAGCAGCAACGCATTCATGCCACCGACCGCGAGATTGTTGCGCACTTCGGCGCCTGTTACATCCTGCAGATAGAGCGCCGCCCCAAATCGCAGCCACTCGTCTTTTTCGTTGTGATGAAACGAGAGCCAGTCGACGAGGCTTTCGTGCTCGACCAGGCTGAACAGCCGCGGCTTCCAATTGTGGCTCACGTCGTTGCCGAGGAGCGCGAGTCCACGGGTGCCGCGAGCGAGGACACCGATTTTGTAGCCGTGGATATGGGCGTTCGAGTCCACGGGTGCCGCGAGCGAGGACACCGATTTTGTAGCCGTGGATTTTTTTTTTTGTTATGATGATGGTGGCGCCGCCTTCGATCACAATCGCGGTGTCACGTGCCTCATCGGGAGGCCCGGCGGGATCGCTGCCCTCGAGCGTTGCGCCGCGGAAATCGACGGTGATGTTCTCGCCGCGGATGCGAATCGGCGGGCCGGACAACCGGTAGGTCTTGGGCGCGACCACGATCGATTGCGTGATCACCATCCCCGGCCGCAGCTCGACGAACCTCGGCCCTTGCGCAAGCACAAGCATTAGCGCGAGCATGATGCCAACTTATGCTCGGCGCTGAGCTGCCGCTCATCACTGCCCTGCCGTTCGTGGCGCTGCTGCTCGCGATCGCGCTCGCGCCGCTTGCCGCGCCGCGCTGGTGGCATCACAACCGCAACAAAGCGCTGGTGGCGCTGGTCGTGTCCGCACCGATCCTCATGTACCTGGGAATCCACGCTCCCGAATTGCTTCATGAGAAGTTCCACGAGTACCTGGGCTTCATCGTCGTCATCGGCGCGCTCTTCGTGGTTACCGGTGGGATTCACATTCAAGGCTCACTCGCCGGTACGCCGCTCGTCAACACGGGACTGCTTGGCATCGGCGCCGTGCTGGCAAACCTGCTCGGCACCACCGGCGCCTCTGTCCTGCTGATCCGGCCGCTCCTCCGGGCGAACAAGCGCCGCAAGCGCGTCGCCCACATCGTCATCTTCTTCATCTTTATCGTCGCCAACTGCGGCGGCCTGCTCACGCCCATCGGCGACCCCCCTCTGTTGCTTGGCTTCCTGAAAGGCGTGCCGTTCGACTGGACGCTCAGGCTGTGGCCGCAGTGGCTCCTGATCAACGGCATCCTGCTCGTGATTTTCAATGTCTGGGACCAATGGGCGCTGAATAAGGACGAGAAAGAGCTGCCCGGCTCGCAGCACGAGGAGGTGCTGGTCCACGAGCCGCTGCGCATTCAGGGCGGGGTCGAGCTGCTCGTGTTGCTCGGCATCATCGTCACGATCGTGGCGGCGGGGCGGGCGGCGGCGGCGGGGCGGCCGTGGCCGCAGAATCTCCGGGAGCTCTTGATTTTCCTGCTCGCGCTCCTCGGCTACTTCGCAGGCTCGCGGGATCGCCGCGAGAAAAACGTCTTCACGTTCGGCCCAATCATCGAAGTCGCCGTGCTATTTGCGGGGATTTTCGCGACAATGGCTCCCGTGCTCGAAATGCTCAACAGCTGGGCGCAGAGACCGGACTTTGAGTTCACAAAGCCCTGGCACTTCTTCTGGGCCTCGGGCTCACTCTCGAGCGTGCTCGACAACGCACCGACGTATCTCGCGTTCGCGGCGAGTGCCGCGGGACTGCAAGGTGTTGCGCCCCACGGGGCCTACATCGGAACGTTGGTGCTGAACCCTGACGCCGCGAAGCTCCTCGCGGCGATCTCGACCGGCTCCGTGTTCATGGGCGCGAACACCTATATCGGCAACGCGCCGAATTTCATGGTGAAAGCAATAGCCGAAGAAAGCGGCGTGAAGATGCCGTCCTTCTTCGGCTATATGGCTCACAGCGTCGGAATACTGCTGCCGCTGTTTGTGCTGGTGTCGCTCGTGTTCTTTAACTAGACCTTGATCTTCGCCGCGCGAATACGCGCGGAGATGTCGTAGCCGTCGTCTAAGTTCAGCCGCGGGTTATTCAATACCTGGTTCTTCAGGGCACGCGCGTCCGCGAGGTTGCCCGCCGCCACATAGCACTCGGCGGTCAGCGTGCGCACCCACGCGTCGTCGAGTGGCGCCCCCGCAAGCTGGGTCAGGGCCTCCGTCGGCTTGTTCTCCCGCAGTGCGATCATCGCGCGGAGGACGCTGGCCTGCTTCGCCCACTCGTTATCCGGTTGCGCCAGAGTCGCCAGCTTCTGGGTCGCCTGGCGTGCGACAGTGATGTCTCCGCCGACGGCATGCGATGCCGCCGTCATCTCGACTTGCATCGGAGCATCGGCACCGCCGGCCTGCGCGGCAGCTGTGAGATGCGACGCGACCGCCGTGCCTCGCCCCACCTGCGCGTCAAAGAACGCCATATCCCGGTGGATTTGGGCAATGAGGCCGGTGCGGTTGAGCGCCTGCGCATCCCGCAGCGCGTTGGCGAACTGATCCATGGCTTCCTTGACCATCCCGTCCATCAAGAAGCTGCGCGCCAAGTCGCGTGTGTAGGAGATGGTGTTTGCTTTCGACGGCGAGTGGGCGATGGCGAGCTGAATCTGCCGCCGCGCCTCGGCGCCCTTGCCGGAAAGCGTCGCGACCTCCGCCAGTCCCATGAACGCCTCGCTGAAACTCGAGTCGAGCTGCGCGGCGCGGGAATAGTGCGCCTGCGCTTCCGTCAGACGCCCGCTCCACTGCAACAGCTCGGCATACGAGTCGTGCGCATTCGGATGATCGGGCGCGAGCTCCATGTAGCGGCGCACCGCTTTGAGGCCGCCGTCATGATCGCCGCGAAGCCAGAGCTGATACGCGAGGATGTTGAACGAGGGGGCGTCGTCGGGGAACCGCTCCGTCACCGCGCGCATCGGTTCGGGGTCGCCATTGCCGGGCGCCGTGAGCGCGACGTAGAAGGCAATGTTGGGATCGCCCGGCATCAGCTTCGCCGCCGTCTCCCATAGTGTGTGCGCCTGCTCCTGGTTACTGGCATCTCGAATCGCGAGCGCGACGAGCATCTCAGATGTCGTCGCCCCCCGCATCGCGGCGACAGTACTGTTCACCTCTGCCGTCCGCTCGGCCTGCGATAGCCCGGGAACGGTCGCGGCGCGAACGACGTGTGCGAGGCCGAGGTTCTGGTCGGCCGCGATGGCGGCATCGAAGTGCATTGTGGCTTTGTTGGTGAAGAAGTGGCGTGCCTCGGTGAGTCCCGCGAAGAAGTGTCGCGACGCCTCCTCCGACGTCGTCGTGACCCGCAGTCGTTCGGCGGCCGGTGACGCGACGTTGACCTGCTGCGCCGCGAGGACCGGCGTCAAGCCCAGCACTGTGACGGCCAGTAGGGCTCTCATGCGTC
>WNFU01010617.1_pt1 | contig 11759 bp, 11 predicted proteins | sample 5400121 | NCBI WGS metagenome assembly WNFU01 (sample SAMN13153360, study PRJNA577476) | soil metagenome | isolation source: 100 cm soil or saprolite under grassland replicate 1 | place: USA:California | collected 2016-06-15 | reverse complement strand
TAGGCATGAACGAGACGCAGCGCGACGAATATCCACGCCATCACGACGAACAGAAGATCGGCATGGCGCGTCATCCAAGCGAGGATCGTCAACACGTAGAAGAGAACCGGCACCTCGAATTGATTCTGGTATGCGTTGCAGATCTGGGCTACCTGCGGCGGCCAGTTCGGCTCCCGCAAGGCGACGTCCTGCGGCTTGACCGCGCCGACCTTAAGCAAATTCGCGCGCAGATAGCCCGTCCAGAAGAGCAACACGAAGGTGAGCGCGACCTCGACGAACAGCGGCAGCAGGACGGCCTGGATCGACATGGGGGGCGAGTTCCTTGAGGGGGCGCGCCTACCTTGACGAGCCGCGGCGGCGAAAGCAACCGCCGAAGGCTCAAGCGTTCACAGCCGCGCGCACACTGCGCTATCGCCGTCGGCAATCGCCGCTGTGAGCCAGGCGCCGCCTGAAAACAGCAAATCGCGATAGCTCCGTGTCTCGGCGTCACGGAAATGCAGATTCGAGTTGATCAGCACGCCGCGTCGGCGAAACGTCCGCAGATAGTCCCCTGCGGGAAGGGATTAGGACCTCGAGGGATAATTCGGGGTCTCGCGCGTGATGGTAACGTCGTGCACGTGGCTCTCACGCATGCCCGCGGCCGAGACGCGCACGAATTCGGCCTTCTCGTGCAGTTCCCTCAAGTTCTTCGCGCCCACATAGCCCATCGCTGCGCGCAGGCCGCCGCTGAGTTGATGCAGCACGGTCGCGACCGCGCCCTTGTACGGCACCTGGCCTTCGACGCCCTCGGGCACGAGCTTGAGCGTATCCTTGATGTCCTGCTGGAAATAGCGGTCGGCAGAACCACGCGCCATGGCGCCAACCGATCCCATGCCGCGATAGGTCTTGTACGAGCGGCCCTGATAGAGAAAGACCTCGCCCGGCGTCTCGTCAGTGCCGGCCAGCAGTGAACCCACCATGGCGCAGTCGGCGCCGGCGGCGAGTGCCTTGGCGAGATCGCCGGAATATTTGATGCCGCCGTCAGCGATCACCGGCGTGCCGGTCCTGCGCGCGACCTCGACCGCATCCATGATGGCGGTGAGCTGCGGCACGCCGACGCCGGCGACGATGCGGGTGGTGCAGATCGAGCCCGGGCCGATGCCGACCTTGATCGCGTCCGCGCCGGAGTCGATGAGTGCCTTGGCGCCTTCACTGGTGGCGACGTTGCCGGCAACCACCTGCACCGCATTCGACTGCCGCTTAATGCGGGTGACAGCCTCAAGCACCGAGCGCGAATGGCCGTGTGCGGTATCCACGACCACGAGATCGACGCCCGCTGCGATCAGCCGGGAGGTGCGCTCGAAGCCCTTGTCGCCGACGGTGGTCGCCGCGGCGACCCGTAGGCGCCCTTGCTCATCCTTGCAGGCGTGCGGATTCGCCACCGCCTTCTCGATGTCCTTGACTGTGATCAACCCGACGCAGCGATACTGATCGTCCACCACGAGCAGCTTTTCGATGCGGTGCTGATGGAGGAGCCGCTTGGCGTCGGCCTGGCCGACGCCTTCCCGCACGGTAATGAGCCGATCCTTGGTCATCAGCTCGGCGATCTTCTGACGCGGATCGGTCGCAAAGCCGGGATGCCGGATATGCGGTGGTCCTGCATCAAGGCCAGCGCGTCCGCGAGCGTGGCGCCGGGATCGATGGTCACCGGGTTGACCACCATGCCGGACTCGAACTTCTTGACCTGGCGGACCTGCGCCGCCTGCTCGTCGGGCTCGAGGTTGCGATGAATGACGCCCAGCCCACCGGCCTGCGCCATCGCGATCGCCATCTTGGCTTCGGTCACGGTGTCCATGGCCGAGGCGACGATCGGGATGTTCAGCGGAATGTCGCGGGTGATGCGGGAGCGGATGTCGGCGTCGGACGGCAGCAGTTCCGAGAGTCCAGGCTTCAGCAGGACATCGTCGAAAGTGAGCGCTTCGCGCAGCGTTGCGTTGGATTTTTGCTCCATCGCCAACTCCAGTGGCCCGGCTCGCGGGCTTGCTCGCCTGCACCATCACAACGGGATGATGCCTCAGGCGCCGAACCGGCTGCACGGGGTGTGACGGCCGCTTTGGGTTGGCGCCGGTCGATAGCACGGCTCGGCCGTGAATCCTAGCAATTTGGCGGCAATTCCCCGAAAGCAGCGATATCTGGCCGCCATCGCTTCATCGCCGCGGCCTTCCTCGGCTCGAATCAGGGCCGCCAGCCCGGCGGCGGCCCGTGCCGTTCGATCGCGTCCACCAGCTCGCGATGTTTGCGGTCCTCGCGCTTCATATGGACCGCGATGACGGCATGCAGTGACGGAACCAGGAAGGCGGCGGGAAAGATGAACCCGAGCAGAATGCAGGGCACGATCAGAATGAGATTGAAGATCGCCGCGAACGGTTGGCCGTTCAGCAGCAGGCCGAGCGGCGGCAGAAGAACCGCTAGCAAGTAGATCATCGCCAAACTCCTGAGCCGAGCGCCAAATTTATGTGGGGTGGCGCCCACTTCGGCACAATGGGCGCTGGTCCGAGCCCGCACCGATTCTGTAACGTGCCCCAATGCCCGACCTTTCCAACCATTCCGCAACCCCGACGCCTGCCCGCTCGCCTCGCGCGAACGCACCGATGCCGCAGCGCTAATCCATGGTGGCAAAACGCATCGTGCCGCTGATCGTGGCGGTCGCCCTGTTCATGGAGAACATGGATTCGACCGTGATCGCCACGTCGCTGCCGGCGATCGCCGCCGACATCGGCACGAGCCCATTGACGCTCAAGCTTGCGGTCACGTCCTACTTGCTGTCGCTTGCGGTCGTCATCCCGATCAGCGGCTGGACCGCCGATCGTTTCGGCGCGCGCACCGTCTTTCGCGGGGCGATCGCGGTATTCATGCTCGGCTCGATCGGCTGTGCGCTCTCGGATTCGCTCTATCAGTTCGTGATAGCGCGCATCGTCCAGGGTGTGGGCGGAGCAATGATGACACCCGTGGCGCGCCTCATTCTCGTGCGCAGCGTCGACCGGCGCGAGTTGATCAATGCCATGGTCTGGGTCACCCTGCCGGCGCTCATCGGGCCGCTCATCGGTCCCGCGCTCGGCGGCTTCATTACGACCTATATTTCCTGGCACTGGATTTTCCTGATCAACATCCCGATCGGGCTTGCCGGCATCGTCTTGGCGACGCTCTTCATCGAGGATGTGCGGGCGGAGAGCCCCGATCCGTTCGACCCGGTCGGCGCAGTGCTCGCCGGCCTCGGTATCGGCGGACTCGCGTTCGGCGGCTCCTTGCTCGGGCTCAATTTGCTTCCGACCCCCGCCGTCATTGCCTTGATCCTGCTCGGCGCGGTCGCGGCCTATGCCTATGTCCTGCATGCGCGACGCAGCCCCGCCCCGGTGCTCGACCTTTCCTTGCTCGCCATTCCGACCATGCGCGCCGCCGTGGTCGGCGGCTTCATCTATCGCTCCGGCATCGGAGCGATGCCGTTCCTGCTTCCGCTCCTGCTCCAGCTCGGCTTCGGTCTGACGCCGTTCCAGTCGGGGCTGATCACGCTGTCGAACGTCGTCGGCGCCATGGGCATGAAAACTGTGGTCCCGATCATTCTCCGGCGTTTCGGATTCCGCCGCGTCCTGGTGGTGAATGCGCTGGTCAGCGCAATGCTGGTCGCGGCGTGCGCGACCTTCACGCCGGGCGTTTCGTTCGCGTGGATTGTCGGCATTTTGATCGTCGGCGGCTTTTTCCGCTCGCTTGAATTCACCAGCCTCAATACCATCGCCTATGCCGACGTCGACAATCGCCGCATGAGCAGAGCTACCTCGCTCGTCGCGGTCGCCCAGCAGGTCTCGATTTCGGTCGGCGTCGCCATTGGCGCGCTTGCGGTGGATCTGACCTTGTGGGCGCGCGGACGTGACACCATCACGGCCGCCGATTTTCAGCCTGCCTATCTCACCGTCGCCGTGATCGCCGGCTGTGCTTTCTTCGTCTTTGCGCGGCTGCCGGCCGACGCCGGGGCGGAGCTCGCGCGCCGCACCACGGCTCCCGCGGCTGGCCCGACCGAGGCCAGCGATCAGCGAATGGGATGAGGGATCACGGCTGCCCGCGAAATCCGGTCGCCAGCAGATAGAGCTCGGCCGAATCCGATCGACTCGCGGCCGGCTTCACGTGCTTCACGTGGGAAAAATCGCGCTTGAGCGCCGCGAGCAAGCTCGCCTCGGTGCCGCCTTGCAGCACCTTGCAGAGCAACGCGCCGCCCGGGGTGAGCACCTCGCGCGCGAAATCGGCCGCGGCCTCGGCGAGCGCCATGATTCTGAGATGATCGGTCGCACGATGCCCCGTGGCGTTCGCCGCCATATCCGAGAGCACGACATCGGCCGCCCCGCCGAGCAAAGCCTTGATTTCGTCGCCCGCGCTCGCATCGAGAAAGTCGCGCCGGATGAAGCCGACACCGGCGATCGGTGCCATCTCCAGACAATCGACGGCGACAACTTTCCCCTTCCCCTGCGCGCTGCCGACGCGTTGCGCCGCGACCTGGCTCCAGCCGCCGGGCGCGGCACCGAGATCGACCACCCGCGCGCCTGGCTTGAGCAGATGGTGCTTGTCGTCGATCTCGATGAGCTTGAAGGCGGCGCGGCCACGAAAACCCTCGCGCTTGGCGCGCGCCACGTAAGGGTCGTTGAGTTGTCGCTCGAGCCAAAGCTTCGACGACAGCGAGCGGCCCTTGCCCGATTTGACTCGAACCTTGAGCGGGCGCTTGCTTGGGGTGGCGTTCATTTTGCGACTGGCTTTGGACCGAGGCTCAGAGCCATCATCAGGTCACGGCGCCCTCGCCTGGCTGTCCCACACGCCGTCGTCGCGCATCATCTGCACCAGCATGCCTTCGCGCAACCCGCGGTCGGCGACCCGCAGCCGCTGACAGGGAAAGGCGCGGCGGATGGCGTCGAGAATCGCGCAACCGGCGAGCACGAGGTCGGCGCGCTCGGCGCCGATGCAGGCGTTGGCGACGCGATCTTCATAGCTCCAGCCCAGCAGGCGTTCGATCACCCGCGTCACTTCGCCGTCGACCATCCAGCAGCCGTCGACGCGCCGGCGCTCGTAACGTCTGAGCTCGAGATGCACGCCGGCGATGGTGGTTACCGTTCCCGACGTGCCAAGCAGATGGACGTGATCGCCGCGCAGCCCGCCATACTCGGCCACAAAACCATCGATCAGGGCGGCAACTTCCTCGATCATGGCCGCGTAGATTTCGCGCGTGACCCGATGTCCACCGTGGCGCTCCGCGAGCGTGACGACCCCGACCGGCAGCGACGCCCACGCTTTGATCTTCGGCAGCGGCGGCCCGCGTCCGGCCGGGGACGAACGGTCGAGCCAGACGAGCTCCGAGGAGCCGCCGCCGATGTCGAACAGGACGACAGCGTCCGCGCCAGGATCGATCAACGGCGTGCAGCCGGTGGCCGCCAAGGTCGCTTCGGTTTCACGATCGACGATTTCGAGCTCGAGACCGACCTCCGCGGCGATGCGGGCGCGGAATTCAGCACCGTTGGCCGCCGCACGACATGCCTCGGTCGCAATCAGCCGCGCCCGGGTAACGCCGCGATTTCGCATCTTGTCGCGGCAGATGGTGAGCGCTCCGATGGCACGGTCGACCGCCGCATCGCTGATGCGGCCGGAGGTCGAGACGCCTTCGCCCAGCCGGATGATGCGGGAGAACGCATCGACGACACGGAAGCTGTCGTGGGTCGGGCGCGCGACCAGGAGCCGGCAGTTGTTGGTGCCGAGGTCGAGCGCGGCATAGGTCGGAGCAGAGCGACCGTCGCCGCCCTGCGCGCCGTCGTGGCGCGGATGGCCGTAGGGCGAGCGCCGACCCCACCGGGACCGCTGCGGCGGCACCCGATCACGGACAGGGTCGAGGCCGCCGGGTGCCCGGCCCTCGTCCTTCATCAAATTCCTTCCTGCAGCGCCGAAGCCTCCCGGGCTCAACGGCAGCGGCCTTGTTCGAACCCAGATCGAACCAAGTGTAACACGCGGGTGGCTCGCGCAACAGATGCGCGTTGCGCGCATGGCGCGGCTCGACATCCTTGTCGAGCGCCCTCGCGTCCTTTATCTCAAACCGCGCCGCCGACCGGCTCAACGCCGGCAGGCCTATAATTCCATGGAGCTATCGCCTGCGGCCAACCGGCTTGCAGGCGATCTATTGATCAAGGCATTCCTTGATGAATCTGCAAAACGATCCGCACGCCTTCGCCGTGATGAAATTCGCCACCGGGCAGCCAGTGCCGCGCAGCGAAGATCCAATCCTGGTGCGGGGACAGGGCTGCTATACCGACGATATCAAGCTTGCCGGCGAGGCCTACGCGGTGATGGTCCGCAGCCGCGTTCCCCATGGCGTGATCAAGCGCATCGACACGTCGGCGGCGCGCGATATGCCGGGCGTGCTCGGCGTCTATACCGGCGTCGATCTCGCCGACTACGGCACGCTCAAATGCATCGTGCCATTCAAGAACCGCGACGGCACGCCCATGAAGCAGCCGCCGCGTCCTGCGCTGCCCACCGACAGGGTGCGCTTCGTCGGCGATCCCATAGCCTTCGTCGTTGCCGAGACGCTGCTGCAGGCGAAAGACGCCGCTGAGGCGATCGAGGTCGAGATCGATCCCCTGCCCGCGGTGGTGCGGCCGGAGGAGGCCGCCCGCCCCGACGCCCCTCTTCTTTATGAGGAAGCGCCGGGCAACGTTGCACTCGACTATCACTACGGCGATGGCGAACAGGTGGCGGCCGCTTTCGCCAGAGCCGCGCATGTCACACGGCTCAAGCTCGTCAACAGCCGTGTGGTCGTGAATACGATGGAACCGCGTGCCGCGATCGGCGTCTACGACCAGACCAGCGCACGCTTTACCCTGCATGTTCCCTCGCAAGGCGTTTTCGGCTTGCGCGCCAACATGGCGGATATTCTCAAGGTCGAGCCCAAGCAGGTTCGCATCTTGACCGGCCACGTCGGCGGCTCGTTCGGCATGAAGGCGGCACCGTTCCCCGAGTATGTCTGCGTACTGCACGCGGCGCGCGCGCTCGGCCGCCCGGTGAAATGGGCCGACGAACGCTCGGGAAGTTTCGTCTCCGACAGTCACGGCCGGGATCATGAGTTAACCGCCGAGCTTGCGCTCGACTCGGACGGCAACTTCCTGGCGGTGCGCATCACCAACTTCGGCAATATGGGCGCCTTTCTCTCCCCGGTGGCGCCGATGCCCTCGACGATCAATGTCGTGAAGAACGTGCAGGGTGTGTATCGCACGCCGTTGATCGAAGTCTCCACCAAATGTGTGTTCACCAACACCTCGCACGTCTCCGCCTATCGCGGCGCGGGCCGGCCCGAGGGCAATTACTACATGGAACGGCTGGTCGATGCCGCCGCTGCCGAAATGGGCATCGATCGCCTGCAGCTGCGCCGCCGCAACCAGATCAGGCCGCGCGAAATTCCGATCAAGACGGCCTCGGGAAGCAATTATGACAGCGGCGACTTTCCGGGCCTGTTTAAGCGCGCGCTCGAGGCCGCCGACGTCAAGGGCTTCGCGCGTCGCAAACGCGAGAGCCGCAAGCGCGGAAAGGTGCGCGGGCTCGGCATCGGCAACTTTCTCGAAGTCACCGCACCGCCGAGCAAGGAGATGGGCGGCATCCGCTTCGAAGCCGATGGCACCGTCACCATCATCACCGGCACGCTCGATTACGGGCAGGGTCATGCGGCCCCGTTCGCGCAGGTGCTGAGCGAGCGGCTCGGGATTCCGTTCGAGCACATCCGTCTCCTGCAGGGCGATAGCGACGAGCTGCTGGCGGGTGGCGGCACCGGGGGCTCGAAATCGATCATGCACACCGGTACCGCGATCGTCGAGGCGTCGGCCAAGGTGATCGAGCAGGGCAAACAGATCGCCTCGCATGTCCTGGAAGCATCGACCGGCGACATTGAATTCGCGAACGGGCGCTTCGTCATCGCCGGCACCGATCGCGCGATCGGGATCATGGAGCTGGCCGCGCGGCTGCGCGCGGGGCTTAAGCTGCCGCAGGGCATCCCGCCGACGCTGGACGTCCGCCACGTGAGCGAGGGCCCCGGCGCCTCCACCTATCCGAATGGATGCCACGTCTGCGAGGTCGAGCTCGATCCCGACACCGGCGTCATCGAGGTGGTGAAGTATACCTCCGTCAATGATTTCGGCACGGTCATCAACCCGCCGATCGTCGAAGGCCAGCTGCATGGCGGCGTGATCCAGGGGATCGGCCAAGCGCTCATGGAGATGACCGTCTACGACGGCGATGGGCAGTTCCTCACCGGCTCGTTCATGGATTATGCGCTGCCCCGCGCGATCGATTCGCCCGAGGTCGGCGTGCTCCATCATCCGGTGCCGGCGAAGACCAATGTCCTCGGCGTGAAGGGCTGCGGGGAAGCCGGCTGCGCCGGCTCACTCACCTCGGTGATGAATGCGATCGCCCACGCGCTATCCGAGTTCGGCATCCGCCACATGGATATGCCGGCAACGCCCTACCGCGTTTGGCGCGCCATTCAAGATGCGCGGGCCGCGAGCACGGCCTGACCGGCGCGCCATCCTGAAATGACCCAAGCTGCCGAAGCCCTCACTGCCACCCGCGCGAGCGAGACCAAGCTCGTCGCCGGCGTGTGCTTTGCGCATCTCGTGAGCCACTACTACATGCTCACGCTCGCACCGCTGTTCGCCTTCATCCGCGCGGACTTCGGCGTGACCTACACGGAGCTGAGCCTCGCGCTCACGGCCTTCAACGTCGTCTCGGCGGTGTTGCAGACGCCGGTCGGCTTCTTCATCGACCGCACCGGGGCGCGGATCAATCTGATCGGCGGCCTTCTGTTGGGGTCCGCCGCCATCGCGATCGCCGGCGCCGCCAATTCGTTCTGGGTGTTCATCGCGATGTTCGCCGTCATGGGGCTGGCCAATACGGTCTACCATCCCGCCGATTACGCCCTTCTCTCCGAGCGCGTGTCGCCACGCCGCATGACCCAGGTCTTTTCGTTCCACACCTGCTCCGGGATGATCGGCTCGGCCATCGCGCCGGTGACGCTTCTGTCGATGCAGGACGCCGTGGGATGGCGCGGCGCCTTTCTCTGCTCCGCGCTGCTCGGCGTCGCCGCCGCGCTGTTTCTGGCACTACAGGGCGAGGCGCCGGTGGTGCGCCCCGCCCATTCCAAATCCCGAAGCGAGGAGGTGGCGAGCACATCCGCCGACGGCTGGCGGCTCCTGCTGTCGCCGCCGATCCTGCTCAACCTCGTCTTCTTCATCGTGCTGTCGATGGTCGGCGGCGGCCTCAACCAATATCTGGTGGTCGGACTGGGCGCGCTCTATGGGACGCCGCCCGGGCTCGCCAACACCGCGCTCACCGGCCTTCTGACCATGAGCGCGATCGGAGTATTGCTGGGGGGCGTGCTCGCCGGGCGCACTGCGCGCCACAGCCTCGTGGCGTGCACGGGATTGCTAGTGACGGGCACCGCCAGCACGCTCATCGCTTTCGTCGATCCAGGCGCGCTCCTGCTCGTCCTGATCGCGTCGCTGAGCGGTTTCGCGAGCGGCATGACCATGCCTTCGCGCGACATGATCGTGCGCTCGGTCACTCCGCCCGGCTCGTTCGGCAAGGTGTTCGGCTTCGTCACCACGGGCTTCCATATCGGCGGCATGGTGGCGCCCTTGATCTTCGCGCAGTTCCTCGACCACGGATATCCGCGCGCGGTGTTCCTCTACGTCGCCGCCTGCGCGCTGGTGGCTATTGGCACCGTTACGTTTGGGATGTCCGGCCGCCGCACCGCGTGAACGGCGGCCGCCGCACCAGCGAGACGGGCACTGCTGGTGTCGCTTGGAAAGCGCTGCGAGATGTCCTAAATCTGCTGGCATCAAGGCTGGCGCGTACGTCTTCCGAACTGGGGGATAGTTCAATGGTAGAACAGCGGACTCTGACTCCGTTAATCTAGGTTCGAATCCTAGTCCCCCAGCCATTGATCTGTCGCAGCTTTTCACGTTTCACCATCAGAACAGGTAGACCGGTTTGAAACTCGGTTTGAAGATTTCGTTCCCTTTTCGAGCTTCCTAATCGCGCTTTCGCCGAGCGCAGAATCCCGGTGCAGATAGTTGGCGTCGAGGATTGAGCGCACGTCGCGCAGCGCGTGCCCGGTGATGGTGGCGATCTCGGCTTCGGTGCATTCGACCAGCGCAAGCCGCGTCACCGCCGAACCTCGCAGGTCGTTGAACGTCACCCCAACGACACCCGCTCGAGCGCACGCTTTGCGCCAGGACGCGCGGAAGCCGTCTGCTGTCCACGGCTTGCCGTCAGCCGTCGTCAAGATGATCGTCGACCGCTTCGGCGTCACCTCGAGCGCGGCCTTGAGCGGCGCCCCGACCAGGATCTTGACGCGCGACCCGGTCTTGGACTGCCGCAAGCGAATGTGCTTGCCGTCGTATGCCGACCACGGGAGGCGAAGTAAGTCGCCTTGCCGTTGCCCGGTCCATAAGGCGAGCAGCAAGGGCAGGTGCAGATGTGCTGGCGCTCGCTCGAGGAATGTCGCCTCGTCATCGGCAGTCCAGATCTTATCGGCACGCGAACCGCGATAGAGTCGACCGCCCTTCTCGCACGGATTCGCTGCGATTAGGCCGCGATTGAGTGCCCAGGCAAATACTCGAGCTAATACCGTCCAAGCGTAGTCGGCCTGACGCCGAGATCTCACGGCAAGCCGATCCCGCCACGCCATGAACACTCCACGCGACCGGCGATCGGTCAGCGCCGATAGAGGGAAATCGCCGAATGTCTTCTCAATCGTCAGAATGTGCCCGATATAATCTTCCCGCGTACGTTCGGCGAGACCGCGAAAGTCCTCGCTGGCTTGATAGCCCTGCAAGATTGAGAGAATCACGCCCTGCGGAGCCGCTACCTTGGTCGCAATCGCCTCGTTGTAGCTGGCGACAAACTCGGGCGACCCAGGCTCTCCGCGTAACAGCGGCCCGCCACGCCAAGCATACCAATAAGTCCGCACGGTGCCATTGGCGAGCCTCTTGGTGGCGTGATTTACGCCCTTGAGCCTAACGCGAACCATGCTTCGCGATCCAGGTATCGAGCGGGGTGGAATCCTGCGCTCGCTCTGCTTCGGTCACAACCTCAATCTGGCCGGTCTGTGGATTGAACTTGCCGCCCGTCACGCGCAGTCCGGCCGCAAGGAAAGCCTTCACCATCTTGGTGAGGTCTGACTGCCGGAATGTGGACGGAGCGCGCGCCACGGTCAGGAAACCCCCTTATGCACCGTCATACGTGGGGGCACCGGCCGTCCGCGTTGCGCGCGGCGCAGCGCCACGCCGGCGGCGCTGGTGAGGGGAATTACGTCGTCCTCTTCGAAGAGGACGAAGTCGCAGGACTCATCCGGCCAGTCCGGCCAGACCCGCCAGCCCGCGGCTCGGAGCTCGTCGACCGTCTCAATTGTGCGCTTCATCTTTCACTCAGAAATGGGATTATCGGTCATTTGAAGTCGTCGAGGCTGTCGCCGAGCGGGCCGAACGCCGGCTTGTTGAAGCGGCGATAGGTGGTGATCGCACCGGTCGAGCTCTGGATCGCCGCTGTGGCCTCGGTGAGCGCAACCACCTCGCACCCCTGCAGTAACCACACGAGGCCACTCTCGTCGTAGCGGGATAGCCGGCTGTAATTCGGATGGGGCTTCTCCGGCGGCCGGTGGAGGCCGAACAGATCCCTGGCCGTCCAGCCGAGGGCCTCGGCCT
>WNFU01008595.1_pt1 | contig 11759 bp, 11 predicted proteins | sample 5400121 | NCBI WGS metagenome assembly WNFU01 (sample SAMN13153360, study PRJNA577476) | soil metagenome | isolation source: 100 cm soil or saprolite under grassland replicate 1 | place: USA:California | collected 2016-06-15 | reverse complement strand
CTGCTCGAGCGCGCGTTGGAGCCGCAATTGGCGACGCGCGATCCGCCGCTGACGCGGCGTCAGCCTGTCACGCTCGAGAGCCCGGAGATACGTCAGCTGCAGGGATCGCGCCATGCGCGCGAGATTGGCGGAGACCGACGCCGGACGGAGACGGTAGACGGTGAGCGCCTCGCGCGTGGCGACGACGCGGTAGCCGAGCTCCACGAGCCTGAGCCACAGATCGTAATCCTCGGTCCCGAAGATGTCGGCGCAAAAACCCCCTGCCTCATCGACAAGCGCACGTGGCGCGAGCGAGCCGGCCAAGATCGGGTTCGACACGAGCATCCGCGTCACCGTCACTTCGCTCGGGAACCCCTGGAGCTCCATGTACGTCTGCTGGAGAAAGCCGTCCGGCCTCAGAATGCGGGCGTCGCACGTGAGGACGCCGGGACGGAGGCCGAGCGCCAAGCTCTCGTCGTAGAGCTGCAGCATTCGTTCGAGGTACGTCGGAAGCCACAGATCATCCGCGTCCAGGAAGGCGAGCAACTCGCCGCTCGCTACATCGACGGCGCGATTCCGCGCCGCGGCCGGGCCTTCGTTGGTCGCCCCCCGCAGCACCGTGAAGCGCTCGCCGAACGCTTCTGCGGCCTCGACCGTCCCGTCGGTCGAGCCGTCGTCCGCGACGACGACCTCCCAGTCGCGGTACGTCTGGGCCTCGACGGACGCGAGCGTCTCCGCGAGAAACGCCTGCGCGTTGTAGGCGGGAATGATGACGCTCACGCGTGGCATGACCGACCGACCTACGCGGCTGCCCCCAGCGCGAGTGCCGGCGGAAGGAAGAAGTCTCCGCCGTCGAGGATTCGGTCGCACACGAAGTCGAGGTAGGGGTCCCTGCCGGGAAGGAGGTCGTTAGCGGAGACCGGGAGCTCGCCGAGCCGGCCGTCGACGTTCCGGACATGCCTGAACGGAACCATGCGGCGGAAGAAAAACGCGAAGGCGTACCGCCGAGCGAGCTCGACCTGCTCGGTGGCCATCGCCGCAGGTTCGGCGATCGCTCGCGCGAGATCTTCGTGAGAGTCGACGTCGATCGTGAATCCGCGCCCGCGGTAATGAGTCCTTCCCCCGACGGCGGCCGGAATCCCCCGGACCGCGGCTTCCAACCCCACCGTGGTCGTGTAGCAGAGCACGAGATCGCTGATCGCCAGCAGTCCGTATGAGCTCAGGGGCTCGTGAGGCGGAACCACGAGGACGTTTCGGGGAAGGGCGCCGAGAAGCTTGGGCAGCTCGGCCGCGACCGGCTGGGTGGTGCCCCACCGTGACTCGGCCGGGTGGACTCGAATCACGAGCACCGTGTCGTCGCGCCGACCCACGATCTCGGCTGCTCGTGCCAACCAGTCGAACTGCGACTCGAACGCAACGTCTCTCTCGAACAGCGCGGTGTCCCACGACAGGTTGGTGAAGGCGCTGGCGACACGCGTTCCCCGACGCAGGCCCAGAGCCGTCCGCACCCCCTCGCCTTCGTGCTCGAGCTCCTTCTCGAAATACTGCTCGTGCGAGCTCGCCCCGGTCACCCGGGCTCGAAGCAACGTGTCCAGGGCGTCGCTCTCCGCTTTCGAGAGCGGTTGCGAGAGCTGATCCTCCGCGAGGCCGTCCATAACCATCTCCGGCGCGGCATTCGACTGACCGAAGACGAGCGCACCCTTTCGAGACGCCATTTCGTACGTGACGACACGCACACCGCGGTCGGCGGCCACGGCGCGTACGGCTCGCTCCGCCGCGAAGAGCCCGTTCAGCGCGAATACGACGTCCGGACGGAAGCGGTCGAGAATGCGTGCGAACGCGGATTCGACCGCCGACATCGAAATCTCGAAGTCCTTCTGGACCGCGGCCCCGTGGCGCGCATGTTCGGCGTCGCCGCTCTTGGTGAACCACGCGACGGAGGGTCGCGCCGAGCCCGCCGGGCTGAGGTCGCCCGACCCGTCGACCTCGACGGGTGCCTCGTCGGACGACGACCCCCACGGAAACTCATCGGCAAGCCGCAGCAAGGGAAACCGTCCGCGGCGCGCCACGCGATCGGTGAAGTAGGCGCACCGGTCGCACGGGCGCGGCGCAACCCGGCGGCCCCATCCGACCTCGCAGATCGGTTGCCCCCCGCCGCAGGTCAGCAATGCCACGTCGACGCCGCGCAGCCGAAGGGCCTGCGCGATGACGCTCTCGTACGCCGTGTGATGAGTCCACATCCGCAGCGACAGGACGAGCACCCGCTTGCCGGTCGCAGGCCGAGATGCCCGGCTGACGCTCTCGCCGAGCCTCTCGAGCTCTCGCAGTCTTCCGCTGTGGGTGTACCAGGCGCGGTCCAGAGGACGGCGAAGTGGTGAGACGAGCCTGTCGATCGGGCGGCTTTCCCGTGCCAGAGCGCTTCCCAGCCGCATCAGGCGACCGAGGAGGTTGTCGGGATACGTGGGACCGAGTGAGATCATGAACGCGCCTCGCCTCGCCATGCTAGGACGCGAGCTCGGGATGTGCGCGCACGTGCGCGAGGATTGTGCGGTAGTCCAGCGCCGACGCGTCGAGGTCGAGGTCATCGTACAGCCGGCGAACGAGCTCGAGGTCGGTGGGAGTATCGACTGTCCAACGCAGATCCGAGTTGTCGTGGTCATCGGTGACGGAGCCGATGACGAAGAGCTCCGGCCGCTCCGATGTGATGAACCACGTCACGTGCTCGCGCGCCTCCCGTGATCGGGCGAGCCGGTCGACACGCTCGAGCGTGTCGACGAAGAGCGCCTCTGCATCGAGGCCCTGCGGATACGTCCGGCGGACGACGTTCGACACGTAGTCGAACTCGGCCACGCCGGCCACCAACGTGCCGGCCACCTGATCGACGAGGCCTGGGTCGATGAGCGGGCAGTCTGCTGTGAGCCGCACCACAACGTCTGCTGCAGAGCTTCGCGCCGCCTCGACGTATCGCCTCAGGACATCGTCCTCATCACCGCGGAAGCAGCGGACGCCTTCCGCTTCGGCGAGCTCGGCGACGACGTCGTCGCGGGGCTGCGTCGTCGTGGCGACCACGATCTCGGAAAGGGTCCGTGCATCTCGCAGCCTGCGCAGCTCTTGAACCAGCATCGGCCGCCCACCGACCTCCGCCAGTACCTTCCCCGGAAGTCGCGTCGAGCCGGTTCGTGCCTGGACGACGGCGACCGTCTTCACGCTCGATCGAACAGCCACCAGGTCACGTCGTCCCAGCCTTCGTCACGGCCGAGCAGGCCCTGCTCGAGGAGTTTCAGGTCAGGGAAGAGCTCCTGGTAGAGAGCGCCGAAATCGCGCTTGAAGAGCGCTCCCGTTTCGCCCCGGTAGGGGATCTCCGTCAGCTCGTCCGCAAAGTACTCGCAGCACAACACGTACCTCGTGGAGCAGCGCACGATCTCGCCCATCGCCAGTGGGAGAATCGCGGGTGGGAGATGGATGAGCACTCCCGCCGTAAACACCAAGTCGAACCAGCGGTCGCGGAAGGGCAGCTCGCGTGCGCTCGCGAGCACGACGTTGGCCTTGGGGAGTATCTCCCGCGCACGGGCGAGCGCTTCCTCGTTGACGTCGACGCCGAAGACGGCGCTGGGCTCCAATAGCTCCGAGAGCCAGTAGAGGTTCGCACCGACGTTACATCCGACCTCGAGGACGCTCGCCACGTCGACCTTGCCGAGGAGCTCGCGCCAGAACGGTCCGCGTCGTTCCCAGGCATCGGCGTTTCGCGCCGCATACTCGTCACCGAATTCCCCTGACCAGAGCCGCTCGAGGCGAGCAGACTCGGTGTCAGTCCTTTTTTTGCTCACGCGCTTTGTCCGCCTTTTCTTTCGGGGTCTAAAGACGTACGGGGATTCCGCGGTCGTGCAGATAATGCTTTGCCTCGAGAGGCGTCTGCTGGGTGAAGTGGAAGATGCTGGCGGCTGCGACAGCGGACGCGCGCCCCTCTAGCAGGGCTGTCGCCATGTCGGCGTACGAGCCCGCCCCTCCCGACGCGATCACGGGAATCGACACCGCGTCCACGACGCGGCGCACGAGCTCGATGTCGTACCCGTCCATCGTCCCGTCGCGGTCGATCGACGTGAGGAGGATCTCGCCTGCGCCGAGTCGCTCGACCTCGCGCGCATGCTCAGCGGGGTCGAGGCCGGTGGCCCTCGTACCTGAGTTGGTGAAGACCTCGAACCGGCCGTCCTCATGCCGCCTCGCGTCAATCGAGATGACGGCGCACTGGGAGCCGAACGTCCGTGCGACCTCGTTCACGAGCTCAGGCGCGAAGACCGCAGCCGTGTTAATCGCAACCTTGTCGGCCCCCACCTGGAGCAGCCGCCGGACGTCCTCCACCGTTGCGATCCCGCCTCCGACGGTGAGTGGCATGAAGCATTCGTCGGCGATTTCGTCCACCGTCTCGAAATCCGGCCGACGGCCCTCCTGCGTCGCCGTGATGTCGACGAACACCAATTCGTCGACCTCGCGCATGTTGTAGACCTTGATGGATTGCATCACGCCGCCGACGCGGCGCCAGCCGTCGAAGCCCACTCCTTTCACGAGGCCGACATCCTTGAAGAGCAACGTCGGCATGATTCGCGTCTTCAGCAAGCTGCACCGGCGGGTCTACGGTCCGAGGAAGTTCGCGAGGATCTGGAAACCCGGTCGGCGGCTCTTCTCGGGGTGGAATTGCACGCCCCAGATATGGTCGTGACCGACGGCTGAGACGAAGCCGCCGCAGTACGGCGTCGTCGCGAGCACGTCGTCGGTCGATCGGCAGATCATGTGGTAGCTGTGGACGAAGTAGAAGTCCGTGCCCGCGGGCAGGCCGACGAAGAGATCGGACGGCTGAGTCGGGTAGACCTCGTTCCAGCCGACGTGAGGAACACGCTCGCCGTCCTCGACCGGCTCGAGGCGGTCGATCTCCGCATCGATCCAGCCGAGCCCGCGGACCTCGTCGCCCTCGCGGCCGATCTTGGCGAGCAACTGCATCCCGAGACAGAGGCCGAGCAGCGGGACTCCGTTCCCGATCACCTGCTCCCGTAGCGCTTCCTCGAGCCCCCGCTCCCGGATGTTGCGCATCCCTTCGGCGAAGGCGCCGACGCCGGGGAGGATGATCGTCGTCGCCCGCGCGAGCTCGAGCGGATCAGAGGTGACCCTCGGTGAGCCGCCGCATTCCTCGACGGCCCTCGCAACCGAGTCGAGGTTGCCCATCCCGTAGTCGACGATTGCCGTCGCCTGCATCCGTCAGCTCCGAAGGGCGTCGGCAGTCCAGCGCATCACCATTGCGGTCTCGTCTTCACGTGCAGTGGAGCCGGTATGGGCGAACCCGGCCTGCTCGAACGCCCGTAGCGACGCGGCGTTCTCGGGCTTGATGTAGGCGGTGACGGCAGAGACCGCGTCCTCCTCGAATACCAGCGCGCACGCTTGCCGAAGCGCATCTGGGCCAATACCACGCCCACGCGCGGCGGGAGCGATGTTGATGCTCACGACGGCCTCACCGGGACCTTCGAGCGCGAAGCGAACGACGCCTACAGGTTGGCCGGAATCTTCGATGACGTAGATGCGACTGTGGCCGTCGCTCCGGCGCGCTCGAAACCACGCCACATGCTCGCCCCAAGCGATCGGCCGAGGATCGAAGGACGCCGCGCGCGCCGTCGGGTCGTTTGCCCAACGCCACAGGAGCTTGCAGTCTGCATCGACGACCGGACGCAGCTTCACCACGGCACCGAACCTTGCTCTTCTCTCGAACGTGCTTGTTCGACGGCGTCCCCGCCGCTCAACTCCCCTCGACCGCCAGCAGAGCGCCCTCGGAGATCGCCTCATTGTCGTAGTTGATTTTGGTGAGATTGCCATGCCTGTCCTTGACGAGGTCTCCGCGCGAATCGGTGGCGAACAGCTTCTTGTTCGTGAAGCGGTCGCAGATGCGAATGAACTCGTCGATCGGCATGTCGATCTCCTCGAGCGTGTCCTCGATCGGCTTCCCGAGATACGTCCACGGGAACTTTCCGTCGTGCATGCGCACGAGCTCAAGCGCGTCTCTGCGCGAGAGCCTGCCGCGGCGGAGGTGAAGACAAGCAATGTCCGTCGCACGCCCGAACCCGTACTTCAGAAACTTGAAGTAGTCGTGAATGCCGGTGTGGTGGTTGTCGAGGTTCTCGTAGTTGACGATTGACCCCTCGACCGTCTTGGGATGGGTTTCGAATCCATGGGCCTGGGCGAAGAGTGCGTTCTCGTAACCGTCCCAGGGCAGGTAGTAGCCGAGAAAGAGCCCGGTGACGCCGGCGCGGGCAAGCTCTTCGTCGGAGGGATACGTGTATTGGACGAGGTGCTTCGCCTCGATCCCGTCCTGTCCGATGAGGTCGGACACGCGGAGCCCCAGGAGGCCTCCGAACTCTTCGAGCCAGCGCCTCGTCAAGGTGTTTCCCGCACTCGCGGCTGCCGGGCCTCCGTACTCGTTCTGTGGGTTCTCGCCCCAGATGATGAGCGGGACCTTGAACTTCGCGGCCACCCGCACCGGCACGGTGAAGATCGCCACGTGCTCGGGCCAGGAGATGTCGCCCACCTGGGTCAACGCGAGTTTGTTGATTCGCCGCCGGACGACCGGATTCGTCGTGACCTCGACGTAATCGACGCCCTGTCGCTTGATGTTCTCGATGTTCCTGCGGCCGATGTCGGAGAGCTCGTCGGTCGTTGCCGTGACGCAGAGGGGGTTCATCCCGAGCTCGAGCAGTCGAATCGCCTGGGTATGGCTGTCCTTGCCACCGCTGACCGGGACGATGCAGTCGTAGTTGCTGCCGTCCTTCGACTTGTAGCTTTCGAGAACGTCCAGGAGCTCCTCTCGGCGGACGGCCCAGTCGACCTCCACGCGCCTCTCGAACGCGCGGCAGCCATTGCAGACGCCCTCCGGGTCGATGAACAGGTCCGGCTTCGTCTCCGGCATTACGCACCGCGTGCAGTAGCGAATAGGCCTCATATGCTCGCCTCCATCAACGTCCGGATCCTAGCGCCGCGGCGCCGTTCGGAAAGTGCGGCGCGCCGCCCGCAGCTGCCGACCCGAGACCGATTACCGCAATCCTCGAGAGGGCAGCCGTGTGAGCCGGGCAATTTCGAAGGCCACGCGGAGCGCACCGTAGCCGTCAACGGCTCGCTGACCGTTGCGGCTCAGCGCGCGGCGAGCCTCGACGTCTTGCGCGAGCTCGAACAGAGCGGCGGTCACGTCCTCGCCTCGCGGCGGGTCGACCACCCTGACCGCTCCAAGTTCGGCCAGGCGTACGGCTTGTGGGCGCTGGTTCTCGGCGAGCGGGAGCGCGATGCACGGCGTACCGGTGGCCGCCGCCTCCAGCATCGTCTGGCCGGCGGCGCTGACGACCAGGTCGGCGGCAAGCAGCGGTTCGAGCAGCGAGTACGGTGCGTGGAGCACTTCCACCCCGGGCAGCGCGGCGATCGGCGCGTGCGGGCCTCGAACGAGCGCCACCGTTGCTTCCGGGAGCGTTTCGGCGAGCAGCTGCGCCAGGTTACGACCGGTGTTGGCGAAATGGCCGCTGCCCGTCGTGACCAGGACGTGCCGCACGCGTTCGTCGAGGCTCCGCGTCGGTAGGCCCCAGTAGCCGGAGCGCAAGGCTGCATACGCGAGCCCGCTCAGCCACGCGTTGTCGTCGCTCGACGGCGAGCCCGCCGGGCTTACGACGAGAGCCGCGCCCGCTGGAACGTCCCCGTAGTCGTGCATGACGACCACCCGGGCCGTTTGCGCTGCCCGTGCCAGCGCCTCCTGGGGAACGCGATAGCTGTCGATCACCAGTACATGCTCCGGAGAGGCGGGTAACTCATCGTCGCTCAGCGGAAGCCAGGTGACCGCGTCGTGCTCAATCGGCTCGTCCGCTCCGTGCGCGTAGCAGCGTGTGTCAATCTCACGAGAGCGCAGAGCGACGGCGACTGCTGACGACCGGCTGATATGACCGAGACCCGCCTCCTTCGCGGCATCTGCGACAAAGACGACTAAGCCGGTCACAGCCGAACTGTTGTATCACCGGCTAACGTAGGCGCGGCTTGAACCTTCAGGGAAAGACAGTTCTCGTCACGGGCGGTACAGGCTCGTTCGGCAACAAGCTGATCGAGGTACTCCTCGAGCGGGATGAGCCGGACGCAATCCGCGTCTTCAGCCGCGACGAGCTCAAGCAGTCCGAGCTGCGGCGGCGGCTCGCCGACGACGACGAAAGAATCCGCTACCTCATCGGTGACGTTCGCGATCTCCCGCGTCTCACGCGCGCGATGCGCGGGGTCGATGTGGTCGTGCACGCCGCGGCGCTCAAACAGGTGCCAATCTGCGAGTACAACCCATTCGAGGCCATACAGACCAACGTCGTCGGCGCCGAGAACGTCGTCTCGGCCGCGATCGAGAACGACGTCCCGCTGACGATCGCGCTCAGCTCCGACAAAGCCGTCAACCCGGTCAACCTCTACGGCGCGACCAAGCTCTGTGCTGAGAAGATCATCACGCAGGGCAACGCCTACGCAGGCGATTCGGTCGCGCAGTTCGCGAACGTCCGCTACGGCAACGTCGTGGGGAGCCGCGGCAGCGTGATTCCTCTGTTCAAGAGTCAGGCCGCGTCCGGGGTGCTCACGATCACCGACGAGCGGATGACGCGATTTTGGATCACGCTCGAGCAGGCGGTCGCCTTCGTGCTCAACTCACTCGACCGCATGGGCGGCGGGGAGATCTTCGTCCCCAAGATCCCGAGCATGCGCGTGGTTGACATGGCTGAGGCCCTGGCGCCCGAGGCCGAGCATCGAATCATCGGCATTCGGCCCGGCGAGAAGCTCCACGAGGTGCTCCTCACAGACGACGAGTCCCGCCATTCGCTCGAGACCGAGCAGGGATTCGTGATCCTGCCGGAGCATGCATCCTGGCCGTTGCGCGAGGTCGATGACGGTCGTCCCCTCCCCTTCGGCTTCCACTATTCGAGTGACCAGAACGACCACTGGCTCGCTGTTGACGAGCTGCGAGAGATGGCTGCCGGGGTGCGAGCGGTACCGTGAGGCAGACGTTCCTACCCTACGGACGGCAGGAGATCACGGACGAGGACGTCGAGGCTGTCGTGGATGCCTTGCGGTCGGAGCTCATCACTCAGGGCCCGATCATTGACCGCTTCGAAGAGGCGTTGGGCGAATATCTCGGAGCGAACCACGTCGTCGCCTTCGCCAACGGCACTGCTGCCCTCCACGGCGCGGCATTCGCGGCCGGGCTCGGCCCGGGAGACGAGGTGCTCACATCGCCGCTCAGCTTTGCCGGCTCGGCGAACTGCGCGCTCTACCAGGGCGCGCGCCCAAGGTTCGTCGACATTTCTCCCTCGACGTGGAATCTCGACATGACCGCCGCGGCCGCCGGGGTGGGCGAAGGGACTCGCGCCGTCATTGCGACGAGCTTCGCGGGCCTTCCCGTCGACCTCGAACCGCTCGAATCGGTCCGCGACCGCGTCGTAGTCATCGAGGACGCGTCGCACGCACTCGGCGGCCGGCGTAACGGGACCCCCGTTGGCGGAGCCGGCGGGGCGGACCTGACGACGCTTTCGTTCCATCCGGTGAAGGCGATGACGACCGGAGAGGGCGGCGCAGTCGCGACTGAGGACGACGAGCTGGCGCGGCGCCTTCGTCTCTTCAGGACGCACGGAATCACGAAGGAGGGGGTCAGCCCCTCCGCGACCGAAGGCGACTGGTATTACGAGATGCAAGCCCTCGGCTACAACTACCGGATAACGGATTTCCAGTGCGCGCTCGGGCTCAGTCAGCTGGCACGACTCGATGAGTCGATCGCTGCACGTAACCGGATCGCCGACCGGTACCGCGACTTGCTCGCCGACGAAGACCGTGTCGCGCTGCCGCCTGCGGCGCCGCGCGGCGGGTTGCACGGCTACCACCTCTTCGTGGTGCGAGTCCTCGGTGGTCCCGAGGCTCGGTTGGCGACGTTCGAAGCCCTCCGTGCCGCCGGGATCGGCGTGCAGGTCCACTACATACCGATCTACCGTCTGCCGTACTACCGGGACGTTCTTGGCTATCCGCAAGACGCATGTCGGGCAGCGGAGGAGTACTACGGCGGCGCCATCTCACTGCCAATCTTCCCTGCGATGAATGAAGCCGACATCGAGCGCGTCGTTGCCGAGCTCGAGCAGGCGCTGCCGTGACGATCCACACGCCGTGAACACGAACGGAGACCCGTACTTCCAGCCGACGTTCGCGATCGGAGATCGCCGCGTCGGCCCAGGCAGCCCCGTCTACGTGATTGCGGAGGCGGGTGCGAACCACAACGGAGACCTTGCGACCGCCAAGGAGCTCGTCGACGTGGCGGTCGAGGCAGGCGCGGATGCCGTCAAGTTCCAGACGTACACAGGCACGGCGCTGTACTCGTCGAAGACGCCTCGTTTCGAGTACTTGAACGACGAGCGAGGTGCGGCTGAGATCCTCGACGCCCTGGCGCTCCCACGCGAGTGGCAGCCCGAGCTGGCCGAGTACGCACGGTCGCGCGGAATTGCATTTTTCTCGACGCCTTTCGACAACGACGCCGTCGACGCGCTATCCGCGGTAGGTGTCCCCGCGTTGAAGATTGCGTCGTTCGAGCTCGTGGATCTCCCGTTGATTCGGTATGTCTCGGCGGTCGGAGTGCCCGTCATCCTCTCGACCGGCATGGCCACCTACGGAGAGATCGAGGATGCTCTTGCAGCTGTGAAGGAGAGCGGGAACCGCAAGGTCGCGTTGCTCCGATGCGCGTCTCTCTATCCGGCGCCCGCTGAGATCATGAATCTGCGCGCGATGGCGACGATGCGCGAGGCCTTTGGCGTTCCCGTCGGGTTGTCCGATCACACGAGCGGCATCTCGGTACCGATCGGCGCAACCGCTCTGGGAGCCGAGTTGATCGAGAAGCACTTCACGCTCAGCCGCACGATGGAGGGTCCCGATCACGCCTTCGCCCTCGAACCCGACGAGTTGCGCGCGATGGTCGCCGGCGTCCGCGAGGTCGAGGCGGCGATGGGTACCGGACGTCTTGAAGGGCCTTCCGATGCCGAGGCGAAGGAGATGTACCGACTCGGCCGTCGCAGTGTCGTCGCGGCCGCCGACATTCCCGCAGGCACGCTGATCACGCGCGAGATGCTGACGACCAAGCGTCCCGGCTACGGGATCAAGCCGAAGGACCTCGACCTGGTCGTCGGTCGTCCCGCCCGCGTCGACATCGAATTCGACGACGTCATCACCTGGGAGATGGTGTAGAGGTAGGGGAAAGCCCAAACGGCGTCAGGAAGCCGCTCATGTCGGCCCGCTGCTCCCGCCTGTCGGAAGCGCAACGTAGTTGGCGTATTCGAAGATCTCCAATCGTTCGCTGTAGTCGAGCGGCCATAACGCTTCCGGCAGCAGACGGTGGATGCGGTACGCAGGCTCGAGCACATCGAAGAAGTCCCGCAGAGCATGGTGCGCGTCAATTGCGGTACCGCCGAATTCGAACTCGATGACGCCGATGCGTGTGCCGAGCATGTCTCCGGCGCCGCGGAGGACATCGAGTTCGGCACCCTCCGCATCGATCTTGAGCAGGTCGATCCGTTCGACGTCGAGCTCAGCGCAGAGCGTGTCGAGCCGCCGAACGATGACTGTCTCCTGCTCGCCGACCGCCAGTCCGTACCGGTGGAGGTCGCGGTGGATGAGCGAGCCCAATTCCGACCCGGGCCTGTCCGCGTAAAGCGGCCTTTCGCCGTTCTCGGCGCCCAGGGCATGGCGGAAAGTCCTGGCGC
>WNFU01020955.1_pt1 | contig 11761 bp, 8 predicted proteins | sample 5400121 | NCBI WGS metagenome assembly WNFU01 (sample SAMN13153360, study PRJNA577476) | soil metagenome | isolation source: 100 cm soil or saprolite under grassland replicate 1 | place: USA:California | collected 2016-06-15 | reverse complement strand
GCCAGCTCAGGGGTCAGCGGCGTCGTCCAATACGCCGCTGGACGATCAAAGAATGACCCAACGTACTTCGCCAGCAGCGAGCCGCGGCCCCCCTCGCAGAGGCGTCGCTGAACGCCCGGGCTGGCGGGCAGCGTGACACCAGCCTGCCGTAAGAACGAGAAGAGCGTCGGCCGCTTTCCCCCGATGCGCCACAGCACGCCCCCAATTCGGTACTCGGCCAGCAGGTCGAGCGGCGGCTCGCCGTTCGGGCCAGAGGCATCGAGCCGATCCTCCGAGAGTGGTATATACACGACGAAGCGGAGAGACATTTGTGTCTCCGGCGCGGCCGCCTCGAGCGCGCGGAAAATCTGGTACTTGAGCCAGACCTGCCCATGGCCTCGATCCGCGTCGTACTCCAGCAGCCGGAACGGCGCTGCCGTCATCTGCCCGAGATGTTCGTGGAGCGCCGGCAGCACCCGGGCGAACTCCTGCCGCTCGTCGAACCAGAGACAGACCTGTGCCCGCTTCTCGTGCTGGAAGCGCTGGACGAACTGGCCCACGAGGACCTCGAGGAGCATCACACCACCTTGGCGATCCGCAGAACGTCCGCCTTCTGCATGGGCTCAATGTTCACCTTCACGCCGTCGTCAAGGTCTGGGTCCCAGCCCTTGGGACGCTGACCGGGCGACTTCCAGGGCGTCATGATCCGGAAGTCACGCTCACCACCCTCCGGACCGTCGTAGTGTCCCTCTTGGACCCACTGCAGTCGGCGATCGAGGTCCTGCGCCTCCTCGAGCCGGCCCTGCCACTCGAGCCGCTCTTCGCTCCGGCCCGCCCGGTCCGCCAGCGCCGCCTCACGTCGGAAGCTCTCGATGGCGTCGCGGAGGTACTGCCCGCGCAGCTTGCCCATCCGGTTCTTGTCGAACCGGTGGTAGTGAATCAACGCGCCGAAGGCGAAGCGCTTCGTCCCCTGGGCCGAGGCGATGTGCCAGATGATCGGCCGGTTCCTGTAAAGCCCACAGTGGTAGTCAAAGAACACGTTCTCCAGCCACTCCGCAATCGACGACGTGCGGCGATGCCCCTTGGCGCCCCTCCGCAGCTCGTTGGCGATCTCGATCTCCACCTGCCCAGCCTCACGCTCCGGGAAGAGCACCTGCAACTCCGCGATCACACGCTCCAACAGACTCGGCTCGCCGGCGACCGAGGCGAACGGAAAGATGCCGTCTTCATCCGCCTCGACCACCCGCCTCACGGCATAGGAGAGCAGGCGAAAGACATGCTCCATCCGCTTTTGCTCAGCAGTCCGGCCCTCCATCTGCGGCCAAAGAACCTCAGGGGGTCGCTCACCGAGCGCCTCTTCCACGGTCGCCCGCCCGGTCTTGGGGATGCCGTAAAGCCCATACACCTCGCTGTTTAGGTCATCGTACAGCTTCCGAATCCTGGCCTCCTGTTTAGCCTCAACATCCGCGAGCCGTTGCAGTCGCTGTGGAAGAGATGCTTTGACATTTTCGATCAGGCCATCGTGTACTAGCCACGGGACGCGGAAGCGAGCCGAGGGCTCGTTCCCCTCGTCCCATTTGGCTTTGGACTCATAGATATCGTTGGCATAGTCCACGAGCGTCGCAGATGTAGGGGTTGAAGGCTGAGGAACAGGTATCGACCCAATCGCTGTAGCTCCCCAGTTCCGTGTGGCGACGCACCGGGCGATTGCATCAAAGAGGACGCTATTCATAATCGCTAACATTACGGCTTGGGACGACTCCTCCTTCGGAAAAAAGGAAGGAGACGCGACCCCAAACAGACCCTCTCCGGGAAGCACGCGGGCATTTATTCCGAGATTCGTAGTCTGCATCCACGTAATCCCAATGCGGAAATACTCCTCTTCGGACTTAACAAAGCGGCTAGCACTTCCGTACTTGGATTTGACAACTGTCTTAAACTCGCGGCCCTCGTCAGTCCAATCAATGACTAGGTCCCAGTCTGTATAGAATCTAGAGTATTGCCCACCCTTTGCAAATAACACCCACCTACGACGCGCTTGAGGGCACTCGACTTCCCAACGCTGACGTGTGAACCGATCGATCTCAGTGGTGTTGAGACCACTTCTTGTAACACCATATGTTGGGGCGAGCGGCGGAAACTCTCGAAAGAGTGGTACTAACCAACCGATGTTTCGATAGGCGAGTAGACTACCATCAATGAAGCTGAAGTCGCTTCGAGCTATATCGTGACGCAGGTTTGCGGCTTCTTCCCTGAGTACACGTACAAACATTTCGTCGCGCCGTTCTGGTTGCGCCTTGGCGGCGCGGAAGCGCTCTAGCTCAAAAAAGGCAGCCCGCTCAGCCTCCGTTACTACATAATAGGCGCGCTCGGCCTCTTCACGTGTCGTCTCGATACCCTCGCGCGCCTGTGTGGCCTGCAGCGTCGGCACCATGAGTTCTCGACGAAGATCCGGGTCCGCGAGGATTCCCCGGATGTCCACACGGTGGGTCTTACCCATGGCGCTTCTCCCATTCCATGAGCGCCCTCTCTTCCCACTCGGCAAGCAGGGCGGCAAGCGGAGCATAGTCCTTCTCAAGCCGGCCTGCCTCGCACGAGGCGAAGTAGCGTGTCTCGTCCGAGCGTCGCTCGTAGGTGGTGAGCGGCAGCATATCGTTCTGCATTAAGATCAGGTTGCCCAGGATAAACGCTACTCGACCATTGCCTTCCCGAAAGGGATGAATAGCCAACAGCTCATTCATCACCTCGCTCGCGTAAGTGAATATCTCTCGGTCGTTGTCTGAGATCAGAGGAGAGCGCGACAGCACGTCGCGTTCCAGGACATCCATGAGCGGCTGAATTCCTCCGGGAGGGAGGGGGCCATCTCTCCGGGCCCTCACCCTTGTGGAGCCCAACGGTTCGCCAAGCACCGGCGAACGGGTAGATGAGTCCCATCAGCGCAACGTGTACCTGCTGAATGATTCGGATGGAGAGCCGGACCGTGCTGGCGTGGGTTACGAGATCGATGACGAGTTCCATGGCTCGCTGCACACCCTCGTCCTCGCGCCGGTCGATCTCCTCCTTGTCAAGGCATCCTGCCCAATTCAGGCAGATGCCGTCGTCGTTCATGATCCAGTCCCAATCACGATCGTAATCGTGCCACGGATTCCCGACGACCTGTGGTGAAGAGGGAGCAGAAAAGAGCATCGCCAGCTCGTCCATTCGGGTCTTTGCCAGTTTCCGCTGTGAGGACGGCACCACGTAGAACTCACCAGCCCATCGAGCTTGATAATATTCAGTCGTGCGCCTCCCCTTCCCATTGCGGAAGCGGAAACCTAAATCTCGCTCCTCCCAGCGCCAGATGACGGCACTCATTGCGCGCTTCCCTTAAGCACGATGGCGGCTGTCGCTACGTTCGCTTCAAGAATCCCGATACCCAAGTCGAGCAGGACGAGCAGCGGATTGCGCTTTAGCAGGATCTCTGTCCGCAAGCGCTCATGCGTATGGAGGGTCATGAAGGTCCGTGACACTAACGCGCCGACGTAGCCTTCGGGCTCCACCAACATGGTCGCCCGGTCGATGAAGGCTCCGTAGATGTCGTTGTAGGTGAGCGGATAGGCATGCCTGACGAATTCTTTGACGTCTGGGACGAACGCGCCATACGGCGGGTTCATGACTACAACGTCGTACTTGCGAGACAGCATCTGGATCAGCTTGAGCCCGCGAGCCGTATCCTCGGTAAACAGATGGTCGGCCGGATCAGCAATCGCTGTGGCAGCGAGCTCCTCAAGGCCGGCCAGAAGCTCAGATCCGAGTCTCCGTGCCTCCCAGTCGAGCACTTGGCGTTCGAGTTCCAGTTGCCTGGCATGTTCGCGGTCCATCTCCTCGATGAGGGGAAGGACCTCCTGTCCTGGCGGCCGATCGACGAACCTGGTGAGGCCCTGCTTCCGGGCGCTCACTTCAACCCAGTCGTTCAGGACCTGTGTAACACCTTCCTGAACTTGAACAAGGCTACCGAGCTCACCGACGTTTTGGAGGTTCTCCCACAGCGTTGTGAACAGCCGCTCGCGTATCCGGTCCGTGTCGTTGTTACCGCCAAGACGATCAACGAGCATGCGGATCTTGTCCCGTCCGAGATCCACCGCATTGGCGACGACGAGATTCGTTCGCCGGATACGGACATCCGCCGGCGACAAACCGTGCGCCAACGCCGCTTGCTGGGCGGTCAGCATCAGCGAGAGCGACGCGATCTGAATGGCGCGCGGATCGATGTCAATGCCAAAGAGGTTGCTCTCCAAGATGGTGGCAGGAATCTCGGCCGCGTTGGCGACGGATGGCTCGGCCGGCCAGCCTGGGGTATCCGCCCGCTCGAGCTCTTCGAGATACATGCGGTGAAACAGCTCGAAGGCGTACTGTCCGAAGTGCATCGTGCCGCACGCGGGGTCGAGGAGCGCGATGTCCCGTACGCGCTTGAATGTGCTCACCTCTCCGGTCTCGGTGAGGCGACGGTAACGGATCCTCTCCCCCGTTCGGGGAACGAGGTAGTCGAATGTCGCTGAATGGGGCTCGCCCTCGTTCGGCAACGGCGGAGGCACTGTTGGCGCCAGGGACGAATCGGGATGCATCTGTACCCAGAGCCTGCCGAGGGTGTTGTCGACCAGGGCCTTCACGATCCATCCCGGCGTGTAGAACTGGTTCATCACCCCAAGCTCATACGACGTCCGGGGGGTGCCCTTGTTGACCTTGCGGAGCTCGTCGCTCTCGTGCTGGCGGAAGAACTGGTACACCCAGCCGAGGAAGTCGACCGCCCGGTACGCATCGGATGGTAGGTCTTCGTTGATCATCAGCATCACGCGGGCGAGTGTGGCCTGTGATGGCCAGACGCAGGCGTACTCGTGATCCGGATCGAACAGGATTCGGATCTCGCGCGTGATACTGCGGAACGCCGAGGTCAGGGCATCCCGGAACAGCGCCTCCTCAGCATCCTCGTCGTACTTGTAGCGGCTCCCGCCAGCTGCACGGTAGTCGCGAAGATAGCGCGAGTAGGCCTGCCCAGGGACCGGCGTCACGACTTCGGTTTGCTCAGGCGGGCCTCCCGGATCGCTCGGCGGCGGCAGGTAGAGAAGGCTCCTGGCCTCCATAGCCTTCAGCCCGACGAGCCGGTTCAGCAATGTGTAGGAAAGCTCGCGCTTGACGCTGTCGAAACCGCCCCTCGGCGAGCCTTCGGCCATCTCCTCCCGGCGGACCAACGCCTCGGCACGACGTCGGGTTTTGAGTGCCTCCTCCGGTAGGCTCATCCGTTCCACCGGTGTATGCCTGCCGTCCGGCTTCAGACCAAGTCGGCGGAGTTGCGCCTCGAACTCCTCTTCGAGTGCTCGGCGGATCCTCGGAACCCAAGCCTTCGCGGCTTCCTTGTGCTGCTCCGAAAGCGCTTGGCGGCCACTGCCGTTCGTGTCTGTCGCGCTCACGGATTCACTTCACCACCACGGTGTACCCATCCCGGATGTGCTTCTTGAGCTCCTGGCCCAGCGCCGAGAGCGTCTCGTCGACCTCCTTCTCGGTTCTGAACCGTCTGCCGAGCAGCCTCGCTGAGCCCCACTGGTAGATCTTCTCGTCCGGTGCGAGAGGACGGGACAGCTCCTGCAGCTCGTGCCTGCGCGAGCGACGTGAGACTTCTCCTTCCGGCCGCCCCGAGCAGGCTGTGGACTGATGAAAGCGTGATCGCCGGGTAGTGGCAGACCCTGCCTTCGCCGAAGGCACTGGCAATGATGGCATCCCGCTTCTCCGCCGGCGCCTCTCGATATGTGGCGCCGTCCTTGATCGCGGCGATCGTTCTCTCGACCTCGGCACGGACCTTCGCATACGCATCGAGGTACGCATCCCTGTAGATGCGGAACGCGCTTTCGAAGGCATCTCGATAGTCGGGCCAGCGCTCGACAACCCGTCTTGCGGTGGCGATTGCCGCCATGTCCTTGCGGACCTGGATGAATTGCGCAGCTCGTGGACCCGAGTCGTTGATGGGGTGTGCCTCGGCGATCTCGTTGAGCCGCTGTGATGCCTCGTATTCGTGGTGTCGGTCTGCATCGAGAAACTGGCGGAGCGCCTTGAGACCACTATGGAGCGAGACCCACGCGTCCTGGGTGGCGAGGAACGAGGTGACGACAACGGTGGGATCCTTGGCCGTCATCGGGCTGTCCAGTGCCTGGCTCGCCCCGAGCACACTGTCCGGAATCGGCAGCCCTTGTTGCTGACGGAGCTTCGCCTCATCGAGCGGACCCTTGAGACTTGCGGCGAGCTCACGGATGGCTGAGGCGATGGCATTGCCTGACTCCGGAACGCCCTTCACGCCCAACGCGATCAGCACCCTGCTAGCCTGCTTGATCTGCTCGACTGAAAGGCTCGTCTCCGCAATTCGGAAGGTGACCTTCTTGAAGCTGGTGATCTTCGAGAAGTACTCGTCACTGGCTTTGTAGTCATAGGTCGGCACAGGACCGGTCCCTGATTGTCGCTCCAGAAAGATCGCTCCGGCGCGGAAGCAGGCAGCGAGCACGAGGCGGAGGAGCTCATCCGGCCAGCCAAAGGGTGGGCGAGAGAACCCCTTGAAGCCCCTTCGGTCCCTTGCGTCGAGCAGCTCAGCACCCAAAGGGTCGATACCCTCGTCCTCGAGGTCATCGATCACCTCGAGGACCTGTGCAACGAGCGCCGACTCTCGCTGCAGGCTGCCCTGGGTATCGAACAGCTCGAGCTCCGGCGCCACGGAGTGGAGCAGGGCTATGGATGGATTGAGCAGCGCCCTGAGCTGTTTCGCGAAATCGAAGGTGCGGTCGGCGATGGTGAACAGAGGGTAGATGTTGGGAATCAGTGAGGTCAGAGCTTCGGTGACGGGCTCTTTGAAGTCCGAGACGCCATTGATCTCGACCTCCTGTCCGCCATAGAACATCGTTCCTTCGAGAAGGGCCTTCTCATGGTCGCGCACGAGGGCCTGGCGAAGTTCGTCACGCTCTTTGCGCTTCTCTGAGAGCGCAGTCTGCGCATCAGCGGATGCGTCATCAATGAAGCGCTTGTCGCTCGTCACCTTGACGAGCGACTCGTACCGCCTGAGGCGCGCGTCAATCTTGTCAGATGCGTCGGCAACCCACCATACGACCCGTCCCCTGGTACCAGCCGCTTGGTTCTGTCGACGTATCTCTTCGATCTCCTCTGAGCGTCCCGGAGCGAGTGGAGAGAGGACTCGAACCTCCATGGCGGCGCCGGCTTCGATCGTCTCGCCGTCAAGGGACACGCCAAAGGAGAAAGGAACTTTGGCAACGCCATGGGTGATGGCGAAGTTACCGAGACGCTTCCTGGTGACCAGATCTTCCTTGCACATCTGCTGGGAGATCCGGCGTACCGCGGCGAGGCTGATGCTGCGCGAACCGCCGGGGCGGATCATCTCCTGGATAGCCTGCTCGATAGTTCGCTCGCGCTCGTTGAGGAACTTCCACTCGCCGGTGGCCTCGTCTCGAGCGACATAGCCCGCCTCTTGCAACGCGAGCAGGGTCTTCTCCACCTTGCCGCGCACTGATGGGACGTCGGTGACAAGATCGCGAACGAGCAGCTTCGCCATGGTCTCCGGCACTCGCGGTACCCACTTCGCGTACTCGAGCAACCACAGCACCTTGAGCACTCGTGGCGCTTCGACGGGGAGATGGGGCATGCGTTCGTCGGATTCGTAGATCGCCCGCACGCCGGAGGCGCCGAGGTACTCCTGCGAGAGCAGGTCGTTCTCTACGGCATCAAAGATCTGGTCAAAGCTGACCAACACTCCAACATCCTCATCGGCCACATCCTGAAGTGTCTCCATGACAACTGAGATCATCGAGCGCACACCGCCCGAGATGCGAAATCCAGACAGCTTCTCAAAGATGTCTTGCGCGAGACGGATCTGGTGGGGAAGAAGCGGATACGCGTCGATGAACGAGCGCTCTGTGACCGCGTCGAGATGACGGCTTGCTCTCAGATCAGCGAGCTGCGCGATGTGGCCCTCGTGTCTCCGGTACAGCACTCGAAGTGCTTCTTCCTCCGAGGGATGCTTCTTGAGAATGCGTTCGGAGACGACCTTGTTGATCTCATCAGAAATGAGGTGTGGCTTGAGCTCGAAACGAGCGTTCAGACGACCAATGAGCGCGGGCTGAAAGTTCGTACGGTCAACGACCCTCTCCAAGTCCTGCTGACTCGTCACGATGAGCCAGACCTTGCCCTTGCCCTTGTTGCCGATCATCTCCGCAAGGCTGTTCAGCTCGGTGATCCGCTCGTTCGAGTCGCCGATGAAGGTGCCCATCTCGTCGATGACGAACACGAGATGGGCGGACTTTCCACCAGTCGTCTTCTGCGCGTTGACCCACGCCACAAGCTCGTCGGCAATCCCCTCGGCCGTGATCCGCTCGTGGCGGAACATGTCATCGAGGGCCTGCTTCGCGGCTCGCTCGTCGGGGTACTCATTTGGCTCGATGGTCGGCAGCGCCACGGCGAGGCGCCGACGCACAGTCATCAGATCGTCGCGGCCATCATCGCTTCGCCATGGGACACCAAACGCCGCCGAGTACTCTGCTTCGAGTCGTTCCAAAAGGCCTCGCCGTTGGAGCCGGCGTTCAATTCGCGCCACGACGAAGTTCTCAGCGAGCCCGATATTCCTATAGAACTCCGACAACAGGATCTCGCCCACCGAGTTTGGGTTACTCAAGGACTGGCGGCTCTTGATCTCGAAGGCGATCACGCGTGTCTCGGTACCACGCTTGCTCTCGCCAAGGCGCAATCTGATGTCCTGCCCCCGTGGCGTATCGGAGAGGTGCCTGGTGAACACGTCGATGCAGCGGTCCGCTCCTGTCGCGTCAAGGGGCGTGTTCTGCAGGACATGGCCGAGAACCTTTGCGAAGTGCGACTTACCGGACCCGAAGAAGCCAGAGATCCATATCCCCATCACGTCTCGGACAGGACCTCCACGCCGCAGCGTCGCACTCACGTAGGTGAACGTGTCAAAGATGCGCTTCAGCTCTTCTTCGATCTTGTCGGTGACGACGTATTCACGGATCTCGGTCGCCAGCGAGGCACGGTCGAAGACCTTGACAACGCCCTCGACCTTGACACCGATATCTCGCTTGATGATGTCCCGCACCTTGGTCATCGCAACATTCCTGCCTCGTCTCAGCGCCAGAACAGTTTGACCGTCAAGTAGTTGCCGCCGTCTGGTTGGTTCATGAAGTGCAGCCTCCCGCCGCGCTCGCCTCCCGGGAACGCCAGCGCGATCCGGCAGGGGAGATCGCGCAGACCGCGCAGGACATCTCCCAGACGTACCAGCGGATAGACTGCAGCAGTGCCATACACCAGGATGTTCGTACCCGGGCGCCTGCCGACGAGCTCTGCCAGACGCTCCCGCAGCGCCGCCTCGACACGTCGGGACAATCCCTGAAGCATCCAGCGGTAATCGTCGAGCTCGTCCTGGCGTAGCGCCTCGATGTCCTCTTCTTCTAGGCCAGCGAACATAAAGCCTGTCAGATCCAATAGCTTGAATGGAGCACCTTGCGCCTGGAGTGCGGGAACGAGCGTATCCAGGAGCTGTTCGCGAAAGTCCAGCTCTTTCTCTGGTGGATAAATTAACAAGATCGAGTTATCGGTCTTGATGCCCCGGTCGAGACGCAATGGCTCAGTCATCAGCTTGAGCAGGGCTTCGAACATCGGTTGCATCAGGCTGCATCCGCCAAGTCAAGCTCGACGACATCGCCCTGCATCCGGAAACGCAGGGCGCCAAGCCGGTTGAGCTCGGAGAGCGCGTGGACGACCTCGGTCGAGTCTATCGCCAGGAGACGATAGATCGGATGTCCGACCAGCTTCAGCGACGGAGTGCCGGCGAGGCGAAGCGCGCGGACCAAGAGGCGCACGGGGGAGCCGTAGAGTGCCGGCCTGACGGTGGTTTTCTTTACGACGCCCTTCGCGAGACCGAAATCGCGAAGGCTCGCGCAGTACTTTTGCGCGACCGCCAGCGTAGTCGTCTCCGACCACCGAGCGACTTCAGGGTGGGTTTGCGCAAGCCGCCGAAGGAAGCCGAGCACATCGGCTGCTCGAAGCTCTGTAGGTGCATGCCGCAGCAACGGGAACAGCCATTCGGTGCCAAGATCAGCGACGAGGCGGTCGTTCAGGGCGAGGAGAACATAGGCCGTGAGGCTGCGCTCAGGATCGGACGAGCACCGCTGCCACTCCGCCCAGAAGGCCGCGAACAGCGGGTCGCTCGCATCGAGTCGATATCGTGAATGCAACTCTTGCCACAGCTTGCGCCGAGCCCAGTAGGAGGAGCGGGCGAGACAGTTCTCCTCGATGACCAATGAACGATACGTCCCCACAGCCATCGCCTGCGGACGATCATCCAGGAGCAGGCGCAGCTCGGTGTACAGCGCCGAGCGGGCGGACAGCCGCGAGAAATAGGGCGCACGGGCATCGAGGCCGGCGACGAGCGCCGGCACGGACCGGCCTCTTGCGCGTCCTGAATCCACCACGTGCGTACTCCTACTCCTCACTCTGAGCCTAAGTCATCGCCTCCGACAGATGGGACGCCTCCGCGAACCCGCGCCGGCAGGCCTCAGCATACAGCCGCCGAGCGAGGACTCTCGCAGGTTGGCGTCGCCATTTGGCCACGGCTCGACCTCAGCCACGATGGCATCCTCGGCCGTGAACTGACCGGCGCGACCGGCATGTCGTCGCCGAGGACGTGGACTGGTCGCCTGGGTCCATCGGAACGGATGAACCGCCGAAGCACCCGCAGAGCAGCAGCTCAGATCCGTGTCACGGGAGGCAGCTCATCCTGTGCTGAGCATGTCGAGCACCGCCTTGCGATCTTCGGCGGTCAGCTCGAAGAGGTCCTGCCGCCACTCGCCGGGCCAGCCAACGAGCACGCGATCGTTGTCGGTGGCAAGCCGCAGGAGCGCACGCTTCTCGCCGACGCCTTGCGCCCAGCAAAGCTGCTGACCCCTTTGCCCCTCCACGAGCACCACGACAACCTGTGGAGACCTCCAAGGACAGATGCGCAGGACCTCGGAGGCTGGCCGAAACCCCCGCCTGACGGTTCGCGCATCGATCTCCTGTTGGCGGCGACGCTCCTCCTCTGTGGGGGCGAATCGGACCCCGAACTGTCCGAGGTGGTAGGCGTGGACCCCTGCAGGACCACCGGACCAGTTCACCTCGGCAACCACATGGCCCTTGCGAATGCTGCTGCCGCCGTAGCCGTCATTGCAGTATGGCCCACACGCACTGCCCGACGTGTTCGTCGTCTGCCTTGACGGTGGTCGGCGAGGGTTGGAGCCGCCGCGTCAATGCATGCGCGACGGCGTGCTTGTCCTCCAAGGGAACGTCGCGATGTCGCGGCGCTTCGTCATCGCGGCGCGGGGTCGCCGACGAGCCTCGGGTCGGCGCGGCGCAGCCGGTCCAGGAACCCGCGCCGCCGAGCGTAGCGCTGGCGGACCTCGGCCAGGCGACGATCGAACTCCTCCAGCCCGTCCGCCCGCACCGCAACCTCCCGTAGGTCCACCACCAAGCGCACCGCCTCGTCATAGGACCGCGCCTCCACGAGCTGCTCGACCTCCCGCCACGCCGACGCGCCCCGCCGCCCAAGCGCAGCAAGCTGCGCCTCGCGGGCAGCCGTGGCGGCGGCGCGCGCCTGCGCCTGCCGTCGCATCGCCTCGCGCCGCCGCGCGTCCTCCAACTCCTCCGCACCCGCCAGCAACTGCGCCACCGTGCGCCGCTGCCGGTCCGCCACCGCCGGATGCGCACGTCG
>WNFU01008592.1_pt1 | contig 11763 bp, 10 predicted proteins | sample 5400121 | NCBI WGS metagenome assembly WNFU01 (sample SAMN13153360, study PRJNA577476) | soil metagenome | isolation source: 100 cm soil or saprolite under grassland replicate 1 | place: USA:California | collected 2016-06-15 | reverse complement strand
ACTCGCCTCGCTGCGCTCGGCTCGCGCCCCCCCGAGCCCCCCGCTCGCCTCCGGGGCAGCCTCATCCGGCTGCCCCTGCGCTCGCCTCGCGGGCGCGGCGGGAGACTCGCCTCGCTGCGCTCGGCTCGCGCCCCCCCGAGCCCCCCGCTCGCCTCCGGGGCAGCCTCATCCGGCTGCCCCTGCGCTCGCCTCGCGGGCGGTAGACGCCCCGGACGGGAAGCACGCGCCGGCCGAAAGAAGCCGTGGCGCGCCTGCCCGGTTCCGGTGCATCCTTTGAGTCGATTCACGCCAGCCCGGAGACGAACGACCCATGGCCAGCCCCCGCGTGATCCGCACCTTCTCGATCCTCGGCGCCGACGGCGCCGGAAAGACCGCGCTGGTCGAGGCGCTCCTGCGCGTCGGCGACGCGAAGCACGCGTCGCCCGAGGGCTCGACCTCGCGCCTCGACGCGGAGCCCGAGGAGAAGAAGCGGAACTTCACGCTGTCGCTCCACCCGGAGAGCTTCGAGGAGGGCGGCCGCGCATTCCACGTGCTCGACTGCCCCGGGTTCGCCGCGTTCCTCACCGAGGTGGAGTGGGCGCTGCAGGTCACGGACGGTGCGTTCCTCGCCGTCTCGGCGGCGGAGGGCGCCCGCCACCGCGCCGAGCGGGCGTACGACGTCCTCGCCGACTCCGGCCGCCCCGGGATCTGCGTCGTGACGCGGCTCGACCACGAGCAGGGCGACTTCGGGAAGACGCTCGCCGACGTCGAGTCTTCGCTCAAGCTGAAGCCGGTCGCCCTGCAGCTGCCGATCGGGCCGCCCGGCACGTGCAAAGGGCTCGTGGACCTCGTCGCGATGAAGGCGCACGTCTACGACGGGAAGACCTTCGCGAAGTGGACGGAGGCGGACGTCCCCGCGGACCTCAAGGCCGAGGCGGAGCGCCTCCGGACGGCGCTCGTCGAGGCCGCGGCCGAGTCCGACGACGAGCTGCTCGGGAAATACCTCGAGGGCGGCGCGCTCACCCCGGAGGAGATCACCCGCGGCATCGCCGCGGGGGCCGCGGCGCAGAGGTTCCTGCCGGTCGCGATCGCGTGCGCGAAGGCAGGCGTCGGGGTGCGCGAGCTGCTCGAGCTCGCCGTCCAGATCTTCCCCGGCCCGGAGAAGCGCGAGGTGAAGGGCAAGGACCTCGGCGGCCGCGAGACCTTGCGCAACGCGGCGCCGGACGCGCCGTTCTCCGGGCAGGTGTTCAAGACCACGATCGATCACTTCGCCGGGCGCATCGACTACGTCCGCGTCTTCTCCGGCGTGCTCAAGCCCGACATGGCGCTCATGAACCCGCGCACCCGCACCGAGGAGCGCGTCACCCACTTCTACCGGACCGACGGAGCGCAGACCGCCGAGGTGCAGGAGGCCGGGCCGGGCGAGTTCGTCGTGCTCCTGAAGCTCAAGGACGCGCACACGGGCGACACGCTCTGCGACCGGGACGCGCCGGTGGTGCTCTCACCGTTCGCGCAGCACACGCGCCCGGTGTCGTACGCGGTCCACGCGAAGGCCGGCGACGACAAGGCGGCCGCCGCGCTCCACAAGCTCATCGAGGAGGACCCGTCGCTCGAGCTCGCCCGCTCCTCCGACACGGGCGAGATGCTGCTCCAGGGCATGGGGCAGGCGCACATCGAGGTCACGGTAGAGCGCGTGAAGCGCAAGCACGGCGTCGAGATCTCGCTCGCGCCGCCGTCGCCCGCGTACCTCGAGACCATCACCGCCACGGCGAAGGCGCAGGGCAAGTTCAAGCGCCAGACCGGCGGACACGGCCAGTACGGCGACGCGCACGTCGAGCTCCAGCCGAAGGGCCGCGGCGAGGGCTTCGAGTTCGAGGACGCGATCGTCGGCGGCTCCATCCCCCGCCAGTTCATCCCCTCGGTCGAGAAGGGGATCCGCGGCGCGCTCGGCGCCGGGCCGCTCGCCGGCTACCCCGTCGTGGACTTCCTCGCGAAGCTCACGTTCGGCACCTACCACGACGTGGACAGCTCGGACATGGCGTTCCAGGTCGCGGGGTCGATGGCGTTCAAGAAGGCGGTCCTCGAGGCGCGGCCGATCCTGCTCGAGCCGGTGATGAAGCTCGAGGTGCGCGTGCCGGAGGAGTACGTCGGGGCCGTGATGGGCGACCTCAACAGTCGGCGCGCGAAGGTGCAGGGCATGGAGCCGCTCGCGCGCGGCGTCCTCATCCGCGCGCTCTGCCCGCACGCCGAGGCGATGACGTACGACGCGGACCTCCGCTCGCTCACCCAGGGCGTCGGCTACTTCACGATGGAGCCGGCGCACTACGACCCCGTCCCGCCCCACATCGCGCAGAAGATCATCGAGCGGCGGCGCGCGGACGGGAAGGTGAAGGGCCTCGAGGAGTAGCGTCCGGCCCGTTGACCGTCCGGCAGGTCGGGCGCGATCCCGGCCGGGGCGCGGCAGCCTGCACCCCGGAGCGGTTCTGTCATAGGATGGCCGCGCTTTGCGAACCTACCTGCGACTCCTCCGCTTCGCGGCGCCCTACAAGCTGCGGATCGCGACCGCGATCCTCTGCATGGTGGTGCTCTCCCTCGCGACCGCCGCCTACGCGAACCTCCTCGGCCCCGCGCTCGAGTTCCTCTTCACCGGGCAGGTGAAGGCGCTCGGCGCCCTGCGGAACTTCGTGCCCTCGGGGGTGGACTTCGACGCGACGCTCGCCCGCCTCGACCGGCGCAGCATCCTCACGGCGCTCCCGTTCGTGATCATCGGGGTGGCGCTCGTGAAGGGGCTCGCCACGTACGGCCAGTTCTACCTGATGTCGATGGTCAGCCAGCGGGTCGTCGCCGATCTGCGCCGCGCGCTCTTCGACAAGATGCTCGCGCTCTCGCCCGCCTACTACTCGACCCGCAGCACCGGCGACCTGCTCTCGCGCGTCGCGGGCGACGTGTGGGCGGTCGACGCTGCGGTCACCGGCGCGCTCCCGACCTACGTGCGCGACGGGTTGACGCTCGTCGTCATGCTCGCGAACTGCTTCATCCTCGACTGGCGCATGTCGCTCGTCGTCTTCTGCGGCGTCCCGCTGACGCTCTGGCCGGTCCTGCGGCTCACGCGGCGCCTCAAGACGCTCACCGTGAAGGCCGCGGCGGACACGGGCTCGCTCACGATGATGGTCCAGGAGGCGCTCGCCGGGATCCGGGTCGTGCAGGCGTTCGGGATGGAGCGCTTCGAGTCGACGCGCTATGGGGAGCAGATCAACCGGTACCTGCGCGTGATGCGCCGGAGCTTCCGGACCCGCGCGGTCTCGTCGCCGCTCATGGAGGTGATGGGCGCGGCCGGGATCGCGGCCGCGATCTGGTGGGTGGGAGGGCGGATCCTCGCGAACGAGATCGAGCCGGCGAAGTTCTTCTCCTTCATCGCCGCGGTGATGCTCCTCTATCAGCCGGTGAAGCAGCTCGGGCGGGTCGGGCAGACCGCCGTCGCGGGGCTCGCCGCGTCGGACCGCATCTTCGAGGTGCTCGACGCGCGGAGCCCGGTGGAGGACGCCGGCACGCGCATCCTGCCGCCGTTCCACGAGGTCGTCCGGTTCGAGCGGGTCGCGTTCTCCTACGACGGCGAGCGCCCGGTCCTGCGGGACTTCGACCTCGAGATCCGGCGCGGCGAGGTGGTCGCGCTCGTCGGCGGGTCGGGCGGAGGCAAGACGACGGTGGCGAACCTCCTGCCGCGCTTCTGGGATCCGACCGCCGGGCGGGTCACGCTCGACGGCGTGGACCTGCGCGACGCGACGCTCGCGAGCCTCCGGGCGCAGATCGCGCTCGTCACGCAGGAGACGGTCCTGTTCAACGACACCGTCCGCGCGAACATCGCGTACGGCCGGCCGGACGCGCCGCTCGCGGAGGTCGAGCGCGCCGCGCGGCTCGCAGACGCCCACGAGTTCGTCGCGGCCCTGCCGCAGGGCTACGAAACGATCGTCGGGGAGCGGGGGGCCAATCTCTCCGGCGGGCAGCGGCAGCGCATCGCGATCGCGCGCGCGTTCCTGAAGGACGCCCCGATCCTCGTCCTCGACGAGGCGACGAGCGCGCTCGACGCGGAGACGGAGCGCGAGGTGCAGCGCGCGCTCGACAAGCTCGTCGCGTTCGAGCGCGAGGCGCGGCGCACGATCCTCGTCATCGCACACCGGCTCTCCACGATCCGGAACGCCGACCGGATCGTCGTCATCGCCGGGGGACGTGTCGTCGAGACGGGCACGCACGACGAGCTCGTGGCCCGCGGCGGCGAGTACGCGCGGCTCCACCGCGTATACGAGGGAGACGAGCCGGGCGAGGCGCAGCCGGCGGTGGCGCGCGCGTGACGGCCCCGCCGACCCGCGCCCCGCCCTCGCCGTGGCTCGCATGATCCGCAAGCTCCTCCTCGCCGCCGCCGTCGTCGCGCTCGGCGCCTGGCTCGCGCTCGGCGTCCGGGTCCTCGCCCAGCGCGCCCCGCGGCCCCCGCCGCCGCGCGGCGAGGTGCGCGGCGCGTGGCACGTGCACACGACCCGCAGCGACGGGCGCGGGACGCTCGACGAGGTCGTCGCCGCCGCGCGCGCGGCCGGGCTGCAGTTCGTCGTCGTCACGGACCACAACGTGCTGACCCGGGAGGAGCAGGGCTGGCGCGGCGGCGTCCTCGTCGTCGAGGGGACGGAGGCCTCGACCGCGTTCGGCCACGTCGCCGCCCTCGGCGTGTCGCGCGCCCTCACCCCCGAGGAGCGAGAAGGCGACCCGCTCGGCGCCATCGCCGCGCTCGGTGGCGCGGCGGTGATCGCCCACCCGCTCCACCCGACCCGCCCGTTCACCGGATGGGGCCGCGGCGCCTGGCGCGGGATGGAGGTCGTCTCGAACGACACGTCCTGGGGCGACGTGGTGGTCGGTCGCGCCTGGGGGCGCGCGGCGCTCGCCGCGGCGACGCTCCCGTTCGACCGCGCGCGCGCGGTGCTCACCCTGCAGGAGGGAGACGCCGAGCGGCGGAGGTTCGACGAGGAGCTGCGCGCCGCGCGGCGCGTCGATCCGCGCCGCCCCGCGCGCGTCCTCTTCTGCTCCGCGGACGCCCACGGGTACCCGAGCTACCGGGCGGCCTTCGAGGCGTTCTCGATGCACCTGCCCATCGCGCTCTCCGGGGACGCCGGCGCGGACGTCCGGAGCGTCACCGCCGCGCTCACCGACGGGCGGGCGGTGTGCGTGTTCGACGGTGTCGCGCCCGCGAGCGAGGTCCGGCTCGTGCGGGCCCGCGGGCGGAGGGGCTTCGACCTCCACCTCGACGCGCCCGACCTCTCCCTCGCGCGGTTCACGCTGCTGCGCGACGGGGACGTCGTGGCGCAGCGGACGCCCGCCGCGGGCGCGGGCGCGGCCGTGATCCCCTTCGACTGCGAAGGCGGGGTCTGCCCGCCCGGCGACTACCGCGTCGAGGGCCGGTGGGACGGCCGTCCCTGGATCTTCACGAACCCGGTCGGCATCGAGTAAGAACGGACCGGACGTGCACCTCCTCTACGCGATCGCGAGCTACCTGCTCTTCCTCGTGGCGCTCCCCGTGCTGATCTGGCACCCGAAGCTGCGGCACGGGATCCCGTTTCGCCTGGGGTTCTACCGGCGCTCGTTCGACGTCGGGCGCGGGAGCCCGCGGATCTGGCTCCACGGCGCGAGCGCGGGCGACCTCCTGTCGCTTCAGCCGATGATGAAGGAGCTGAAGGCGCGCCTCCCCGGCTGCTGCATCCTCGTCACGACGATCACGAACAGCGGCCTCGCGATGGCCCGCAAGAAGCTCACCGAGGCGGACGTGATCGTCCACGCGCCCTACGACCTCTTCGGCGCGACCCGCCGCGCGGTCGCGGCGCTCCGGCCGGATCTGCTCGTCCTCGAGTACACCGAGATCTGGCCGAACCTCATCCGGGCGGCGCGCAAGGCCGGGGTCCGGATCGCCCTCACGAACGGGCGCTTCAACCCCGCGAAGATGGCGCGCTACCGGGCCTTCTTCCGCGCCATCTCGAACCCGCTCCGCCGCATCGACTGCTTCCTCATGCGCTCGGACGAGGAGGCGGAGCGCGTGCTCGCGCTCGGCGCCGCGCCGGACCGCGTCTGGGTCACCGGCAACACGAAGTTCGACGCGCTCGTGCTCGACGGCGCCGCCGGCCGGGAGGAGACGCTGCGGGTGGAGATGGGAATCGACGGGCGCCGGCCGGTGCTCATGGCCGGCTCGACGCACGAGGGCGAGGAGGAGCTCCTGCTCGGCGTCCACGCGAGGCTGCGCGCCCGGCACCCGGGCCTGCAGCTCGTGATCGCGCCGCGGTACGTCGAGCGCGCGGGGCGGATCATGGCGCTCGCGGCCGAGGCGGGCCTGCCGGTCCGGCTGCGGAGCGGCGGCGCCGCCGCGGGGCACGCCGAGGTGACCGTGCTCGACACGATCGGGGAGCTCGCGGCGGCCTACCGGCTCGCGACGCTCGTCTTCGTGGGCGGGAGCTTCGTCACGCGCGGCGGCCAGAACGTGCTCGAGCCGGCGGCGCAGGGAAAGCCGGTGCTGTTCGGGCCGCACATGGAGAACTTCAAGGACTCGGTCCAGGTGCTGCAGGGGCGGGGCGGGCTGCAGGTCTCGAGCCCCGACCAGCTCTTCAAGGTCGCCGACGAGCTCCTCTCGCGGCCCGACCAGATCGAGGAGCTCGGCACGCTCGCCCGGCGCTCCGTCGGCGCGATCCGGGGCGCGAGCGCGCGCAATGTCGAGCACATGCTCGCGATGCTCCCGCGCGGGAAGGCCGCCGCATGAAGGATCCTGCGTCGATCCTCGTCGTCCGCTACAGCGCCCTCGGCGACGTCGTGCTCGCGACGTCGATCCTCGAGCCCCTGCGCGCCCGCTTCCCACGCGCGCGGATCGAGTGGGTGACGGACGCGCCCTACGCCCCGCTGCTCGAGGGGCTGCCGGAGCTCGCCGCCGTCCACCGGCTCGCGCGCGAGGGGCCGAACTCGGCGCTCTCCGTCGCCGCCCGGCTGCGCGGCCGCTTCGACTTCGCGATCGACCTGCAGAACAAGCTCCGCAGCGCGGTCGTCGCCCGCTCGGCCGCGCCGCTGCGCGCCGCGTTCCGACGCCGCACCGCGCTCCGCGCCTTCCTGTCGCTCTTCGGGTCCGACCCGCCGCTCGTGCGCGCCCACCAGACGCGGCTCTACGCCGAGGCGCTCGCGCCGCTCGGCACCTTCGAGCCCGGGCGGGTCAAGGTCGCGCTCTCTGCGCAGGCGCGCGCGCTCGCCGCCGACGCGCTCCAGGGCGTGCCGTCGCCGGCCGTCGCGATCGCCCCGGGCGCGCGCTGGGGGACGAAGCGCTGGCCCGCCGACCGGTTCGCCGCCGTGGCGGACGCCCTCGCCGCGGAGGGCTGCGCGATCGTGCTCTGCGGCGGCCCGTCCGACCGCGACGCGTTCGCGGCGTTCCGGACCGCGACTCGCGCCACCGTGGCCGCGGACCTCTCCTTCCTGCCGGTCGACGCGCTCGCGGCGGCGATCGCGCGCGTCCAGCTCCTCGTCGCGTGCGACTCCGGTCCGGTCCACCTCGCGAGCGCCGTCGGCACCCCCGCGCTCGCGCTCTTCGGGCCCACCTCGACCGCGCGCTGGGGTCCGCCGCCCCCGGGGCGCGCCCTCGCCCTCGAGCTCGCCTGCGCGCCGTGCTCGAACCACGGCGGCGACTACTGTCCCGAGGGGCACCACCGTTGCCTGTCCGACCTCGCGCCGGAGGCCGTGCTCGCGAGCGCGCGCGAGCTGCTGGGGCGATGAGCGGCCTCCTCGAGGCGATCTGGTGGTCGGAGCGTCCGGGCCTCGCGCTGCTCGCGTCGCCGCTCCGCCTGCCGGAGCTCCTGTTCCGCGCGGGCGTCGCGCTCCGCGGCGCGCTCTACGGCGCAGGGATCCTGCGCGCCGCGCGCGCCGGCGTCCCCGTGGTCTCCATCGGAAACCTCGCGGTGGGGGGCGCCGGCAAGACGCCGGCGGCGATCGCGGTCGCGCGGCGGCTGCTCGCGCGCGGGCGGCGCGTCGCGGTCCTCTCGCGCGGCTACGGCGCGACCCGGACCGACGCCCGGATCGTCTCGGACGGCGCGCGGCTGCTGCTCGGGGCCGCCGAGGGGGGGGACGAGCCGGCGCTCGTCGCTCGGCGACTGCCCTCGACCCCGGTCCTGTGCGGTCCGCGGCGCGCCGAGCTCGCCCGCACCGCCGTGCGGGACCTCGGGGCGGACGCGCTCCTCCTCGACGACGGGTTCCAGCACCGCGCCCTCGCGCGGGACCTCGACATCGTCGTGCTCGACGCGGCGAACCCGTTCGGGAACCGCCGGCTCCTCCCCGCGGGTCCGAACCGCGAGGCGCGGTCGGCGCTGCGCCGCGCAGGGCTCGTCTGGCTGTCTCGCGTGGACCAGGCGAGCGCCGCGTCGCTCGCAGCGCTGCGGGCGCTCGCGCGAGAGGCGACGGCGCGCGACCCGGTCGAGTCGCGGCACGCCCCCGTCGACGTCGTGGACGGCGCCCTCGCGCGCGCGTACGGACGCGACGCCCTGCGCGGCCGCCGCGTGCTCCTCCTCGCCGGGATCGCCCGCCCCGGCGGCTTCCGGCGGACGCTCGCCGACCTCGGCGCCGACGTCGCCGCGGAGCGCGTCTTCCCGGATCACCACCGCTTCGAGGCGGCGGAGCTCGAGGGCGCGCTCCGCGCGGCCGACGAGGCCCGCTGCGAGCTCGTCGTGACGACCGAGAAGGACGCCGTCCGGCTTCCCGCGCCGTTCGCCGCGCACGAGCGGGTGCGGGCGCTCCGGATCGACGCGGAGGTGATCGCCGGGGGCGACGGCCTCGACGCGGCGCTCGACGCGGCGCTCGCCTCCGCTCCCTCGACCTCGACCGCGGCTGCGACGGGCGCGTCGCGGAGGCCCTGACATGTCCTTCCTCGGCAGGCTCCTCGCTCGCATCCCGTACCGGTGGCTGAGCGCCTTCGGCGCCCTCGTGGGCGGCCTCGTCTGGCTCCTCGGAATCCGGCGCCGGGTGGTGCTCGAGAACCTGCGGCTCGCGTTTCCGGAGCGGACGGAGGTCGAGCGGCGCGACATCGCGCGGCGCACGTACCGGAACCTCGGGCAGATGATCCCGGACTTCGTCCGGGTGCCGTTCCTGCCCAGCTCGGAGCTCGAGCGGATCTTCGTCTACGAAGGCTGGGAGAAGTTCGAGGAGGCGAAGGCGCGCGGGAAGGGCGTCATCGCGGCGACGGCGCACTTCGGGAACTTCGAGGTGCTCGCCGCGGCGCACACGCTGCGCGGCACGCCGGTCACGATGATCTCGCGAAAGATGGGGAAGTCCGGCGCGAACGACCTCTGGCGCGCGCTCCGCCGCCGCTCGGGCGTCGAGGATCTCGTCGTGGCGAAGGGCTCGACCCTCGCCGCGGCCGTCCGCGCGATCAAGCGGGGGCGCTTCCTCGGCTACGTCATCGATCAGAACCAGCCGCTCCGGCACGCCGTGTTCCCCACCTTCTTCGGCGTGCCGGCCGCGACGGCGCCCACGCCCGCGGTGCTCGCGATGCGCAGCGGCGCGGCGGTGATCTTCGTCGTCTCGTACCCGCTCGGCGACGGGCGCCACAGGGTGGTCTTCGAGGGGCCGCTCGAGCCACCCGACACCGGCGATCGCGAACGCGACGTGCTCGTCTTCATGCAGGACCTGAACGACCGCCTGGAGCGCTTCGTCCGGCTCCATCCCGAGCAGTGGTACTGGCTCCATCGCCGCTGGAAGACCCGGCCCGCGGAGCCGGCGCCCGCCGCTCCCGATGCGCCCGACGCGAACGCAGGCGCAGCCGGATGAGGCTGCGCTCGAAATTGACCAACCCGGACCGCGCGCGGTAGGACCGTTGGCGTGCGCCGCCTCCGCGAACCCGAGCTGCCCCCGCTCGCGAGCCTGCTCTCCGCGTTCTCGCGCGCCGAGGTGGTGGTGGTCGGCGACTTCGTCGCGGACGAGTACGTCTACGGCGAGACGGACCGGGTGAGCCGGGAGGCGCCCGTCCTCGTCGTCCGCTACGAGTCCTCCGAGCTCGTCCCGGGCGGCGCGGGCAACGCCGCCCAGAACCTCGCCGCGCTCGGGGTCAAGGTCCGCGCGGTCGGCGCGGTCGGAGACGATGCGCTCGGCACCGCGCTCCTCGACGAGCTCGAGGAGCGCGGCGTGGACGTCTCCGGCATCGAGCGCGTGGCGCGGCGCCCCACCGAGGCGAAGACGCGCATCCTCGCGGGCGGCCGCTCGACGCGTCGCCAGCAGATGATCCGCCTCGACCGGGCGCCCCTGGAGCCGCTCCCCGCCGCGGTCGAGCGAAGGCTCGTCCGGACGCTCGAGAAGCTCGGCGGGCGCGCGCGCGCGGTGCTCGCCAGCGACTATGGCTCGGGCACGGTTGGTCCTGGCGCGATCGAGGCGCTCCGGCGCATCGAGGGCCGCGGCGTCCCGGTGTGCGTCGACTCCCGCTACAACCTGCGCGCTTACACCGGCCTCACGATGGTGAAGCCGAACGAGGTCGAGCTCGAGGCCGCGTCGGGCGTGTCGCTGTCGCAGCGCGGCGGGCTCGAGCGGGCCGCGCGCGTCCTCCAGCGCAGGGTGGGCTGCGAGGTCCTGCTCGTCACCCGCGGGCGGAACGGGATGTCGGTGTTCCGGCGTGGCGCGCCGGCCGTCCACGTCCCGGCCCACGGGAGCCAGGACGCCGTCGACGTCACCGGGGCGGGCGACACCGTCGCCGCGACGTTCTGCGCGGGGCTCGCTGCGGGTGGCGACGCGCTCGCCGCGGCGCGGCTCGCGAACGTCGCCGGCGCGCTCGTCGTCCAGAAGCCGGGGACCGCGACCGTCAGCCGCGACGAGCTCGCCGCGGAGCTGCTGCGGCCGTGACCGGCGTGAAGCGCATCCGCTTCGAGGACCTCGCGGCGGTGCGGGAGGCCGCGACCCGCGCCGGGCGGACGATCGCCCTCGCGAACGGCGTGTTCGACCTCTTCCACGTGGGCCACCTTCGGTACCTGCGCGGCGCGCGCGGCGAGGCCGACCTCCTCGTCGTCGCCGTGAACAGCGACCTCTCGACCCGCCTCAACAAGGGCCCGGGCCGCCCGATCGTGCCGGAGGCGGAGCGGGCCGAGATCCTCGAGGCGCTCGGCTGCGTGGATCACGTGGTCCTGTTCGACTCCCGCGACGTCGTCCCGGTCATCCGGGCGCTGCGCCCGGACGTGCACGTGAAGGGGACGGACTACACCCCGGAGACGATCCCCGAGGCGGCGGAGGTGCGGGCCTACGGCGGCCGCGTCGCGGTCGCCGGCGATCCGAAGGACCACTCCACCTCGGAGCTCATCGACAAGCTCGGAAAGGCGAGGACCCCGACATGACCGCCGACGACAAGCGGCCCGCGGCGCTGCCCGCGGAGCTGAAGGAGATCCTGGCTTGCCCGAAGTGCAAGGGCGAGCTCGAGTTCCGCGAGGCGGAGGCGGAGATCCGCTGCCTCGCCTGCCGGCTCGTCTTCCGGATCGACGACGGCATCCCGGTGATGCTGCTCGACGAGGCGAGGCCGCTGCCCTGAGGCCGCGCGTGGCGCGTGGCGCGTGGCGCGTGAGGCGAGCGCCAGCGCCAGGGGCAGCCGGATGAGGCTGCCCCAGAGCGAGCGGGGGGTTCGGGGCGCGCGAGCCGAGCGAAGCGAGCTTGCGCGGCGTGGCGAGCGCAGGGGCAGCCGGATGAGGCTGCCCCAGAGCGAGCGGGGGGTTCGGGGGGGCGCGAGCCGAGCGAAGCGAGCTTGCGCGGCGT
>WNFU01008591.1_pt1 | contig 11764 bp, 5 predicted proteins | sample 5400121 | NCBI WGS metagenome assembly WNFU01 (sample SAMN13153360, study PRJNA577476) | soil metagenome | isolation source: 100 cm soil or saprolite under grassland replicate 1 | place: USA:California | collected 2016-06-15 | reverse complement strand
TCGGCATGGCCCACTGCGTCCTGCTCTCCGCCTGGGCGTCCGGACGCTTGCGCCGCGATTTCCGCACGACGGTGACCAGCCGCTTTCAGCCGCCGGCGCCGCGCCGCTGGTGGCGTCCGAGCCGACGGACGTTGCTGCGGTTCGCCATCGGCCCAGCGGTGTTGGCGCTAGCGGTCCTTGTCTTCTACGCCTATCACAACTGGCATAGCCGACGGGCCTGGGCCAGATTTCAAACAGAACTCCGACAACGGGGCGAGTTGCTGGAATTGTCCACCCTGCTGCCCGGACCGGCGTCGGACGATCAGAACTTCGCCCGGACGCCCGCCTTTAAAAATCTCCTGAACGAGGGGCGCCGCGCGGTCCCATCTATCAGGTCCCCCTTCGCCGTGCTAAGGCAATTCGAATCCGAATCGGGCTTCGCCAACGACATGACTGCATTGTCGTGGACTCACCAGAGCTTCACGGATTTCAACAAGCACCTGGGGTGGATCCAACCAGCCGCCGGGCGGGCGAATCGGAAGGACCAGCAAGACACCGTCACACAGCGCGAGGATGCTTCCACCTTGTTGGAGGGTCTGCAGCCGTTGACCGGGACGTTGATTGCGGTGGCGGCGGCCGCACATTTGCCCCGGTTTCAAGCTTCGACCAACCGGGACGTTGAAGCGGTTCTGAGCGGAAACCAGCGGGCGCTTTCGGCTTTGGAGCGGTTGCATTTCCTGTTTCAACTGCGCGCCTGCGCGTTGCTCGCGCTCGACCGCCCTGTTGAAGCTGGCGAAGATCTCCTGACCAGCGTGCGCCTGGCACGGTTGGCTCGTCAATCACCAGATCAGAAGGCCTCGATCCGGGTCCAGGTGATGATTGTGCGCTCCTTGCAGCCGCTCTGGGAGGGGCTCGCCGAGCATCGTTGGACCGAAGCGCAGCTCGGCGCGTTTCAGGCGGAACTCGCCGGGTTCGACCTGCTCTCGGATCATACCAACGCGATCCACCGCATCGTCTGCTCCTACGTGGGTCTTTGGCAGAAGTATCCGGACGCCCGTCCGGGGCAGAGACCGGCCCAGTACCCACCCGGCGGATACCCGCGCTCGCGACTTGAACCGCAAGCCTGGTGGTTCGACAATTGCATCCAGCTTTATCACGCCGGCCAGAAGGCCATTGAGCAGGTGGATTTTCCCGGCGCGCGGGCTCGTGACAGCTACACCTGGAGCGAGTTGGACGGGCTGCCACTGGATGGCAGCGCCAACCAGGTGCTACAGCAGGCCGCTTGGTGGGGGGCTAGTCCAACCATGGTCGCCTTCGCGCAGACGGCGGTGAACCAGGCCATCATTGCCTGCGCTTTGGAACGTCATCGGCTGGCCGGCGGCGAGAATCCGGAAAGCTTGAAACCTCTCCTGCCAGCGTATCTCAGCGGCATCCGGCACGACGTGGTGTCCGGCCGGCCGATGATCTACCAACGGATCGATGAACGGCACTATATTCTGCGGGGTGTTGGGGCGAACGGAATCAACGACCAGAGAAATAGGGCATCCGACGATTGGCTGTGGTCGTACCCGGTGCCGACGAACCTGCCGCCGGCAGCGGCAATCGAGGGAGTTCCCGAGGAATTGAAGTGAAACGGAGCGTCCACCGGACCTGACGGATTATCCAATTGAGCCGGGAGGCTTCCTGCGAGTCACTTCGACTCGGGCCTTCGTGCGACGACCACGGTGGACAAGCCATTGGTGGGCAGCACACGGTCGAGAAGCCGGAACAGAGGTGTGAGCAGATTGTACAATTTCAGTTGCCAACCCGTGATCGATCTTTGGCCGAACAAGGTATTGCCGATCCACCACGCCAGGACGCCCACTTTGTTGAAGAAGAATTGTCGTTCCACGGTGAACCCGGCCGCTTCCATTTTCTGCTCCAGTTCACCTTTGGCGTAACGACGGAAATGGCCGATCTGCCGGTCAAACTCGCTGAAGAGTTTCGGGTTGTAGGGAACAAGGAACACCAGCCGGCAGCCGGGCGGCACCGTTTCGTGCAGCAGCTTCATGACGAACCGGTCGTCTTCAATGTGTTCGAGCACGTTCAGACACACAACCGTGTCCGGGTTGAACCGCCGCAACGCGTCATAGTCGGCCGAAGCGCGCAGGTCCAATTGGGCGACCTGCACGTGATCGAGGTGCTCCCAACGACTGAGCAATTCCTCCAGGTAGTCGCTCCGGTAATCGGTCATGAGAAACGCCGCGTGCTGCTTGAGCAGCTTGCTGAGATTGCCTTTCCCCGCGCCCAGTTCCACCACCCGATCGCCGAGGTAGGGCCGGATAGATTGGTACATCCACTGGTTGAAACGCGGCGCCTGCTCCAAAGCGTCCAGCGCCACCTTTCCGGCGTCGGCGTACTTCGAACTGAAACGGTACTTCAAAATGAACCACAACGCGGCCAGGCCGTCGCGCCAGGTGATCTTTTTGCCTTCCTCGTACGTGCGGCCGTCGTAGGAGATGGGCACTTCGTAAATGCGCAGGCGATTGCGGGCGACCTTGGCGGTAATTTCCGGTTCGATCCCAAACCGGTTGGACTCGAGCGGGATCTTTTTGAGGTGATCGGCGACGAAGGCTTTGTAGCAAGTCTCCATGTCGGTCAGGTTGGTATCGTTCAACATGTTGGCCAGCAACGTCAGCAGCCGGTTGCCGGCGGTGTGCCAGAAGTAGAGCACCTTGCGCTCCTCACCGGTGAACCGGGAGCCGAAGACGACATCCGCCTTTTGCAGCAACAGGGGACGGAGCAGGCGGTGGTAGTCGAGCGGATCGTATTCGAGGTCGGCGTCTTGAAAGATGGCCAGTTGACCCGTCATCTCGGCGATCGCCCGACGAATCGCGGCGCCCTTCCCTTGGTTTCGATCTTGCCGGTAGGCCTTCACTTCCTCGTGTTTGGCCGCCATTTGCCGCGCGATCTTCCAGGTGGCGTCGGTCGAGCAGTCGTCCACCAGGACGATTTCCTTCTGCAGCCCTCCGGGCAGTGGCACGGCCAGGATACGTTCCAGGCAGCGGCGTAACGTGGCTTCCTCGTTGTACGCCGCCATCAGAATGGAGAGCTTCGAAAACGCTTGCGATTCTGGCTGCTCGAGCATCGGTTCGAAGAGTGGCCCAGCCCGCGGACATCTTCAATTCAGCTTTTCGTCGCTTTCGGGGTTTCGGGCTGACCTGCTGAAGGCGCTCCACGGCCTCGCCCGCCCAGCCAAACCCACGCGGTTCCGCTGCCGAGCAGCGTAAGAGCCGACACCGTGAGTCCGAACAGCAATGCCCCGTCCACGTATTGCAGGGACACGTGGCTGCGTCCGGCGGGAAGTTCGATCGCCTGGAAGGCATGATTGGCCCGCAAGATACGGACTGGGCGACCGTTTACCAAGGCGCGCCACGGCGGATAATAACTCTGTGCCACGACCAGAATAGTGGGCTCCGACGCGTTGGCCTCAATGTCGATTCGGTGCGCGGTCGTCCTGTTGAGGACCGTGGCCTCGGTCGAGTGCGTGGCCTGGACAAGGGCTTTGGATTCGAGGGGCAGATAGACAGTCTTTGTTGGGTGAAATGTTGGCGATGCCAGCGCGCCGAGAGTGCTCATCTCCTCGCCAAACAACGGTTCTTGTCCGGCAGTCGCCAGAGGCAGGAACGACTCGCGCGCCACGAATTCAAGGAGGTTGGTCGGAGAACTCAGGTAGGCAATCGACAGGAAGTCCGCGAGCGGTGAAGACCAGGCGTTCGTCAGAGCGTAGAGCAAGTGGACAACCTCAAGGTGTTCTTTGATGTAGAGGGGGTAAAACCCATCGACCTTGGCATGGCCATCGAGAAGGTTGCAGTTCATCGATTGGCTGAGGCGGTGGGCGAAGTAATTCTTCAAAGGGTCTGAGAGCGTGACTCGCTCCGACTGGCGGCGGGCTTCGCGACTTTGCAAGATGCGCCCGGCGCCCGGGTGGGCAGCGTCCAAATTGCTGCTCAACCGCTGCAGACCCGGCTCAAACGCGGCGTAGGGCACCGTCGGGTTCTGTCGCGGCAGGTGAGCTGAGACGTCCACCCAGAGTGTTGCCAACAAGCCCAGCCCGGCTGCGGTCCGCAAGCTTTCGCGTTGCGGTCCGCGCGTTCGACACAGATGCACCGCGCCCAAAGCCAGAACGAGGAGGAGGAGTCTAACGAGGCCGTTTGAGACCAGGGCCGTCCACGACTGATACGGCTTGGGGGCCAGACGAGCCCAGATGAGTATGCCGACAATCAGGATCGCGAATACCCCACCCGCAATCAGCAGATGGCGCAACTGGACGCTGCTGCTGGCGCGGCCGGGTCGCAAGTAATTGGCCAGTGTGGAGGCGGCCATCAGGGAAATTAGAAACGGGACGAGCAACAGATATTTGACCGGGAAATTAATCAAGTGGACCGGCGGGAAGACCTTTCCGAGCCAGCGATAGAAAAAAATCCGGTCGCCGAACGACATCAACAGGCAGACAGCCGCCAGCAACCCAAGCGCCCGCAGTCGGCGTCCTTGCTTTGCCAATGGAGAAAGAAGCGCCAAGGCCAATGCCCCAAGGTTGATGTAGTACGATGTAGTCCAGAACTGATCGGGTTGATAGGAGATGCCCGCCGGCGACTTGGCGCATCGGAACAAGGGCACCAGGAAGTTGGCCCAACCATACAGCGGCAGCGAAGATTCCGTAGCGACAGCGTCCGCGCCACGGTTCGAGTGCCCGAGCAGTTGGAGGAACGGGAGCAATTGAACGGCGGCGAGACCGGCGATGAGCAGGACAACGAACACGAATCTGCCCGCGGAACGAGGAAACGGCGCTGCCAATCGCCGGCATTCGGCCGCGTACAACGCAGCCAAAAGTACCCAGGTCAACAGGATGATCTCTGGCGACCCGGTCAGCATCTGCATCGCTCCCACCGCGCCGGAAGCCAGCAGCCTACGACCCCCTTCCCGCCACGCTTTCGTGGTCAGAAGAACGACCCATGGCAACCAGCCCAAGGCAGCGGTGATGTGAGGCCACATCAGGCAGTTCAACGTCATCCCATTGAAGGCAAAACAAAGTCCGGCCAGCGCCGCCGCCAATCCGCTGCCGGTCCAGTCATACGCCAGGCGGTACATGCCGATCGCGCCCAGAAACCAGTGCAGCAGCGTAAATGCCCCAAGTGCCCAGGTTAGAGGTAGCACGAGATAAAGGAGCGAGGGCGGGTAGCAGACCAGCGTGTTCCATTGCGCCAGAAACGGCGTGCCGCAATTGTTGAGCGGGTTCCACAACGGGATTTCGCCACGCCAAAAACTCTCCCGAAAATAATACGCCAGCGGATAGCTGAAGAATCCGTAGTCGCGAAAGTAAAAAGTGGCTCTCCCGAAAACAACGTCGGGATAAGCGGCGACGATCAGTAATCCCACGATGATCGCGAAGTGTCTGGCCGTGAACCAATCGGCGCCGATCTTCCCTCCCGCGTTCGGGCGCGCGTCGAAACTCATGGCGGAGTAATCGACCGACCCCAGCCAAAAACCAAGCGAAAATTGCCAGTCACGTGGCGCGAGCGCGGACAATCCACGCAAGGCATCCCGACCAGCAGAGCACAGAGATCAAGATGCCCCAATCGAAAAGCCGGTCCTGGTAAACCAGGCGAACGGCGTGCGAACCGGCGGGCACTTCGACAGCCTGGAACGCACGGTTGGCGCGCCAGATGGGTGTCTCGCGATCATCCACGTAGGCACGCCAGGGCCGATAGTGTGCTTGCGAAATCACCAGGATCGCGGGCTGATTGCCCTGGACCCGGACGATCGCGTCATGCGCGGAAAACACGGGTTCGCCGATTTCCGCCCTGCCATGATTTGTCGCGGCGACTTTGGACGCCGCTTCCAACGGCAAATAGACGACCTGCCGCGGGTTGAAGTCGGCGGATGCGATCGCCTCAAGTGTGTCGGCCGGGTTGGCGAAGCGGGGCTGAGCACCCGCCGAGACCACGGGGAGGTAATTCGAGCGGCTTTGCCACTCGAAGAGTTCACCCGGTTTGGTGATTTGCGAGACGGCGAGGAGGTCCAACAGTTGAGGCGTCATGCGGTTGGTCGGTCCGTAAATCAGGGAGAGGACCTCGTCCGCCGCCCGAAGATAAAGCGAGTAGAAGCCATTCACTTTCGGCAGGCCTTCGAGCAGGTTGCAATTGGCGAACATCGCCAGCCGCTTGACGAGGTAGTTGTTGCGAGCCACGGAGGAGCTCTCGTAGCGCAGGCGCAGATCGGCTTCCGCGGTAAGCATGGCGCGGCTGTGCCCGGCTTCGGGCCGCGGGTCGAGTTGGCGAAGCGGCAGCAGACCCGGTTCCAACGCTGCCGGTTCGATGGATGGGTTCTGCCGAGGCGCGTGTGTCAATACATCCAGGACGAGCGCGAAGAGCAGTCCCAGGCGTATCAGCAACCCGAGCTGAAATCTTCTGACTCGAGGAATCGCCAGCAGGGACAGCAGCGAGATCATCAGGAACCCCGCCCGGGCGAGTCCGTTGGTCCAGGTCTTCGTGAAGTCTTCGTTCGGCACCGGGAATCGCCCGCCGAACCACAGGAGCGCGCCGCTCAAGCCGAGTAGGATTACCAAGACGATGCCGATGGCTCGTTGAGCGGTGGTTCGGGGCGCATTGAGGGAGTACCGAATACCATAGGCAGCCAACAACGGCAGGCAAAAGATCACCACAATCACGAACTTCACGGGATAGCGCATGAAACCGAGCAGCGGTAGGCCTCGAATGATCCAACCGTAGAGATAGCCGTTGTCGCCGAGGGCGAAAACCAAGCTCAATAGCACGCTCGCTGTCAAAAACCAAACACGCCGGTTGCGCTCCCGCCACGCTCCGATCGACGCCAGCGCCAAGATGCCGATCCCAGCGTAGTAGGAGGACGTCCAAGTCTGACCGAATTGGAGGTGAACGCCCAGAGGATTCCGAAACGTGCGGAAGAGCGGCACAACCAAGTTGGCCCAGCCGGTCGCGGGCATCGGCCAGTCCGCCTTCGCAAAGCCGGTGTCCCGCTGGGACTGCGCCAGCAGCTCCAGAAAGGGCAACGCCTGGGCGGCGGCGATTCCGGCCACTAGCAAAACCACCAGCGCAAAGCGCGCCGCAATTCGACGCCGCCCCGGCGCCGCCCGCGCCGCCGTGAGCAGCGCCAGGAGCGCAGTGAGTGTCCACGTGAACAAGATGATTTCCGGCGCACCCGAAAGCATTTGTGTTGCGCCGATCAGCGCGCTCCAGACGAGCGTTCGTCCCCCTTCGCGCCAGGCCCGTTCGGCGAACAGAACGACAAGCGGCATGAGACTCAACGCGGCGATGTTGTTGGGCCACATCAAGCAATTGAGGGAGAGGCCATTGAACGCAAAGGCGAGTCCGGCCACCGCTGCGGCCAATTGGCTGCCAACCCAACGGTTGGCCAGAAAGTACATCGCCAGTCCCGCCACGAAGAGGTGGATCAGGCAAAAGGCGTTCAACGACCACGGAAGCGGAAGCAGAAGATAGATCAGGGACCCCGGGTAAAGCACCAGCGTGTTCCACTGCGCCAGAAACGGCAGACCGCAATTGCTCAACGGATTCCATAACGGGATCTCTCCGTTCCAGAAGCTGACCCGATGGTGGTGCGCCAGCGGATATCCGAAGAAGCCAAAGTCGCGAAAGAAGAACGTGCTCCGCCCAAAGAGCACGTCGGGGAACGCCGCCCCAAACAGCACCGCCAGCAGGACGGCAAATCGCGCCGGGGTGAACCACCGGTCCGCCTCCGCCCCAATGCGACCGCTCGGAGTACCTTGATTCTCGCCGATTGAATTTTGACCCATACAATCTCCCGTTTCGCGCAGCGAAATCATTTATCACTGGTACGCGCGGCCACAAACGGAACCGTTCCCGGACTCAGGACCAAATGCGGTTTTCGCATGCATGGGGACCATGAACCTGGCTGGAAAATCGAAAGCACCGCCGGGGCGGCGCACTCCAAAACCGGGCGGAAGTTCGACCGACCGTGGCCAACGCGCCAGCGTCTTGATAGGGGTCACGGGAGTTGGTTAGACGGCTGGAGCGGGGCGTCTTCATCGCCGTGGCACGCGCAGGCTCATGAACATTGCACTGCAAATCCCAAGCGTTGCCATCGATACGAGTGCGCCGATCCGGAAGCCCCAATCCTCGTAGCACAGACTCACCGAATGACTGCCGGGCGGGACTTCAACGGCTTGAAACGCGTGGTTCGCCCGCAGCAGTTTGACCGGCCTGCCGTCCAGGCGGGCCTTCCACGGGTGATAGTACGACTGGGAGATCACCGCGAGCGCCCCGTCGCTGGCGTCGGTTTCGAACCTCACTCGGTGCGCTGAAAACTCTTTGGGGCGGACTTTGAGCTGCGCGGCGTTGGTGGCCGTGAGAAACGGTCCGGCGGATGGCTCAAGTAGAACAGTCTCGCGCGGGTTAAAGGTGGGCGAGATCAACGTCCGCGTCGTCGTCGCGGCGTCCGCGAAGACCGGCTTTTGTCCGCCGGTGATCAATGGCATTAAGGTGGGACGGGCCTGCCATTCGAGGTGATTGCCCGGGGCCGAGATTTGCGACACAGCAAGGAAGTCGGCGAGATTTGATGCGTAACTGTCGGTGGGTGCGTAAAGCAGGAACAGCACCCGGAGTTGCTCGCGAAGGTAGAGCGAGTACATGCCGTCCACTTTCGCGAGACCCTCAAGGAGGTTGCAGTTGAAGTAAAGGCCCAGACGGTGTCCCAGATATGTGTCCAAGGGATCCGGAAGAAACGTCCGTTCAAATCTCTTGTACGCCTCAGCACTAAGCATGGCACGGGACTGACCCGCCTCCGGCCTGGGCGTCAGCCGTTGCAGCGCAGCCATGCCCGGTTGCAGGGCCGCCCGAACGATGCTCGGGTTTTGCCGCGGAACATGCGTTACGATGTCCAGCCATAATATCATCAGCAGCCCGGCCCCAAGGAGCACGCCGGGTCGGCCGCTGGAACGCCACCGCCGGAAGGCACAGAGCGCGCTCAGCGCCAGGACGAGGAACAGGGCGCGGCCAAGTCCATTCCGAAATATCCGCGGCCATCGCTCATAGTAATCGGGATAAAAATAAGCGAAACCAACAATCAACCCGATGAGCGCCAAGCCGATGGCGCCAACGACCGCGGCGGATCGATACGCGGTCGGCGACTCGCATTCGGCAATCCGGCTGGCGGCGGTGGCGGCCAGAAGAGGCGCGCAAAAGGTGATCAGGATAACGAATTTAATTGGAAAGCTCATGAACCCGATTTGCGGCAGGAAATGACGAAGCCAGCCGTAGAAGCTGCTATTCTCGCCCAACGCCAGGATTGCGCTTGCCAGCGTTGTCGCAGCCAGCAGGCGCACGCGCCAGGTGCGAATTTGCCCTGCAGCAACCACAGCCAGCATGAGGATGCCGATGCCCACGTAGTACGACGAGGTCCACGCTTGAGTGGACTGAAAGTACACCCCCTGGGGAGATCGATAAGAGCGGAATAAGGGCACCAGGAAATTTGCCCAACCGGTTCCGGGCATGGAGTTCTGGGAATCGGCGTATCGGCTCTCACGTTGCGAGTGAGCGAGCAGGTCCAGGAAGGGGAGCAATTGGACCGCCCCCAGTCCCGCGATCAGCAGCACCACGAGGCACAGCCGCTGAAACAGACTCCAACGCGAACCCTCGCCCCGAAACCACGTGAGCGCCCACAGACCGGCCACGAACAACCACGTGAACAAGATCACCTCCGGCGCTCCCGTCAGCATCTGAATCGCGCCGATGACAGCCGCTCCGATCAACGGGGCGCCCCCTTTCCGCCAGCCCATCTCCACCATCCAGACCACCCACGGCATCCAGCCGAGGGCGGCGATGTTGTTGGGGTAGATCAGGGAGTTCAACGTCAGTCCATTGAAGGCAAACGCCACGCCTGCCACCGACGCCGCCAGGCGGTTCTGGCTCCAGGAAAACGCCAGACAATACATTCCCAGACCGGCCAGAATCAGGTGAAAAAGGCAGAGAATCGCCAATGACCAGGCAGGCGCAAACAGCAGATAGAAAAGCGACAACGGATAGCACACCATGCTGTTCCATTGGGCCAGAAACGGAACCCCGCAATCGTTGAGCGGGTTCCACAACGGAACGTCGCCGCGCCAAAAGCTCTCTCGATGGTAATGAGTCATCGGATAACCGAAGAAGCCGTAGTCACGAAACACGAATGTGCGGCCGCCAAAAACCACATCGGAGTAGAGCGCGATCGCCAGAACGACCAGCAGCGCCGCAAGGCGGCCCGGAGTAAAAAAGGACTCCGCGTTAACGGCGGGTCCAACCGAGGATGTGCCGGGTGTCGTCAAAGGAGCCGGATCGCGCGACCAACGGCGGGAAAGACAGTTTCGATTTCAACCCTGGATTGCAGCAAGCCTGTCAACACACCCGATGAATCTGGCAAAGTCAGAGACAAACCCAAGGAAAAACTGATGCGCGCCGCCCAACCGCACGGCCAATTCAATAACCGAGCGCGGACAGCCGTAGGTGTTTGAAGCGTGTTTTGAAAATGGGTGGCGCGGGCGACTCGCCCGCCCCGGTCGGCGACCGTATCTGTTTACCGCGTTGGGGAGGGCAGCCGCCTCGGCTCGAACCACACGGCGAGTGCGATTTGCCAGAAAGCGGCGAACGTTTCTCCCTCTCCCCAAGGGAGAGGGCCGGGGTGAGGGGGAAGTAACGCTCGAAACACCAATGCGCTGGCGAATGGGTCTGCGGCCAGCCTACTGTGCCTGGCTGTCTCCGCCCAAGCTCAATCGCGCTGCACACAGGTTGCGCAAGAAGGATACCTGGGCCGAGAAGCTCCTGTGGAGTTGGCAAAATTCGTCCGCACCTGATGATGTGCTGCGTCTCGTTCCCCCTCACCCTGCCCCTCTCCCTGAGGGAGAGGGAACGGCCCGCGCCGCGCTGCGGGTTTTTGAATATTAGCTCGACCCTCTCTGCGTGGCCGCAGGAAATGAGGAGCGCAGGCGCACCGCGCGAGGCGCGTGCGCCCTCCACGGTAAACACATACCGGCGTCCCGCCGACCGGAACAACTCTAACCTCCACGGCTCGCGCAGTGCGCGTTCAGTTGCATTTGTCCTCCGGCAAGCTACCTTCTCGGCGCATGGAAAAGCGGGAAAAACCGCCACTGGATGAGGAACTGAGGCGTCGCATCCGGGACCTGATCGCCTACAAAGGCGGCGGACATAATGAAGACCTCGTCGAAGACGTCATCGAGAATGGACTCAAGCTGCTGCGCGACGTCGAAAATCGCGGTGATGTCAAAGTGATTCAGACCGCGCTGCGCGAGCTGCGTTATGCGTTCAAGCTGTTTGCGCCGTACGCGAGCAGCCGCAAAGTCACCATCTTCGGGTCCGCCCGCACACAGTCGAGCAAGGTCGAGTACCGGCAGGCCGCGGAGTTTGCCCGCCAAATTGCGGCTGCGGGGTTCATGGTGATTACGGGCGCCGGACCGGGCATCATGCAGGCCGGTCACGAGGGAGCGGGTCCGGAACGGAGCTTCGGCGCCAACATCCGCCTGCCTTGGGAGCAGGCCGCCAATCCGATCATCCAAAGCGACCGGAAGCTGGTCACGTTCAAATACTTCTTCACGCGCAAGCTGATCTTCGTGCGCCATTCCGACGCCATCGTGCTGTTCCCCGGCGGTTTCGGCACGCTGGACGAGGGCTACGAGGCGTTGACGCTCATGCAGACCGGCAAGAGCCGGCTGATGCCGCTGGTGCTCATCGATCGGCCG
>WNFU01008588.1_pt1 | contig 11766 bp, 10 predicted proteins | sample 5400121 | NCBI WGS metagenome assembly WNFU01 (sample SAMN13153360, study PRJNA577476) | soil metagenome | isolation source: 100 cm soil or saprolite under grassland replicate 1 | place: USA:California | collected 2016-06-15 | reverse complement strand
ACTTTCAGAACAACCTGGCGAGCGATGACTTCGGCGGCTTTTCCAATAGCGTCGGTCGGAAGTTCGGCACGAGGATCACGTTTGTGAAAAAGTAAGTTAGTGCCTGACTTCACCAGAATGTAGTTACGCCTTGCGGGCTCCAAGTAAAAGTTCCATGGCCCGGATTACCACGCGATTCGGTTTCAGGTCGATTGCACTCAGGCTACTTGGCATCAGCCCACGAATGCGAAGGGTTGCACGACTCGGTAAGGTGGGGCTGTCATCACATGCGGACTAACCTGGTTGAGGTTTTTTTGACGCTGCAAAATTGAGTTGTACAATGCCCTCACGTTGGTTGAATGGCGCACCCTGATTGAGTATTTATCTCGTCTCGCGCGATTTGAGCAGGCTTCAGGCCAGCGCTCAAGGGTCTTGGCGGCAATTTTGGCACGCACGGGGAGTTGAGAGGTAAATGAACACAGTCGCTCAGCGGCGTGCCGACCCCTCCATCGTGGATCTGTCACACGAGGAGCGCATTGAGTTGGTGGCTGAAGGCGCGAGCGAAAGCTTCCAACCCGAAGCGATAGACGATTCCTGGCGAAGGTGTCTGCTCGACTTTCATGTCGACCCACGGAGCAGCTCAGTACCCCACCTGCTCACGGAGCGTGAGCTCAGGATCTCTCGCGAACCCCTGCATAGCTTTCTACTCCAAGCCCAAGAAGAGATAGACCGCCTCTATGCCATTGTTCGCCCGCAGTTTACGTAGTTCTCTTGTGCAACAGCGATCGAGTCGCCATCCACCATCGCGGCGACAATAGCAAGGACCACGAGTTCAAGCGCTGGGGTATATGGCTGGGCGGCGTCTGGTCGGAGCGGGTCGAAGGCACAAACGGTATCGGCACCTGCATCACGGATCGACGGCCGGCCCTCGTGCATTGTGCCGAGCATTTTCGCAGCCGTCACACCCGGTTGAGTTGCGCGGGCGCGCCGATCTTCGATCCTCAGGGAGGTTTGCTGGCGGTGCTGGACGTTTCCAAATTGCACCAGCAACCCGACGATCAGCCATTTCCCCTGCTGCTCCAGATGGTGGTCGTCTCCGCGCTAGCCATTGAGGAACGCATCTTTCGTGAGCACTTTCAGTATTGCTGGATCTTGGCGGCTGCCCCTTCAGACGATTTTGGATCATCCCTGCTCCTTGCGATCGACGACCATCAATCTATTATTGGCGGCGACCAAGCCGCTCGGAAGTTGTTAGCTCTGGGGGACACAAGCCTTGCGGACGGAATCCCCTTGTCTGCCGCCTTCGCGTTTGACCATTCACTCTTCCGCCGCACGGCCGACCGGGACATTCCGATACGCCTGATGAGTGCCCGTGGCGACGGACGATGGTGGACGGCATTGCTTACGCCGCCTCTGAGCAGGTCTAAGGTCGCGCGCAGCTGGGCGGAAGCAGTGGTTCACTCCCGGGCAAGAATTAGTACTTTAGGGGATTTGTGTGAGAACGCCGAAAGAGGTGATCGTGAAAGAAAGACTGAGGGATCTTCTCTCAGAGTGAACGCTTCGAGTTGGTTTTGGTTTTTCCTGAGCTGCCCTCCGGCTGTTCGTGGATCACGTCTTTCGGATTCTTTTCCTCGCGCAATCCTTGAAACGATGGATGCCTGATTGATCCATCAGAAGTCCACTCCGTGAAGGCGACCACGATCAAAACTCCAGCTTCAACCCGTATTGCATGATGCGAGAATTCACGCTCATGGAGCTGATCTTTCCGAAAGTGCTCGGACTCGAGACATTGCTCTCGGGATTTGCAAAGTTCGGGTGATTGAGGACGTTGAAAACCTCCCAGCGGAAGACGATCCCGACCTGCTCTGTGAGTTTGGTGCGCTTGATGAGGGCCGCGTCGAAGTTGTGCTGGTCCGGCCCCCTAAGGATGTTTCTGCCTAAACTTCCAAAGATCGTCCCATCGCCCGCAACTGGAAACTGTCCATCGATCAAACCTCCCGCGTGTATGAGGGGTGCAGGAACAAACGCGCTGGTGTTGAAGAACTGATTGACGCGGCTGCTCACATTACCGCTCTGAATCGCATCCTTCAGCGTCGCCCCCGGTGCCAGGCTACCTGTGGTGAAGGTAGTTGCCGGCCCGAAAAGCGTGCCGGCGGCGCTGTCGTAAATACTGAATGGGAGTCCGGATTGGAGCGTCACGACGCCGGAGAAGGCCCACCCCTGCGCTAATTTGCCAGAGAGGTTGTTGCGGTTCACCGGTTGGGGCAGGTTCCACGTGTAGCTGAGCACGAAGCGGTGCGTGCGATCGAAATCCGAAGGACCTCGCTGAGCAGCGAGGTTGTGCTGATCATTGAACACCTGCTGGCCGAAGATCGGAGCGCCGTAAAAGCCAAGAGCCGCAGAGCCAAGACTGTCGGCGGCAGTATCAATCGATTTGGAGAAGGTATAAGCCGCCAGGATCTGAAGGCCATGGCTCAATCGCTTGTTGATGGTTGCTTGCAGAGAGTTGTAGTCGGAGTTTCCGCTGCTCTCGAGCCTAAAGGCAAGCGGCGCGAGCCCGAGAAAAGGGACTCGTTCCACCGCATTGGCGGCCGAGTTGGTGCTCAAACCATTCACGGGATTAGCGGGACTGGCAAGGCGAGACTGATTATTGCTTCTTGATATGGGAAGGTGTGTGCTTTTGGCACCGGCGTAGGCGAGCGAGAAGAGATAGCTCTTGTACTGCTGCTGAACCTCCAGACCATATTGCTGAACCGTCGCCTCCTTGAAAGCAGGATCAACGATTAGGGCTACAAGAGGGCTACGATCCCCTGTGTACGGCGGACCGTGCAACATCAGTGTGGCGAAGTTGGGGAAGGAGGACGCTGGGGGGAGTACCGGAAACGGGGTTTGCAAGCTGGCCGCGGCATTGGCACCCCCGATCAAGTCCCTCGCTACGGTGAACGGCGGACTGAAAGCCAGGAGCGCACTGGCTCCAAAGAAGTAGATGCGATTGGCGTAGATGCCATAGCCTCCCCTGATGGCGAGATCGCGCGATGGGAAGGGCCGCCAAGAAAAGCCTAGACGCGGCTCGGGATGCAGTTGAACCGGGTCGTTGACGAGTGTCGAATTTTTGCGCGGAAAGCCTTCCGGGGCAGGGCCGTTGTAATCGTCCGCCAAGGCGAATCCGGAGGTCGCAGGATTCGTAAATCCACCCGGTGGAGGCGGAACATAGAACTCCTGGTAGAAATTGGTCATGCGCCCATGGGCCTCACTCTGCTGTCCATTAACCTCCAGCCGAAATCCTAGATTGAGGGTGAGAGCGGGCGAGATCTTGTAGTCATCGACGACGAAAAAATGCGCCGCGGTTGATCGCAATCCAATATCGGGAACCGCTGCGCTAACTATCGTCGCGTACACGTTGGAAAATGAAGTGCCATTGCCACCTGCGCTCACCGGCCCTGCAGGCAAACCGAGCAGAAAATCGGGAAAGGAAAGGAACGTGAGCTGTCCGTCCGTGTAATCGGGCCTTTCGTTGAATTGATTACGGAAAATCTCCGTTCCAAGCCGGAGATTGTGCTTCCCGCGGGACAAAGAGAGCGTGTCCGAGAAATAGAAATTGTTGTTCGCCGTCGCGCCTCTATCATTCGGCACGTTGCCAAGCGAGAGCGCGCCCAGTACCTGCATCTGTGGCAGGCTTCTCTCCTGCGTGTCGCCGACACGGCTGATTCCCACCGACTGAGCCGTCAGCGGTCCCGGGGTGAAGCCTCGACCGGTGATGCGAGAGAAGCCGACGCGGAATTGATTGATAGCCTGCGGGGAGAAGATGTGCGTGTGCGCAACGGACAGATTCCGGTTATCGAAGTCATGAAGCGCCGGGAATCCGGGGACGGATGCCCCTGAGAACGGCACGTTTTGATTTGTGTTCGAGAAAAAGAATTTCGTCGATAACTGATCGGACTTCGTCAGGCTTACATCCAGATTGGTGTTGAACTGGTCTTCGTCGTAGCGTCCTGGTAAGACAGCCGTATAGTTGACGCCACCACCCGCAGTCTGCGGACTCGGAATCACAAACGATCCATCGAGATTTCTGGCGTTCAGCAGCTTGAGAGCTACCGGATTGATGTTCGATCCATCGGGCGCGATCTTTACCCCTCCAAACAATCCTGTTTGACCAGCGAACACCGCTCCGAGAGCGGCCGGCGTTCGGAGCGTTGGTATGGGCGGTAGACTTAGGGATCGCACACTACTGGCGAGCGAGGCTGCATTCACGTCGCGTGTCGCTTGATACGAAACGAAGAAAAAGGCTCGCTTCCTGGACCAGGGCACGGGCCCGCCCAGCGTGCCACCGGGCTGGTGGCGGCGAAATTCTCCTCTAGCTACTCCGGTTGCGTTCGCAAAGAAATTGTTCGCGTTCAAGGCCTCGTTGCGGCCAAAGTAGTAGGCGTTCCCATGAAGTTGGGCGGTACCCGACTTGGTCTCTACGATGACGTTGGCGCCGCCGCCTCGGCCATATTGAGCATCGTAGAGCGAATTCTGAACCTTGAATGCCTGAATGGTGTCGGGCGCGGGAATCGCCAGCCCACCACCACTGGGAGAGGTGGCCTCAGTCATGTTGGCGCCGTAGCTGTTCGCGTCCACGCCGTTCAGCATGAAGTTGTTGTCACCGCTACGCGCCCCATTGACGCGGATCTCCTGGCTTCCGGCTCCCAGTTGCGTCGCATCCACCACATCGGTGTTGGTTCCACTTGTCAGACCAAGAATCTGCGTGTAGTTGCGATTCACCAGGGGCAAGGTAACAATCGTCGACCCGTCAATCACCCTTCCGAGTGCAGCGCCCTCGGTTTGCAGCAGCGGGGATTCGACATCGACTACTTCTATGGCGCCTTGGACCGCAAGCTCGACGGGAATTCGCCTCACTTCGCTAATCTGAATCATCACCTCACGCAAGATGTACGGCGCAAAGCCCGCCATCTCCACCCGCAACTCATATTGGCCAGCCGGCAACAAGGAAAAGCGGTATAAACCCTCAAGATCGGTTACGGCAGTGAGAACTTGGCCCGTTCCGTTGTTACGCAAGGTGATCGTAGCCTTCGGCACGACTGCCTCCGTTGGGTCGGTGACTGTACCGGTTAAGGCCCCAGTCGAGGCTGATTGAGCGAAGACCTCGAAGGCGGTCACGATCACGAGCAGGTAGAACGCAAGGCTTTGGCTAATCGAAGCTTTGGTGAGCAACCGTAGTGTTCCGTGCATGAGGACGCCGCTGTTTTTGTGCGATGCCCGATTAGGTTTTCCGGATGGCTGGATTTCCGGAGTAGGTTGCGCTTGGAAATGGATTGCCGGCGACGCTGGTTGTTCTCACGCCTCTCGATGTAGTAAACGCCTTCGCTATGGACTTCGGCGCGGCCGTTGACCTGCGTGGTATCACAAATATCAGGACGCCTTTCGGTTTAAGCCACCTGTAGGTGTGTCCAGGAATACCAGCTCAAGGCGCTTGTTGCCCTGCTGGGCTGCAGACACTAAGGCTTGCAGACCATCATTAAAACAAAGGCCAATGGCAGATAAATGATCGAGGCAAAGAGCAGGCGCTTAGCGACCGCGTTGCTTCTGCGGAAGGCTAGTTGGACCCCGCAATAGAGAAACGCGAGGGCCAGCACTAGAGCTGCGATCGCGTACAGCAGCCCAGCTCGGCCTAGCAGCGTAGGCACCATACTGACGAGCAGCAAAAGCAAAAGCGGCAAAACGCTACCGACCGCCACGAATCGGCCTTTGCGCTCGCCCGCGGGAAGAACGAGGTAACCTGCCCGGGCGTAGTCCTCGCGGTAAATCCAGGCGATTGACATGAAATGGGGAAATTGCCAGAGGAAGAGCATGGCGTAAAGGACCCATCCCCCTGGACTTAACGTGCCGGTTGCAGCGGCCCATCCGATCAGCGGGGGCATCGCACCCGGAAACGCGCCCGCCAACGTACAGAACGGGGTCTTTCGCTTCAGCGGCGTGTAGATAAATAGGTAGCTTGCCAGTGTTACGGCCGCCGTCAGGCTCGCAAGCGCGTTGACCGCTAAGGCCAGATAAATTTCCCCCGCGACCGACAGCACAATTCCGAACCGCAGAGCTGACTCGGGTCTTAGCCTTCCGGCGGCCAGCGGCCGGCGCGTCGTCCGCCGCATCTGAGCATCGAACCGACGTTCGAGATATTGATTGAGGGTCGCTGTCCCGCCAGCGACTAGTAGGGTACCAGCCAGAGTATGAATTAGGAGCCAGAACGGAAAACTGCTTAACTCTCCTGGATACCCCAAGTAAAAACCGGCGAAGGTTGCGACCGCGATCAGCGTATTTACTTCTGGTTTCGTGAGGGCCCAATAATCAGACCAGACCACGGCCGAGCGCAGCGTCAATCGGGGGTGCGCTCCTGCGGGAACGTGCAGTGCATTGATGGTGGGCTTCGTTCCCATGTCTACAGGGCCTCCACCCTTGAGGCGCTTCGTGGATTTCCGGCAGGCGCAGGCTGCCACTCGGGCCGATCATTTTCTGAACGGTGCAGTTTTGAAGGCGAGAGAAGATGGATTGTGACAACCACTGCCGGGACCAAGTAGATGAACGTAACAGAGACCCACATCAGAGCGCCGGCAAGTTCTTGATCTCCCAAAGGTGAAATGCCGGCGAGGTGAGGAGCCGCCGCGTAAGAGCTGTAGACAACGCGATCACAGAACGCAAGAAACGCGGAGAGCGCATCGCAAGGCAAAGTGGCAAGAAAAAGGTACAAGGGAGCGGACCATCGGGGCCAGCGCGCGACGCTCGGCCACGGCTGCACGACCGGCCACCAGAATAGAAGCCCGGTCGTTAAAAAACACGCGTGCTCGACTTCATGCCACCAGTCCGACTGCAACCCCAACTCAAACAGGGGCGGATAGTGGCATGCGATCACGGTGAAGCTGGCGGCAAGCAAGCAAAACACCGGGTGAGTAACAACTCCTCCGACCCATTGCACTGCCGGATGACGAAAAAGCGGGCCAAGAGCGACTCGGACGAAGCGTCGCGGTAGTCCATGCAGGAGCGGCATGATCGGCGCCCCCAGCAGAATCAACGGAGGAGCGACCGCCATCAGCAGAAGATGTTGCACCATGTGGAAGGTGAGCAACTCATCATCAAGCACGCCAACAGGAGATCCGATTGCGATCCACAACGCGGATAATCCGCTCATGAAGGCAGCAAACTGCGCAACCGAAATCATGTGCGGGAAGGCTTTTCGAAGATGAAGCCAACCGTGCGAGTAAACACACGCGATCAGCAACAGTGCGAGCATAACCGGCACCGGAAAAGCCCACGAATCGAAAGCGGTTTTGATGGCAAGCGACATTGGGCGACCTATGGCTGTGTCGAGGTAGATTTCTCGTCGGTTCCGAGTGCGACGGTGCGGGAAGCATCACGTGCCGGCATCTGGCGCGCCGGATGCAGTGTCTTTAGAAATGCCACCAGGGCAGTCGTCTCCGCAGGGCTCAGGTTCTTTCCGTAGGCGGGCATATTGCCTCCGCCCTGGATCACCTGGCGGATAAATTGATCTTCCGTAAGACGTAGCGCCACACTGTCAAGTGCCGGGCCGCGCTTGCCCCCTGCATCGCCGAGCGAATGACAGTTGTGACACTGCTTGGCTTGGAAGACGAGAGCCCCTCGTCGCTCCAGGGCCGTACGTCCTTGCAGATCTTCTGCAGGGATGGGCAGGCTGCTCCACGCGCTCATCACGGGACTCCACGGCGTGTGTTCACCTAAATGCGTCAGTGTCGCCAGTGCCACCGCAATCACCAGAATCGTTAGGACCGCGATTGGCCTGCGCTTCCAGCTTTTCTCACCTTCACCCGACACAAAAGGAAGCGCCAATAACACCACAATCGCGATGACCGGCCCGATCAGTAGGATTGGGGTTTCCGCTGCGGGCGGCAAGAAAGAAAGCGTTGCGTAGATCCACAGGAAAAAGAAATCGGGACGCGGCGCCGTCTGGATAATCGTCGGATCCGGTTGGCCGCCCGGACCGAAGGGCCCGAAATATAGAGCACAGGCTGCGATCGCAAGCAGAATGAAGCCGGAGAAGAACAGATCCTTCCAAATAGCATCGGGCACAAATGCCATGCCGCCCTTGTGCGTCAGCTCCTGATATTCGCGCACATAGGTGGCTCTTCGAACTACGCGTCCCGGCATGGGCCATTCGTTGATTCCCAGCTTCAGCACCAGGAGCACGTGTATGCCAACAAATGCGATCAGCAGACCCGGTATCAGAAACACATGCAGCGCGAAGAAACGCGAAAGGGTTGCGGCTGCGATGATCGGGCCGCCAAGCAAGAGATTGACAAGTGCGGGGCCAACCACAGGAACTCGACTGGCAATCGATGCGCCGATTCCCAGTCCCCAGTAGGCGTCCTGGTCGAAGCGAAGGACTTGACCGGTAAAGGCCATGCCGAGCGTCACGAGAAGAAGAAAGACGCCAATTACCCAGGTTAGCTCTCGTGGGAACTTGTACGCTCCGAAAAGAAAAACCTGCACCATGTGAATGAGCACAATCGCGAGCATAAAATTCGAGCCCCAGCCATGCAGTGCTCGAATGAACCAACCGAGGGTGACAGTGTGATTGAGAATCTGGAGGCTATTCCAGGCTTCTCCTGCCGAAGGCACGTAAATCAGAGCCAACAGAATCCCCGTGACAAACTGCAGCAGGAAAACGGTCAGCGCGGCACTACCGAAAACATAGAACCAACTCGCCGTTTCGCGTGGGACGGGGTGTGCGGCTGCTTCGCGAAGCACAGTTCCAACTTTCAGACGTTCATCGAACCAACTGCCGAGTTTTTCAATCACACGCATCTGAGTTGTCCTCCCGCGGTGTTAGCAGCGCGACCGGGCGTTGGCATTTCGCCAGCCTTGATGAAAAGCTCCCCGTCTTCAATCTTGTAGCTGTACTGGAAGAGTCCGCGCTCCGGGGGACCGGAGGCACGAGAACCATCCTGATAGTAGGCGCCGCCATGGCACGGGCACATGAACAGGTTCGACTGCGGAAACCAACGGACGGGACATCCCAGATGGGCGCAATTGATAGCAAAGACCTGGAAACTGTGCGAGTCCACATTCCGAACCCAGCAGGGGATATTGGCCGTTTCCCCATCCAAGGGACTGACGACCGGATAGCGAAATGTCGCGAGCCGGGTCTGCCCTACGGGGAATTGTTCCAACGAGCCAAGAGAAAGCCACGATTCGTAACCAGCTTTTCTTGCGGGACCCAGAAGATAGCGAACAATCGGCGCTCCCAAAGCTGCAGCTACGAACCCGTTGAAAAGCAATCCGAGCTTAAAGAGCATGACGCGTCGTGTCATGCCCGTATCTTTGGTGGTAGAAACTTTCTCGTCGCCCGGTTTTGACAATGCGGCAGGTGCACTCATCGAAGTTCTCCTTTTGCGGGGCTCGGGGAAGCTGCAAGGTACGGCTGGCCGGGAACTTTCGGCCGCTGCGCCGCAAGCCAGGCGACAACATCAGAAATCTCCTGGCCCGACATCGGCGCGCCGGGCACGTCGTTGCGCCAGTCTGGCGCACCAAGCTCAGGCCGTCCGATGATCACATTGGTTCTAAGATCCTGATCGCTCACCAGGGCGAGGTACGAGCCATCGGCAATCGATCCGGCTTTCTTGCCCCCTCGACCGTCTGAGCCATGGCAGGATGAGCAGTACTTGGCGTACACCGCAGCGCCGTGGACCGGATCGCCAGGAACCTGCGCCCGATAGGCGGGGGGACTGGCATCGCGAAGCACATCGGGTTTCGCCCAGCGAGATCGAATTCCGCTGACGATGGCATCGATCTGTTTGTCTGTGAGCATGCCGCCGGCACTCTGCGCGAAGGCGGGCATCGGAGTGCCAGGTACTCCGTTTGCGGCAATGCGGCGAATCGTTACATCATCGGCAATCCTGAGGAAGACGGGATCGGACAGCGGTACCGTCGCTCCCCCTTTGCCCTGCGAGCCGTGGCATCCTGCGCAGTTCTCTCGATAGATGACGTTGAAGTCCAAAACCTCAGTGGGACGGACGACCTCGGAGTTCAATCCAGAGCGGCCAGGCAAACGATTGCAACTGGCACTGACCAGCACAATGAAAGCCGCTATGATCCAACGAGGAGACAGGTGCTTCATTGTTGGCCTTCCTCTGAGATTTTCTCGTCCACGGCGCCAGGCGCCTCGATGCCGGCGCGCACTGCAAAAGGAAGGTGTTGCCACGTGCGCACTCGCTCGTGTCTCAAGACCACGGTACCCGCGACAACACCAAAGCCCACCTGGCAAATGACGAACCAAAGCCAGTTGATACGCTGGTTGAGCATGGGATTAACGACTGCTAAAAAGCTATGGATCAAACCGGACCAGAGGATGGGTGCGATCAAGCCTCCCAATAGAATCGGTCGGCGCGGAAACATGGGGAGCGTCGCTCCGTAAAGAAGCCCAACCAGCAAGGAAGTGACGAGGTGAACAGCTGAAGCAATGATCAATGCATCCCAATGAAAAGCGGCTATCTGTTCCGTTGTCTCGCGGGCGGGAAAGAATCCAGCTGCCAAAAGGTTGATTGGGTACCAGACGCCATGCCGGCTCACAAGTCCGTAGATCACCGCCAGAGCTGCCATAACCGTGCTTCCTGCTAAGCCTCCCTTTACCCCCGCGGAAACCGGATAGATCTCAAGCGGCAGTCGCGCACGGTGCAGTTCCTGACTCATCCATTCGACCCGGGCCACCTTGGGGCGGCTTGTTACGACCTGCATCGATTCAGGCGTAACAATTACGGATTCGTGCCTTTCGTGAGGCAGCACGTCGCGGAACCACCCTACGCACCCGCTGACGCACAAAGCAGCACCGAGAATGCTGACCGATACGCTAGTGACCAATCCCGCAAAGAGCAGGGTGATGCCGAAAGCGAGGACAATCGGCCACGCTGTGGGAGCCGGCAGTCTTACGGATGATTTTTGGTCGTCTATTTGTGCTCGTAGATCGAATAATTGAGATACCATGTTGGGCCCTTTGCTCAGCGTCCAACTACATAAACGACGGTGAAAACGACGATCCACACCGCGTCCACGAAGTGCCAATAGAGTGATAAAACATCCACGCGCTCGGCGTGTTCCTGCGTAACTTTTCCGAACAGCGTGAACACCAGGACGGCAGAGAGACCAGCCAGGCCTGCCGTCACATGAAAAGCGTGGAGCCCGACTAGTGAGTAGTACGTCGTCCCGAAAAGATTCGTGCTGATGGTCAAGCCTTCGGCGTAGATCAGGTGGTGCCACTCTTTGGCGGTTCCGTAAAGGAAAGTTGCGCCCAGTGCAAGAGTCACGAACCACAACGTGGCGAAGACTCGGATGCTTCCATGACGGAGCGCTCTTGCGGCCAAATGAATCGTCACACTGCTGGAAAGCAGACAGATCGTGTAAAAGACAGGCGCCCTGAGGACTTCATTCGGCATTGGACCCGTCGGACTCTTGCCAATGTAGAAAAGGTACGCCACGACAAAAATGGTGAAGATGGCGCTCTCGGCGGCAATGAGGCTGAACATGCCCACACGTCCGCGAGAGGGAAGTTCCCCGGTGAATCCTGGCTGCGGCAGTGTCATGGATGCTGCATTCATACTCGGTTCCTCCACCTATTCGTACTTCCAGTCCGGATCGTCCGGGTGCTTGAGATCCCAAAGTGGGCGGCGGCTTCTCACGGTTGGAATGACGGCAAAGTTATACGCGGGCGGCGGCGAACTGGTAGACCACTCAAGCGTCCACGCGTCCCAAGGATCGCGTCCCGCG
>WNFU01008583.1_pt1 | contig 11770 bp, 11 predicted proteins | sample 5400121 | NCBI WGS metagenome assembly WNFU01 (sample SAMN13153360, study PRJNA577476) | soil metagenome | isolation source: 100 cm soil or saprolite under grassland replicate 1 | place: USA:California | collected 2016-06-15 | reverse complement strand
CCTCCTCCAGGGCGGGGTGCGGCAGGCTCGGCGCTTGCGCGTGGATGCGGTCGGCGACGGCGGTGAGGTCGACCCGTTCGGCGCGGACCAGGATCTGCACCGGCGCGTCCAACGAGTTGAGCCAGCGGCCGAACCCGGCCACGAGGCCGTTCTGCTCCCCTGGTGTGCGTAGCCCGAACGCCACCGTGGAGGCGGCGACCAGGGCGGTGGTGCCGTCCGGTCCGAGGTCGACCAGGCCGTCGGCGGTGATGCCCTTCGCGGGCAGGCGCAGCGGCGCGGGTAGCGGCAGCTTGTCGCCGCGCCCGGTGGTGGTCTGTACCCACGCCGGGGCCGGGCCGATGGCGTCGTTGGTCGGGACGAGGCGGTGCGGGGCGCTCCGGTGCCGGATCGCGTGCGCCAGCCAGGCGTCCAGGGAGATGCCGTTGCGGCGGCCGACCGCGAGGACGAACGCGAACCCGGCCACCGGGATCGCGCCGACGAGGAACGCCAGCGGATGCACCACCCGGGCGAGGGCGGTCCATGCGGCGTAGATGATCAGCGCGGCGATGGTGAGGATGACGACCTGCCGGAAGGTGAAGCCGAACAAGATCGAATCCTTGCGCTCAACATTTGCGGGTACCCGGGCGCGCATCGGCGCCTCGGTGTCACGGCGGGCCATCAGCCCTCACCCCTTTCCTTCGGGACGGGTACGGCGCGGTGGGGACGGCGGAACGGGCGGGGACGGCGCGGGACGAGGCGCCCGCGCGGGCGGGGACGGCGGGGACGGTGCCGGGGACGGGGACGGCGGGCGGCGAGCCGATGCCGACCCGCGCGGGGACGGCGGGGACGGCGGGTCGACCCGGCGGGGACGGGCGGGGACTGCGGGAACGGACCTCGCTGGTGGCGACCCGGCGCGCGCCGCGCGGGTCCCGCCGCCCGGTGCCGGCCGAGCGGGTGCCGAGAACACCGGCGTGACCGGTGCCGGTGGGCGCTTCGGCGCGGTCTGCGGACGTGACGCGGCCGAGAAGCTGGCCGCCGGTGCGGCCCCGGCTGGACGCCTGGATGCCGCCGGGGTGGCTGCGTTGCTGAACTGCACCGGTGCCGGGCGGCCGGCGGGTGCCGGCGTTGCCTGAGCGGCCGGCGGGTGGGAGAACCGGGCCGGCGATGCGCCGCCGGCTGCGGTCGGACGTGGGGTCGCCGGGGCTGGGGCGTTGCTGAACGCCGGGGCGGTGGCCGTGCCCGCCGGTGCCGGCATGGGCGTGTGGGTGGCCGGGGCGTTGCTGAACGCCGCCGGGCCGGCGGGGGGCGGGGCGGGCCGGGGACGGCCGGGCCGGGGTGGGCGCGGCGGTCGTGGCGGGCGGGGGCCGCCGGTGGGCCGGGTCGGGCCGCCCGGGGACGGGGACGGGCCGGTCGGGGACGGTCCCGTCCCCGTTCCCGGGCGTGGGCCGGAACGGGCGGGACGGCTCGTTGTCCGGCTGATCCCGGCGAGGGTGCCGAGGGTCTTGAGCATGATGACCGCGTGGATGATCTGTCCGACCAGGCCGCGTCCGTGCTGGCGGGCGAGTGGGCCGAGGATCAGGTGCCGCGTCCAGCCGGGCAGCTTGATCAGCAGCCACAGCATGGTCAGGCAGACCAGGATGGCGATCAGTCCGTCGTTGGTCAGTGGCACGCCGAGCGCTTCGGGGCCGGCGGGGGTGAGGAACACCCGGACCGTGGCGAGCACGATGACGGCCTGGCCGAGCTGGATTGCCAGGCAGGCGCCGAAGGCGCGCCACCAGGTGTAGGCCAGGGGTTCGGTCTGCGGGGTGGCGTGGCAGGTCAACGCCAGCGGTGCCACACCGATGAGCAGGACCATCAGCGCGGTGCGCAGGATGAACGTGACCAGCACGACGATGCCCATGACCAGCGCGGCGAGGATGAGCAGCGAGAACAGGATCGGTGGCATGTTCGGGCTGGGCGGCTGGTTGAGGATCTGGTTGAGCGCGGTCGCGGCGCCGTTGCCGTCCACGCCTTGGCCGGCGATGGCGGCGGTCAACGCGTTGGCGGCCTCGATGACCTTGCCGCACACGAGCAGGCTGACGTTGGCCGCGACCCCGGCCACCACCACCCGCGGCGCGATCTCCTTGAGCCCGTAGCTGCTCTGCAGCGTCTCGCGGGAGGCGATGATGAAGCCGCCGGCGATGACGAACAGCACGAAGATGGCGTTCGCGGTGACCAGACTCGTCGTCCAGATCGCCTTGACCTGCGGATTGTCGGTCAGCTCCGGGGTGGACAGCACAGTGTGGCCCAGCGCGTCCAGAACCGGTTTGAGGCCGGTCTTGGCGATCCAGGCGATGAAGTCGTTGATCGCCTTGCGGATCTGGCCGGGGATGTCGAACAGCCCGGGGTCGTTGTTGTCGTCCGGGGACGGCGGGGTAAACCCGGGCGGGGTCGGCCCCGGGGCCGGCGACGGGGTGCCCGGCGGTGCCGGCGTCGGCTTCCCGGTCGGTGGACCGGGGATCGGGCTGGGCGTGGGCTTTGGTGGGGTCGGTGTCTTGTCCGGGCTGGGCGGTACCCCGGGGTCGGGCACGCCGACACCCGGTGTTGGCGCCGGGGTCGGGGCGGGGTCGGCCCACGCCGGGCTCGTCCCCGCCGCGACGGCAGCGCCCGTGGCGAGAACGACACCGAGCACCAGCAGCGTGAGCAGCCGAACCACAGCGGTGCGGCGGGTGACTGGGCGCATGGTCACTTCACCCAGCCCGCGACAACCGTGACGATCAGCGGCGACAGCAGCGCGAGGGCGTAGCCGATCGCGGCGGACTTCAGCGCCGCCTTGCCCTTCTCGGCCTCGCCGGGGTCGCCGTTGGCCCACATCAGCCGCAGTCCGCCGATGGTCAGGAACAGGGTGGCGACGGCGGCGAGGATCGCGACCAGCCAGGTACGGATGTTGTTGACCACCGCCTGAATCGAGTCGGCCGCCAGCACCGCGCCGGGCTGTGCGGCGTGCGCCGCCGAGCCGTCGCCGAGCAGGAGCACCGCACTCGCCGCGGCGATGACGGCCACCGCTGCCAGCAGTCGCACGAGTGCGGCTGTGCCGGCCCGGCGGTGGCTGCCCTGGTCGGGGCGGGTGGCCGCCCGCCGACGCGGGCGGCCACGGACAGTCTTTTCGCTCATGGATGGGTACCTCCGAAAACGGGCCGGCCGCCCGCAAGCGGGCTGGGGCGCGGCGTCGGGGATGGGCGAGAGCGCGGGACCGAGGCGAAACCGCCTCGTGCATGCCGACCGGCGCGGGCCGTCCTCCTTCACGAGGGATCAGGCTTTTGCAGAGCCGGGATCAGACGGGGCGTCAGCGCCGTCAGCGGAGCCGGTCGGCGTGCGTAGAGGTCCCGCACTTACAGATGACAAAAACGGAGATCAAATTGGAAAGCGCAGGTCAGCGGGCGTGTTGCACCGCGCTGTTGTGGCTGTTGCACCGCGTTGTTGCCGCTGTTGCACCGGCGCTAGGGCCGGCGGCGGGGCGGCGCCTCGATGGCGGTGGTCAGGGTCGCCTCGGCGATCACCTCGGCGTCGGCGTCGGACAGCGAACCCGCGTTGATGGCGTGCACCAGACGGCCCTCGGCGGCCTTGCGGCGCTTGTAGACCGTCCACCGCGACACGCCGGTCCGGTCGGCGTACTCGGCGACGGACACGTCTTCCAGGTACGTGGTCCCGATCAGGTCGGCCTCCCCAGCGGTGATCACCCCGGCCGCGACCGCACGGGCCAGCACCAGGTCCGGGTGCCCGTACGGGGGCGGTGGCAGCGCCGAGCCCGGCGCGAAGTTGACCTCGCCGGAGGCGGCCGGTTCGTTGGCGCGCAGCGCCGCGCGGGCCGCCGAGGAGGCGGCGTCTATCAGCCGCGACACCACCCTGGGCTCATCGAGCCGTACGGTGCAAAGGGCGGCAACGAACTCGGTGACCAGGGCAGCCTGGACGTCACCGGTGACGGCCCGCGCCAACCGGGCGGCGGCGTTACGCAGGCCGGGCAGCGCCACCCCAACCGCGCCGACGGTCCAGGTCTCGCCGCCGGTGCGGGCCTGGGTGACCAGCAGCCGCCACACCCGGTCACGGGTGGCGAAGTCGCACGAGGGGTGCATCAGGATCGCCGACAGCTCGGGCAGCGGGATCAGCCGGCGGGGCAGGCCATGGCCGAGTTGACGGCCGTCGACCGACATCGGCTTCGGGCCTGCGCGCAACAGCCGGAACCGGTACTCGATCGCGTCCAGCAGCCCGCCGCCGGGCGCCGAGCTGGCCGCGTCGTACGGGACCGGATCGAAGGAGCCCGGATCGTGGGCAGGGATGGGCGTGCCAGAAGGCATGGGAAACCCCCCGAAATGATGGGATGAGATGCCGGCGGCCGATCCGCCGCCCGGCGCTACGCCACCCATCCCGCCACGTCGCTGGCACACATCTGCCACAGCGACGATCACGCCCAGCAACCACAGAACGTGTTGCACCCCGCCGGCTCACCCACCACGCCAGCCCGGCCCGGTACCCAAATACCGATCTCCAGCCGACGCTGTGCCAGGCCGCCACCTGCCTGTTGCACCGCCCCCGCCCGGCCTCGCCGCGACGGCGAGAACAGCCGCCACGAGCCGCGCAACACTCCCCGCCTGAAGCCACAACCATCGATGCCGCAGGCGCCACGGGGGCTCGCCGCGTTCGGTGCTGTGGCACCGCCTCTGGTTGCTGTGGCACCCGGGCGGAAGCTGTTGCACCAGCCACCGTCGGCCCGGTGCAACACCCATGATCTTGTTGCACCCGCCGGCTGATCTTGTTGCGGCATGGGCCGGACCGACGGCGGAAGCCGATGCCAGGCTAGTTCTCCAGCCCGGGATCGTTATGTAGATGCGGATTGATGTCTGAGCTGGTCGCGGCGGCGGGCTTCAGGTCGAAGTAGCTAACCGGCAGTGCTCGGGGTCGAATCGTAGCGACGCGACAAGCTATGGTCGCGCGGTGCGCAAGGCAATCACGGTCGTCACGGTTCTGTGCGTCGCTGCCGGCCCGGTGCTCGCCGGCTGTTCCACAGGATCTGAGGACAGCGGCGGTGCCGGCACCGGACCGAGCGCAACCGGTCTACGCCAGGCCCTGTCCAGGGTGGCGGCCACCGATGACACCCGGGCCTGGGTGGGGTACGACGCCATCGCCGAGCTGACCAAGGTGGTAGGTAAGCGGCCCGGCCGCGGCTTCGGCCTCCTGCTGCTGCTGGGCACCGATCTGCGCTCGGACGCTCTGACCGCGCCCACCGACACCGGCATCGCTCCGCTGGACGCCGACTACGGGATCGCGGCTGGACTGCAGCCACACACGGTGACGGTGCTGGCGGGTGGGCAACAGGCCGACCGCATCGGCACCTCGCTGACGACGCTCGGTTGGGCAAGGAACGGCGACCGGTACGTGGCGCCCGATCCCGCACAGCTCACCAACACCGGCAGGAAGGCGGGGTACGGGCTGACCTTCGCCCAGGTCCGGCCCGATGGCTCGGACGTGGTGATCGGACGCTCAGGCACCGACCTGGGCACCGCGGGTCACCCGTTGCCGGGTAGGACGCTGGCCGACGACCGGGCGACCGCCGCTTTGGCAGACTGCCTTGGTGACGTAGCGGTGGCGAACCTGACCACCCGGTACCGGTCCGCGACGACCGAGCATCCGGCCGTGCAGGCACGGGTACCGCACGGTGTCCAGCTCGGCAAGCTGACCGAGGTCGCGGTCGGCGTCCGCCCCCCGAAGTCCACGTCGGACACGCCGCGCGCCGTGGTGTGCACCGCCTGGGCCGACCGGGCCGCGGCCGACGGCTACGCCGGGGCCGTGCCCGGCGTGCTGACCGACGGAAAGTCGCTCACCGTCGGTGGGACCTACGCCCAGTGGCTGACGCATCCGCAGACCACGAACGTCGGCGGCGACGCCCACGTCGTTCAGTGGACTGCGGACGAGCCCAACGCCGACGAGTCAGGGCTGGTCCTCCTGATGCTGCTCAACGCGGACCTGCCCGGGCTTGGTTGACCCGTGGTGGCGGACTACGGTGATCGGCCATGGCGAAGTCGCAGCCGGCTCCGCCGCTGGCTCCCGATGAGTTGGCGCCGAATCCACCAGACCCGCGCCAAGACCAGCCACTACCGAGGATGAACGGTCGGGGTGATCAAGGGGGTTGAGGTCTGCTCACCGGGCGGGTTCGGTGATGAACGGGTCGGTCAGCGTTGGCAGGTACTTGATGCAGTTCGAGTGTGGTTCGGGCAATGGGCGTCTCGGGTGTGGGAGCGGCGGCATGGGTGTCGCGGGTTGCTGCCCGCTGCGGCAGGGCGGGCCGGTGTTGAGCCACGCGGGCGAGCGCAGTCGATGTCATCACCGGGGGCGTAGCGTGTCCCCCCGGCACTCCAGGAGGTCACCAACGGAGGGGCTTGCGTCGTTGATAAGTGGACCGGCGGGTTGAGCGTTCGTGCCCGACGACAGCGTGTCCACCAAGGACGGTGGCGCTGGGCCGAGCTGGTAATCCCGGTCGGTTGCGGTGGCCGCCCTGTCGCGGAGATCAGGTTCCGGGGGTCGGGGTGGTTATGGGGGTTGGGGTTGGATGACCAGGCCGGTCTCGGTGATGAAGGCGTTGATGAGGCCGGGTCGGTACTGGATGGTCTTGAGGCGGGTCCGTACGATCGTGGCGAGTTGGTCGATGCCGCAGGCGGCGAGGTTGCCCAGCCCGCGTTTGACGTGCGACCACACGCCTTCGGTCGGGTTGAGTTCTGGCGCGTAGGCGGGTAGCTGGACCACCCTGAGCCAGGCGTGGTCGGCGACGAACTGGCGCATCGCGGCGCTGACGTGGTGGTTGAGGTTGTCCCAGATGAGGATCAGCGGCGCGCGTAGTTGGGTGTGTACCGCGCACAGCAGCCGCATGTAGTCGGCCTCGCCCAGGCCCTTCGGTTCGCGCTTGCGGCCGTGGTAGACGTGGATGCGGTAGAACAGCCGGGTGCGTAACCCCGGCCGGGTGGCGATCAGCCCGGCCATCGATACCCGGCCCGAGCCCTTACCCGACACCGACACCACGGGAGTGTGGCCGCGCCGCGACCAGGTACGCGCCTTCGGCGGTCTTAGCGACTGCCCGGCCTCGTCCTCGAAGCAGACCCACGCCCCAAGGTCGCGGGCCATCGTCTGACCCGCGACCACGTCTCCTCGCGCCAAGCGGCGATCGCCGCCTCATCGCGCTGCACAGCACGGTGGACCGGAACCTGCGGGGTCCAGCCGATACGGTGCAGCAGATACGACACGCCACGCTCGGTGTAACGCACGTGGAACAGCCGGCCGATCAGCACAGTGACCCGGGGCAGCGTCCACCGCTGGTCCTCGACCCACCCATGCGCGGCCGGACCCCGGTCCAACTCGGCCTGCAGCCGGGCCAGCCGGGCCTCATCCAGTCGACACCGGCTGCCGCTGGGGCCCTTGGACAGCAACCCGTCGCACCCGTCCCGACGCCAGGTCTGCTGCCACTGGTAGGCCGACTTGGCCGACACCCGCAACCGCGCGGCGACCTGCCCGGCCGGCACCTGCTGCTCGAACAGGTCACCGGCCTGCATCCGCACACCTTCACGGCGGGCTCGCCCTCGTGCGTCGAGGCCACCACCATCGGCGTACCTCATACGCCCGGTATAGATCTTCACCCGACCCGGATCACGTCGACACGCCGCACCAACATCGGCTCACTTCGACCTTTCGGCCTCAGTACCGCCGCCGCGATCAAGCTGAACATCAACCCACGTCAACGTAACGAACCCGGGCTGGAGAACTAGGCAGCCTCATCGCGCGCCGGCGTGCCCTGTTCCTGCCGTTGACCTGCCTGTTCTACCTCTATTCGATCTTGTTGCACCTGATCCGTGATCTTGTTGTAGGGCTCGGCGATGATCCGACGGCGGGCACCTCTTCCAATTTGATCTTGCTTTTTGTCATCTCTAAGTGTCAGCGTCCGTCGGCGGCAGTGGCCCACACGCCCATGCCGCAGACTCGTTCCACGCCCCACCGCTCCGGTCTACCTCCGGTACCGGTCGGCATCTTCCTTCCCACCCCGCCTCGCCGAGCGGGCAGCGCAGCAACCTTCGCCGGGCACGCCGACTGGTGCGGGGTACCGGCCCGCGAGGTCGCCCGGCTCATCGCCGTCTACACCGCGCCCGGCGATCTCGTCATCGACCTCGACGAGCACCCGACCATCGCCCACGCGGCGCGCTACCTCGACCGCCAACCCGCCCACCTGGTCACCGACGGTGACCGCCACCGGGCGCGGCCGGCACCTCCCGCTCGGCGCATCTACGGCCGTCCCCGGGCGAGCCTCGTCCTGACGAGGCTGCCCCGGGCCGGCGCCGACAGCCTTGATCTGCATGCCATGACCCGGGCCATGCACACCTGGCGGACGCTGCTGCGCCCCGGCGGGTACCTCCTGACGGCGCTCACAGGGCTCACACCGCACGGCCCCGGGCACGCTCGGATCAGCCACCGGGCCACCGTCATCGCCGCCGCCCGGACCGCCGGGCTGTCCTGGCAGCAGGAGTTCCTCGTCCTGCGGGTACCGCTGCCGGAGTACGAGCCTCGGGCGATGCCCGACACCGCCGGCCTCACACCGGCCGCCCTGGTCGACGGCCGCCACCAGCCCGTGCACGTCAAACTCCTCGCCTTCGCGCACCGGGCGGGAGGCAGCGATGCCTAAGACGACCGCCGCGCCGCTCAGCCCTACCGGCACGGCAACGGGCCAAGCCGAGCGCAACCCCGCTGGAAACTGCGCCGCCGCCCCCGCCCGGCAGGGCCAGGGATCGGTGTTTGTGACGGGGCAGGTGTGTTCCCGGGAGCAGCGACGCGGCCGGTACACACCGGAGTCCGGCGCGCATCCGGGCAAGATGCTGCCGGCCATCGCCCGGTACCTGATCGCCACCTACACCGAGGTCGGCGAGTGGGTGTGCGACCCGATGGCCGGCATCTTCACCACCGGTGTGGAGGCGATGCACCTGGGCCGGCACGGCATCGGCGTCGAATACGAGGCCCAGTGGGCGCGGTTGGCCGCCGACAACATCGGCCTTGCGACCGCCCAGGGCGCGAGCGGAACCGGCGAGGTCGTGCAGGGTGACTCCCGGCACCTGCCCGCGCTGATCCCACCTGACCTCCACGGGCGCATCGCGCTGGTGGTCACGTCCCCGCCGTACGGTCCGTCCACCCACGGCCACGTTCGCACCCCCGGCCCCCGCCGGGGCAAGGTCCGCAAACTCCACCACAAGTACGGGGCGGACGCGGCCAACCTCGCCTACCGCGACCACGACGAACTCGCCGACGGGTTCACCCAGATCCTCACCGGCGCCGCCGCCATCCTGCGGCCCAGCGGCATCGTCGCCATCACCGCCCGCCCCTACCGCCGCCACGGCGAGCTGGTCGACATCCCCGGCATGGTCGCCGCCGCCGGCATCAACGCCGGGCTACGCCTGCACGAGGAATGCGCCGCGCTGATCGCCGGCATCCGCGACGGCCGGCTCGTCCCCCGGGCCTCGTTCTTCCAACAGCGCAACGTCCGCGCCGCCATCGCCGACGGCGACCCGCAGTGGCTCTTGCAGCACGAGGATGTGGTCACGTTCCAGGCCCGGGGCGGTCCGCCGGTCGCCCCGCAGACCCTGCGATGACCCGGGGACGAGGCCGTCCGTCCGCTGTCGAACCCGACGAGGTCGAGTACGACATCACCGTGGTCGACGGGCCGGCGGGCAGGCGACTGGCCGCCGTGCAGGCCCAAGCCATCCTCGACGTCCTGGCCTGGTGGCGCGAGCACACCAGTGACCCCGAGGCGCATCCCGACGAGTAGAGCCGTGAGCCGGCCGACCAGCGGGAACCCGCTACCGGCGTGCGCTTGATCGCTCAACCCGTCGATGCGTGGATCGACCAGCCACGGGCCGACCCCGGGGAGGGGGCCGGCGGTCGGCCCGTGGCCCGTCACACCCATCACGATCACCGGACAGGGGACCACACCTGTGTACGTCACTATCGCCCGCGTCCCGGGCGGCGGGGTCACCGTTCGCGCTACGGCGACCGCCGACCCGCCCGACGGGGCCACGCCTGTATGTACGGCTGCGCTGTGCCCACCCGAACAGGTGGACCGGACCACCGGTGCCATCCAGGCGGTGCATCTGGTCATGAACGTCGAGCGGGCCTTCGCGGCTGCCGTCGCCGCGACCCGCCCCGCAGCCGGCCTCGCCGGCCCCGTCGCCGGGGTGCTCGCGCACCCCGGCATCGGGCGGCTGTTGGCCGTCGGCCCGTTCGACGATCCGTCCGATCTCGACCGGTGGTGGCACTGGCGAGGCAACCGCCTGGCGAGGACCGGCATCGCCTGCCTGCCCGTCGCACTGTCCGCCGTATCCACCGACCCGACGGGAGACGACCGATGACCCTCACCTCGACGCACGGCGAACTGCGGGTGGCCTTCTACGGCCGGGTCGCCTGCGACACCGACCGCACGGCCATGACGACGATCGCCCGCCAGTACGAGCAGTGCCGCCGCGCACTGCCGCCCGGTGCCATCACCGCGATCTTCTACGACGTCGGCTCGCACCCGGCGGTGCGTCGCCGTCCCGGGCCGCTCACCATCGGCGATCAGAAGCTGCACCGCGACGGCGGTCTGGGCGACCTGCTCGGCGAGGCCGAGGGCCAGCCCCGGCGGTTCGACCAGCTCATCACCTGTGGTCCGGACGTCCTGTCCCGCAACACCGGGTGGGCATCGAAATTGTTGACCCGCCTGACCGTGGCTGGCGTCGACTACCTGTTCCCGGTCGGCGGGGGCACCCAGCGCGCGACCCAGCTTGATCTGGCGATCATGCGATTGGTCGCCGCCACCTGTACCGAGATATGGCTCCGCGTCGCCGAGGACGGTGATCGGCGATGACCGCCGCCAACCTGCCCGTATGGTTGCGTCCCACACCGAGCCTCACCCCGACCGCGCCGCGCACGATCCGGGTCGCGGTGCTCGCCCGGACGTCCACCGACGACCAGCAGGACCCCACCCTGTCCATCCCCCGCCAGTACGCCAACTGCGAGCGGGCGCTGTTGCCGAACATGCAGATCGTGCTGGTCTTCTACGACGTCGAGTCCTCTCGTAAGGAACTCGACCAGCGGGGCAGCAGCACCGCGTGGAAGAAGTTCGACATCCCGATTCGCCGTGACGGCGGCATCGGTGACCTGCTCGCCGAGGCCCCCTCCCCGGACCGCCGGTTCGACGTGGTGATGTGCGAGTCGATCGACCGCATCGCCCGGTTCACCTACCAGGGCACCAAGATCGAACACGATCTCGAACTGGCCGGGGTGCCGCTGCTGGCCTCCGATGAGCCGATCATCTTCGACGGCCAGACCGGCGGACGCAAACGCAAGCGCGCCAGCCAGATCCTGCTGCGGCGCACCAAGCAGGGCGTGGCCGAGTGGTACATCGTCGAGATGCTGGAGAAGTCCTGGGACGGCTTCGAGACCCACACCACCCAGGGCTGGAACGTCGGCAAACCGCCCTACGGGTTCAAGGCCGAACGGCACAGGCATCCTGTCCCAGCCAAACGGGCCGAGGGCAAGCACAAGACCAAACTCGCCGTCGACCGGCGACGCGGCCCCGTGGTCAAGAAGATCTACTCCTGGCGGGTCAACGAAAAACTGTCGTACCGGGCCATCGCCGACCGGCTCAACATCGACCTGCACCGCTACCCGCCACCCCAACCCGTCGACCCGGAGCGGGCCGTCGGCCGGTGGACCGTCTCGGCCGTCCGGGAGATCCTGTTCAACCCCA
>WNFU01018508.1_pt1 | contig 11771 bp, 6 predicted proteins | sample 5400121 | NCBI WGS metagenome assembly WNFU01 (sample SAMN13153360, study PRJNA577476) | soil metagenome | isolation source: 100 cm soil or saprolite under grassland replicate 1 | place: USA:California | collected 2016-06-15 | reverse complement strand
TGGATTGGGGCGCAGAGCCCGGCAGTGGCGCTGCAAAGAGAGGTTCCTTCCATGATGTGGTTGTACCCAAACTGAGGGAATCATTCAATCAGGCGTATACACTGCACTGCAATGAACTCTCTCATGGCGGCGCGACCTATGAACTTAAATGGCCCTATCAGGGAGAATTCTATTCCGTGTATTTCCCTGGCACAGAAGCCAACGGCAATATGGACTGGCATAACTGGGTGATGGGGATCGAGTATGCGAATGGCAAGCCGTATATTTACGCCCTGATGCAGTTCTTCTGGGAGCCTTAATCTTCCACAAACCTTGCGAAGGTTGCTGTAAATTATCTTTTCAAATCAAAAACCTTCGCAAGGTTTCAATGTTTCTCAAAGTCTTAATCCCCTCTTAGGTAAGAATTCCTGCTCTGTTGTATACTGTGTATAGAGTTATTGCAACTTTTTGCAATAAGAATACCTATGTCTTGTACCTCAGAGTATGCTCCCCAACTACGCGCGCGTGGATTCAGGATGACCTCGCAGCGTTCGGCGATCCTGCACGTGTTGCGCCATACAGGGACGCATCTTTCTCCGCGGGAAGTGTATCAGCAGGCAAGACGAGATTTGCCTGGTCTGACCGAACCCACGGTGTATCGCACGCTCGAATTCCTCGCGGAAAATGGTTTTGTGCGTCCTTCTCAAACCGGCAATGGACATTTACGGTACCAGATTGCAGGTGACGACCATCATCATATTGTTTGCCGAATCTGTGGTGATGAAATCGAGATCGAACATGCCTTGCTGGAAAGTCTTTACCGCAAATTGGAATCGACAAGCGGATATTTGCGTATTGATAGTCATATGACCTTCTTTGGGGTCTGCCCGAAGTGCCAAAGAAAAGGTCTATGAGAGATACTATGAAAAACCGGCTTATTGTAAAACTCATGTTTATTCTTGCCGTATTGATGGCTGGTTGTACGCCAACCGGAAAGGCCTCACAGGACGGTAAATTAAATGTCGTTGCTACAGTTTCTCCCATTACCAATATTATTTACAATATTGGCGGCGAGCATATTACCTTATCTGGTATTGTCCCTGAAGGTGTGAACTCGCATACATTTGAGCCTGCTCCCTCCGACGCCAAGAAATTGGCAGGCGCCGACTTGATCTTTGCCAATGGACTCGATCTCGAGGATCCAACCTTGGAACTTGCGCGAGCCAATTTGAAAAGTGGCGCAGAAATCGTCAACTTGGCGGAACAAACAATCAGCCCGGACGAATATGTCTATGATTTCTCTTTCCCTAAAGAGGCGGGAAGTCCTAATCCGCATTTGTGGCCCAACCCAATCTACGCTTTGCGTTACGCCGAAATTGCCAAGGATGCGCTAGCGCGGCGCGACCCTTCTAATGCGGATTATTACAAAGGAAATTACGAAAAATTCAAAGCGCGGATTGAAGCGTTAGATGAAGCGATTAAGGCAACAATCAATAGCATTCCTGAGAACAACCGTAAATTGCTGACTTATCATGACTCTTTCGCTTACTTTGCACCCCGCTATGGCATGACCGTTATCGGCGCGATCCAACCTTCAGATTTTGCTGAACCCTCTGCAAGGGATGTAGCTAATTTGATCATGCAGATCAAACGGGAAAAAGTTCCAGCCGTCTTTGGATCTGAGGTTTTCCCATCCCCAGTATTGGAACAGATCGCCAAGGAATCAGGCACAAAATACATCAGCGATTTACGCGATGATGATCTGCCCGGTGCGCCTGGTGAGTCTAAGCATTCCTACCTTGGATTAATGGTGGAAGATGTTCGGATCATGGCGGAGGCTCTTGGTGGAGATCCCTCTCTGATTGCCAACTTTGATGCTCCCAACGTTCCTGGCAAAGACCAGGATGTGAACCAGAGTCAATAGAGAATTTCATGGAACCCTTGCTTGAATTGAGAAAGGTTTCTTTTGGGTACGGAGCGATGCCTGTGCTGGAGGATATCAATCTTCATCTTCATCGCGGGCAGTTTGCTGCCCTGGTTGGACCAAGTGGAGCGGGCAAGACCACTTTGCTGAAGCTTATTCTTGGTACATTGCAGCCTACGCATGGAGGTATCTACACACACGGCGAACTCCTGCAAAACGGACATGCGCCACGTGTGGGCTATGTACCTCAGTTGGAAACTGTAGATTGGAATTTTCCGGTTACAGTCGAGCAGGCAGTATGGATGGGGCAGATTGGAAACAAAAACATCTGGCCGTGGATGAATACCGAAGAACGGAAGCAGGTTCGGGCGATGTTGGAGAGACTGGGAATCGCAGGTCTGGCAGAGCGGCACATCCGTGACCTGTCGGGTGGCCAACAACAGCGCGTCTTTCTGGCGCGGGCATTGATATCCAAACCCGATTTGCTGGTTTTAGACGAACCAACGGTCGGGCTGGATGTTCAAACTGCTGAAATGATTCTGGTGCTGCTAGCTGAACTGAATCGTCAGGGTGTTACCCTGTTAATGACGACTCACGATCTCAATGCGGCCGCCGCTCATTTGCCTTGGGTGATTTGCCTGAATCAAAAGGTGGTAGCGCAAGGCGCTCCTGAAGAGGTATTCACAGAGAAAGTTTTAAGTGAAACTTATCGCGGAGATATGCTTGTTTTTCGGCATAATGGCACGATGTTTATCCAGCAGAAACCGCACGATCATACCTATAGAGACCTGGTGCCAGAACCTGTACCAGGTGAAGTGCCACTAACAGACCAATAGAGGCCCTACATATGAATATTCTTCTTGAGCCTTTTCAATTTGAGTTTTTTCGCAATGGGGTCATGGTCTCGTTACTAGTTGGTGCGTTGTGCGGGTTGATTGGTGTATACATCGTTCTGCGCGGCATGAGTTATATTGGTCATGGGCTTTCACACGCCATTTTCGGTGGCGCGGTTGTATCCTTCGTGATGACTTGGAATTTTTATGTAGGTGCTGGTCTTTGGGGATTCCTAGCAGCGCTCCTCATCAATCAAACGGTAAGACGCACGCGTATTTCCCCGGATGCTGCCATCGGTGTGGTTACGACAGCAAGTTTTGCGATTGGCGTGGCATTGATCAGCCGTTACCGCCACTTCACTCGCTCCTTCGATGCGGCTTTGTTTGGCAACATCCTCGGTGTGACTGCTCAGGATGTGTGGGTAGTTGCTGCAGTGACGTTGGCTGTCATGCTTATCATTTTCTTCATGTATAAGCAATTGCTCTTCACTACCTTTAATATTGAGGTGGCGCAGGTCTATGGCGTCAAAACTGAATGGGTCGATACACTTTTCTCTCTGGCGCTGGCGGCGACATTGATCGCTTCGATGCAAATCCTAGGTGTGACGCTGATTGCCGCGGCGCTGGTCATCCCGGCTATCACTGCACGTTTGTTGACTGATAGCTTCAACCGCATGATCATTCTGTCCACGTTGATTGGAATGCTTACCAACCTAATTGGCATGTATTTGAGTTATTACATTGATGTTGCCTCGGGTGCAACCATCGTGCTTGTTCAGGCAACGGTCTTCGGTCTTTCACTTGTGGTTAGTTCGGTGCAAAAACGGGCTACTCGCCGCCTGGCACATACTCACATTTAGTTCTCTCGATTGGATCCACAAATTTTGGTCCTGGATGAACCCTCGGCTGGGCTCGACCCGCGGGACATTGATCAACTTATTGCGTGAACTGCCAATCACGATGCTTGTTTCTACTCACGACATGAAACTGGTGCAGGAGTTGTTCCCGCCCACGATTGTGATGGACGAAGGCCAAATCGTGGCAGATGGGAGGACAAACGATATTCTGGACGATGAAGAGTTGTTGACAGCCCACGGGCTGGAGAAGCCGTAACAAAAAGTCCGTCTCGAAAGAGACGGACTTTGATTTTAAGGCGTAATACACAATGATTAGGTCGTAACCTAAAATTGATGAATCCCGTCTTGTTAATGCCTTTGACCTGCTTCGGCGGGTTGACTACCCATTGACTTAAACACAATCAAAATTTGGTAGGCAGAAAAGTTGCCTGCTGGAGAGAGTCCCATGTATCTCAGGCGTCGAAACTCCTTGGTCATACGATTTGCTCTTCTCTTTGCATTCATTGGGGCTACATTTGGTGCGGGCTCGCCAGCACAAGCATTACCTGCCCCACAGTCTGATACGTGTGAGCCGGGTACAAACTGGGTGTGGGCAAGGGGTCCATCACGTCCGGACATTGCACAAAAAGCTGAAGTGGCTCTCAAAAAAGAGGGGCTCGAATCTGTGGTCGTTGCCACAGACTACGGAGAGAAAGATTCATGTGGGAATTTTGAATTGTTCGGTACAGACTTTCTGGTCACCCTCCAAAACAATTCCAATCTTAAGCTGTCCTCTGACGCTCAATCAGAAATTGCAGATCGGATTCGTGCCGCACTCCTGCAAGTTGGGGAACCTCAATTAGGAAATGTTCGAATTGATTTTGGATCTGGTGTGGCGAAATCATATACAGATTCATCGAATGTTCAGAATCCTGCTGAGAGCCTGGCAGTCACGTCTGAGTCCTCTTCAACTGCCAGTGCTTCCCTGAATAAGAAAGTGTTTTTACTTGTGTACGATCCAATTTTAGACAATGGTCAGGATCTCAATACGTTTATGGGCTGGCCAGCCTATATGAGTTTAGTGCAAGGTGTGATCAGTTCGTTTCAGACTGCTTCACAGGGTGAATTACAATACACGATTGCCCAGACACAAGTTGCAAATGAATGGCCAGTCAAAATTGATGGTTTCCGCTACACAGAGACGACCTATTTCCAGGTCTGGCAGGGTCAGATTCCTGCTCATAGCCCTGATGAAGTGAATTATGACCTGATCCTTGATCAGTTCGATATCTGTGGAAAATTGAACCGGGGAGAAATCGATGAATTGTGGATGTTTGGTGCTCCCTATTTTGGCTTCTACGAATCAAGATTGGTTGGCCCAGGTGCTTATCCTTACAATTCACCGCCCCTGACTCAAACCCATAATTGCAATAAATTGTTGCCGATCATGGGTCGAACGGCTCACAGCTGGGATCGTTTCGGGCTTGTGAAAGTCCAATCGCCCGATTACAACTATAGCGGCTGTGGAAGCATTCACTATCCACTCAATGCCCTGATCGCCTATGAATACGATAACCCTGGCAATACCTCGACAAACTGCGAAGATTTCCGTAACTATCCCAACCTAAGCGATCCGCAATCGGTTTTACAACCGGTAAATTGTACAGCTTGGAATTGCGATCAGCTGGGCTTTATGGTGTATTGGTTCAATCATTTGCCATCCAGCGCCGGTTGTGGACCCGACTTTATGGAAAACAATTGGTGGTTATACTTTACGGATCCTTCTTCCGCATTATCTCCTTCCCTGAATTGTTCGCCTCCCCCATGTCCAACGATCACGAATTGGCGTGGGGAATACTGGAACAACGCTTCTTTATTAGGGCCTCCTATGGTGTGCAGAGACGATTCAGCCATCAATTTCGATTGGGGCTCGGCAGCTCCGGACCCATCCCTTTCAGCGGATTACTTCTCGGCACGTTGGACGCGCACGGTCGATTTTCCGGGTGGAATCTATCGTTTCTACATGTTCAATGATGATGGGGCGCGCCTGTATCTGGATGATGTCCTAAAGATCGATGTTTGGGGAACGTGCTGTGCATGGAACCAAACAGATATAACCTTACCGGCCGGCAATCACACGATTCGAATGGAAATGTTTGAAAATTCAGGAGGGGCGGCGGCCAAGCTCTCGTGGGAGCAAATCGGCCAATTGCCCACATCTACACCCACAAGTACCCCAACCCGCACGCCGACCAGCACCTTTACACCGACCCCGACGCTTAATCCAAACCGCTCCACGAATCCACTTTATCTCTCCTTCTCGAGCAGTCAAACGATCGGAGGGGTATCCTCCTCAGATGAAGACATCTTGAAATTTGATGGTGCGAACTGGAGTGTATTGTTCGATGGCTCGGATGTGGGGGTGGGCAGCCCGGACCTCTTTGCGTTTTCGTTCCTGGATTCGGATTCTATACTGATGTCCTTCACGGCCAGTGTCACAGTCAATGGAATTACCGCGACCCCACAGGATATCCTGCGCTTCGACGCTAGCTCGCTAGGGAGTACTACGGCCGGCACATTCAGCTTATATTTTGATGGGAGCGATGTCAGCTTCGAAGATACGACGAACGAGAAGATCGATTCCCTGTCCCTGCTTCCGGATGGACGTTTGTTGATCTCCAGCACGGGTAATCCCGTCCTTCCAGGCGTCAGTTCAGCCAAAGATGAAGATGTGCTGGCATTTACACCCACTACGCTCGGCAATACCACCAGTGGAACATGGGCAATGTACTTTGATGGCTCAGACGCTGGCTTAGCCGAGACCAGTGGGGAAGATATTGATGCTCTCGATGTGGTTGGCAGCAACATTTATCTTTCGACACAAGATATCTTTTCCGTCAATGGGGTTTCGGGTGCGGATGAAGATGTGTTCGTGTGTGCAGCAACCTCTCTGGGAAATACAACAGCTTGTAATTATGTACCGACCTTGTACTTCGATGGCAGTACCTGGGGATTGGATGCCAACGATGTAGACGCATTCAACTTCCTGGCATCAGGTCCTGGTCCTACGATTACTCCTACCGCTACGCAGACGCCAACCGCTACGGCTACGCCTTCGCAAACGCCTACCGGTGCACCAACTGCTACCAACACTCCCACGCGCACTCCGACTGCTACACCAACACCGACAGGTGTGATTCCGCCTACGCCTACCTTTACCTCCACTCCTACATCCACATCTACTCCAACAACGGTTTCAAGCAGTACATTTACCTTTATTTCCATTGCTGATGCATACGTAAATTCAGGGAGCACAACCACGAATTATGGCGCCGTAAATACGCTGCGAGCGGATGCTTCCCCGGACCTACATAGTTATCTACGCTTCAATGTACAAGGATTAAGCGGAAGTGTATCCCGAGCAACGTTACGAATTTACGCAAATAGCGCCTCGACTATTGGCTGTAATGCCAATAGTCTTAGTAACAATACCTGGACGGAGTCAACCATTACTTACGGCAATGCACCCTCCGTCGGGAATGTCATTGGTTCCTCCAGTCCATTTGGTGCAGGGGTTTGGATCACTCTCGACGTGACCGCTTATATCGCTGGAAATGGCACCTACAACTTTGGATTGACTACGCCGAGCAGCACTGCCATTAGTTTTGCCAGCCGTGAGGCAGGAGCCAATGCTCCGCAACTCATTATTGAAACCGGTCCGTGAGCTTCGTAAGATACCAGACACAATCGTGGACCAGACCTCATCAAAGCTCCGGCTCTCAACAGAGAGCCGGAGCTTTGATTTACTATGGTTTTGAAATGATAAATGGATTGGCGCGGCTGTAACCCCAAAATGGCGGATACCGTCTTGTAACTGTATTAACCTGCCTAGTCAGGTTGATTGAGCGTCGGCCTACACAATATTCAATTGCTATAGGGAGGAACGCCAACTCCCGGGGAGGGTACTATGATGTTTAAAGCCCAGCGTTTTTTCGTTGCACGATTTGTGCTAATACTGACCTTGTTGAGCGGAATGTTTGGCGCTATGCCTGCCAGGTCAGTTCATGCTGCAACGCTTGTTGCCCCGCATAGTATGAACGCGTATAGGAATAATGCATCTATCTCTCCAGGCGAAACGGCACGAGTCTCGGTCAATTCGAACAATGTCCAAGGCAATAATCACTCGTACTATCCCTCCGTCTCGGCAGATGGCCGATACATAGCGTTTGCCTCGTATGCTAACAATCTCGTAGCTAACGATCTCAATGGAGGATACGACACCTTCGTACGCGACACCCTGACGGATGTGACAGAGCACGTTTCTGTGGATTCGAATGGTATCCAGGCAAATGGTGACTCCTATAATCTATCTATTTCAGGCGATGGTCGTTACATTGCATTCGAGTCTTATGCCACAAATCTTGTCCCTGAGGATACCAATCAGGCAAGTGATCTTTTCGTTCGTGATATCCAAACCGGCATCACAACGCGTGTCTCGGTGGATTCAAGTGGTCTCCAAGCCGATGGCGCATCAAATTATCCCTCCATCTCCGCGGATGGACGGTATATTACATTTGTTTCTTATGCCTCCAACCTCGTGCCAGGTGATACCAATGGAAGGGACGATATCTTCGTCCATGATATACAAACCGGCCTAACGTTGCGCGCCTCTGTGGATTCCAGTGGCATGGAAGCAAATGATTGGTCATCGATGCCATCGATTTCGGGGGATGGCCGTTATGTGGCGTTTTATTCTTATGCAACAAATCTGGGATCAGGGGACAGTACTCCGGAGACTGCCACTCCAACGCCATCCGCGACACCAACAACCACAATAGGACCTGCCCATGTCTTCGTCCGTGATATGCAAACGGGCGTGACGACCCATGTATCGGTTAATTCGAGTTGGATGCCGGCAGATCGCGATTCATACAATCCATCGATTTCAGCGGATGGATGCTACCTAGCATTTATGTCTGCTGCCACAAATCTGTTGCCCGGCGACACCAATACCGTATTTGATATTTTTGTACGTGATATGCAAACGGGCGTGACGACCCAGGTATCGGTTAATTCGAGTGGGATACCGGCAGATCGCGATTCATACAATCCATCGATTTCAGCAGATGGACACTACGTTGCATTTATGTCTCTTGCCACAAACCTGGTGTCTCAGGATAACAATGGGGTGTTCGATATTTTTGTACATGATATCCAGACCGGGTTCACAACGCGTGCCTCGGTGGATTCGAATGGTCTCCAGGCAAATGACGCATCCTACTATCCCTCCATCTCTGGAGATGGGCGTTATACAATATTTGCCTCTTACGCCAGTAACCTTGTGCCGGGCGATAACAATGGTAGCGCGGATATTTTTGAGCATGACCTGCAAACAGGAGTAACAACACTCATCTCAGCAGATTCCTATGGAGTGCAGGCAAATGGCACATCATATGATTCAGACATTTCAGCGGATGGAAGTCATATCGTGTTCGATTCTTATGCTACGAACCTCGTGCCGGGGGATACTAATTCTGCATCCGATATATTTGTCCATCAGCAAGGTACCTTTGTGCCGCCAACGCCGACCTCAACATCTATTTATACAGCGACAATGACGCCAACTGCGACCGCCACGCAGACTCCGACGAGCACACGAACTCCAACGGTGACTGCTTCTCAAGTTCAATACGTAGATCTAGTTGTAGATGAAGCACGCGGCAAACTTTACGGCGCAGATAAGGCGGGCAGCAAAATTGATGTGATTGATGTGAACGATTTGTCTATTACCAGTTCACATACCTTAGCATCTGGCGCACTACCCACAGGAATTGATCTCAGCCCCGATGGCAATGAATTGGCAATAGCTCAATCGGGATTGGACCGTGTCAAGTTTATCAATTTGACTAATGGCACAATATCAGAATTATCTTCTGCCTTGAGCGGATCAAGTACAAAGGTAACTGATGTTATTTATGGGCGTTCAGGAATCCTTTATGCACTTTCCAATAATGGGCTGCACGTGATCGATACGACTATCATTCCCCATACAGAAGATACAACGCAGTTCGTGCCAGACGATTTTCCTTATGATGAAAGATTTGGTAGCATTTCATCGGACAAAAATAAATTATTTGTGGTCACAGGTACCTGTTGCAGTGGCTATAACAAGCTGAGTAAATTTGATATATCTGTGGGACTAATAAAGCCTAATAAGTTAAGCTATACACACCTGTATAATTCGGGTTATAAAAAGAATATTCACCTGTCCTTAATAGAAGATAATACTCTCCTTACATCATTTGGAACTGTTTACAGTGTTTCCGACCTGACCCCCATAGCCAAAAATGCGCAAGTCATGTCCTCAGTGATTGCCTTGCCTGGACGAAACTTTTATGCAACGATATTTGACAACGGAGCCGGAACAGACACACTAAATTTCTTTGACAAACAAAGTTCTTACAAAGTTTCTGCACTGGGCACTGGCGTAAGCGGCACGCCGGGGGCGATGGCGGTGACTGGTGATGGGAATAATTTGTTTGTCAGCTCGACGGGTGGCATGAGTAAGTTTAGTATTGGCACAATTCTTCCAGGCACACCAATCAGCTTGCCGCAGAGCCTGAAACAATACAGAGATTTTGCTTTCGATATGCCGCGGGGCGTGATCTACGGCACGGATGCCTCCAACCGGATTGATGTAATTGACCAGAATGCTGGGAATGTACTCAATAGTTATCTGCTTCCGAATGGAGCCAATCCGATTGGAATTGACCTCAGCCCAGATGGTAATGAATTAGCTGTTGCCTTGAATGGGTTGGAGAAGATTCTTTTTATCAATCCGGCAACTGGTACAAAGATTGCTGAAATCACTCCAGGACTCACGAATGACACTTATTACACAAACCTGCCCTATGATGTGATTTATGGACGCGCGGGCCGATTGTATTCCGATGGAAATCCTCGTTCAGGTGCTGATGATTATCTACATGTGATTGATACTTCTACTCACACATGGGTTGCCAAATCTTCGTATCCGAATACTTTGAAATATGGAGCTGAACTTGTTATCACGTCGGATAAAAAATATGTATATGCTAATGAAACTTACCTTCCAAATAATATCTTTGCGTTTGATGTTCAATCAGACACTATAACTAAGCTTTATCAGGGACCATTTGGAGCAGTCTCTGCGAATAAGTTCACAATTGCTCCAGATGGCAATAAGGTTTTTACATCCAATGGCCAAGTTTGGAGTGGTAATTTGCAAACGCAATTAGGAACTTTGCAAGGTAGTCCAGGTGATTTGATTAAATTTGTGCCGGGCAAAAATGCGGTTGCTCTCACAGTTGGGAATGCGATCAAGTTTATTAGCGCAGACGATTATCAACTTGTTTCGACTTATTCCGCACCGTATACTGGGAATGCTCTTGAAATGGAAATTGCTCCTGACGGAAGCAAGTTGATCGCAAATTACTCTGGCGGTATCATTTTCATTCTTGATCTGACTACCTTACCTATTAACACTCCGACTCCTATTCCAACATTCACTCCAACAGCGACTGCTACCCCTACGAATACGCCGACGTTGACACCCACGGCAACAAGTACTCCGATCTCAAACTGTAATGCCGTCTATCATGGTCCACTGACACTGAATGGGGGATTGAGTATGAACATCATGAATCAAACTGGCGTTCCCCTGGCAGTACAAGATGTTTTTGTAGTCTGGAATAACGATAAAGGACATTCCACAGGACTCGATAAGACACTGATCTTACAGCAGGCAAGTTTGAATGGGGTCTCGTTCTGGAATGGGAACAACACTGAGCCAAATTTTGTGATTACACCCTCTACTAATATTTCTATCCCGACCGGAAACTCCACGATTCTCTTCACCTTCCATCAAAGTTATGATACGTTGGATGGAAGCGAGCAAATCCTTATTAATCTGAGGACGAATGGCTGCCAATCCTATCCGATTGACTCCAACACCGTATCGGTGACAGATACGCCAACCCCGACCGCCACCTTCACCCCTACAAACACGGCTACGCCTCCCTATTCCTCTAATCCTCTCCTTCTTTCGCTGACGACCGGTCAAACAATCGGCGGAGTTGCTGCAGCAGATGAAGATATCCTCAGCTTTGATGGAAATAACTGGGCTATGGTCTTCGATGGCTCGGACGTGGGAGTGGGCAG
>WNFU01008581.1_pt1 | contig 11771 bp, 7 predicted proteins | sample 5400121 | NCBI WGS metagenome assembly WNFU01 (sample SAMN13153360, study PRJNA577476) | soil metagenome | isolation source: 100 cm soil or saprolite under grassland replicate 1 | place: USA:California | collected 2016-06-15 | reverse complement strand
GAGTTCATGGAGACGCTGAAGATCGACCTCGAGCAGGACGAGGTGTTCGTCTTCACGCCCAAGGGCAAGGTCATCACGCTGGCGGCGGGCGCGACGCCGGTCGACTTCGCGTACTCCATCCACACGGAGGTCGGGCACCGCTGCATCGGCGCGAAGGTGAACGGTCGTCTCGTCCCGCTCGACTCGACGCTCGCATCCGGCGACACGGTCGAGATCTTCACGAGCAAGGTCGAGGGCGCGGGCCCGAGCCGCGACTGGCTGCAGTTCGTCCAGACGCCCCGCGCCCGCAGCAAGATCCGGCAGTGGTTCTCGCGTGAGCGACGCGAGGACGCGATCGAGAACGGCCGCGAGGAGCTCGTCAAGGCGCTGCGCAAGGAGGGGCTCCCGGTGCAGAAGCTCGCCCGGTCGGCGGCGCTGACTCGCGTCGCGGAGGCCATGAGCTACACGGACCTCGACACCTTGTACGCGGCCGTTGGCGAAGGGCACGTCTCACCGCGGACGGTCGTGCAGCGGGTCCAGCGCGAGCTGCGCGGCGGCGAGGAGCAGCTCCCCGTCACGGCACGCCGTCCGCCGCGTGCGCTGCGACGGCGGACCGTCGGCGTGCACGTGGAAGGCCTCGACGACGTCATGGTGCGGCTGTCGCGCTGCTGCACGCCCGTTCCCGGTGACGAGATCATGGGCTTCGTGACCCGCGGGCGCGGTGTGTCGGTCCACCGCACCGACTGCGCCAACGCCGCCGGGCTGGCCGCCCAGGCCCACCGCGTCATCGACGTCGATTGGGACCACGACCAACCCGCGACGTACGTCGTGTCGGTCGAGGTCGAGGCGCTCGACCGCTCGCGGTTGCTGCGCGACGTGGCCCAGTCCCTCGCGGAGCACCACGTCAACATCCTTGCCTGCACGTCGCAGACGTCGACCGACCGTGTGGCGAAGCTCCGCTTCGACTTCGAGCTCGCCGACCCCAGCCATCTCGAGTCGATTCTCGGCGCCGTGAAGCGGATCGACTCCGTGTACGACGCGTACCGGGTGCTGCCCGGGAAGGCGCGCGCTTAAGCCCCGGCCCGCCGCGAGGCGGCCGGTACGATGCCGCGGTGCCGAGAGACGCCCAACAGACTCCTCGCGGAACACAGGACATCATTCCGCCGGAGTCGGCGCGCTGGGTCGAAGTCGTTCGGACGTTCGCGGAGCGCTCCCGCAGATTCGGTTACGAGCTGGTGATCACCCCGGTGTTCGAGCACGTCGAAGTGTTCAACCGGCTCGGCGAGTCCACTGACGTCCTGACGAAGGAGATGTACGAGTTCACCGACCGCGGGAACCGCCGCTTGGCGCTGCGGCCGGAGGGGACCGCACCCGTCGTTCGTGCGTACATCCAACACAAGAAGCACGGGCCGTGGAAGGTCTGGTATCTCGCGCCACTCTTTCGATACGAGCGCTCGCAGAAGGGTCGCTACCGGCAGCACTGGCAACTGGGAATCGAGGCTCTCGATTTGGACGACCCGGACGTCGACGTGGAGGTCATCGCGTTCGGGCACGGGCTGCTTCGGGACTTGGGCGTGCTGAGCCACACCACGTTGCTCTTGAACTCGATGGGAGACCGAGCAAGCCGAGCCGAGTACGTCGAGGTCCTGCGCAAATACCTGCTGGAGCACAGCAACGCGCTGGGAGCCGAGTTTCGGGAGCGCGTCGAGGCCAACCCGCTGCGCGTTCTCGACTCGAAGCGGGAGGACTGGCAGGACGTCATCGAGCGCGCGCCGCAGCTCACCGAGCACCTCAGCGACTCGTCGCGCGTGCACTTCGAGCAGGTTCAGCGCGGGCTCGATGAGCTCGAGATCCAGCACGAGCTGGCACCGAGACTGGTGCGAGGCTTCGACTACTACACGAGCACGACGTTCGAGTTCGTGAGCAGCGCGCTCGATGCCGCCCAGAACGCCATCCTGGGTGGCGGGAGATACGACGACCTCACCGAGGAAATGGGCGGCCAACCGACTCCCGGCATCGGATTCGGAATGGGTATCGAGCGGTTGCTCATCGCAGCGGACGAGTTGGGTGCGCTCCCGCGCGCCGACACTCGGCTCGATGTGTACGTCATCGACGAGCTTACTGGCGGCCGCGAAGCGCTCACATTGACGCAGGAGCTTCGCGAGGCAGGTCTGCGAGTCGAACGGTCCTATGGCAACCGTTCCGCCTCCGCGCAGCGAAAAGCAGCGGAGCGTGCGCGACCCGCGTTCATCGTGGCGATGACACCCGAGCTATTCGGTCGGGGCGAGGTCGTCGTCCGGACGCTTGCTGCTCGCCAGGAGATCGAGGTTCCGAGGGATCAGCTCGCCGGCTGGCTGCAAGACCATTGTGAGTTCGACCGATGATGCGCACCCACCGGTGCGGGGACCTCCGCCCGGAGCACATCGGCGAGAAGGTCACGGTGTGCGGATGGGTCGCGAGCCGGCGAGACCACGGCGGCGTCGTGTTCCTCGACGTGCGCGACGCCGCCGGCATCGTCCAGGTGGTCGTCGACCCGGACGCTGCCGTCGGCGACGACCCGCACCAGCTACGCGCCGAGTACGTGATTCGCGCCGACGGTGAGGTGCGCGCCCGACCCGAGGGGACCGTGAACCTGGACCTCGCGACGGGCGAGGTCGAGGTCGGCGCGACGAAGCTCGAGGTGCTGAACGCGGCGGAGCCGTCGCCGATCCCGCTCGAACGGGTGGAGGCCGACGAGATGCTGCGGCTCCGGTACCGGTACCTCGACCTCAGACGAGACCGCATGCAGCGCAACCTGCGGCTGCGCGCGACCGTGAACGCGGCCATGCGGCGCTCGATGATCGAGCAGGACTTCGCTGAGATCGAGACCCCGGCGCTGATCGCGTCGACGCCGGAAGGCGCCCGCGACTTCGTGGTGCCGTCGCGTCTCCAGCCGGGCTCGTTCTACGCGCTGCCGCAGAGCCCGCAGCTGTTCAAGCAGCTGCTGATGGTGGGCGGCTTCGACCGGTATTTCCAGATCGCCCGGTGCTTGCGGGACGAGGACCCGCGTGCAGACCGCCAGTTCGAGTTCATGCAGTACGACATGGAGATGACCTTCGCCGACGCGCAGGACGTGATGGGCGTCGTCACCGAGGCGGTGCAGGCGGCGGTGGAGGCGGTGCGCGGGGAGCGGGCGCACGAGTTCCGGCGGATGACGTGGCACGAGTCGATGGAGCGCTTCGGCGTCGACAAGCCCGACACGCGCTTCGGCCTCGAGCTCGTCGACGTGAGCGAGTGTTTCGAAGCGACCGAGTTCCGCGCCTTCCAGGCGGACGTGGTGAAGGGCATCCGGGTGCCGGGGGAGGGCGCGATGGGGCGCGGGCGCCTCGACGCGCTCACCGAGCGTGCGAAGCAGCTCGGTGCCATGGGCCTGGTGTGGATGAAGGTGCAGGACCACGGCGATCTCGACTCGCCGGTGGCGAAGTTCCTCTCGGAGGCCGAGCAGCTGTGCGTGGTAGACGCGCTCGGCGCGACGGAGGGCGACCTCCTGCTGCTCGTCGCCGGCGACCGGCGGACGGCCGAGTCCGTGTTGGGACAGCTGCGCCTCGAGCTGGCGCGCCCGCCGGTCTCCGACGGCGGCCTGCAGTTCGTGTGGGTCGTCGATTTTCCGCTGTTCGAGGGCATCGACAACGACGGCCGCCCGATCCCGGCGCACCATCCGTTCACCATGCCGCACCCCGACGATCTCGACCTGCTCACGAGCGCGACCGGCGACGAGGTCCTCGCGGTGCGCTCGCGGTCCTACGACCTCGTCGTGAACGGCTGGGAGCTCGGCTCGGGCAGCGTGCGAATCCACTCGTCGGACGTGCAGCGGCAGGTGTTCTCGCTCCTCGGGATCACGCCCGAGCAGGCGCAGGCGCGCTTCGGTTTCCTGCTCGACGCGTTCCGGTACGGCGCGCCGCCGCACGCCGGGTTCGCGCTCGGGATCGACCGGTTCGCCGCCGTGCTCGCCGGCGAGGAGAACATCCGCGAGGTCATCGCGTTCCCGAAGACGCAGTCCGGCGCCGATCCCTTGACCGGTGCCCCGCGACCGCTCGAGCCCGTCCAGCTCACCGAGCTCGGCCTCCAGGTCCGCCAACGCCCGTCCTAAAACCCGTTGTCACCAAAACGCGCCCCTGGGGCGCGATTCAGTGACAACGGGCCGTAGGTGTCACACGGGGTTGGCATTCTCGCAGCATGCACATCGGACGCGCAGCGCGTTCGATGACGATCGGGCCCGGGGCAATGACCCTCGTCGTCGCGGGTTGGAACGTGCTTCGCTTCACGTCGACAATGACGAACGCGCAGGCAGTGGCGACGGTCCGTGCCGCGTTGTCACAGGAACGGAGCGCATGAGCGCGTTTTGGTGACAACGGCCGTAGGCTGAGCGCGTGGGCGACGATCTGTTCGCGTCGGCGCGGGATGATCGCCTGAACGAGCGCGCGCCGCTGGCGGCGCGGCTGCGGCCGCGCACGCTGGACGAGGTCGTCGGCCAGGAGCACTTGCTCGGACCGGGTCGCCCGCTGCGGGTGCTGATCGAGGGCGACCGCCTCTCGTCGGTGGTCCTGTGGGGCCCGCCGGGCACGGGCAAGACGACCATCGCCCGGCTCATCGCCGGCGAGACCGCCAAGGCGTTCGAGCCGATGTCGGCCGTGAGCGCCGGCGTCAAGGACGTCCGAGACGTCGTCGAGCGCGCCCGCGGGCGGCTCGGCGAGCGCGGTCAGGGCACCATCCTGTTCCTCGACGAGGTGCACCGATTCAACAGGGCGCAACAGGACGCGCTGCTCCCGCACGTCGAGGAAGGTCTGCTCGTGCTCATCGGCGCGACCACCGAGAACCCGTACTTCTCCCTGATCGGCCCGCTGCTCTCGCGCTCGACGCTGTTCCGCCTCGAGCCCCTCGGCCCCGACGACGTCCGCACGCTCCTCGAGCGCGCGCTCACCGACCGCGAGCGCGGACTCGGTGAGGCCGAGCTGAAGGTCGACGACGACGCGCTGGGTCATCTGATCGACCGGTCCGAGGGTGACGCCCGGCACGCGCTCACGTCCCTCGAAGTCGCGGGCGCGCTTGCCGCCGAGGACGGCCGCACGCGTGTGACGCTGATCGACACGGAAGCCGCGCTCGCCTTGCGGGCGATCCGCTACGGCGACGACGAGCACTACGACGTCCTGTCCGCGTTCATCAAGAGCATCCGCGGCTCGGACCCCGACGCCGGCCTCTACTGGCTCGCGCGCATGGTCGAAGCGGGCGAGGACCCGCGTCTGATCGCTCGCCGGCTCGTCATCCTCGCGTCCGAGGACATCGGGATGGCGGACCCGCAATCGCTGCTGGTCGCCGACGCGGCCGCTCGTGCCGTCGAGTTCGTCGGGATGCCCGAGGCGCAGCTGAACCTCGCGCAGGCGGTCATCCACCTCGCTCTCGCGCCGAAGTCGAACTCGGTGATCACGGGGATCGGCGCCGCCCTCGAGGACGTCCGCGACCGTCCGAGCGGCGCCGTCCCGGTCCACCTCCGAGACGCCAGTTACCCTGGCGCCCGCAATCTCGGACACGGGGAGGGTTACGTGTATCCCCACGACGCACCGGCGGGCTGGGTGCCGCAGCAATACCGGCCTCCCGATGTCGAGGCCCGCGTGTACTACCGCCCGGGCGCGCAGGGCCGCGAGGCGGAGCTGGGCGAGCTCCTCGACCGGCGTCGGTCGCGGCGTGAGACCGAGGTCGACCAGCACGACGACGTCGACCCGAACACCGAAGGGACGTGACGTGACCAAGCGGCTGTTCTGGCTGACCCTCGGGTTCGGCCTCGGCGTCGGCGTCACCGTCCGCGCCCGCCGCACCCTGCGACGCACCGTCGAGCGCGTCCTCCCGCCGACGGCCGCCAACCGACTGCGCGCGCTGAACGCCGCCCTCGACGACCGGGCCGCGCTCATCCAGGCCCGTCGCGAAGCGCGAAGCAGCAGGTAGGCCGCAACGTCCGGGCGGTACCCTGGACACGTGCCACCGACCACCGCAGACGAGCTACGCCGCGCCTTCCTCGACTTCTTCGTGGAACGCGGCCACACGCCGGTTGAGTCGGCCAGCCTCATCCCACACGACCCGTCGCTGCTGTTCACCGTGGCGGGGATGGTCCCGTTCAAGCCGTATTTCGTCGGCGAAGAGAAGCCGCCCTACCCGCGCGCAACGTCGGTGCAGAAATGCGTGCGCGCCGGCGGCAAGCACAACGACCTCGACGACATCGGGCGCACCAACCGGCACTTCAGCTTCTTCGAGATGCTCGGGAACTTCAGCTTCGGCGACTACTTCAAGGCCGACGCCATCCCGTGGGCCTGGGAGCTGTACACCGACGTCTTGAAGCTCGACGCCGACCGCCTCTGGGTGACCGTGCACGAGACCGACGACGAAGCCGAGCAGATCTGGCGTGACGTCGTCGGGCTGCCGCCGGAGCGGATCCAGCGCATGGGCGAGGCCAACTTCTGGCGCATGGCCGACACGGGACCGTGCGGCCCATCGTCCGAGATCTTCTGGGACCTCGGGGAGGACTTCGGCGACGGCGGCGGTCCGGCACGCGGCTCTGAAGACCGGTACATCGAGATCTGGAACCTCGTGTTCATGCAGTTCGACGCCCAACCCGACGGGTCGCTGCCGCCGCTGCCGAAACCCAGCGTCGACACCGGCGCCGGGCTCGAGCGCAATCTCATGGTGCTCCAGGGCGTCGACTCGATCTTCGACATCGACGTGTTCCGCCCGCTCGTGACCGCGGCCGAGCACGTGACCGGGACGCGCTACGGCGCCGGCGGCGAGGACGACGTCTCGCTGCGCATCCTCGCCGAACACGGCCGCACGATGACCTTCCTCGTGAGTGACGGCGTCGTGCCGTCGAACGAGGAGCGCGGGTACGTCCTGCGTCGCATCATCCGGCGCGCGGTGCGGCACGCGTACCGCCTGGGCGGCGAGCGCGCCGTGACGGGCGCGCTCGTGGAGGCCACCGTCGAGGCCATGGGCGACGCGTATCCCGATCTCGTCAAGCACCGTGACGTGATCGTGAAGGTGATCACCCGCGAAGAGGAGCGGTTCCGCCAGACGCTTCAGCGCGGCCTCGACCTGCTGGACGGCTTGCTCGAGGAAGGCGACGTGACGGGGGAGCGGGCGTTCTTCCTCCATGACACGCTCGGCTTCCCCGTCGATCTCACCCGCGAGATCGCGGAGGAGCGCGGCCGGCGTGTCGACTACGACGGGTTCCGCGCCCGCATGGACGAGCAGCGCACCCGTGCGCGCGAGGCGGTCAAGGCCGAGGGCGGGAAGGAGACAGCACCGATCGAGCTGTACCGGGAGCTCGTCGACGACTTCGGCGCGACCGAGTTCACCGGCCGGCACGAGTACGAGACCACCGACGCCAAGGTCCTCGCGCTGATCGCGGCAGGCGAACGCCTGGCGCAGGCGGCCGAGGGCGCGAAGGTCGACGTCGTCCTCGACCGCACGCCGTTCTACGCCGAGGCCGGCGGTCAGGTGGGCGACACGGGCATGCTCACGGCGGGCGACGGCCGGACGCAGCTCCGTGTCTTCGACACGCAGTACGGCATCCCCGGCACCCTCGTCCTGCACCGCGCCGAGGTCGTGCGCGGCGAGCTCGCCGAGGGCGACAGCGTCACCGGGACCATCGACGCCGAGCGGCGGGATCGCATCCGCCGCAACCACACCGCGACGCACGTCCTCCATTGGGCGCTGCGCGAGGTGCTCGGCCCGCACGTCAAGCAGGCGGGATCCCTGGTCGCGCCCGACCGCCTTCGTTTCGACTTCAGCCATTTCCAAGCGGTCACGCCCGACGAGCTCGATCGCATCGAGGATCTCGCCAACCGCGAGATCATCACGGACGCGCCCGTCCGCCACTACGAGACCACGCGCGAGCACGCCGAGGCGATCGGGGCGATCGCGTTCTTCGGCGAGAAGTACGGCGACCTCGTGCGCGTCCTCGAGGCCGGCGAGCACTCCGTCGAGCTGTGCGGCGGCACCCACGTCCACGCCCTCGGCTTCATCGGCCCCATCAAGATCGTCAACGAGCAGTCGATCGGCGCGAACCTGCGCAGGATCGAGGCCGTCACTGGCGACGCCGCGCTCGAGCACATTCACGACGAGGAGCAGCAGCTGCGCCGCGCCGCGGAGACGCTCAAGGCGTCGACGGCCGAGCTGCCCGACCGCATCGAGCAGCTCCAGCAGCAGTTGAAATCGCTCAAGGACGAGCTCGACACGGCCCGTGGCCGCGAGGCCGCCACCGAGGCCGTCTCGCTGGCCGCCGTCGCGGTCGACGGCGTGGTGGCGGCCCGGCGCGACGGGCTCGACTCGGGCGCGCTCCGACGTCTCGCGCTCGCCACCCGCGACGCCGCCGACTCGGGCGTCGTGGCACTCGTCGGTCTGGCCCCGGACCAGAAGAAGGCGGGCATGGTGGTCGCGGTCAGCAAGGGACTGGTGGACAAGGGTGTCTCCGCCGCCGAGATCGCGGCCACGGCGGCCAAGGCGCTCGGCGGGGGGACGGCCAAGAACCCCGAGGTCGTCGTGGGGGGCGGGACCAACGTCGACCAGATCGACGAAGCCTTGACCCTGGTGCGCACGGAGGCAGCCGAGGCCCTCGAACGCGCCGCCCGCTGAGGACGTCGCGGGAGCGCATGGGACGGGTTCTGGGTGTCGATCTGGGATCACGGAGGATCGGTCTGGCCCTCTCCGACCCCGACGGCCGCCTGGCCACCCCCCACGCCCTGGTGGAGCGCAGCGGGGACCGGTCCATCGACCATCGGACGATCCTCGCCCAGGCGCGCGAAGCTGGCGCCTCCCGAATCGTCGTCGGGCTTCCGTTGTCCCTCTCCGGAGACGCTGGTCCCGCCGCGCGAGCCGTGCTGGAGGAGGTCGAGGCGTTGCGAGCCGAAGCGGGCGACACCGTCACGATCGACACCTACGACGAGCGGCTCACGACGGTGATCGCCGAGAGCCAGCTCCGGGAGGCGCAGGTGCCGCGCCGGGCGCGACGCCGAGCCATCGATCAGGCGGCGGCCGCCGTCATGCTCCAGTCGTACCTGGAGGCGCGTTCGTGAGCCGTTCCGACGACGACGGGCTCGAACCGCCGGGTTGGGTCAACGCGGGTGGGTCTCGTTCCGAGCGGCGGCAGTCAGCGCCGAACGCCACGACCCGGGGTGCCGCAGCGAAGCCGCGACGTCGGCCGCCGGCACCTGCACCGGCCGCGGCGCGCACCACGACGCGCGAACGCCGGCGTCGGGGAGACCCGAGAGAGGAGTTCTGGGACAAGCGCTTCGACGACGGCGCCCAGCCCCGGTCCGGCGCGTCGCGCCGCCAGCGAGCGGCGCGCCGAGCGGCCGAGATGAGCGACCGCAAACGGCGCCGGCGCCGCACGTTCCTCGCACTGGCCATCGTGCTGCTGCCGATCGTGCTCGTCCTCTCCGCCGGCGGGTGGTTCCTGTACGAGCTCAACCCGCCGGGCGGACCCGGGAGCAAGATCGGCGTGGACATCCCGCGCGGCGCCGACAACCGCGCCGTCGGCGACCTCCTCCAGGACGAGGGCGTCATCGGCTCGTCGCAGGCGTTCCAGATCTACGCCACCGTCACGCGAGCGGGCCCGTTCGACCGTGGGCACTACACGATGCACGAGGACCTCGGAGTGCGCGACGCGGTCAACGTCCTCAAGGCCGGGGTGGCGAAGGGACCCGAGTTCCGGCTCATGCTGCCGCCCGGGCTCACGCTGGCGCAGATCGCCGACCGTGTCGGGATGTTGGAGGGCCACAGCAAGGACGCGTTCCTGATGCTCGCCCAGTCGGGCGCGGTGCGCTCGAAGTACGAGCCACTCGAGGTCAACTCGCTCGAAGGGCTTCTCTACCCCGACACGTACTTCGTGTCGAAGGGCGAGACCGACCAGGAGATCCTCACCCGTCTCGTGACCGCGTTCGACAAGAGCGCCGACGAGGCGGGTCTCGCCGCACCGAACGCGGCCGGCCTGAGCCCGTACCAGACGATCGTGGCGGCATCGCTCATCGAACGCGAGGCGAAGCTCGACGAGGACCGCCCCCTGATCTCGGCTGTGGTCCACAACCGCCTGGCGGCGGGCATGCCCCTCCAGATCGACGCGACCGTGTGCTTCGCGATCGGCGGTTGCGCGCAGTCGCCGTCCGCCACCGATCTCGCGATCGACTCGTCCTACAACACGTACAAGGTCCTCGGCTTGCCGCCCACCCCGATCTCGAGTGTCACGGCCAAGTCGTTGCGGGCGGCGCAGGCGCCGGCGGCCGAGCCGTACCTCTACTACGTGCTCATGGACAAGAGCGGGAAGCACGCGTTCTCGACGACTCAGGAAGAGCACGACCGGCAAGTCGAGGAGGCCCGCCAAAAGGGCCTGCTGTGACAGCACGTCGGGCGATAACGGCCGCGACCCGCGTCGTCGGCGTGATCGGCGAACCGGTCGCGCACTCGCGTTCCCCCGCGATGCACAACGCCGCGTTCGAATCACTCGGCCTCGACTGGGTGTACGTGGCCTTCCCGGTCGCGCGCGGCCGGGGAGGCGCCGCGGTACGGGCCGTGTCCGTCCTCGGGCTGGCCGGACTCAACGTCACCATGCCGCACAAGGCCGACGCGGCGGCGGCGTGCGACGATCTCGCGCCCGAGGCAGCCGCGCTCTCCGCCGTCAACACCGTCGTGCTCGACGCCGGCGGCGCCCTCGTCGGGTATTCGACCGACGGGGCCGGTTTCCTGCGCGCCGTCGAGGACGAGGGCATCGGCGTGGCGGATCGCCGGTGCCTCGTGCTGGGCGCCGGCGGCGCCGCACGGGCGATCGTGCACGCGCTCGGCCGCGCCGGCGGCGACGTGACGGTGGCCGCACGTCGCGAGGACGCGGCACGGAGTGCAGCCGCGCTCGCTGCCGGCGGTAGAGCCGTCGGCCTCGACGACATCGCGGTCGACGGCTTCGAGGTGATCGTCAACGCGACGCCGCTCGGGATGCTCGGTGAGGCCCCGCCGTTCGACATGGCACGTCTGCACGAGGGGCAGTTCGTCTTCGACACCGTGTACCCGGCTGACACGCCGCTCCTGACGGAAGCCCGCGCGCACGGCCTGCGGGCCGTCGGTGGGCTGGGCATGCTCGTCCATCAGGGCGCGCTCTCGTTCTCGCTGTGGACCGGCGTCGCTCCGCCGCTCGACGTCATGCGCTCCGCTGCGGCGGCCGGTTCGGAGTGATGCGGGCCGTCACGACGGCCGAAGAGTGACCGCCGCGATCGTCGCGGTGTGCGCGGTTGCCGGCCTGCTCGCCGGTGCCGCCCTCGAGATCGTCATCGATCGCGTGCCGCAGCGTGAGTCGTTGCTCGGTTGGAGCCGGCGGGACCTGAACACCACCCGGGCGGCGACGGTAGTGGGCGTCACTGTCGCGCTGTTCGTCGGGCTGGCCGTGCGTTACCACGACTCGTGGGCGCTCCCGGCGTTCCTCCTCGTCGCGGCAGGGCTGGTGGCCCTGTCGGTGATCGACTTCGAGCACTTCCTGCTGCCGAACCGAATCGTGTACCCGCTCGCGATCACAATGCTCGCGCTGTTGACGATCGCCGCGCTGGGCGACGATGCGTGGGGCGCGCTCGGTCGCGCGGTGCTCGCCGGTGCGGTCACGACGCTTGCGCTCGGCCTGCTGCACCTCGTGTCGCCGCGCAGCATGGGCTTCGGCGACGTGAAGCTCGCGTTCGTGCTCGGGCTCGCGCTCGGCTGGCTCGGCTGGGACGAGCTCGTGCTCGGGTTGT
>WNFU01008580.1_pt1 | contig 11773 bp, 9 predicted proteins | sample 5400121 | NCBI WGS metagenome assembly WNFU01 (sample SAMN13153360, study PRJNA577476) | soil metagenome | isolation source: 100 cm soil or saprolite under grassland replicate 1 | place: USA:California | collected 2016-06-15 | reverse complement strand
ATTGGGAAAGGAATCTTTATAATGGCACCCTAGCTCAGCAGCATCCTGAAACTGGGATGGTTACTTACTTTTTGCCTCTGCGCTCTGGCTCAGCGAAGAAGTGGGGTACCCCGACTGAGGATTTTTGGTGCTGCCAGGGTACGCTAATCCAGGCGCATACGGTCTACGCCAATCACATCTTCTATGAAGAAGGGGAGAATCTTGTTCTTTCCCAATACATTCCCTGCCAGCTCGATTGGAACAAGAATGAGACGCACGTAAGACTCACGTTGACAGAAGACCTGCATCTGGATGCCCACCATCGACCTTGCAGCCAATCCTATGAGTTGAAGATCGCTTGTGCTCAACCTCAGGAGTTTACTATCAAGTTCCGCATGCCCTGGTGGATGAACGGCAACCCGGAAGTGGTCGTCAATGGCGAAAAGCAGGCTGTTAGTGGAAACCCATCTACATATGCATCGATTCGTAGAGTTTGGCACAACGATACCCTCCAAATCACCTTGCCTCAAGGTCTCAGCCTAAGCCGCCTGCCAGATCGTCCGGATACCCTTGCCTTCATGGAAGGTCCGGTTGTATTGGCAGCAGTTCTAGGAGATGGATCAGGAAAGACAGGGGCCGGAGAAACAGACAACGAGAAGACGCTCTATTGCAAAAAGGATGAACCAACGACTGTTCTTGTGCCCGATAACGAGCTGGATTCTTCGAGGTGGCGGACTGGGTATAGAACGCAGGGCCAGGGGCAAAACATCCGGTTTATCCCATTATATGAAATTCGGGATGAACGTTATGCGGTTTACTTCCCGATCCAGGAGTGATAACTTTCATTCTGCTAGGCGCGAGATGAGCAAAGCATATCTTTCCGGATATTAGCATTTCCACAATATCCAGCAAGCATTGTTGGGCGATGAAAGTGGCGACGTCATGAGCGACTTCTATAATCTTCCTTCTCGAAACTCCCTGGGAGTCTTTTCGTTCTGCGGCAACCACTGATTGTGGCGTTCGCCGGGACTCAGGTTACGTTAAGAAAATAATATCTTTGATTCAGCAGCTTAGGAGGCTAAGAGTATGGACCTCGGATTAAATGGCAAAAAAGCCGTCGTGACCGGAGGGGAGAGGGGGATTGGGAGAGATATATGTTTATCGCTTGCTAAGGAAGGGGTGGACCTGGCCTATTGTGATATTAAGATTGAGAGCGGGGAAGATTCAACGCAGGAAGAGATCAGGAAGTTTGGACGAAAAGCTTTTGCGATGGAAGTCGACGTATCTGACGAGGATCAAGTCATCAGATTTGTCCAGGCAACCATTGGTGACTTGGGGAGCATCGATATCTTCGTGAGCAACGCTGGGATCATTGAATGGGAACCAATCACCAAGATCACTCTGGAATGCTGGAACAGGATTCTGGCGGTCAATTTGACAGGTGCAATGCTCTGCGCTCGCGAGGTAGCCAGACACATGGTCGAGAGAAGGAAGGGGGTGATGCTGTTCACCTCTTCAACGATTCAATTTAACCCTGCCTATAAGGAGGCCGCCTACAGGGTTAGCAAAACAGGTGTCCAGGTGTTTGCTGAGACAGCCGCGATTGAGCTTGCTCCTTACGGAATTCGGGTCAATACAATCTCGCCAGGGCTTATTAACTCACCCAATTGGGCCAAGGGTGTTTTGGAGAAGGCAGCAAATGATCCCCAAACTGGCGAAGGATTTATGGGCAATATTCCGCTCGGTCGCCTGGGGTTGCCGAAGGATGTGGGCGCTGCCTATGCATTTCTTGCTTCCGATAAGGCATCGTTTGCCACAGGGGCAAACGTTGTTCTCGATGGCGGGTTTACCCTGAGACCGCTGGTCCTGGTCTCTCAAGATGAGATAAGAAATATGAACCTGTGAGGCTATCGCCCGAAATATTGATCGATTTTGCCCCGCAAGAATTCCGCTGATTGACGAAGCTCTTCCATTCCGTTCATACCATCCTCGATTGATATCCATCCATCGAACCCTGCGCCTTTGAGAATACTTAAGATGGCATCATAATCATTCAGGCCGCGTCCAATGATGCCATGCTGGATGGATTTAGCATAGCCATGGAGAGGATCCATTTCTATTTTCCGTAAATCTTCAAGGCTCCCACCCATGAGATAACGGTCACTTGCATGCATAGTGACAACACGGCTCTTAATCTTCTCTAGCAACTCTATTGGATCTTCTCCGGCCACAATCGTGTTAGATGGATCGAAATTGATACCGAAATAGGGAGAGTCAATTTGTTCGATAATCTCTAAAAAGACTTCAGACCTGAGGGCAAATTCAGGATATTCCCAATAGCCGTCCTTGTAATGATTTTCGATGTTGACGATGATTCCTTTTTCTTCAGCATAAGCAACTGCTTCTTGGATCATTTCCACACACCAGCGCACAGCTTTTTTCCGATCCAACCCAGGTCGATTCTGCCCAGATAGGGTCCTACAAAATTTGCCACCTACTTTAGCTGTCAAATCGATGGCTTCCTTCTGTTTTGCAAGCTCTTCCACCCGTTTTTTCGGATCGGGATTTGTAAAGTCAGGGGAGAAACACATCATGGGCAGTGCCAGACCAAACTCTTCGCATTTGTTTCTCACCTCATCCAGATACACATCTCCCTGATCATCGAAGAAGAGACTATACATCTCCAGGCCATCTACGCCGAGATGTCCGGCCTGCTCAATCCAATCGAAGAGTGTCATAGACTTGTGAATGATGATGTCATCCAGATAGCATTTGGGAAATGCAGCCAATTGCACCATTGATTCTTCCTGCTTTTCACACCATCCTAAGTTTCAAGTATCATGATGCCCAGCCATTTTCCAAGCAGTTTCAATTCACTTCGAATATCTCCTGCAACCACGATATAGTGATTACCAAAACATTGCTCAAGAAAATCCCAGCGGTTTCCCTTGAGCTTTACCTGTACTGTCAAGTTCGGTGATAATTCACTGCCCAATAATTCCCCAGAAGCTACATGTAACTTGTCGCATTCCCTTCCATAAAATCTGAAGAGCGTGACGGTACCGCTCTCTAAGCGGGGACGGCAGGTTAGGGTTTCAAACCCACGCTCCAGAGCTAATTGAGATTTTGACACGATGGTTTCTTCTCTGTTTGAGGCAAGCGAAGCTGGAGCGCCACAATGGATTAGAGTAAGGGTTCCATCCAGGTCTAGATCATAGAGATCTCCAACATAGGCGCCGGTGCCGATAAGATACCGGACCAGCAGCAGCGCGATACACAGCATCACGTCACCTTCGCAAGCAAGTGTATACGCGTCCTCTATAAATCCCATGCAAGGGTTCAATCCAAGATCCCTCGGAAATCCTGACCAGCATTCGGTGGCGAACCCATCTATCTTTTGCTCTAGAGCCACCTGCTTCAGCGCCCGATGAAGTTGGATGCCTGCATCAAGTGCGTTCAAATCCCCGGCATCAATTTTGTATGAAACAGTGATGTCCCGCTGTAATTGCTCAACGTTATTCATACCATCTGCTCTGGATTGAATAACATTGCGGATTTCTTTAAAAGAAATGGGAACTAAAGTAGTTCCCAACCTGGAGCTCACTATGTTTGGATCATAACGACAGGAGATAAGATTCGGAAAAAGGCCCCCGATAACTCCGATGCGGCTACGTTGTATCCGTGAAAACGCTCTTGATGTTCTTATTATGCAGCGGAGTCTTTTGATGAAATCAGGATGATCAGGTGGGGCATAGAGCAATTCAACGGGGACTTTTGATTCCTGTAATGCTCCAACAGCCAGCGTGCTACTGGGAAGCGCGAATCTTCCCTGTGCAGGACAGATCAAGCAGGGTGAATGACTTGTCAAGATGGCTGTCTCTATTATCTGTGCACTGAGCCCTCGCAATGGGATGAGGAGAAAGAGATCAGGCTTCTTTTTCGATAATTCCTGAACGGATTGCCGGGTGCTTTCCACATCCGATACGGGATCAGCGACAAAGAGGTCTATTCCCAAACCCTTGAAGACCCCGATGATAGATTCGAATTCACTTCTTATGACATCTGTGTCAATTTCCCCAATAGGCAAAGCCGTTATGATCGTGGAATTTGTCATTTTCGTCTAATCAGCTGAATGAAATTGATGTCTCTGTGAAATTAGATTATACCTTCACCAGATCAAACAATGATGCGGGCCTTCATCCAATCGTTTGAATTATGAAAATCAGCCACCGCTGTGCCAGGATGTACAAGTTCATCGAATAGTGGCCGGTCAGCCTCATTCAGACTCTTATCTATAATGACCAGAGCATCTTCGAGATGTGCAAGAGTGCGCGGACCAATGATAGGCGCGGTGACAGCTGGTTGATCTTTGATCCATAGCAAAGACAATTGCGAACCCGTCAGTCCACGCTCCTGGGCCATCTTGCTCACTGCCTGGCCCACCTCTATTCCGCGCTGAGTAATTCGCGCTTGACTAAATTTTTCGTCCCAATGCTGAGCACGCGAACCATCTGGGTAGTGGCCAGCCTGAGTATAGCGACCTGCCAAAACACCCATCGCCAATGGCGACCATGGGATGATCGCCAGAGTATATTTTTGGCATAAGGGGACAAGTTCATTCTCAATTCGGCGATCCAACAAGTTATAGGGGGGTTGTTCGCTAATGTAGCGATTCAACCTATAGCGCTCACTGATGGCCAAGGATTCCATCACCATCCAGGCTGGATGCGTCGAGCAACCAATGTAACGGACTTTTCCAGCATGTATCAGATCATCAAATGCACGCAAGGTTTCGTCCTGCGGATGAGACAAAGGTGGGCGATGAAGTTGATAAAGGTCAATATGATCCGTTTGCAAGCGTTGAAGGGAATCTTCACAGGCTTTGATGATATGGTATCGAGTTGTGCCACCTTCGTTGGGCAAATTTCCCACTTTTCCATGAACCTTGGTAGCTAGAACAACTTGTTCCCGTAAATTACTCTCTTTCAAAAACTTTCCTGTGATTCTCTCACTCTCTCCATTGTTATAGACATTCGCAGTATCAAAAAAATTGATCCCTCCTTCTACGGCTCTGCGCATGATATCAAAGGACTCTTTTTCATTCGTTGGGCCGCCAAAATTCATTGTCCCCAGACATAGCGGTGAAACCAGCACTCCAGAACGACCTAGCATACGATATTCCATATTACACATCCTCTCTTAAATAAAATGTATTAGATGCACCATCTCCCTTTACTTTTCCCGCGCCTTCTTGATCCGCTCGATACATTCGGATACCTTCGTTGCAATACCGTCATAATCCTGGTCTTTGACAGCCTGTGCAGTGATAAGTTTACTGCCCATTCCAAGTGCTGCCGCGTCTGCTTTGATCCATTTTCTGATACTGGCTTCAGTTGCATCCACGCCGCCTGTGGGCATGATTAATAAGGACACCAACCTACCATAATGATCCTGCATCGATGCCCCCAAAGTAGACCACAGTCTGCCAACGGCCCACATGGTTATTTAATGACATTAAGCCAGCCGCCGTCTACATAGTAAGTGGATCCGACACAATAGCTAGCGCGCGGAGAACATAGAAATACAAACAAATTGGCGACTTCTTCTGGCGTTGCGAACCGGCCGATGGGAGCATTATCTTTCGCGATTTTGTCGAGATAGGCTTCCCAACCAATCTCCTTCCCTTCTGTGAGCAGTTTTGCGGTTTTTTCCCAATCTGGCGTCTGCACTAATCCTGGGTTTACCGTATTGACGCGGATATTCTCCTTAATCAGTTCATTCGCGAGACATTTCGAAAACATCACAAGGGCGGCTTTCGTGGTGTTGTAAATGGGTTCATAGCCTAATGGCTGAGTGGCGCAAATAGAGGCATTATTTAAGATGATGCCTCCACCTTGAGCTCGTAAAAGGGGCACTAACTCTCTGGAAAGGCGAACGGCAGCCATCACATGCAAGTCCCAATAGTATTGCCACTTTTCATCCGAGGCTTCCATGATCGTTTCTTCGCTGCCTGTACCGGCATTATTAATAAGGATGTCTATTCCCTGGAATTCCTTTTGTACTTCATTGACAAAATGATGGATATCTTGTTCCCGGCTTAAATCTGCCCGAATACCAATTGCCCGTACGCCGTTCTGATTCTGAATGGACTGGGCAATGGTTTTCACTCGCTCTTCTTGCCTGGCGCACAAGACTAGATGGACACCTTCCCTTGCCAAGCCTTGGGCGATCGCCAACCCGATTCCGACGCTCCCTCCGGTCACAACTGCAACTTTATCTCGTAAATTTAGATCCATTGTCGTCGCTCCTTTTTACATTGCCATAATAGTTCGCATGTTTGTCAGCTGATACATATCATAGCATTAAGACAATTCGTAATTGCTCAAGTAGAAGGTAGAGAGTACCTAAGATAGAGGTGAAATGAGGTGAGAGGAATATTTTGGAAAGAGACATTTTGCCAATTGTCTATGGTTGTAAGGAAATGCTTGACAGTGTTTCTTGAAATATATTCCGAAGCAGGTAGGCGAGTGTAGGCAACCGAAGTGATTTCCATTCCTCATAAACGCACTTCAAAATTTTGTTCTACTATAATTATTTCCTTTTGTGCTCATGCAAGCAGCCCATCGTTGAGGAGTGGATCTCACCTTTTGGCTTTTCAGTTTCTGGTTCTGATTCTGGTTCGCCTTTCTTGCGTTTTCTGCCACGTGAAAGGCTTATCTCGAACCGATGCCCCAAACGAGCAATGGAAACACCATCCGATTTCCAGCCGTCTTGCGAATTAAGCTCGGCAAGTAATCGGAGTGATTCGGCTCCATGCAGAACTTCTATTTTTTTGTCGATGGAATTCCAGACGATTAATCCCTGTTCCTGCCAAGTGGGAATTTGACGTGATTCGAGCCAATCGGGACATCCCTCTGGTTTTTGCCCTTTGCGAAGGCGTTGGTAATTCGGATATTCATTAAACCGCAGACCCCAAGTTATCTCTGTCATAGGGTTCATCCTAATGAGAAGTTTTGGTGTGGACTGTGTAGTTAGCAATTCTACCTGTTCCGGGCGAGAAACGACCTGATCGATTTCCCTCTACATCGTTCTGAAAAAACGGCCCCTGGTTTTTGCAAGCTTAGCTTACTCCAGAGGCCTGTACATCCATGCTAAATTCAGAGGGTTTCCCCTCGGAGGAGAAGTATCCTGGCTAGTTATCGAAGATGATATAAGCTGTCTGCGCCCTTTCTTAGTGTGTCTACGAATTGAAAGAGCACGTCATACTCTGGTTTCGGACGTATAGTTACTAGTCGATTCTGTTCGAAATCGTATCTTATGTCCTGGAAAACAATTTTTACCAACTCCTGTTGCTCTTCAAGCGTTGCACTTTGCCAAGCCCCCGCAATTTCAATTAATGAGTCGGCAGCTTTTGAAATGTCAGTGGGTTCAACCTACTCTAGCACCTTGAGCTTTGCCTGCATACTTTCGATTTCGCGCCAGAAAACAAACTCTTCGCCTTCATATAATCCGTGTTTGTATCCTTCGCGCATTCTGCGTATTTCGGCTTTGAGACGAAGGCTTTCACGTTCATTCTCTTCGGTCATATTGTCGTGTTTCAACATGTCCTGAACAGCAGCTTGCCAACCCGCAGGAAACTTCAAATCACGAATCAAATTTCCGATGAGTGACTCGACCTCTTCTGCTCGCACGCCTCTGCCATCATAGTCACATTCCATCCCTGAAAAACGCGAAGATTCACGGCAATATCGCCAGCCATTTCGCTGACTTTGTGCTCGCATGCGTCGGCCACAATGTGCGCAGTAGATTATTCCGCTCAAGAGATAGACGCGTCTGGTGATTTGATTTCTATCCGCCGCGCTTCTTCGCTGAGACCGTACCTTTTCACAGGCCTCGAAAAGTTCCTCACTGATCAAAGGCTCATGCCGCCCTTTGACCATTTCGCCTGTGCCGCGATATTTCTTGCCCTTTACCAATACACCACGGTATCGGACGTATCCCATGTAAAACGGATTCTGGAGGAGATCCCGCACACCATCTTTTGTAAAGCGCCCTCCTCGAAATGTTTTGTGTCCACGAGCATTAATCCAGTTAGCTATTCAATAGGTCATGCATAATAGACCAGCCGATCTTCGGAAACATTCGTTGGACAACGGAGCGCAACGCCTCCCAATGATTTGATGGTCCAGGGACGTAGTCCGTAAATTTGTATCGCCGGGCTACGCGTATCGGAAAACACGACGAGTGAGGTTCCTTTGTCCCGCCATTCCCAGCGGACGGTTTCAAAAAGATATTGAGCCGCTTTGAGTTGGCCCGGTGCAAACCATATGCGGCTTAGATTTAGCTCACGTATGATTCCATCGGCAGGAACGGCCTTCAGAAATTTGTTCATGATTTCCAATGTCTTTGGGACATGGGTAATGATTAATTTTCGCAAGCGACAATTCTCACTGAGACCTAGCCCTGCCAAAATATTATTGGATCGATCAGTGACTACAAAGTAATGATGAAACGGTGTTTCAAAAGGAGTTTCCGCACACCAATGCGCCAGACGTTCCGCTGTTTCAGGAGTGTATAGATTGTAGTTTTTGTAAAACTGATTTTGTTGCACCGCGACCGCGTCAAACTTGGATGCTTCTATCGCGCGCACGATGAATTCATTCATTTGTGTCGGAGGGGCAGCGCGTAACTTCATGGGAATGATCATGAGGCGATCGGGTAGAAATTGCTTGTACCATTTCTTGGCGGTCAACTCCGATCCGATGTTATTTTTCTGAATCATCGCAAAGGTGACACCATCCTCCCCAAAGCGTTGATAGGCATATTCTTCACGCCACTTTGCCAACTGGGCAGCAACTCCCCGGCGGCGGAAATCGGGATGCACCACCAGTGTGTTGAGCAGTGCATACGGACGGACAGTGTCTTGCCATTGACATTGACCAAAGCGAAGCAGGCCACTGCCGATGAGACCCTCGTATTCCGATGTTTCTGCGACGACCCCAACGCTATTGGGATGCGCACTCATGACGGCTGTATAAGGATCGATCTCGAAATGCAAGGCGGCATGAATGGCACCGGTATCAGGACTATTGGTAATCAATGTTCCATACGCTGCGCTGTCTTCCGGTGTGAGTTGACGAAGACGGAATAGGGATGAATTTTTCATATTTGCCTCCATTATGCGCTTTCTTCTAATAATGCATATTCAATGGCTTGATCCATCGACATTCCTTTGCCTTCCGCCCAAGCAGATTGAAAGGTTGCCTCATTGAGCATAGCCTTGGTCCGCTCAAGGATGGGCCCAAAGGTGCGTTGAATTTGTTGATTGTCCGCTGCACCAATTGACTCATTGATCGAATCTCTTGCACCGAATAATCGTGCTGCCCGAACAGGGTTGCCGAGACCGTTCGCCAGGCTGGCAAATGCAACCAGGCAGTTACCGACGAAATAGACATAGTTAATTTGACGAAATATCAGCAGGGCGTTTTTTATCAGCACTCTTGCCTTTTCGAATTCGCCTCGCATGAGGTTGAAACTACCTAAAGCATATTGGAACCAAGCAGACGTTGATATATCACCTAACGCTTCTACGAAACTTAGGTGACTTTCAAGAATTTCAATCGCTCGGTTTACATCTCTTTGAAAAAAAGTCTGAGCTAATGCCTCGTCTTGAGCCAGCAAGACAAGACCTGCTTTATCCTCTAATTCCTGATAAATCGAATGGGCTTCCTCATTCCATCGTTTCCATTCCAAAAATTGCCCGTGCGCCATATGCACCGTTGAAGCAATGCGGAGTGCGCGAGCGATGAGGGGCTTGTCGTTTAATGCCCGTGCTAAGGTCAGACTTTCTTCAATGTAGCGAGCCATTGCTTCTAGGTCATTCTGACGATAGGCTAACCAGGCGGCATCCGACAATATTTTTGCCAATGTGCGTTTGGTCAAATGTTCGCGGAATGAAAGACCCTTCTCTAGCCAGTGGCGGCTTTCCTGGTAAGGGTGTTTGCCATCCCAAAACTTCTCCAACGCAAGCACAATTCTCATGCTATTCTCAATTTGGCCTATAGCCAATCCCCGTTCTACGGCCGCACGTATATTATCCAATTCCACCTTCACCTGCTTCAACTGGACGACCTGATTGCGCCCGCGCAATTCTGGTTCGATCCTTTCTGCCCACTCGAGTACCCAAGCAAGATGCTTGTTACGTAGGGTCTCCACTTCATCGGTCTCTAGAAATTTCTCGCGGGCATACTGGCGGATCGTCTCCAAGCGGCGATAGCGAACAGTTCCGGCGACTTCATCAGGGATGATCAGAGACTTCTCCTCCAGATTCGCGAGCAGATCAAGTATTTCGTAAGGTTCAAGGATGCCGTCCGCGCAAATTGTTTCCGCAGCTTCCAATATCCAGCCACCGATAAAGACAGCCAATCTCCGAAACAGAGACTTTTCTTTCTCAGAGAGTAGGTTGTAACTCCAATCTATAAGGGCGCGTAAAGTTTGTTGACGCGGCAGGGCAGTGCGCACACCCCCTGTCAATAAATGGAAGCGGTCATCGAGACGTGCGGAAATCTGGTCAACGCTAAGGACTTTGACCCGCGCCGCCGCAAGTTCGAGAGCGAGAGGAATGCCATCGAGACGGTGACAGATTTGGGCGACGACAGAGGCGTTGTCTTTCGTCAGCGCGAAGTGTGGATTGGCGAGCGAAGCGCGATCCATAAATAACCGTATGGCTTCGTATTGAGCCAATTGATCAAGCACCGGGATTTTCTTCGGGTCTGGCATCGAAAGCGACGGCACGCGCCACGCCACTTCTCCTTTAACTCCCAGCGCTTCGCGGCTGGATGCCAGAATCTTCAATCTAGGGGAATGGCTCAGAAATGCATCTGTCAGTTTGGCGCAGGCTTCGATAAGATGTTCACAGTTATCAAGGATGATGAGCACCTTTTTGTCGCGAAGGAAGTCCATGAGCATTTGTACGAGGCTTTTGCCTGGCTGTTCCACTAGCCCCATCGTGGTATGAATTGTTTGTGGAATCAGATTGGGATCGGTGATAGGTGCGAGTTCGATGAACCAGATACCATTGGGGAATTGATCAAGCAAATCCGCGGCAATTTGTAACGAAAGGCGTGTCTTCCCTGTGCCGCCTGCCCCTGTGAGTGTGACCAGGCGATGCTTCTCCAATGCCCGCCTTACATCGGCAATCTCCTTCTCGCGTCCGATAAAACTGGTCAATTGGAAGGGAAGGTTATGACGATAGGAATTGAGGGTATCGAGCGGCGGGAAATCCGATGGCAGACCTTGAATATTCAGCTGATAGAGATGCTCCGGGCGGGCGAGGTTCTTAAGATGATGCTCACCCATATCTCGCAGGCCGGTGTTCTTGGGTGGCAAATCGTTGAGCAACTCTTTTGTGGGGCTGGAAAGCAGAACTTGTCCGCCATGCCCTGCCTTGAGGATGCGCGCGACGCGATTTAGCGTCTGGTTGGAGGCATAACCCCTGGAGGGAGAGTCATTTGAGACTGGCTCTGCCTCGCCTGTATGAATCCCCATGCGCGCACGGATTGGGAAAGGCAAATCCCATGGCTCCTGATGGAGTCCGCGTTGAGCCGTGGCGGCCGCGGAAACGGCAGAGGCAGCGGTGGGAAACGCCGCGCAAAACGCATCACCGATGATCTGAAACACGTTGCCACCATTAGACGTAATCGCTTCTTGCAGGATGACATGATGGCGCTGCAAAGCGACCTTCATCTGCACCGGAGCGTTTTCCCAGAGTTTGGTACTGTCTTCGATATCGGTG
>WNFU01012804.1_pt1 | contig 11778 bp, 13 predicted proteins | sample 5400121 | NCBI WGS metagenome assembly WNFU01 (sample SAMN13153360, study PRJNA577476) | soil metagenome | isolation source: 100 cm soil or saprolite under grassland replicate 1 | place: USA:California | collected 2016-06-15 | reverse complement strand
ATGCGGCGAGCGCCACGCACCAGTCCCGGTGCCGCTCCCGCGCGGCCGCGTCCTCGCCCGAGCGCACCAACTCCTCGGCCGCGTAGCGACGGACCGTCTCCAGCAGCCGGTACCGGGTCGCGCCGCCGCGCTCCTCCGCCACGACGAGTGACTTGGCGACAAGGCGGGCCAGCAGATCGAGCACATCCCCCGCCGCGATCGGCGGGAACCCCAGGGCCTCCTCGGCCGCGGCCAGCGTCCAGCCGCCGGCGAAGACGGCCAGCCGCCGCAGCAGGGTCCGCTCGACGTCCGTCAGCAGGTCGTGGCTCCAGTCGATCGCCGCCCGCAGCGTCTGGTGCCGCGGCGCGGCGGTCCGGCTGCCGCAGGTCAGCAGCCGCAGGCGGTCGTCCAGGCGCGCGGCGATCTCCTCGACCGACAGCGCGGCGGTCCGCGCGGCCGCCAGCTCGATCGCCAGGGGCAGGCCGTCCAGCCGCCGGCAGAGCTCGACGACCGCGGCCGCGTTCGCGGCCGTCACGGCGAAGCCCGGACGGACCGCGGCGGCGCGCGCCGCGAACAGGAGCACCGCCTCGGCGTCGGCGAGCGGCGGCATCCGCCAGATGACCTCCCCGCCGACGCCGAGCGGTTCGCGGCTGGTCGCCAGCACGCGCAGCCCGGGGCACGCCCGCAGGAGCGCGTCGGCGGCGCGGGCGCAGGCGTCGAGGAGGTGCTCGCAGTTGTCGAGCACCAGCAGAAGCCGCCGGCTCGCCAGCGCCCGGACGAGCGTCTCGACCGGCGGCCAGCCGGGTCGCTCGCGGACGCCCAGCGCCCGGGCCAGCGCCTGGGGCACCAGCACCGCATCGGCCAGCGCCGCGAGCTCGACCGGCCAAACACCGTCCGGGTAGCTCGCCTGGACGCTGTGGCTGGTTTCGAGGGCGAGGCGGCTCTTCCCGGCCCCGCCGGGGCCGGTCAGCGTCAGGAGCCGCGTTCGGGTCAGCAGTCTCCGCACGTCGGCGAGCTCCCGCTCGCGGCCGACGAAGGACGGGAGGAGGCGCGGCACCGGCCGGGGTGGAGCCGTCCAGGGACCGCCGCCAACCGGCCCATCGGCTCGCGGCGCGCCAGCCCGCGGAGCGGACGCCGCCAGCGCCGCTGCCACCAGCGCGAGCCGCGCCCGCGTGAGGGCCTCGGCCTTGCCGACGTAGGCTTTGCGGAGCGCGCCACCCGTCTTCCGGTAGGCGTACCAGTAGGCCCGGCCGGCGCGCGCCTCGCGGCGGACGGTGCACGAGCCAGCGGGGCCGGCGTACGCGAAGGTGGCGTTCGCCGGATCGTGCAGCCAGGCGCTCCAGCCCGGGTCGTCCAGAGAGACGGTGTGCAGCACCCCGCCCTGCGCATGGCGGAGGACCTCGCCGTCGCAGACGGGCGTCCCCCGGTTCGGGCGAGCGCGCGGTGGCACGGTGGCGCTCCGTGAAGGGGCCAGTTGCCCATGACAGGTTACCCAAAACCGGGACCGAGCTTCTACGCCTCGCGAGGCCGGTTGCGCCTGGGCACGACCGCCGGCCTCGTCCTGGTCCCGAGCGCGGCCCTCAGCAGCGCGGGCGGTTCGCTCTCGGCCGCCGCCCTGCGCGACCACAGCGGGCGACCCTTCCGGATATGCTCGTCCCCTGGATATGGTCAAGGGCCGCGACGAACCGCGCGTCGGCAGCCAGGTGCACCACCTCGCCGGCGACCTGACCGTCCTGGCCGACGGCCGCCTCGCGCTGATGACCGGGCTTGCGGCCCCAGGCCTTAGACAGGCGCTAGACGTCTCTAGAATTGGTGTTCTATACTGGTGCTCGGTCTGGCATGGTTCGGCGAGCCTCAGGTTGGTAGCCCGGCCCGCAGATACGGGTCACGGCCATGCTGCGCTTGTCTTCGACGGTGCTAGTCGCCTGCACTTGCCGCTGACCACGTTCGCCAGGAAGCCACAAGGTTGCCTCTCGGCGAGCTCGGTCAGCGTGTACCTCTCCGCGTTGTTGCCGTTCTTCACCTTCCTGGACGGCAGGGGTACGTGGTGAGCAGGAGTCGTGGAACGGCGACTTTCAGAGTGTGCGGCACGCGGTTGCCGAGTATCTGGAGGAGCAACTCGGTTGCGTCATTCGGCGTCACCGCCTTGGATCGAGCTTGTATCGGTGACAGGAAGAACGCGCAGCAACGTGAGTGCTTTCCTCGTGGCGCTGAAGCTCTGCTACGTCGTCATGCGTGAAGTTGGCTGCTCCACAGGTGAGAACCCGCTCATCGACGTGACGTCGCGAGTGCTCGACGACGTCGAAGATGACGACCTCAATTGCGAGGCTAACCACCCGCCGAGAATGCCGGAGATCAGCGGCGTCGAGCCAACCCGCTCGCACAGGCGATTGACAATTGGCTTTTTCAAGCTGGTCGGGAGAGAGTGGGTACCGCAGATCATCGACGACCCGACGTTTCCGGTTTCTGTTCTGAGCGGTGGACGCAAACTGCCCGGCTGGGGCTTACGCGAAGAGTGCGTGACGCGGTTGCTGTTCGAGACCGGTGGCCGCATTTTCGAGGTGACCGGACTTACGCTCGGGGACTGCGCAAATCGAGATTTGACCAGGGAGGCGCCCGCCGTCTCCAAGGGAGTCATGGTCGGCGCGTGAAGTTCTTCCGGTTCTCGACCGACACTGCGACCCGGTATTGCTACGCCTACGCCTATGGAGAGCAGGTGATATTGCTGTCCGACACTGTCATCTTCTTGAACTCGGGCCAACGCTGCGACATCGCTCCGCTCTGAACCAAGTGCGCTTTGAGTGGCACGCATGCGGGCAGCTGATCGACGGCGCCTCCGGATAGCGTCCGGCCGGCCCTGGCCAGCACACTGCGTTCCGCGTCAGAGCGGTTGGCCGTTGAACCAGCGCTCGCCGCTGCCCTCGTCTGGGAGCTGCAGGGCCGCGTCCAAGACCTCGTGCCAGGTCGCGCAGTGGCCCTTGAGCGTTGGGCTGCCAGGACCGGGTCAGACAGCATCAACCGTTGCCTTCTCGTCATCGGTCAGGCGCTCGCTCAGTAGCCGCCAGGGCTGGCGGCCAAGGCGACGGGCATCTGAATGCGGACGCGCGTGTCTCGATCGACCGACGAACGTGCGTCGCTCGTGCCGCGGAACGTCAGCCGGAAACTGCCGCGCTCGTCACGGACTACGTCCATGTCGCGCTGGGTTGCCGATGTCGCGCACGGCAAAAGAGTAGGGATAACGGCCCGGCGACCAGGCCGCGGCGACGACGCTTTCTGAGCAGGTTGGATGACGCCATCTCCCTGAACGAGGTGCGCATGAGCGCTGATCCACGCGAAGACCTCGCCCTGCTCCGATTTCGCATCATTGGCGAAGCGATTAACCCGCGGCTCACCCCGGCCGAACGCGGCCACCTGGTGCGCGAGCTGGCCAAACAAGCCTACGAGCATCCAGATGGCAGTAGCTGGACGTACTCGCGCGTAACCCTCGATCGCTGGATCCGTGCCTATCGCGAGCACGGCCTCGACGGACTACGTCCACCACCGCGCGAATTCGAGAGGCCAGGAAGGGGTACAGGCCGGAGCCTTCACAGCCAAGCGAAGTGGGATGACGGAGAAGAAGACCAGCAAGTCGTAGGCGGTGGCCAGCCAGGTATTCGGCCTGCCACCGCCTATGACCTGGAGGTAGTCGTCCACGGTTGGCAGCCTCAGCGCGAGGGATTGCAGCTCAGAAGCATCCAACGTCCGCGTCAGCCGTGGCGACCTGGCCATGCGGCCTCCTTCGATCGGAGCGCCGCCCTGGCCGTGGCCAGGGCGAGAGAGCGCGAACCGCGCACCACGGTACCTGGGCCACATCACCCGCATATCATCGGCGGGCCGCGCCGTCTGGTGCCCGATGACCTCGGCTCGGCCATCCTGAAGGGCGACCGCTGCGACCCACCCGTCGGGCGCGTGGCCCTGCTAGAGTGGACGTGAAAAGCGCGAGGGTGACAGCCCTATGATCAACTGGTTGAAGTGGCCCAAGCGCAGGGAGACCGCCGGGGACGAAGTCGCCAGCGACCGGGCCATCGTCCACTTTACCGACGCCGCCCTCGGCAAGATGCTCGAGGTGCTGGCGAACAAAGGCGGGCGCAGCCAGCTATCGGTGCGTGTCACAGCGGAGGAGGGCCCGTCCGGCTCGGTGAACTACGGCATGGCGCTGGAGGAATCAAGTGCAGCGGGGGATACCGTCATCGAAACGAACGGCGTCACGGTGCTGGTGGACCCGCGCAGCCTGCCTCACGTCAACCGCTGCACCGTCGACTTCCTGAACAGCCCGCTTCAACCCGGCTTCAAGGTCGAACCGCCTCCGCCAGAGTACGATGCGGCCGCACACACCCACGCTGCCGCCGTAGCCACGAGTCGGCCCCAACTGGACCTCTCCAACCCGGTCATCCGGACGGTCCAGTCGGTGATCGACGAGCAGGTCAACCCCGGCATCGCCAGCCACGGCGGGCGGGCCACATTGATCGACGTCAAGGATAAGGTGGTATACGTGGAGCTAGGTGGTGGCTGTCAGGGCTGCGCCATGGCGTCGGTGACGCTCAAGCAAGGTGTCGAACGGATGATCAAGCAAGCCGTTCCCCAGATCCGCGAAGTTATCGACACCACCGACCACGCCGGTGGGACCAACCCCTACTTCGAATCGGCAAAGGGTGGTGCGAGCCCGTTCCACGAGGCCGCCAAGGGCTGAGTCCTTTTTGGTCAGCCGTCAATCGTGAACTTCAGTCGCCGGTGCGCCTCGCGGAGGGACGACTCCACCGCCTGCGGGGTCTCCCCTCGGGAAAAGATGAACCCCAGGTACTGAGTGCCACGCGGCAGTGGCACCACGGCATGGCCGCGTGGGATGCTGATGACCACGTCCTCCACGCCCGGCACGGCTTTCGCCTCGGCAAGGCCCCGCACGTCACGCAGGATTCCGCCGAATGGGATGGGGATCATCATCACGCCCACGGGCTGACGCTCCCGCTGCAGTGATGCGATCTCGAGCCTCGCCGCCTGGCGGAGGATGATCTCCTCCAGCGACACGTCCGCCGCGCCGAAGCGCAGCGCGTTGGAGCACAAGCCCCCCACCGAGCGGGCAGCCACCTCGACGATCCAGGGGCCCTGTTCGTTCAGCCGGACTTCCGCGTGGACCGGCCCCTCGCGTAGGCCGAGCGCGGCCGCGGCGCTTGCGCTGCTTTCGGCGATGGCCTGTTGAGCTTGCGCGGGGAGCCGCGAAGGGGTGATGTAGATGGTCTCTTCGAAGTAGGGTCCATCCAGCGGGTCGGGCTTGTCGAACAGAGCCAGCACTATTAGCTGTCCGTCGATCAAGAGCCCCTCCAGCGCAAACTCCCGCCCGGGAATGAAGCTCTCGATCAACACCTGACGGGAAGCCGGATCCTCGGGAGAGAGGGTGGCCTCGCCCAGGATCTCGATGAGCTCTCGTATGGCGGCCCCGAGCTGCTGCGGATTGTCCGCGCGGATGACGCCGCGGCTGGCGGACAGCGACAGCGGCTTCACCACACACGGATAAGGCACCCGCCTGGCAACGACCGCCGGGTCCTCGTCGATGCTTACCAGCTCGAACCAGGGGCTCAGCACGTTGTCTGCTTCCGAGAGGATGAGCCGCATCACATCCTTGTAGTGGGTGGCCTTGACCGACTCCACTGAGTTGTGCGGCAGCCCGAGCGCTTCGGCAGCCAACGCGGCCAGAACCGTCGTGTCGTCGTCCACTCCCACCACCGCGTCGATGGGGAAGCGCTCCGCGAACTCCACAATCTGTTGTTGAGCTCGCCGCGGACGCTCGAAATCGAGCGCCACTGTGGCGCCGGACGTGAAGTCTGCTAGCGGCTGCTCCCCCTCGGTGCCGACAGTAATGTCTACACCCAGGCGTGCGGCGGCTTGCATAAAGGCCGCCGCACGGTAGGTGCGTGTGGCCATCAGAATCAGGATGCGGGCCATCTAGAGAATCGAACCAAACTGGTCCGTGGTGAGCTCCGATCAAAAGAACCAGGGCTCGGTCAGCCTCGTGACTCCGCTTTCCAGACTTGGACCGACGCTTGAGGCCCGCAACGCGTTGCGTGGGCGTTCCGCCAGACCTCTTGGATATCGAAAGAGCACTCGGCGAAGCTGCCAGTGCGCGAGATGCGGGTGGAGCAGCAGGGCGCCTTTACCGTCGCGGTCACGCCGCTCGTACTCTACCAGGATCCTCAGCTTGTACTGGGCCGGTAGGTCCGTCGGGTTGCGCGCTCGGGAACCTCGGGCTCGGCAGGGCTCGGTCAGCGGCTCAGCATGCCTGCCGGCCACCACATTTTGTCATCACCATCGCACTCGCGTTCCTCAGCCCTTGCGACTCATTGACTTCGAGTCTCTGCTGCAGCAGGGCTCGGCCAAGCTGCGCCAGCGGTTATACGATCTCGTCCGGGAGTCGTCGGCATTCACGTCGCCTTCCCCGACCCGCCGCTGCCTCCAACAACGGCGGGTCTTTCATGTGTGATCCACTCACACTGCCCGGCCGTCCAGGCTCACCGGTAGTCCCCGCCTGTACAACTTCCGGTCACAGCCCCGCGGGCGCAGCTACTTGCGTATATTGGACGGCGGGTGTCCACTGCGGCTGTCCATGCGGCCGGTGTGGCGCTGGTCAGCCCAGGCGGCGCGTCCACGCGCAGCGGCACGCGCATCAAGCAGAGGAAGGGACCTTGCCATGTACGGCACCATTTCGAGGATGCGCCCAAAGGCGGGGCACGAGCAGCAGGTTCTGGACCTTATGGAACAGTGGAATCGCGACCGCAAACCAAATGTCCAGGGCGCGGTGGGCGGCTATATGCTCCGGCCCGACCGCGACCCGCGCGAGGTCGTGCTGATGGCTGTCTTCGAAAGTCGCGAGACATATCGCGCGAACGCGGACGACCCGGAGCAGGACCGCTGGTACCGCGGGCTGCGGGAGCATCTGGAGACGGACCCGAGTTGGGAGGATGGCGAGATTACCGCCGCGGGTTGACGCGCCTGGCGCTAGCGGCTTTCGCCAGCGTGTGTGGGGATGAGGTCCCCAGTCGAGTGACCCAGGCGGGGCTCGCCACGCGAGAACTGCCTCGACAGTCGCAATCACCTCGGCGGGTCTTGCCGCGGCTGATCAGGCAGGTTGCTGCGTCGTATCGGTCGCCGCCTGCGTTCGCAGTAGCGCCTCGAGCGCCGGGAGCGAGCGGCCTCGCGAGCACGGATCGAGCGGACAGGTGCTTCTACACACGCGGCGCAGCGGCCCAGATAAAAGGGAGACGGCGGCATACTCGACGTCACAGCCCTCGACGCCCACGGAAAACGGATGCGTCCGTGGCGGTGAGATCGGCATGGTGATTCAGGAACCGATGACGTTCCTGAACCCCGTGTACACGGTCGGCTCGAATATCACAGAGGCCATCAGCTTGCACCAGCGCGTCACCTGGGGCCGCGCACGAGATAGCCGTCGAGATGCTCCGGCGTGTGCGCATGCCGGATCCCGATGGCGTCTTCGATAGATACCCTCACCAGTTATCTGGCGGTCAGCGACGGCGAGCGCTCATCGTTGTGGCGCTGTGCTGCCATCCAAGCCTTCTGATCGCCGACGAGCCGACGACAGCATTAGACGTCACCACCCAAGCCCAGATCCTGGAGTGATGAGAGACCTGCAGCGCGAGTTCGGCATCGCCATCCTGTACATCACTCACAACCTCGAAGTCGTTGCCCATATGGCGGACGAAGTTGTCGTCATGTATCTCGGACAGGCACCTGCCCCCACGGCAATCAGACGAGGAGAGCGTGGCATTGTTGACGGCGATGGCTCGGGATGGCGAAGCGACGCTCCTCAACTCCTTGGGCCAACGCCAACGACGGACGGTTGTCCCTCCGCAGCCGATCCACTCGTCAGGCGCCCTGGCGGGACGCGGCGCTCATGCGCGTTTGGCGGCAGCCTGCCAGCGTGGCAGCAGCCAGCGCGCACCGTCGACCAACGCTGAGCCGCTACGGCCTGCAGCCACCTGGACGAGGATTGCCTCGAACCGCTGCGCCTCGATGCTGGCGTACATCTCGCACAGACCATGCACACCGCGTACCCAGGCGTCATCTGACCGTTCGACGGCAAGCTCGTCGCGAACGGCGGCGCAAAAAGCGTGCGGCGTCATGCGGCTCGCTGAGTGTCGCTGTGGCCCACGGGCACGACAGAGCATTTCGGCACTGAGGACGGGCGGCCCGGGCGGTATGCGAAGTTCACGTGGCCTCCTTCAGAGTTGCGACTCACAGCGAGGACAGCCACCATCCAGCAGCCAGTGCCCGTCGGGATCGTCCCCGGCTGCTAGCCGTCGCCGGCCTTCAGCACAATGACGCTCGGGCCGATCTGTATCGGAACACGTGACCAGGTGCCAGGCCAACGGCCGCGAAGGTCGGGATGGATCGAGCTTTCCCTCCGTCCGCACAACGACACGCCAGCGGAGTCTCGGTGTCGCCGACGGCGTTCTCGCGGGCATACGTGGTGCGGCCATACAGGTGTCGGAACTCGAGGTACATTCTCGTTCACCCCGTCGCCCGCACGGTCGCGACCGTGCGGGTGGTGCACGCGCCGTGTTTGAGGATCAGTTTGACGAGCTCGACGATCGTCGGCCGGTCGAGCACCAGCAGCACGCGGTCGGGTCCACGGCGGGGCCACCTCGTCATCTGCTGTCTCGTCACGTGCGCGGCGCGGATCATCAGGCCTCGGGACGGGCGGCGCGTCGTCGATGGCGTCTGCTCGGCGCGCCCAGATACCAGAAGCTCATGGGCACCGCAAGGCTGCCATAGCTGCGCCGTGCATGCCGTCTGGTCGCGGCGTTACGGAACTTCATACTGCGCCCAGCCGCTCTTCCGCAGTGCGACCATCGGACGGGAGGCACGCGATGACGGTTGGGATCATGCACTCGATACCAGGTGTGAGACGATCATCAGCCTGCCAGAGTGCCCGATCTCAGGACGCCGCTCGGCCTTAAGCGAGCGGGATATGATCCCTATCAACGGCTCGGGAACTGAGACGCACGTGTGCCTCACAAGGGAGCAGCGCAGGAATTGGGCATTGTCCAGCGTGCAGGTGTCTGCGGCAGTATTCTCATCGCACGCCAGGCACGAGGCCTGCTGGCCATGGCCATCCCCACCCGCGAGCCGCTCCTAGCCTATGTCCTCGCCCACGCGGCTCTGCTTCCGTCGAAAGCGCACCATCGCGCCCGCCTCGGCCGAGCGACTGGAAAAACATGCCGAGGCTCTCGAGTTGCTGGCTGACCTTGTGCGCGACCTGCCCGAGGACGATGAGCGCCTGCTGCTGCTCGGGACGTTGGCCGTCCGCAATGGGCAATTCGTGCCTGGCCCGGCTGCCGGAGCACGCCTTGATGCAATTTGCCGCCGCGTCCGTCGAGGCATGCAACGCTTTCCTAACCACCCTTGTCGAGATCGCGCGCGACGACGCCATCGCGCGGGCCCGGCCCACGGACACCTGCCGCCCGAGCGGCCACGCTGACTGAAGGAGGCGTGCGCTACCTTCCCTCTACCGCGCTCGAGCCAGTCGCAGCATCGCGTGGCGAAAACGATCTCGTGGCTGACGGGAAAGATCGGGATCAGTCCTTCGCGTCCCTTCTGGGTGGTGCTGCCTTGATGGCAGGTGGTACCCGACGCTGCAGTGCGCCGTCGATCGCTCGTTCAAACGTCCGATGTGGCTCGCCCGGCTGCGTCAGGCCTCGCGGCTGACGGCGATGACATCAACGGCGCCGCGCGCTTCTGCCTGTCGAAGCGCATCGCGAATATCCTCGGCCTCGAGCACCACCTCCGCCTGGAAGCGGACCCGAGAGCGTTGTCCGTGACCTCGTCCGGTCGCGACAGCAGCACGAGTGCTCGGACTTGAATCCTCGAGCTTTTTCCTGACAGCGGCAACCCCTCGCGCTACGGTTTCCTCGCTGGTACGTGCGCTCGCGGGCTTCCGTGCCGCCGTTGGCTTTGCTCCGCCACGTCGCTCAGTGTTAGTCGAGCCATTCCCGGACCGCCGCACTCCCGTGCCGGCCGCGGATCTGGACTCCGATCTTGCTGCTGTCTGCTTCTTTGTAGGCGATATCCGTCCACGCAGCGCGGCACCGTGGCGCTCGAGCACTCGATAGATCGTTTCCTCACCAATGCCGACGCGGCGCGCGATCTCGGGCACCGAAGTGTTCGTCGCCGTATACAGCCGCGTGACCTCGAGTTCCTGTTCGTCACTCAGTCTGCGGCGCGCGCCTTTCGGTGCAGCGGCTGTCTGTGCGCTGGCGTCCCCAGGGTCGCTCGTTGGCGAAGATTGCTCGTTCACTGCGGTGGTCATTGCCTGCACCCGCCGACCACCGAGCGTTACCTGACGAGACTCCTGACCGTGCCGATAGGCGCGACGCTCACGATCGTGCTTGCCCTTCGGGCCTGCCAGTCGCGTCACTTCGGCTTCGAACAGCTCGTGGACGACGGCCAAGCCGACACCGACTGACAAGGCCAACAGCCCCTCTTTGACCGCGCCGGCTAACTCGCGCACGGCGATCGTGACCTGCTCGGGCAGATCTTCTGCTTCCAGGTGGGTCGTCGGACTGACGATCCGTGGACGAGGTATGGTTCCCATGGGCGGCTCTCCTTTGGTTTCGTCGCCCCCTTCCTTTACCACACCGGTAGGAGGGGTGGAGGACCGCCCTCAATTTCTACGACCTTCGGGACAACGTCCGGCGGTGGCCACGGTCGGACGAAACGAGCTCGGCGACGTCGGCCTGTGGTTCGGGCTGCTGCCGATCGTCCTGGCCATGCGATTCGCCCTGCCCTGGCTCGACCCGCCGGCGGAGCACGGCGCCCTGCGCCTGGTGACGTTCCTGGCCCGCAAGGTGGCCCGCAATGTCACGTGGCACCGACTGCCGCCTCGGCATGAGCTCCTGCGGAGGCGGACGGCCTGCTGGCTTTTTTCCGCGTGCTGAACGCCTACCGCCGGCGCGAAACATTCGGCCTCGAGGAGCAGCCGGACCTGGCGCAACTGAGCATCGCCGGCGGCGCCGTGGACGTGCCCAGGCTGGGCCTGCGGGCGGTGTGCCGCGTGCCGACGGTCAATCTGGATACGGCCTCAGCGGCGACGCGCCGCGGCGCACGGGCGCAATGGGGCGCGATCCTGAACGCCCTGCCGCACCCGATCCAGGTGCTGGTGCGCGGCACGCCGGCGACCACGCTGCCCGTCGTCGAGCGGATCAAGGCGCACGGCAGCCCGCAGGCCCAGGACCTCGCGGCGTGGTTATCGGCCCACCTGCACGGCGCCCAGCTGGTCGCGCGCGAGCGGTTTCTCGTCGTGCCGGCCGAGGACATCGAAACGCTGAGCGACCGCTGCGCGAGCCTGGAGGCCTCCATGCGGCAAATCGGGCTACCGATGGAGCGACTTACGTCGCCTGACGAGCTGTGCGTTGTCCTGAGCGGGTTTCTCACGCCGCGGCCGCGCAGATTCGGGCCGGCCATCGTCGACGTCTCGGCCAGCGACCACCTGATCGCCGACGGTCTTTTTCGCGCGGCGTTTGACCTGGGGAAGCTGCCGCCGACGATCGTGACCGACTGGATCGCGCCGTTGCTCGACGGGGACCTGCCGCTGGACGTGGCGATCGATGTCGAGCCGCTGGACCTGGCGTGGGCCAAGCTGCAGCTGGATGCGCGGCGGAACGCGCTGGAGTCGTCGGCACCGACACCTGGCCGCCAGGTCGCGCTCGAGCAGATCGCGGGGCTCAGGATGGCCTACGAGCGGCGCCA
>WNFU01008570.1_pt1 | contig 11785 bp, 6 predicted proteins | sample 5400121 | NCBI WGS metagenome assembly WNFU01 (sample SAMN13153360, study PRJNA577476) | soil metagenome | isolation source: 100 cm soil or saprolite under grassland replicate 1 | place: USA:California | collected 2016-06-15 | reverse complement strand
CAGCGACTGAGAGTCTGGCCTGTTCAAGGCCGCTGGCACACGGACTCCCGCACGATCAGCGGCGGGGCGTTCGACCGAGGAGTCAGGCTCCCCGAGTTCCGCGAAGCCCAAGACCAATGACCGCCGCGTTCTGCGTCCGGAGAACCCTATGACCACCCGCTGGCCGTGCCTCGTCGTCACTGTGCTCGGCTGCTTACCTGCCGTCGCCACGTCCGCCTCTGCCGAGTGCGCCTGGGTGCTGTGGCAGGAGGTTCCAGTCGGTTCGGAACGTTGGAGCTTAGCCTCAATCCGAAAATAACCTTGGAGTGAGAAAACGTTGATCGACGAGAAACAGAAAGGCCCCCTGTGTGCTCTTAAGGGAAGCGAACGTCCCCACGTCACTTCCCACACACAGGAGGCCCCTCTGATGCGCTTGAGCGTAGCGAGTCTGCGACGGATGATCAAGAGGAAGTTGCAGGTGGAGTTCGTCCACCAGGAATTGACGTCGTACAGCGGCCTGGAGCTGCTCCGTCGCTACCTGCGACAGCTCGACCTGCCGCGCCGGCTGCACGCGGCGTGTGCGGTCACGGGCGGAGACTACGGCGGCGGGCGCCTCGCCCTGCTGATCCTGTCCCTGTTCTACGTCGGGGCGCGCCGCCTGGAGCACCTGCGCTATGTGGCGGGCGATCCTCTGATCGCGCGCTTCTGCGGCTTGGTCCGCCTCCCCACGGCGCGCACCGTCGGCAACTGGCTGCGGCAGTTCACGCAGGCCACCCTGGCGCCCCTGGTCCAGCTCAACCACGACCTCGTGATCGACGCCGTCACCCGCCTCGCCCTGCCGCGCCTGACCATCGACATCGATGGCACCGTGGTGCGCACCGGGGCCACCGTGGGCTGGGCCTTCCGCGGGTTCAACCCGCACCACCGGAAAGACCCCAGCTACTATCCGCTGCTGGCCCACGTCGCCCAGACGGGCCACATCCTGCGGGTGAAGAACCGGCCCGGCAACGTGCACGACTCCAAGCAGAGCGGCGCGTTTCTGCGCGAGGTGATCGACGGCCTGCGGACGGCGTTCGGCCGCCGGCTTCCCCTGGAGTTCCGGATGGATGCGGCCTTCTTCCAGCGCGACGTCCTGCGCCTGCTGGCCGCCCGGGGCTGTGCCTATGCCATCAAGGTCGGCTACTGGGACTGGCTGCCCCTCAAGCAGCTCGCCGCCGAGCGGGAGCGGTGGCTGCCCGTGGCCCCGAACGTCACCGGCTTCTTCCATGACCTCCACATCCCCCAGTGGAACCTCCGGCTCCGCGTGATGCTCTATCGCAAGCACGTCGCCCACGAGAGCCCCAAGAACTTCCAACTCGATCTGTTCACCCCCGACGATGGCCACTTCGAGTACGCCGCCGTCGCCACCAACATGGCCCTGGACCTGCCGGCGCTCTACGCCTTCATCTGTGGCCGCGGGGCCCAGGAGAAGACCATCGCCGAGCTCAAGGGGGAGTTCGCCCTGGACGTCATCCCCACGCACCACTACGGCGCCAATAGCGCCTGGCAGCAGCTCAGCGTCCTCGCCCACAACCTCATCCGCAGCTTCCAACTCGATACCCTCGCGACGCCCAAACCGCGCTCCCGCAAACGCACCTATGCGTACCTGATCCGCAGCATGCGCACGCTGCGCTTTCTGCTCGTCACCCGCGCCGGCCGCCTCACCCGCATTGGCGGCCGCCACGTCCTGCGCCTGTCCCGCAATTCGGCCACGGAGGCCCTCTATGCGGAGATCGACCATCGCCTCGCCGCCTGAGTTATTTTCGGATTGGGGTTAGATGGCTGCTCGAAGGGCCGTGGGGATGGCCATCGACAATTGGAGGTGAGGCGATCGTATGAGCCCATGCTGAGCTGATGGCGCCTCGACATCGTCTCGGTGAGGAGGTAGCAGGCCATCTTCCTCGCCGTGCTCGCGGCGACTTGTCCGGAAAAGAAGAACCACGCGTGCGCGCCTTGCCCGGACCGAGAGCGTTCGACCGCCACCGGCACGCCGAGATCTCGGCACGTCTCGGCGAAGGCTCCCGCATCGTCGGCCCAGCAGCTCTTGTCGAAGTCAGCCGCGAGGAGCCAGCACGTGTCGTCGATAAGAAGGAGGTAGACTCCCATGACACGCTGGCCGTGCAGATGGTCGAGGACTGCCTGTTCCGTGACTGGGAGGAAAGCTTGGTTGGGGCATTCGCCGCACTTGACACGGGGCTTCTCGCAGATGCCACGCACCCACTCGTTCGCGCAGACGGGGGCGTACCCATGTCGGCCGGCCTTGGCGTTGGTCCAGAGTTGTGCGTATACATCGTCCCTACCCCGGAACAGACTCCGGAACAACGCCACTCTTTCTGTTGACGATTCGGGAGCTGCAGGATCTGTATCCGCCCCAGAGCAACCGAGCCGGGTGTCGGCCTTGACCGTTTCGAGCTCGCCCTTCAGGGCATCGACGCGTTTACGTGCCTGCTTGCCTTCTGCCTCGAGGCTCGCGAGTCTTGCTTACGAAGGTGGACAGCGGTCTCCTGCGGAACGCGGCGCGCAGAGTTGTGCGGGCGACTCGTGAACCTCGTCATCACGAAGCGGCTAGTGCACGACGCTCAGAAACTCTCGCGCCTCGACAATGGACACGCCCTTGTACTTGCCAAGGCTCAGCAGATCGGCGTCTCCCGTTACGAGATAGTCTGCGGCGCCAGCCATCGCGCAACCAAGTACATAGTCATCGTCCGGGTCCCGGCAGACAGCTGGCGCGGGCGCGTCCGGTAGAAGGATGGCCTCGGCTCGCAGCAGGCCGAGGAATGCTCCCCTGTCGGCGGGGGACACGGGGTACTTCCTGGTGATCTTCGGACGAGCCAAGACCTCCCCCACCTCGTCGATCTGCCCCGGCGCGAGAAGCAAGACGTAGGCACGGCGCCGCCATGCATCGATCAACTGGGCCTGAAGACCCTGCGTGCTGAGAAGGCTGCTGACCATCTGGTTCGTGTCGAGTACAGCCCTAATCACGCCGCCGCCGGCGTGTCTGCGTCAAGGCCTGGCGGACATCCTTTTGGACCTCCGTGTCCGAGACGCTCGGCAGTCGACGCCGTATCCGGTCCACGACCTCGAACCGGGTTTCGCGCTCGGCGACCACGCGCCGGAACTCGTCAGCACTAATGATGCCGACCATCGGGACACCGGACTTTTCCACTAGCACGCGGAGGCGCCCACTTTGGACGTCCTTCATGATCTGCCCAAACTGGGTCCTGACCTCAAGGGCAGGGATAGTCCGAGTCTTCAGCGGGCTCGCCATAGTGTGCTCCTCCGTCCGTTAGTGATGAGGACTGATTAGTACTCATCATACCGAGATGAGGCGCCCGAGGCAACCGGTCGCGGGAGCCGTTCAGTGCCCAGGGAGGGCTGCTGCTGCGACCTCGATCGAGTGCGCGAGGCGGGGGTAACGCTGGGGATGTCCGGGCGGCTTCAGCACATAAATCAGCACATAGTGGTAAACTCGGTTCCGTTCTACTCGTAAGTGCGCGGAAAGTCGGCACGCCGGGGTAGCTCAGTGGCAGAGCAACTGATTCGTAATCAGTAGGTCGCGGGTTCGACTCCCGCCCCCGGCTCCATTCAAATTACACTAGGCGAGCGTCGTAGTGGGCTTTGTATGGCCGAGCTGGGCGGCCACGTACGTGATCGGAGCACCCTGCATGAGCAGGTGAGTAGCAAATGTGTGGCGAAGGTCGTAGAGGCGAAATCTAGGGAGACCAGCGACCTGGAGTACTGATCGGAATGTCTTGGCGACAATCGAAGGGTCCATCGGTGTGTCTGCAGTCGACGGGAAGATCCACGGGCTCGGCCGTTCGCCGACAAGAAGACTCTCCGCTTCTGTCTGTGTCTGCAACCTAGCGAGAGCGTCGGTAAGGCGTGGGGTCATGTCGACCACGCGATTCTCGTCTGTCTTGGTCGGACCCACCTCCCCGAGGGACACTGCCGGCTCAATCGCGAGCGTCCGCCCCTTCGCGCACCCGCGCCTGTTCCACCCGGCGGACTCGCCGGGGCCCGCCCCGCCTTCGGCCAACCTACGCGTCAGCCGTCCCCTCCCATCAGTAATCCGTCCCAGTCTCGGCGTCGGACCTCTGCCCCTGCGGGACGCTGCAGGACGCGTCTGCAGGACGCGTCTTGACTGCCTCGCGGGCGCCGTGCACGATCGCAGTTGATGACTAGTCCGGCTGAGGGATCGGTGATGCGGGCCGCGTGGCTCTCTCGGAGTACATGGGGCGCTCGGCCGATGCCCGCGAGGGCGTCACCGCGTTCCTCGAGAAGCGTCCGCCGCGCTTCGCGATGCGCCCGAGCGCGGACATGCCGCCGTTCGTTTTACCCGTGGGGGATGAGCGGGCCGTTCTCGCCTTGAGCAGCACCGCGCTGCTCTGCTTCATCAGCCTCTGCAGCTGCTTCTCGATGGGCGCCTTCAGCCCGCTGCTGCCCGAGATCGGCCGCGCCGGCGCGCTGGCCGACTGGCAGCTCGGCGTCGTGGCCGGGGCGCTGGGCTTTGCCCGCATGGCCACCGCGATCCCCGCCGGCTGGCTGGCCGGCCGCTACCTCGGCACCACACTCTGCGCGTCGCCCGCGCTCATGCTCGCCGGCACCGTGTTGCTGGCTGCATCATCGTCCTTCTCCGTGCTGGTCCTCGGGCGGCTGATCCTGGGCTTCGCGTACACCCTCGGCACCGTGAGTGGGCTCATCGCGCTGCTGCTCGGCGACCGAGGGCCCGGGGCCTCCGTGCGCCTGAACATCTTCGAGTTCTCCGCGATGATCGGCGTCCTCGGCGGGCTCGGCCTCGTCGGGCTGCTCCCCGGCCACTGGGGCTGGAGCCTCTCGCTGCTGATCGCCTCGTCGCCCCTGCTCCTGATTCTCGCCGCGATCCCGAGCATCCGCCGGCGCTTCCCCGACGCCTCGAGGGCGCCGGAGATGCGCGCGTCGCGGACATCGGACGCGGGCCGCGGGGATCGGATGTCGGTCACGCTGTGGACGATGTTCGCGGTGGGCATCGTCCTCGCCCTGGCGTGGTCCGCGGTCAGCCAGTTCCTCCTGCCGCTCCGGGGGACGCGCGAGTTCGGCCTGGACCGTGGTGGCGTCTCGGGCCTGCTCATGCTCGCGCAGCTCGTGGACCTCGTCGCGCTGCTGCCCGTGGGGCGCCTCGCCGACGGCCTGGGGCGCACGCCCGTCCTCGGCTTCGTCATCGTGGTGCTCGGGCTGGGCACGGCCGCTGTCGGCCTGGGGTCGTTCCCGTGGTTTGTGGCGGGCTGCGCGTGCTTCGGGTTCGGCCTCGCGGGCTGGATGCTGCCGGTCGGCGTGATCCGCGAGCACACGCGCGCCGAGCACCTGGCGTGGCGGATGGGCCTGTACCGCGTCGGCGTCGACGCCGCAATGTTCTTCGGCCCGTTCGCGAGCGGCCTTCTGGGCGAGGAGAATGCGGGGATCTTCGTGACCGCGGTGGGTGGGCTGGCGCTCGTCGTCGGCGGGCGCCTGCTCCTCACCCCCACCGGCCGCCGCGCCGCCGAGGTCTAGTCCATGATCTGGTCGGCGCGGCTCAGGACGGCCTTGGCGCACGCGCACGCCGAGCGCCTGCCTTCAGGTTGACGACGAGCTGTGCCGTCGACTCCTGAGGCGGCCGGCGTCCGAGTCTAGGAGGTTATGTCACGGGGACGGGCGCCACGGGGGGAACGACCGCTGCCGATGCGCTCGTAGATAACAATGGCCACGGTCACGATGGACAGCAAGGACGTTCTTCAACGACTCGCCGCATGCGTCGAGTAGCCGTACCTCTTCGTAGTCTTCGAGCCAGCCGATGCGCCCTTGTGGTTCCTTCTCCAGGCGAATCTTCGGCACCAAAAACAATACCTCCCACTCCTCGACCGCCAGCCGGAGCAGGCAACGGAGCAGCGCCAGCGGGCGGTTGACGGCAGCAGCGGGCAACGAGCGCTCGGTGCGCTCGCTCTTCTTGCCGAGACGGTCTGCCTTGTACGCGCTGATCTTGGCGGCAGTGATCTGCGACACGCGCGTGACGAGGGAAGAGGAAGGGAACATTATGGCTCTAGCGCGAAGATGGCTGTCGCGCGGTCGCGATGGAGGAGGCGGGCGTCGCCGAGGGCCTGGAGGGCGATCTCCTGGCTCGGTCGCTCGCCGGATCGGCCCGGGTGAGGCTGGCGCAGCACGACGACAATCTTCGCGCCGGAGTCCCGGAGGTTGGCGCGGAACGTGGCGCGATCGACCGTCAGCTCGCCCGGTTCCATCGCGTCGCCGATCGTTCGGGTCGCCACGCGACCGTCGCGATCTACCCGGAGTGGTACCAGATGATGACGGGCACCGAAGACCGGATAGATCCACTGGTCCCCGAAGACCGCCACGCGCGTGCCGGCGGATTGCTCGTCCAGGACGCGTGCGGCGGCGCCGAAGAGCGGATCGCGATGGATCGCCGCAGCGGTGGCCGTGGCCTTGGCGTCATGCGAGATGGCGACGAGGCCGCCCAGCGTGAGCGCCCCGAGGCTGACGGCGAGGAGTGGGCCCTGACGCGGGCGCCACCGCCAGGCGACCAGACGACGATTGGCGAGCGGAAGTAGCCCGACCACGACCGCCATTCCGAACAGGTACAGCGGCGAGGCAAGACGCGCGTGCCCGGACGTCAGCAGCGCGCCCACACTGATCAGCACGGCCGCCAGCATTCGCCAAGGCGCGGCGCCGGCACCACCGTCGATCACGAATCCCAGCGCGGCCCAGCCGATGAGGGGGAGCAGCGCCACGTACCGCATGCTGTCCCAGTGGATGAAGCCGGAGCGGAACGTCATCGCGTTGCCCGCGGAGTACGGGGTCGAGGGCAACAGGACCAGGATCGCCGCCGCCAGAGCCAAGCCGCCCCATGCGAAGTACCGGGCCGGCCGCGTCACCGCACCTCGTTCAAACGCGAGGGTTCCGGCCAGGCCGGCGAGTCCGAGCATCCCGAGCGTGGCATGCAGTGCCGGCCAGTTTAGATAGACGTCGGACGCATCTGCCAGCGCCCGGCGCAGCCCATAGTGGCTCGCGTACTCGCGCAGTGTCGTCTCGGGGAACCTCGTGCCCGGCCAGAAGACGAAGGCGGCAGGGTACAGGGGGTTGCCGGTGTCCAAGAGGTTGCGTGCGTACCAGTAGCCGGCCGTCGCGGCCCAGGAGACCGCGAAGATCGCGGCCGTCGCGACCATGACACGTCGCCCGCGGTGCACCGTCGAGGCACCGCCGCGCGCGCGCAGCACCATCATGGCGAGAACGATCAGGGCGGCCGGCGCCGAGCTCACCTTCACGCCGAGCGCCACGCCCGTCAGCAGCGCCGCATACCACGAGTCGGCAACGACGTCCGCTCGCCCTTCGGTGCCGTCCCGGGGCACCGCGAACACCAGCGCGGCGAAGAGCGCCGTGGCGTTGGCGAGATCGGCGTCCGAGAAGCTCGAGGCCATGATCGTCGTCCGCGATGACGTCGCGAACAGGACCACGGGTACCGCCCAGGCGCCGGGCCGACACCGCAGGCGGGCGAACAGCTCGGCGACGCCCGCGACGAAGAGCCCCGCGTAGAGCGGGCCGGTCAGGCTGACCCAGGCCAGCGCCTCGGCGCGCGTGTCGGCATGCGGCGCCATGAACCAGGTGGCAACGACGCTGGCCGAGAGCGGATACCACGCCTGCATCGTGAACGCGTGGGCGGGCGCCGGCGCGGCGATCGCGTGCTCGCGCAGCCAGAGTGCCGGGTACACCATGTGATATGTGTAGTCGTCCCACACCCAGAACCGCGTCGCTTCGAACAGGTGGGGCCACATCCAGGCGAGCAGCGCGGCCGTGGCGGCGAGTGGTGGGAAGAGCGCCACGGCGTTGAAAGGCGCCCGGCTCTCCGGCCGCTCAAGGCGGCGGGGCTCTCGCTCAAACTCGGCCAGCCAGGTGGCGATCAGGAAAACGACCGTCACCACCGTCGCGAGCCCGCGCACGCTCAGGTGTCCGGCCAGGCCCGTGAGCAACACGGTCGAGTGGACGATGACGAGATAGCCAGCGAGGGTGGCCAGACAGAGCCGGCTCGCCTGGCCCCCCGCATCGGATGCCAGCGCGAAGGCCACCGCGCCGGCCAGGGCGACGGCGTTCAAAGGCAACATGACGCGCTATATTGGCATCCCCATCGCTTACAACGCTTGGTTCCAGTGCATCAACGGGTGCCCCGGGGAGTTCGACCTCCGCGAGGTCATCTACCGGTGCCCCACGTACGGGGATCTGCTCGAGGTCCAGCACAGCAGCATCGCTGGACGAGGAGGCACATCTGGTGCCCTTGCCTGCACCTTCGAATAGCAAGCCATCCGACTTGCCCACGATGACACCTTCGCGTAGCCTGCCCTCGATCGCTGGCGGTCGTGACGCTCGTGAGAGGCAAGGAGAGCCCGATGCGTCGGGGTGCCAAGCCCGCTAAGGCTAAGGTCGAAGCCAAGCCCTCTGTCGCCCGCAAAGCGCGGAAGAGCGAGGGCTCCAGGGTGCACGACCTCGAGAAGCGCCTGGCGGAGGCGCTGGAGCAGCTCCAGACGCGCAACCGCGAGTTGGTTGAGGCGCTTGACCGCGAGACCGCCACGAGCGAGATCCTGAGAGTCATCAGCAGCGGGCCCACTGACACGCAACCAGTGTTCGGCGCGATCGTGGAGAGCGCTGCGCGCCTCTGCGGTGCTCGCGACGTGAATATCCGCCGCCTGGAGGGCGACGGGCTACGACTGGTCGCCCACTATGGCCTCATCCCAGTGTCCAGCTCCGTGATCCCCGTTGTGCGTGGCACCATCGCGGGGCGCGCTGTGCTCGAGCGGCGGGCGATCCATGTGGTCGATCTCCAGGCCGCGGCGGATGAATTTCCGGAAGGCGCGACCCTTGCCATGGAGTCCGGCTACCGGACGATATTGAGTGCTCCGCTGATTCGTGACGGGGCTCCATTAGGCGTGATCCAACTTCACCGCGCCGAAGCGAACCTGTTTACAGACAAGCAGGTTGCCTTGCTGCAGACCTTCGCCGACCAAGCGGTCATCGCCATCGAGAACGTACGGCTCTTCACCGAACTTCAGGAGAAGAACCGGGCGCTCACGCAGGCTCACGCCCAGGTGACTGAGGCGCTGGAGCAGCAGACGGCGACGGCGGAGATCCTCAGCGTCATCAGCAGCTCACCCACCGAAGTCGAAGCGGTCTTCCGGACCATCCTGGCCAGCACGAACCGGCTGTGTGAGGCCAGCTTTTCCGTCCTGTTCCTCTGGGATGGCGACACGCTAACAGCGGCGGCTTCTGAGAATGTATCGCCGAAGTTAGCCGGACGCCTTCGGACGGCGCGCGTTCGCCCGGGAGCGGGCGGAAGCCCAGTCGCACTGACGGCGCTGGAGCGCCGCGTAGTGCACGTGGCGGACATCCTCGCCGACCCTCGGTTCTCTCCGGCAAACGTCCCGTCATACTCGATCGAGGGGGCGCGCAGTATCTTAGTGGTGCCGATGCTCCGCGAGGGCAACCTGGTCGGCGTGATCAACACCTGGCGCCTGGAGCCCCGGGCCTTCACGGACAAACAGATCGATCTGTTGAAGACCTTCGCCGACCAGGCCGTCATCGCGATCGAGAACGTCCGCCTGTTCACCGAGCTGCAGGCTCGAAACCGCGACTTAACAGCGACCAGCCAGATCCTCCAAGTGATCTCGCGCTCGCCGACCGACGTGCAGCCAGTCTTCGAGGCCATCGCCGACAGCGCTATGCGTCTGTTTGACGCGCTGGGGGTGGCGGTCGTCCGATACGACGGAGAGCTGATCAGCATGGCAGCGGCGCGGGGTGGCGCGCCGGGAAGCGCTGCCGCCGCCACCGAGCGGTTCCGGGCGCCCCACCGGCCCATCACGGGCTTTCCTCCGGAGCAAACCGTGCTCACGAAGACGATGTACCACGTAGCCGATGTCGAGACGGATCCATCGTGTAGCGACGAGTTCCGGCGTCACGCACACGAGAGGGGCTTCCGCTCGGTCCTTTCGATGCCGATGCTCCGAGGCGGTGACCCCGTCGGGGTCATCGTCGTGAGCCGCACACAGCCGGGCCCCTTCTCGACGGCCGAGATCGAGCTGCTCCACACGTTCGCCGACCAGGCGGTGATCGCCATCGAGAACGTCCGCCTTTTCAATGAGACCAAAGAGGCGCTGGATCAACAGACGGCCACGAGTGAGATCCTTCGCGTCATCTCGGGCTCCCCGACGGACATTCAACCGGTCTTCGACACGATGGCGGAGAGCGCCGCCCGCCTATGCGAGGCGCAAGACTCCCAGATCTTCCGTCGCGACGGCGACCGTCTCCTTCTCGTCGCTCATCACGGCCCGCTCGAATCTTATTCCGTCGGCCAGTTCTCACTCCCGCTCGACCGCGGAACGGTCAATGCACGCGCGGTACTCGAAACACAGATCATTCATGTAGCTGACCTGCAGACCGAAGTCGACGACTTCCCGGACGGGAGCGCGATCGCGCGGCAACTTGGCCACCGTTCGACCCTGAGCGTTCCTTTGATCCGAGACGGCATCGCCATCGGCTCAATATGCCTCCGTCGCTCTGAGGCCAAGCTCTTCAGCGCGCGGCAGGTCGCCCTGATCCAGACCTTCGCCGACCAGGCCGTCATCGCTATCGAGAACGTCCGCCTCTTCAAGGAGCTGGAGGCGCGGACGGGCGAGCTGACCCAGTCGGTCGACAAGCTGACGGCGCTGGGCGAGGTCAGCCGGGCGGTCAGCTCGACGCTCGACGTCGAGACGGTGCTCGACACCATCGTCTCCCACGCGAGCCAGCTCGCCGGCGCCGACGGCTGCTCGATCTTCGAGTACGACGAAGGCGCCGAGCAGTTCGCGCTGCGCGCCACCCACAACTTCAACACGGAGTTCGTCGAGGCCCTCCGGGCGGTGCCGCTTCGCAAGGGTGAAGGGCTCATGGGGCGCGCGGCCGAGATGCGGGAGCCCATCCAGATCCCCGACATCACCCAGCCCGGGGCCTACCAGAGCAGCGTGCGGGGCACCCTCCTCCGGTTCGGGTACCGGGCCCTCCTCTCCGTCCCCCTGCTCCGCGAGGACCAAATCATCGGCAGCCTGTCCTTCACCCGGAAGGCGCCCGGGGAGTTTCCCCCGGAGGTCGTGGACGTTCTGAAGACCTTCGCCACCCAGTCCGCCCTGGCCATCCAGAACGCCCGGCTCTTCCGGGAGATCGCGGACAAGAGTGCCCAGCTCGAGGCGGCCAGCCGCCACAAGTCGGAGTTCCTCGCCAACATGTCGCACGAGCTGCGCACCCCGCTCAACGCCATCATCGGGTTCTCCGAGATCCTGGCCGAGAAGATGTTCGGGGAGATCAACGAGAAGCAGACCGAGTACCTCCAGGACATCCTAGAGTCGGGCCGGCATCTCCTCTCCCTCATCAACGACATCCTCGATCTGTCGAAGATCGAGGCGGGGCGCATGGAGCTGGAGCTGTCGGAGTTCGACCTGCCGCAGGCGATCGACAACGCGCTGATCCTGGTGCGGGAGCGGGCGAGCCGGCGGGGGATCCGGCTGGGGAGCACCATCGACCCACGGCTCGGGATGATCGGGGGCGACGAGCGGAAGGTGAAGCAGGTGCTCTTGAACCTCTTGTCCAATGCCCTGAAGTTCACGCCCGAAGGGGGGCGGATCGACGTCGGCGCCCGCCTGTACGATCACGCGGCAGAGGTGTCGGTGGCGGACACCGGCATCGGCATCGCGCCGGAGGATCAGGCGGCGGTGTTCGAGGA